>FSZM01000071.1_pt1 | contig 45763 bp, 37 predicted proteins | sample 1638831 | NCBI WGS metagenome assembly FSZM01 (sample SAMEA3914813, study PRJEB12502) | metagenome | biome: forest; material: soil | place: Canada | collected 2011-07-07 | depth 0.3 m
GCGTTTCCAGTGAGATACATTCTGCGGGAGCAACAAAAATAGGCGTAGAGGTTGAACTCTGTATTTTGCGTCGGGAAATGGCAGATGCGACCTGTCCGTGTTTGTCTTACAAACACATGCAGATCAGACTCCTACGCCCTTGCGGCGCGGGTTTGGGCGGGTCTGGAAACTTCAAAAAAGACCTGTCCAGTAGCTCAAAAAATTATGCTGCAGCGACTCTTTTTCGCTACACCTGAGTCTTTAACGGCAGCAATTTGGGGAACTTTAGGGTCAAAACCAAAAATTTTTAAAATATTTTCGATTTTTTACAAACACCCTGCGGCAACACCTGAAGGCGCTTTTCTACTCATCATGAATCTGGTAACGGCAGGGTTGGGAAGAACTTTAGGGTTTTTTTGATTTTTTTTGAAAAATCTGAAAAAAGTTGCGCGGGCGGCCGCAAACCCAGTAGCCATGCGGGTTTGCGAGTGTAGACAGCGGCGCCAGCCCACGTCTTGGGGGATCAAAAACCTGGGCTGGCGCCGATTTCTATACAAAAAATTGCTACACTCGCGCATCCGTTCCAATTAGATGAAGCTTCAACTATTCTCGAAAGTTACCTAATGACAACTCGCAACGACTGCCTGGCCCGCGATGCGCAAGATCCCCTGGCCGCCCTGCGCGACCAGTTCGACCTGCCGGCCGGCGTGATTTATCTGGATGGCAACTCTTTGGGCGCGCGCCCAAAAGCCGCCCTGACCCGCGCCCAGCACGTGATTGCCCGGGAATGGGGGCATGACCTGATCCGCAGCTGGAATAACGCCGGCTGGTTCGATATGCCCAAGCGCCTGGGCGATCGCCTGGCGCCGCTGATCGGCGCGGCAGCGGGCGAAGTGGTGCTCACCGACACGACCTCGATTAATCTGTTCAAGGCGCTGGCCGCCGCGCTGCAGATGCAGGCCAGCGATCCGGCCCGCAGCGCGCGCCGCGTGATCGTTACCGAACGCTCCAACTTCCCGACCGATATCTATATGGCGCAGGGCTTGAGCAGCTGGCTGGCGCGCGGCTACTCGGTCAAGCTGGTCGACACGGTGGAGGAACTGCCGGCGGCAATCGATGCCCAGACCGCCGTGGTCATGCTCACCCACGTCAACTACCGTAGCGGCTACCAGCACGACATGGCAGCCACCAGCGAGCTCGCCCACGCGGCCGGCGCGCTGATTGTCTGGGACTTGTGCCATTCGGTCGGCGCGGTGCCGGTCCGGCTGGAAGCCGATGGCGCCGACCTGGCGGTCGGTTGCACTTACAAATACCTCAACGGCGGCCCCGGCTCGCCAGCCTTCATCTGGGTGCCGGCCAAGCATCAGTCGCGCTTCCAGCAGCCGCTGTCCGGCTGGTGGGGTCATGCCGCGCCGTTCGCGATGGCACCCGACTTTGCGCCGACCGAGGGCATAGGTCGTGCGCTGTGCGGCACCCAGCCTGTCGTGTCGCTGGCGATGGTCGAATGCGGGCTGGATGTCTACGCCCAGACCAGCATGGAGGCAATCCGCGCCAAGTCGCTGGCGCTGACCGACCTGTTCATCGAACTGGTGGAAACCCGCTGCGCCAACCACCCACTGGGCCTGGTGACGCCGCGCGAACATGCGCGCCGCGGCAGCCAGGTCAGCTTCGCCCATCCGCACGGCTATGCGGTGATGTCGGCCCTGATCGCGCGCGGCGTGATCGGCGACTACCGCGAACCGGCCATCATGCGCTTCGGCTTCACGCCGCTGTACACCAGCTTCGCCGACGTCTGGGATGCGGTGGAAACTCTGCGCGAGATCCTCGACAACCAAGCCTATGACGTCAAAGCCAAGCGTGACGCTGTCACCTGACGCTTTGACCTGATCCTACATAAAGAGACTGCAATGACCGATAAAAAAGACAGCGCGGGCTGCCCGTTCAGCGGCACGGCAAGCGGCGCAACTTCGGCGCCGGCCGGCCAAGCCCAATGGCATGACGCGCAAATGGATTTCAGCGAGGCTATGAGCTATGGCGACTATCTGGGCCTGAACCAGATCCTCAACGCCCAGCACCCGCTTTCACCCAACCACAATGAAATGCTGTTCATCGTCCAGCACCAGACCAGCGAACTGTGGATGAAGCTGATGCTGCACGAGCTGCGCGCCGTACGCGAGCACATGCGCGCGGGCGACCTGCCGCCGGCCTTCAAGATGCTGGCCCGCGTGGCCCGCATCATGGACCAGCTGGTGCACGCCTGGGATGTCCTGGCCACCATGACGCCGCCCGAATACACGGCGATCCGCCCTTACCTGGGCGCCTCGTCCGGCTTTCAGTCGCACCAGTACCGCGAGATCGAATTCATCCTGGGGAACAAGAACGCCAACATGCTGGCGGTGCACGCCAGCGCGCCGGAGGCACACAAGCTGCTCGATGAAGCGCTGCGCACGCCGTCGCTGTATGACGAAGCGATACATCTGCTGGCCCGCAACGGCTTGCCGATTTCGGCCCAGCGCCTGGCCGCCGACGTCACCCAGCCGACCGTGGCCGACGACTCGGTCAAGGCCGCATGGCTGCAAGTGTACAGCGACACCACGCGCTACTGGGGCTTGTACGAGCTGGCTGAAAAGCTGGTCGACCTGGAGACCGCCTTCCGCTTCTGGCGCTTCCGCCACGTGACCACGGTGGAGCGCATCATCGGCTTCAAGACCGGTACCGGCGGTACCGCGGGCGTCAGTTACTTGCGCAAGATGCTCGATGTGGTACTGTTCCCCGAACTGTTCGCCCTGCGGACGGAACTCTAAGCACGCACAAGGAGAGCCATGCAAGCGTTGAAAGAAGCCGGTATCAAACCCCTTTTCCTGACAGCGCTGCTGGCACTTGGCGCCGGCCAGTGCGGCGCGCAGTCCACCTCCCCGGCCAAAGAACCCTACGACTACGCCAATCCGATGATAGGCACCGGCGGCGAAGGCCACACCTATCCCGGCGCCACCGTTCCCTTCGGCCTGGTGCAGCTCAGCCCCGACACCAGCAACCGTATTTTCGATACCAGCTTTCGCGACTGCTGCTACGCCTGGGCCGCCGGCTACCGCTACGAAGACAACATCATCTACGGCTTCAGCCACACCCACTTCAGCGGCACCGGCCACTCCGATTTCGGCGACATCCTGGTGATGCCGACCACCGGCCCGCTGCAGCTGCTGGCCGGCAACGACAAGCAAGCCGGCTACCGCTCGCACTTCGAGCATGCCGATGAATCGGCGCAGCCGGGCTACTACTCGGTCAAGCTGAAGGACTACGGCGTGCGCGCCGAGCTGACGGCCACCCAGCGCGTCGGCGTGCACCGCTACACCTTCCCGAAATCCGACAGCGCGCATGTGATCGTCGATCTGGAGCACGCCATCTACAACACCGAAGACAAGGTGCTGTGGAGCGCGATCCGCGTCGGCGACGACCACCGGACCATCACCGGCTACCGCCTGACCACCGGCTGGGCCAAGTTCAAGCCGCTCTACTTTGCGATGGAGTTTTCCAAGCCCTTCAACAAATTCGGCATCGCCCGCGAAGACTTGCACCGCTACGGCCAGCAGCCGCGCAGCAAGGCCGAGGCGATCGCCGACGCGCCATCCAGCGCCGCAGAAGTCCAGGGCCGCGCGCTGAAAGCCTACGTCGACTTCAAGACCGCCGAGGGCGAGCAAGTGGTGCTGAAAGTCGCGATCTCTTACGTCAGCCCGGAAGGCGCGTTGAAAAACCTGAAGGCCGAAGTGCCGGACTGGGACTTCGACCGCGTACGCGCCCAAGCGAAGCGGCAATGGCAGGCGGAGCTGAACAAGTTCGACGTGCACGGCACGCCGGATAATATGAACATGTTCTACACCTCGCTGTACCACTCGGTGCTTGGCCCCGTGGTCTACAACGACGTCGACGGCAACTACCATGGCCTCGACCAGAACGTGCACCACTCCGACAAGACCACCTATACCATCTTTTCGCTGTGGGACACTTACCGCGCACTGCATCCGCTGTTTACTTACACGCAGCCTGACAAGGTCAGCGACATGGTGCGCTCGATGCTGGAACACTATCAGCAAAGCGCCAACCATATGCTGCCGATCTGGGTCTTCCATGGCAACGAGACCGGCACCATGATCGGCTACCACGCCGTCTCCGTGATCGCCGATGCCTACGTCAAAGGCTACCGCGACTTCGACGCCGAGCTGGCATGGAAGGCCGTCACCGACACCGCCAACCGGCGCGACTTCGCCGGCCTCGATTCCTACCTGGACCGCGGCTACGTGGCGCACGACCTGGAAAACGAAGCGGCCTCCAAGACTGTTGAATATGCCTATGACGATTTCGCCATCGCCCAATTGGCCAAGGCGCTGGGCAAGCAGGCCGACTACCAGTACTATCTGAAGCGCTCGCAGAACTACCAGAACACCTTTGACGCCAGCATCGGCTACCTGCGCGGCCGCATGGCCGACGGCACTTGGGAGACGCCGTTCGATCCGGAGCTGGCGCAAAAGCGCAGCGCCTTCACCGAGGGCAGCTCGATGCAGTACTCGTGGTACGTGCCGCACGATGTCGCCAACCTGGTCAAGCTGATGGGCGGTCCGCAGCAGTTCGTCCAGCGCCTGGACGCGCTGTTCGATACCGAGGTGGCGAAGGAGAAGATCGCCGAGCACGAGGACATCGCGGGCCTGATCGGCCAGTACGTGCAGGGCAACGAGCCTAGCCACCACATTGCCTACCTGTATAACTACGCCGGCCAGCCGTGGAGGTCGCAGGAGCGCATCCATCAGGTGATGCAGAGCATGTACTTCAACCGTCCCGATGGCCTGCCGGGCAACGACGACATCGGCCAGATGTCGGCCTGGTACATCTTCAGCGCGATGGGCTTCTACCCGGTCGCGCCTAACGACCTGACGTACGAGATCGGCACGCCGCGGCTGGAGCGTGCGGTGATGAAGCTGGCCGGCGGCAAGCAGTTCACCATGATCGCGCATGGCCTGAGCGACAAGAACTTCTACATCCAGCGCGTGCTCTTGAATGGCAAGCCGCTACAGCGCAGCTATATCCGGCACCAGGATATCGCCGCTGGCGGCAGGCTGGAATTTTTCATGCAGGACAGGCCGAACAAGGCTTGGGCCAGCACCCGCTCAGCGCTGCCGCCGTCGCTGTCGGACGGGGCCAGCGGCACTCACTAGGCAGCGCCGGCAGTTGCCCTTCATCAAGCTGATGCAAGCATTGTATTCAGCGTCTGCCCTTCTATAGTGAGTAGGCAGTTCCCGCATTCGCCTGCCAACACTATAAACCGAGGTGACAAGATGAAGAATGTTGCGCGCTGTACCGCTTTATTGCTACCACTACTCTTTGCGCTGCATGCCGGCGCCACCACCTATATCGTCGTTCTCGACGGCCCCAAGGAATCGCCACCCAACGCCTCGCCCGGGGTCGGCGAGGCCAGCGTGCTGTTCGACGCAAGCTCGCATACATTATCGCTATCGATGAGCTTCAGCGGCCTGCTGGGCACTACCACCGCCTCGCATATCCACTGCTGCACCGCTGTCCCCGGCATCGGTACCGCCCCGGTCGCCACGCAGACGCCGGCCTTTGCCGGCTTCCCGCTGGGGGTGACCAGCGGCAGCTACAGCAATACCTGGGATACTTCGCTGCCCGCCACCTGGAATAGCTCCTTCATCACGGCCCATGGCGGCACCACCGCTGGCGCTGAAGCGGCATTCGGCGCGGGACTGACTGCCGGCGATGCTTACCTGAACATCCACACCACCGTCGTGCCGGGCGGTGAAATCCGCGGTTTCCTGGTCGCGGCGCACGTGCCGGAACCGGCCGGCTGGGCCATGCTGGCCGCAGGTATCGTGCCGCTATTGATGCTGCGCCGGCGTCCATCCTGAAGCGCCGGGCATAAAAAAACCAGCGCTGGTGACGCTGGTTTTTTTATTGGGTGCAGCCGCTTACTTGGCCGCGCCGCTCAGCAGCATTTCGTTCAGGCGCTTGACGAAGGTGGCCGGGTCGCTCAGCGAACCGCCCTCGGCCAGCATGGCCTGGTCGAACAGGATGTGCGACCAATCGTCGAACTGGCTGCCGGCGTCCTGGTATTTCAAGTGCGTCACCAGCGGATGGTGCGGGTTGATTTCCAGGATAGGCTTGGATTCCGGCGCGTTCTGGCCGGCGGCCTTGAGCATGCGCAGCAGGTTGCCCGACAGCTCGTGCTCGTCCGCCACCAGGCAGGCCGGAGAATCGGTCAGGCGGAAGGTGACGCGCACGTCCTTGGCCTTCTCGCCCAGCGCCGCCTTCATCTTCTCGACCAGGTCCTTGTACGAGGTTTCGGTCTGTTCGTGCTCCTTCTTCTCGGCTTCGTCTTCCAGCTTGCCCAGATCCAGGCCGCCCTTGGCCACCGAGACCAGTTCCTTGTCGTCGAATGCGTTCAGGAAGGACAGCATCCATTCGTCGACACGGTCGGTCAACAGCAGCACTTCAACGCCCTTCTTGCGGAAGATCTCGAGGTGCGGGCTGTTCTTGGCGGCCTGATAGTTGTCGGCGGTGACGTAGTAGATCTTGTCCTGACCTTCCTTGACGCGGGCGAGGTACTGCTCCAGCGAGACGTTCTGCTCGTCGCTCTCGTTGGCGGTCGACGCGAAGCGCAGCAGCTTGGCCAGGCGGTCCTTGTTGGCCGTGTCCTCGCCGACGCCCTCTTTCAGCACCTGGCCGAATTCCTTCCAGAAGGTGGCGTACTTGTCCTGCTTATCCTGCTCTTCGGCATTGGCCAGTTCTTCCAGCATGCCGATGACGCGCTTGGTCGAGCCTTCGCGGATCACCTTGACGTCACGCGATTCCTGCAAGATCTCGCGCGAGACGTTCAGCGGCAGGTCGGCCGAGTCGATCACGCCTTTGACGAAGCGCAGGTAGGCCGGCATCAGCTGCTCGGCATCGTCCATGATGAACACCCGCTTAACGTACAGCTTGATGCCGCCGCGCTTGTTGCGGTCCCACAGGTCGAACGGCGCCTTGGCCGGGATGTACAGCAGTTGGGTATATTCGCTGCGGCCTTCGACGCGGTTGTGGGTGTGGCTCAGCGGCGCCTGGAAGTCGTGCGAGACGTGCTTGTAGAATTCGTCGTACTGTTCCTGCGTGATGTCGGACTTGGAACGGGCCCACAGCGCGCTGGCCTGGTTAATGGTTTCCAGTTCCTCCTTGACGACGGTTTCGCTCTTCTCGGCGTCCCACTCTTCCTTCTGCATCACGATAGGCAGCGAAATATGGTCCGAGTACTTGCGGATGATGGATTTGATTTTCCACGACGACAGCAGCTCGTCCTCGCCTTCGCGCAGGTGCAAGATGATGTCGGTGCCGCGCCCAGTCTTCTCGATCGGCTCGACGCTGTAATCGCCCTCGCCGGCCGACTCCCAGCGCACGCCGTCGGTGGCGGGCGCGCCGGCGCGGCGCGAGACAACGGTGATCTTGTCGGCCACGATGAAGCCGGAGTAGAAGCCGACGCCGAACTGGCCGATCAGGGCCGCGTCCTGCTGCTGGTCGCCCGACAGCTTGCCGAAGAATTCCTTGGTGCCCGACTTGGCGATGGTGCCCAGGTGCGAAATCGCTTCCTCGCGGCTCATACCGATGCCGTTGTCGGAAATCGTGATGGTACGCTGCTCTTTGTCAAAGCTGACCTTGATCTTCAGTTCATGGTCGTTGCCGTACAGGGCATCATTGTTGATCGCTTCAAAGCGCAGCTTGTCGGCCGCGTCGGACGCGTTTGAAATGAGCTCGCGCAGGAAGATTTCCTTGTTCGAATACAAGGAGTGAATCATCAGTTGCAGCAGCTGTTTGACTTCAGCTTGAAAACCCAGGGTTTGTTTTTCGGTGTCAGCCATTTTTACCTCTAGTTGATCTGTGTTGATACAGGTTTTGTTGCACGGATTTCAGGCAGATGGGGATTATACGAGCGAATTCAAGGGCCGGGCTAGCCCCGCGTCACCGCCCGAGCTCCCGCTCCAGGAAGTGCCACACGGCCGGCTCCTGCATCGCCGCCACGTTCAGGCGCATGTGGGTGGACGGCAGCTGCTTGGGCGAGAACAGGCTGCCCGGCGCCAGCAGCAGCCCTTGGGCCATGGCGCGCTCGGTCAGCAGGTTGGTGTCGCGGCCGGCGTCGACCCAGACGAAGAAGCCGGCCGGCGTGGCCACCTCCGGCTTCAGGCCGACCCGCTCCATCTGGCGCAGCGCCTTGGCGCGGATGCCGTCCAGGCGCAGACGGATGCGCTCGGTGTGCTTGCGGTAGGAGCCTTCGGACAGCACCTTGTACACCACCCGCTCACCGATGTCGCTGGTGGTCAGGGTGGAGAGCATCTTGCGGTCGGCCAGGCGCTGGGCCCATTCGGCCGAGGTGGCGATGTAGCCGACGCGCAGGTTGGCGGCCATGGTCTTGGAAAAGCCGCCCAGGTAGATCACGCGGCGCAACTGGTCCAGCGCCGCCAGCCGGGTGGCCGGCTGCACCGCGCTGCCGGGGTGCAGGTCGCAATAGATGTCGTCCTCAACGATGACGAAGCCGTGTTCCTCGGCCAGCCGCAGCACCTGGAAGGCCTTGGCCGCCGACAGCGAGGTGGAGCTGGGGTTGTGCAGCACCGAGTTGATGACGTACAGCTTGGGCTTGTGCAGCGCCGCCATCTCGGCCAGCCGGGCGATGTCCGGGCCGTCGGCCAGACGCGGGATGCCGACCACCTTGGCGCCCAGCGCGGCAAAGGAGCCAAACATCAGGAACCAGGCGGGGTCGTCGACGAAAATGGTGTCGCCAGGCCGGGTGAATTCGCGCGCCACCAGGTCCAGCGCCTGGGTCACGCCGGCGGTCGTGACGATCTGCTCGGGCGCGGCGCCGATTTCCAGTTCGGCCAGTTTCTGCTGCAGCAGCTGGCGCAGCGGCAAGAAGCCTCGCGGCGTGCCGTAGCTGAGCAGCAGGGTCGGGTTCTGGCGGCCGATGGCGCGCAGCGCATTGGCGATGGCGCTGCCGTCCAGCCATTCGCAGGGCAGCACGCCGGTGCCGGGCATCTGTTGGTACGGCATCTGGCGAAACATATTGCGGACCAGCCAGACCACGTCGATGGCCTTGGATTCGAAGCCTTCCGGGTGCAGCGCGCCCGAGTCGCCATGCAGGCCGGCCGCCCCGCCCCGCTGCGGCGACAAGGTCGACGGCCGCTCGCGCACGTAGAAGCCGGCGCCGCGCCGCGATTCCAGGTAGCCGCGCGCCACCAGCTTGTCGTAGCCAGCCACCACGGTGAAGCAGGACACGCCATGACTGGCGGCGAACTGGCGGATCGACGGCATGCGCGCACCGCCGCGCAGTACGCGGTCGTCGATGCGGGCTGCCACCGAGCGCACGATCTGGTCGATCAGCGATTCGCCCGATGCGCGCGACAGCAAGGCCAGCAGCGGCGCGCCGGCTGCGGGAAGGTTGTGCAGTGTATGGGTCATCTTGCCGTCACAGTATGAGAAGCGATCTGGTGGACTGTATTGGTACTGTACCGGTGTTACGACTTAGCATACACCAGCGGCGTCTGGAGGGGAAACTGTCCGATTCGCAATCGGCGGGGCCGCCACGGCGGGTGCGGGCCGCAAAACGGGGGAAAAACGGGGTCTGCACCATAGACTATCTTGATTTTGTCCCGATGGTGGGCTTCGCTCCCGGCAAGACGTACAATATCGGTCTACCGCATTCTTGTGCGTACCGAACGATAACTTTTACTGGATACCAAATGTCAGTTTACGACCAACTCAAAGCGCTCGATATCACCCTGGCCGCACCGGCCACGCCAGCCGCCGCCTACGTCATGCACGTGCAGACCGGCAACCTGGTATTCCTGTCCGGCCACATCGCCAAGCGAGCCGACGGCAGCGTATGGGTGGGCCAACTGGGCAAAAACATCGACACCGCCGAGGGCAAGGCCGCCGCGCGCGCCATCGCCGTGGACCTGATGGGCACGCTGCAAGCGGCCGTGGGCGGCGACCTGAACCGCGTCAAGCGCATCGTCAAGCTGATGAGCCTGGTGAACTCCACGCCCGACTTCACCGAGCAGCACCTGGTGACCAATGGCGCGTCCGAGCTGCTGGGCCAGGTGTTCGGCGATGCCGGCAAGCACGCCCGCTCGGCCTTCGGCGTGGCGCAGATCCCGCTGGGCGCCTGCGTCGAGATCGAACTGATTGCCGAAGTGGCGTAACGAATTTTAAGCGTGACGAAAGAACGAGACCTGTATGAAAATCGAAAACCCTAATCCGATCCAGTGGCGCTTCTCCGAGCGTGCCGACCAGCTGCAAAGCTCGTTCATCCGCGAGATCCTGAAAATCACCCAGCAGCCGGAAATCATCTCGTTTGCCGGCGGCCTGCCGTCGCCGGCCACCTTCCCGGTCGAGGAAATGAAGGCGGCCTTCGACGCCGTGCTGACCAACAGCGGCAAGGTAGCGCTACAGTACGGTCCGACCGACGGCTACCTGCCACTGCGCCAGTGGATCGCCGATTCGCTGTCGACCGACGGCGCGAAGATCGTGCCGGAACAGGTGTTGATGACCTCAGGTTCGCAGCAGGCGCTGGACTTGCTGGGCAAGGTGCTGATCGACGAAGGTAGCCGCGTGCTGGTCGAAACGCCGTCCTACCTGGGCGCGCTGCAGGCGTTCTCGGTGTACCGTCCGGAATTCGTATCGGTGGAAACCGATGCGCACGGCCTGGTGCCGCAGTCGCTGGACAAGGTCGCGCAAGGTGCGCGTCTGCTGTACGCGCTGCCGAACTTCCAGAACCCGACCGGCCGCTCGCTGTCGGTGGAACGCCGCCAGCAACTGGTGGAAACCTGCGCCCGCCTGGGCCTGCCGCTGATCGAGGATGATCCATACGGCGCGCTGAGTTACAAGGGCGAGCCGCTGCCGAAGATGGTGGCGATGAACCCGGACGGCGTGATCTACATGGGTTCGTTCTCCAAGGTGCTGACGCCGGGCATCCGCCTGGGCTACGTGGTAGCGCCGCTGCCGCTGGTGCGCCGCCTGGAACTGGCCAAGCAGGCCGCCGACCTGCACACTTCGCAGCTGACGCAGATGGTGGTGCACCAGGTGGTCAAGGATGGCTTCCTGGAACGCCATATCCCGCAAATCCGCCATCTGTACGGCGACCAGTGCCAGGTGATGCTAGAGGCGATGGCCCAGCACTTCCCGGCCAGCGTCGAGTGGACCAAGCCGGAAGGCGGCATGTTCATCTGGGTCACGCTGCCCAAGCATATCGATGCGATGAAGCTGCTGGACGAGGCGATCGCGCAGAAGGTGGCCTTCGTGCCGGGTTCGCCGTTCTACGCCAACCAGCCGGAAACCAACACGCTGCGCCTGTCGTTCGTCACCGTGCCGCCGGAGCGCATCCGCGCCGGCATCGAGATCCTGGGCAAGCTGATCGCCGCCAAGATCTGATGTAGTGTTTTGCGCTTGCCGCGCGCCCATACGCTGGGTGCCGGCAAGCAGCAAAAATACAACACCAATGAAATAAAAAATCTCCAAAAGTAACGAATCCTGGCCTGAACTAGCCAGGACGCATATGCAACTCGGCAATTTTGCACCGTTTGCCGACCTTTTCCCTTGCGACGTAAAAATCGGCCGTTTTTTTCCTCCATTTCCCTAAAGCAAAGCGGTATGATCTTGATGGACTTCACTTAAATCAGGTCAGCCCTTGCTCTCATCAGCAGATTTTTCCGCCCTCCGCGCCAACGCGCCCTCGTCCGCCAGCCTCGGATTTGCGAGCCGGCGCGAAGCGGTCATCCTGATCGTCGATGACGCGCCGGACAACCTGGGCGTGCTGCGCAAGCTGATGGTGGAACAAGGTTATCAAGCCTTTGTCGCCACCTCCGGTGAGCGGGCGCTGAAGATCGCACGGCGTGTGCATCCGGACCTGATACTGCTGGACGTGGTCATGCCGGGCATGGATGGCTTCGAGACGTGTCGCCAGCTGAAGAGCCACGCGGCCACGCAACGCATCCCGGTGATCTTTATGAGCGCCAAGACCGAGACCGAGGATGTGGTGGCCGGCTTCGACCTCGGCGCGGTGGACTACATCAGCAAGCCGCTGCGCATGGCCGAGGTGTGCGCACGGGTGCGCACGCAGCTGCAGATACGCAGCAAGAGCGAGACGCAGGAAGAACAGGCCGAGCGCCTGCGCACCATCGTCAACAACATGGCCGAGGGCCTGCTGATCATCGAAGCCGACGGCCGCATCCAGTTCACCAACCCGGCCTGTGACAAATACCTGGGCTACCCGGCCCATGAGCTGGCGGGCAAGACGATTGCCGACCTGCTCAATCCAATGGTGGCGCAGGAGTACCTGGATTATTTCGAACGCTATGCGGCCGCGCCGGAGACGGCGCACAACCACGGCACGCGCGAAGTCATCATCCGGCATCGCCAGGGCAGTTCGGTGTGCATGGACCTGACCTTGACGCCGATGTATCTGCGCGAGCCGCTGTTCATCGGCCTGCTGCATGACATCACCCATCACAAGCTGTCGGAAGATGCGCTGCAGCGCGCGGCGATGGTCGACCCGCTGACCACGATCGCCAACCGCCGCCACTTCGACTCGTTCCTGGAAAAGGAATGGCAGCGGGCGATCCGCAGCGGGCTGCCCTTGTCACTGGTGGTGATGGATGTCGACCACTTCAAGCTGTACAACGATACGCTGGGCCATGCGGCCGGCGACGTCTGCCTGCGGCAGGTGGCGCAGGCGATACATTCACACGCCTTGCGGCCGACCGATCTGGCGGCGCGCTACGGCGGCGAGGAATTCGTGCTGCTGTTTGCCGAGACCGACAGCGATTCGGCCTATCTGCTGGCGGAGTCGATCCGCGCGCACGTGGAATCGCTGCAGCTGCCCCATCCGCGCTCGCCGACGTCGCCGTGGATCACCGTCAGCATCGGCGTGTCGACCATACGTCCGGGGCAGCTGGACAACATCGAAGCGCTGTTCGTCGCAGCCGACCGCGCCATGTACGCCGCCAAGGAAGGCGGGCGCAACCAGGCCCGCGCCACCACCGCCGACGGCGCGGCGCTGGAAGTGGTCAAGGCACTGGCGGCGCGCTAGCCGCTAGCAAGACCTTAACAACTGTCGCTAAGCGCCGAAGCAATGCGCACGCCGATGTCCATATTTGTGGGCACGCCAAGCACGGCAAATCAGATCTGGACCACCACGTGGCGCTCAGTGCCGGCAACAGCACCTGGGCGTCGATGCCGACACGCATCACTTGCCACCGTTACGCGCCCACTCTAGCGCTTCATCTGCCAGATGAGCAAGCTCAGCTTGCTCATCGTCCGCCACGCCTGCGTTTGCGGCTTTCACCTGCCCAACCGTTAGTTCGACCAGCCAGGCATGGACCGCATCTTCGACCAACCGCCCCAGCTCACCCTTCGCATCCTTGCCACTGGTAGCAAGAAAATTTTTGACTGATAGGGCGATTTCCGGCGGCACCGCGATAGTCCATCGTATCTGGCTCATCTCAGTTCTTGCTAAACACCGTGTTTAGCCAGCGTACACGCTTTGCTTACCGGAATATGTGATGCTGGTCTGGTGTAGAGCGCACGTCTGATTCTGTCGTATTGCCTCTTGCGCCGCCAGAAATGAGCCCGTGCGGGGCAAAAGAACCAGGCCAGGCGGACCGGACAAGAGCAAACGAGACGTTCGCTTCGCAGGGGATACGGCGCATGGATTGCGGCGCCGGCGCTTCAGTTGTGGGCCGGGTCGTAGGACAGCACCACCTTGTAGCCATCCGGTGCGATGGACGTGTCGAATGGGTAGGCGGCATAGTTCTGCTGATCGACCATGCCCAGCTTGACCAGGATGGTGTGCGGCAGTTCCCTGCCGCGGCCTTCGAGCGTGTTGACAGCCGCGTTGATGGCCACCCTGGCCTGGCTGACGCCCTTGGTATCGGCAGCAGCATAGATGTCGCCGCTGCGTATCAGGTGCGCAATGTCACCGGTCAGGTCGTACGCCACCAGCCGGATTTTGTCGCCCAGGCCGGCCTCCCTGATCGGCGCCAGCGCGGCGGGCGCGCATCCGGTGCAGCCGATGATGTAATCCAAGCGCGTGCCATACTTGGCCAGCATCTGCGTCGCCAGTTTAGACTGGCCGTTAAAGTCGCTGTCGCCATAACGGATATCGAGGATATTCACTGCAATCGGCGCCTCCTGCGCGGCGATGCGCGTGCCATCGACCTCCCCCTTCACCCAGCCCGCGCCCAAAGGCCCAGGCAGCAAAGCGATGTTGATCGACTTCAGCCCGCGCCGCTGCGCATCGCGCACCACCCAGTGCGTGGCCTCCAGCCCCATGCTGCGTAGCGACGTGGTGACCTTGATGGTCAGGTCGTCGCTTCGGCTATCGTTGGCCAGCTCGAACACCGGTATGCCCGCCGTGCGCGCCTTGGCAATCGACGGATTATTCGCCGTCATGCCGATAGGCGAAACCACGATGGCATCGTATTTTCCCGCGATCGCCTGCTCCATCTGGCGCAACTGGCCAGCCAGGTCGTCATAGCCGGTGGCGGCAAAGATATCGACCGCGACGCCCAGCCTGCGGGCCTCGCTGATCACGCCATAGCCGCAGCCGGTCCAGTAAGGATCCTTCAGATGCGGGAACAGGAAGGCGATGCGCCAGCGCTTGCTGGCCTTCGCCGCCATGCCGTATTGGCCGGGCACCACGCGGCCACTGGCCAGCGCATCATCGGCCGTGCCATTGGACTGTAGCGGACGGAAAATCGACAGCACCGGTACCGGTGCGAATTTCATCGCTTGCACCGTCGGCTGCGCGACGGCAGATACGATGCATAGTCCTAACGCGCTCAGGCCGAACAGTACTCGCTTGCGTAGGGTAAGCATCCAGTGACTCTCTTCCGTACAAAGGGCAAGGGGAATTATACGTGTCTCTTTTATACAATTCTACCTGCTTGACGGCCAGCATGCAGCCCCTATCCGGCAGGCGCCCTACAGCTGTTCAGGATAACCAGTGATATCGGCGATATCCTGGTACATCGGCTGCAATCGCCGGTACATCTTGACGTAGACGCGCCGGTACAGCCGGTCATAGATCTCGCGATTGGCGGCGATCGGCTGGAATACCCGGCCCGGCCGCGTCATCGCGCGGGTGGCGCTGTCGAAGTCCTGGTGCAGTCCCAGTCCCGCCGCCACCGCGATCGCCGCGCCCAGGCCGGAAGTTTCATAGACATGGGCGCGCGCCGCCGGCAGGCCGAAGATATCGGCCGTCAGCTGCATCGCCGCGTCGCTCTGCGAGCCGCCGCCGGCCACGCGCAGCTCGGTCACCGGCACGCCGCTGCGCTGCTCTATCCTTTCCTTCCCTTCGCGCAACGCATACGCCAGTCCTTCGAGGATGGCGCGGTACATATGCGCGCGCGTGTGCACGTCGCCGAAGCCTATCATCGCCCCCTTCGCCTCCGGCCCCGGCACCTTGATGCCGGGACTCCAGTAAGGCTGCAGCATCAGGCCCATGGAACCGGGCGGCACCTCGTTTACCAGCCGGTCGAACATCGCCTCCGGCGCCATGCCCTGCCCTGCCGCTGTCGACTGCTCCAGATGGCCGAACTGCTCCTTGAACCAGTTGACCATCCAGTAGCCGCGGAAGATCTGCACCTCAGTGCTGTAGGCGCCCGGCACCGCTGCCGGATAGGGCGGAATGAACGGCGTGACTTCAGTGTACTTCTTGCTGGTGGTGTTGATGGTGGCCGTGGTGCCATAACTGAGGCAGCCGATATGCGCCTCGTTCGCGCCGGCGCCGATCACTTCGCAAGCCTTGTCGGCAGCGGCGGCCACCAGCGGCGTGCCTTCCGGGATGCCGGTGCCCTGCGCGGCCGCGGCCGTGATGGCGCCGATCACCGTGCCCGGCGCGACCAGCTCCGGCAGCATCGCCCGCTTGATGGCCAGCGCCTGCCACTTCCAGTCGCGCGCCTCGGCCCACTTGTGCCTCTTGTAGTCGAACGGCAGGTAGGCCACCTGCGAGCCGATCGAATCGACCATGCGTCCGCACAGGCGGTAGTTGAGGAAGCCGGACAGCAGCAGGAACTTGTCGGTGCGTTGCCAGATCTCCGGTTGGTGATGGGCGATCCAGTTGATCTCGGCCTCGCGGCGGAAGTATTCGATGGTGCCGCCCACGCCGGCCAGCTTGAACGCGGCGCGCCACCAGGCGCTCAGTGGCGGCACGACATCGGTGCGGCGCTGGTCCAGCCAGGTGATCGCGGGACGCAGCGGCTGGCCATGCACGTCCAGATTGACTACCGTGCCGCGCTGCGTGGTGACGGCCACGCCCTTCACCGCCGAACGGGCAATGTCGGTGCTGGCCCACAGCTGCTGGCAGGCCGCGCACACGGCGTCCCAATAACCGTTGGCGTCATGCTCGGCCCAGCCGGGTTGGTCGGAGAAATAAGCTTCCAGATGGATCTGCGATTTGGCGGCCAGGTTGCCGTCCAGGTCAAACAGCAAGGCGCGTACGCTTTGCGTGCCGTTGTCGATCGAGAGGATGTATTGGTCGGCCATGATGTCTCTTGTTGTCGGCATGCGGGCTGCCCGTGCTTATGCGGGCAGGCTGTAATAGGTTTTCCATAATGCCAGGTAGGCGGCCAGTTCGGCCTGCCATCTATCGTCGCTCCAGCCCAGTTCCGGCTGGCAGATGGCGCGGATGCGCTCCATGATGGCGATGCCGCCGCCGCGCAGCTGGATGCCGATACGGCTGCGGCGCAGCAGCAGGTCTTCCAGCTTCAGCACCGCTTCGCAGCGCGCGGCCCAGCGCAGCTGGACCCACAGCGTTTCGGTGCCGGGGATAGCTTCCAGTTCACCCGGCTGGGCCGAGTCGACCAGCGATTGGGCCTGCGCGCCGTAGCGCCCTTGCAGACGGCGCGCCTGCGCCACGTTCAGGTGGCGGTTGTAGTGCAGCGCGATGGGATCGCTGAACACCGGCGTCGGCCTCAGATCGGCGTGCCAGTGCGGCAGCAGTGCGGCCGCCTGCTTCAGCGCGTCCAGCGCGATGACGCGGAAGGTGGTCAGCTTGCCGCCGGTAACTGTCAGCAAGCCCTGCTCCAGCCACAGCGCGTGGTCGCGGCCTTCCTTGGACGGGTCTTTCTGGCCGGTGTCGATGACCGGACGCACGCCGGCGTAACTGGCCAGGATATCGCCGTCCTTCAGCTCCAGTTGCGGGAACTGGTCGCGCAAGGCGGCCATCAGGTAATCGACTTCGGCGCGGGTGATGGCCGCTTCGCTGTTCAAGTCGCGCTTGTGGTCGACGTCGGTGGTGCCGACCAGCGTGACGCCCTCCCACGGGAAAGCGAACACGGGGCGCCCGTCAGCGGGGTGCATCAGGCTGACGGCCTGCGCCAGTGGCAGGCGCCAGGCCGGCAGCACCAGATGGCTGCCGCGCAGAGGCCGCAGCCGCGGCGCCGCACCGCCTTGCGCGCGCAAGCCGTCGGCCCAGGCGCCGGTCGCGCTGATCACCAGCTTCGCGCGCACCACATACTCGGCGCCCGTCAAGGCATCGCGCAGCAGCGCGCCGCGTATCGGCCCGGCGGCGCCCACTTCGCCGTCGCGCAGCAACGATTGCAGCGCAAGATAGTTGATCGCCACTCCGCCGTGCTGTCGCGCCTCCTGCAGCACTCGCAGCACCAGGCGCGCGTCGTCAGTCTTGGCGTCGGTGTAGACCATGCCGCCTTGCAGGCCGTCGCCGCCTACATTGGGCGCCAGGGCCATGAATTCTTCACGCCGATAGTAATGCCGGCGCCGCGCCGCCCCACCCGCGCCCGCATCGCGCGCGCCACGCCGCGCCATCACATCGTAAATCGCCAGCCCAAGCAAGAATATCTTCTTGCCCGGCTTGCGTCCCACATAATCGCCGAACGCAAAGCTCTGCGGCTCGACCAAGCCCGCCGCCTGGTGCAGCAGATGCTCGCGCTCATGCACCGACTCGCGTGTCAGCCCGAACTGCCCTTCCTTCAGATAGCGCAAGCCGCCATGCACCAGCTTTGAAGACCGGCTCGAAGTCCCCCACGCAAAATCGCGCTGCTCAACCAGCAGCACCTTCAGCCCGCGCCGCGCCGCCTCCAGCAAGATGCCCGCACCGGTAATGCCGCCGCCGATGACGATCACATCCCACTCGCGCGCCAGCAGCTCCGGCAGCACGGCGCGGCCGCCGCGATCCCACAGCATGCTCACGATGCCCCATCCTCGGACGGCAGCAATTTACCGGGATTCATCAGCTGCTGCGGATCGAAGTGTCGGAACAGCGCCCGCATCGCCGCCAGTCCCGTCTCGCCCTTCTCCGCCACCAGATAAGGCGCATGATCGCTGCCCACGCCATGCTGATGGCTGATGGTGCCGCCATTGCCCACAATCACCATGCTGACCGCATGCTTCAACGTGCGCCAGCGCGCCAGATCCTGCTCATAATTGCCCGACAGCCGATACACAAACGTCGAATACACACTGGCTCCCTGCGCATACAGATGCGACAAATGGGTATAGGCATGCACCTTCTCCCCATGCTGCGCCAGCGCGCCATGGGCCGCCGCCTCCACTGCCCGCATCATGCTTCCCACGCGCGGCCAGTCCACCGCCGTCTCCACCGTATCGATGGCATAGCCGTGCTGCCAGGCCGCGTTGCGCAGGTAGACGTTGCGGTAGCGGTTCTGCTTCCACTTGTCGCCCATCTTGCGGCCGATATGCACGCCGCCGTGCCCTCGCGCCAGCGCCAGCGCCGACCGCAGCGCCGCCTTGGCCTGCGCCTTGCCGCCGCTGACGCCTATCATCAGCATGCACTTGCCCTGCGCGCAGCCGCGCCACGACAGATAGGTCTCCATCGCCGCGATCAGCCGCGCATGGCCGGCCAGCGCCAGCATGGTCACCGTCTCCAGTGCATTCGACAGCCGCAGCATCGACAGCGACAGGCCGGCTTGCACCACCTCGCGCACGGCTACCTCGGCCGCCTCCCAGCTTGGGAAGAACACCGCGTGGAAGGCTTCATATTCGGGCAGCGGCGTCACCCGCACCGTGGCTTCGGTCAGGATGCCCAGCCGGCCCTCCGAGCCCAGCACCATCTCGCGCAAGTCGGTGCCGGCGGCCGATGCCGGGAAGGTCTGGATCTCCAGCGTGCCCGCCGGCGTCTCCACCTTGCCGCCCTTGAACATCTGCTCGATGCGGCCATAACGCAGCGACTGCTGGCCCGACGACCGCGTCACCACCCAGCCGCCCAGCGTCGAATACTCGAACGACTGCGGGAAGTGGCCCAGCGTGTAGCCGTGTGCGCGCAACTGCGCTTCCAGGTCCGGGCCAAACACGCCAGCGCCGAAGGTGGCCAGCTGCGACATGGTGTCCAGGCTATGCAGCTGGCGCAAACGGCTCAGGTTCACCGCCAGCACCGGACGCGCGCCGGCCGGCGCGCTCAGATGCCCGGCCACGCTGGTGCCGCCGCCCTGCGGGATCAGTACCACACCGTTCTGGTAGGCGAACCCGATCAGCTCCCGCACATCCTGCGCGCTTTCCGGATAGGCCACGCCGTCTGGCGCCGTCTCGATCACGCCATAGCGCAAGCGCAGCCAGTCCGGCAGGCTCTGGCCCAGCGCATTGCGCAACCGGACTTCGGCTGTGCTATCGATCAGACGATGGGCCGGCAGCCGCGATGGCGCGATCTGCGCACAGGCCCGCTCGAACGGCGCATCGACAAACGGCGTGCCCTTGCCGATACGCTGCGCCAGGAACGCCAATGCGTCCTCGTTCAGCGCGAATTCTATGGCGTCGTCTCCCCAGCCGTTCCAGCGTCTCATGGTTTTCCTGTCTACATTGCGATGCGCTTGTTATACTCGTGAACTGCTGCAGTCCACTACACGCACCTGGCTGATAATGAACGCCAGATTAAAAGAGTCGCCCATCGAGGTCTTGCGCTTTCATGACATCCATCTTGTTCGATCATGCCAAGTTGCCGCCGCCGTCGCTGCCGGAAGGACGGGTGGCCGGCTCCTACCTGCAGCCGCTGCTGGAGGCGGCCGCCGCGCGCGGCGTGCAGGCCGAGGCGCTGGAACGCTGCGCCGGGCTGCCGGCCGGCACCCTGTGGCCGCTGCCGGAAGCGCTGCCCGCCGACGACTACGTGCGCCTGCTCGACATCGGCGCCCGCCTCGCCGGCGATCCGCATTTCGGCCTGCATGTCGGCGAGCGCTTCAAGCTGGGCACCTACACCGTTTACGGCTTGATCCTGCTGAGCTGCCGCGATTTCGGCCAGGCCTTCGAGCAAACCATGCGCTATGAGCAGCTGGCGCATGACCTGGGCCGCTCGTCCTTGCAGGTCAGCGGCGGCGTGGCCCATTACACCTGGCACAACCACTACGGCAGCGCGGCGCGCCACCTGGTCGACAGCGTCTTTGCCGGCATCCGCGTGTTCGGCAACTGGCTAGCCGGCACCACGCTGCCGCCGGCCGACCTGGCGCTGACCCACGACGGCGGCGATCCCGGCGGCCACGCCGAATATGTGCGCCTGTTCGGCAGCCTGCCCCGCTTCAGCGCGCCGGCCAACGTGGCCAGCTTCGACCCTCAGTTGCTCTCTTTCCCGGTGCCGAACGCCGACGTCAGTCTGTACCCGGTGCTGCAGCAGCATGCCGACCAGCTGCTCAAGTTGCGCGCGCAGGCCGGCGCCACCATGGATATCGTGCAGCAGGTGCACCAGGCCATCGCCCGCAACCTGGCACAGGGCCAAGTGCGGCTGGCGTCGATCGCGGAAGAACTGAAGCTCTCGCCCCGTACCTTGCAGCGCAAATTGAGCGAGGCCGGCGCCACCTTCCAGCAGGTGCTGGACCAGGCCCGCTTTGCGCTGGCCAAGGAATACCTGCGCCAGCCCAACCTGAACCTGGTGGATATCGCCTTCCTGCTGGGTTACCAGGAGCAGAGCGCCTTCAATCACGCGTTCAAGGAATGGGCAGGCGTCAATCCTGGCGCATATCGCAACTAAGCGCCCAATCAAATCGCATTGCCCTTGATCCGCACGAACGGGCCGATGCAGGTCTTGGTATCGCGCTCAAAGCACATCAGGAACATGTCGCCGCTGGGGTGGAACAGCAGGTAGCTGGTCACCACATGGCCTACCTCGGTGACTTCGCCCGAGCAGTCCTGCTTGCCGTTGTCCTTGACCACGGTGTCGACCTGCTTATAGAAACCCAGCTTGTCCGGCTGGTCGGCGATATCGAAGGCCGATTCGGCCACCTCCTGCGCGCTGGTCACCATCGTGGTGCCGTCGGGGCGGAAGCGGTACTCCTCGTGACAAGAGCCGTCGGGCAGCGTGATTTGCCAGGTGCCGATCAGCGGATGGTCCTTGCGCAGCGGGCCGGCGGCGGCCAGCGCCGGTAGCTCGATGGCCAGTGCGGCCAGCAAGGCCAGCACGGCATTCTTAGGCGTCTTCATGGCGGGCTCCCGGTCTGCGTCCTCTACGGTTCCATGCAGCGATCTTACACGCAAATCGGGATCCTTTCCCGTAGCGGACTGCCCTACTTTTCGGCCACCGATTGCATGCTGGCCAGGCCGGCCTCGAAATCCTTGCCAACCATGCTGTCCATGCTGGCGAATAAGCCCATCAGCTTGGTGATGAAGGCGCTCGGGCCGGACATGGTCCAGGTGACGGTGGTACTGTCGCCCTTGGGCTCCAGCGTGAACACGGTCTGGCAGTGCGACTCGAACGGGCGCAGGAAATCCAGCTTGATGTCGACCTTGGTCGGCTGGGTCACGTCGAGGATTTCCATGCGGCCGGCGCCCACCTTGTCATTACCCTCCCAGGCATACACCGCGCCCTTGTCTTTGGCCGCGCCGCTGAAGGTGCGCTTCATCGCCGGGTCCAGGTTTTCCCATGGCGACCACGACGCCCAGTTGTGGAAGTCGCTGATCAGCGGGATGATTTTTTCCGGCGGCGCCTTGATGGTGGCGCTGCGTTGAACTTTATAGCTGTCCGGCTGCATCGCGGCCAGGCCCAGTACGATCAGGATCAGCAGGGCGACGGCGATGGCGACTTTTTTCAGCATGGCGTTTCCTTTCGGCTGGCATGGTCAGCTGCGGGCGCGCAGGCGCACGGGCAGCGCGCTCGGCGTCATGGTAAAGGCGAAGGTTTCCTGCGCCGGGGGCGCTTCGGGCACATGCTCCACCACGAAGTTCTTGGTCAGCATGGACATCGCCATCTTGATCTCGGCCATGGCCAGGTAGCGCCCAGGGCAGAAGCGCGGCCCGCCGCCAAACGGGAACAGCCTGCGCGCCGGGTCGTCGCCCCCCGGGCTGCTGCTTTCCAGCCAGCGCTCCGGGAGGAACGCGGCCGGCTGCGCCAGCTCGCAACTGAGTTCGGCCGACTGGCGCAGCAGCATGAAGATGATGGTCCCTTTCGGCACCGCCAGGTCGCCGATGGTGATGTCGCGCGTCGGCTCGGCCGCCATGATCGGCGCCACCGGTTTCAAACGCATCGCCTCGCGGGTGGCCGCGTCGGTGTAGCGCAGCTTGTCCAGCAGATGATAGTCGCCCAGCACCTTGGCCTCGCCCAGTGCGGCGTCGGCTTCGGCCACCATCGCCTGGGCCGCCTGCGGATGGCGGGCCAGGAAGTCGATCAGCCAGGCGGTGGTATTGGACGTGGTGTCCTCGCCGGCGAACACCATGGTGACGGCGTTGCCCACCACCGCTTCGTCGGTGAAGCCGGAGCCGTCCTCGTCACGCGCCGCGATCAGCGCTTCGAGCATGTTCGTCGGTTTCAGCCGCAGCGCCGGATTCTGCTCCATCTTGTGGCGTGCCTCGGCGATGAAGCCGAAGATGGCGCTGCGCACACGCGCCGCAGCCGCATCGGCCTCGTGATCGATGGCGCGCTTGAACAGCGGCACCCGCCAGTAGGCGATCGGACTGGTGATGCGCTTGGCCACCAGCTTGAACAGGAATTCGATATCGCGCTGCAGCGGATTGTCTTCCACTTCCAGCGTGTTGATGTCCTGCCCCATAGCCAGGCCGATGGTGACATCGAGCGTATAGGCCTTCAGGTCGCGCGCCACGTCCACCGGCTGCCCGGCGTCGACAGCGGCTTGCCAGCGCCGGCGCAGGCGCTCGGTCAGCGCGCTCAGCGTAGGGAAGAAGTTATGGATCACCTCCGGCGTCAGCGCGCGCATCACCAGCTTGCGCTGGCGGCGCCACTCGTCGCCTTCGGCAGTGAACAGGCCGCGCGTGCCGACTTCCTCCAGCATCTGCGCGGTGCGGGAGGTGCGCTTCATCACTTCGGGGCGGTCGCGCAGCAAAGTCGCAATCACCTCGCTATCGGCGGTGACCACGAATCGCCTGCGCATGATGCTGAAGCGGTACAGCGGGCCGAACTCGCGGCCCCAGCCCTCCAGCACCTGGTGGAACGGCCGGGCGCGGATGTCGCGCGCGTTGCCCATCACGGGAACGCCCTTGGGCGCGGGCAAATCGGCGACACGGCGCAGCGGCGGGGCCGGTGGCATGCCCAGCACGCCGCCGGATGCTACATCAGCAGTACTTTTTTCCATGTCATCCTCTCGGTCGGGATATACGGCCCATCTCCGCCGCTACTATAACCCGAAACCTTGCCAATATACTCACTTACACACCGGCCCGCGAAAGGATGGAACGAGGGTCAGGCCAGCGCTTCCTTGGCCGCTTCTTCCGGCGTCAGGCCATCGTAGAACTGGTCGGTGAACCATTCGACCTGCTCTTCGATATGCTCCTGCGCCTGCTGCACGGTGGCGCCGCCCTTGACCAGGAAGCCTTCCACCTCGATGCACCAGTTAATCAGCTCCAGGGTTTCCGGGTCCAGCTCTTCTTTTTTCTTTGCCATCATATGTGCCTCTTCGTATTGGGTGGTGCGTGGCGACAGTGTAGCAGTTCGCCGCCCCACCCAAAGTTAGAGGATTTCTTCTACTTTGCAGCGGCCGGATACAACACCGCCTGCAGGTAGTTGTTCATGTCGAAGTAGCGCTGCGCGCTCAGTTGCAGCTGTTCCGGCGTCAGCGCCGCAATCCGCGCTTCAAAGTTCAGCAGCGCTTCCGGATCGGTGCCACTGACATCGGCCGCGCGCAGCTGGCCCAGCCAGTAGCCGTTCTCGCGCAAGGCGCGGCGATGACTGTTGCTCCACGCCGCCTTCACCTTATCCAGGTCGGCCGCCTCCACGCCATGCTCCTTGACCTTCTGGATCTCGGCCAAGGTCGCGGCAATCACCTTGTCCACGTTCTCCGGCCCACAAGGCAGGTTGGCGGAGATCAAGTAGCTTTCATATGGATCCTTGGACAGCACACCGTGCATGCCGCCGCCATAGATCAGCCCCATTTTCTCGCGCAGCACATCCACCAGCTTGATGTTCATGACTTCGATCAGCGCGGCCAGGCGCAGTTGCTCGTCCAGCGAGAACCTGGCCTCGCCGGTGAAGCTGATCGAGATCGTGCTCTTGGCTTCCGCGCCGGCCCGCACTTCCTTCTTGATGACGCCGCGCGCCGGACGCACGCCCCAGTCCACATAGCGGGCCGGCACCTTGGCTGCCGGCAGGCCGCCCAGATAGGTAGCCAGCAGCGGCTTGACCTTCTCGACGTCGAAGCTGCCCACCAGGTAGAACGTGAAGCCGGCCGCGCTGGACATGCGGCTGCGGTACATCGCCATCACCCGGTCCAGCTGGATGCGGTCGAAGTCCGCCGGCCGCGCCACCAGCGGCACGCGCGGACTATCGTTGAACATGGCGCGTCCTATGGTGTCGAGGAACACCGCTTCGGGACGCGACATGCTGTTCTGCGCCAGGTCGCGCTGCTTGCCGATGAAGGAGTTGAAGATGGCCGCATCCTTGCGCGGCTGGGTCATCTCCAGGTAGGTCAGTTGCAGCATCAACTCCATGTCGCCATTGCTGGAATTGCCGTTCAAGGCCTCGGCTTCGGCGCCGATGCTCACCCCGACAACGGCGCTCCGGCCGGCCAGGATCTTGGCCACGTCGGCCGGGGAATAATCCAGCACGCCCATTTGGCCGACTATGGCGGCCATATAGCGCGCGTTGATGATATCCTGGTCTTCGAACAGCGACTGGCCGCCGAAGCGGTGCGCCGACATCAGCACCTGATCGTTATTGAAGTCGGTCGGCTTCAGGATCACGCGCACGCCGTTGCTCAGCAGGAGTTCGGTGGTGCCCAGCTTGTCGTTGCGGGTCTGCCCGACGATGCTGCCGGCCTTGGGCGGCGCGTCCATCAGTTTGCTGGCGTAGACCTTTTCTTCCTGCGCCTTGACGGCGACCTTCTCCGCCGCGTCGACAGCGGCCACCAGTTCGTCCGCCCGGGGCGGCGGCATATCGGCGCGCTCATTACCGGTGTAGATCACCAGCTTGTTCTGGCCGACCGGGATGGTCTTGCGCGCTGCCGCATTGATCTCGTCCAGCGTAATCCCCGGCAACAACTGCTTGACGTAGCGGTACTCGTTCTCGATGCCGGGTATCGACTCGCCCTCCAGGAAGCTGCGCACATACTCGCCGACATAGGCGCCTGAATTGGATTTATCGCGTTCGCCGTACGCCAGCTCGTAATTGCGCAGCATGTTTTTCTTGGCGCGATCCACCTCGGAGGCAGTAAAGCCGAACTGGCGCGCGCGCTCGTTCTCCTGCACCAAGGCATTGACGGCCGGCGTCACGCCGCCCTTGCCCAGCACCGCGCTGGACTCGAACAGGCGGTAGCCGTGCACCACGCCGTTCATGCCGCTGCCGCCCTGGATGAACGGCGGATTGGCCTGCTGCGACAATTCATGCATGCGCTGGCCGAGGATGAAGAAATACAGATTCTCGATCAGGCCCTTGCGATACTCGCCAAAGGTGTTCGGCTCCGGCCGCGCCATGATGGGATAGCGTATCGCCAGCACGCTGGCGCCGGCTTCCTTGTCCGTCACCACCACGCCTTCGGACACCTTGCGTTCGGGGATCAGCGCAGACAGGCGCGGACGTTCGTCGGGCGGGTTGAGCAGGCCAGCGAAATGACGCTCGATCAGCTTCTGCGCTGCAGCCGGCTCGATATCGCCGACCACCACCACCGCCATCAGGTCCGGCCGGTACCAGTCATGGTAGAAGCGCTTGATGGCGTCGTACTTGAAGGTCTTGAGGATGTCTTCCTTCCCGATTGGCAGCCGTTCGGCATAGCGCGAGCCATTGAGCATCTTCGGCAGCAGCACCTTGCGCACCCGGTCGTCCACGCCTTTGCCGAGCCGCAGCTCCTCGAGCACAATGCCGCGTTCACTGTCGATATCTGCGTCGTTGAAGGACAGGCCATGCGCCCAGTCCTCCAGTACCAGGAAGCCCTGTTCCACCACTTCCGGCTTATCGGTCGGCAGCGGCAGCTGATAGACGGTTTCATCGAAGCTGGTGTAGGCGTTCAAGTCGGCGCCAAACTTGACGCCGACCGACTGCAGGTAGGAGATCAGTTCATGGCGCTTGAAATGGCTGGAACCGTTGAAGGCCATGTGTTCGGTGAAGTGCGCCAGGCCTTGCTGGTCGTCGTCTTCCAGGATGGATCCGGCCTTGACCACCAGCCGCAGCTCTAGCCGCTTTTCCGGCCGGCCGTTTTTCTGGATATAGTAAGTCAGGCCGTTGGCCAGCTTGCCGACTTTGACCTGCGGCCCCACCGGAATGGCCGCATTCAAGTCGATGCTTGGTAGCTCAACGCCGGCGCCATGGGCCAGCAGACTGCAGGCCAGGGCAACGCCACCAGCCAGGATACGCAAGGATTGCAGATTCATCGGGATGCATAAAAGTCAAGAAGATCGCTACAGTACACCGATTCCCCCCGTTTGCGCTAGCATCCTTGTCCTTGTCCTGGCCGGCCTGTCGCCGGTGGTGCTACTGTGCCAGCGGATGAACCCCGACGGCACCATGATGCGCGGAATCGCCATCGAACGCTGCGCCGAACTGCATGACATGCTCATCCCGACCAGCGCCGAGATGATCGCGTGGCGCAAGCAGCAAGCTAGTCAAGTCGCGCCCTGCGGCCGCCCCAGCTTGACGTGGCGGTAGACCAGGCACCAGGCGCCTGCGTAGGCCGCCGCGATCATCGCAAATGCCAGCGGCAAGCGCCACTGCCAGTCCGCCGCCATGTGCAGCAACGCGCCCATCAGCGCCACGCCCACCAGGGCGCCGATCTGGCGGTTGGCGTTCAATGCGGCGGCAGCGCTGTTGGCGTGGGTGCGGCCGGCCAGCTGCATCACCGTGGTGGCCATGCCGGGTATCGCCATGCCGATCGCCAGGTTCAGCGCAACCGCGCCGGCAGCCAGCAGCAAATATGGCGTGGACGGCTGCAAACCGGTCATCAGCAGCAGCGCCATCGCCAGCCCCACCGCCAAGCCGTACAGCATCGGCGGCCGCGGCCCGAGCCTGGCCGAGATCCGGCCCGACAGCAGATTTCCCACCGCGAACGCCGCCATCATGGGCAGCAGTTGCAGGCCGGTGCGCAGCGCGTCCGAGCCACTTGCCCGCTGCAGGAACAAGCTGAGTAAGAACAACTGGCCAAATACGGCAAAATTGATCAGGAAGCCGACGCCGTTGGCCGCCGCGAAGGCAGGAGTGTCGAACAAGGCGCGCGGCAGCAAGGGATGGCTGCCGCTGCGTTCCCGGTGCACCAGCAGGCCCACCGCCAGCACCGTCGCCACGACGCTAGCTTGCACCGGAACCGAGGTCCAGCCCAGCGACGGACCCTCGATCAGCACAAAGCTGAGCGCGGCCAGCGCCACCACACCCAGTCCATGGCTCAACATCGACAGCGCGCGCTGCTGGCGCGACGTGGCCGGCACCAGCAGCTGCGTCAGCACGATGCCCAGCAGGCCGAGAGGCACGTTGACCCAGAATACGCTGCGCCAGCCGAAGCCGTGCACCAGTATCCCGCCCACCAGTGGTCCCAGCGACGACGCGCAGCCGACGATGGCCGACCAAGTACCCAGCATGCGCGCACGGGTGTGGTCGTCGTTGTAGGAATGGCTCAACAGGCTGAGAGAACTGGGCATGAACAGCGCTGCGCCTACGCCCTGCATCAGGCGCGAGGCGATCAGCGCGTTGCCGCTTGGCGCCACCGCGCACAGCACCGAGCCGGCGATGAATACCGCCAGCCCGCCTTGATAGACGTTTTTGGGGCCGTAGCGGTCGGCCAGCGCGCCGCCGGCCAGCAGCAGCGCGGCGAAGGTCAGCGTGTAGCCGTCCACCACCCACACCAGTCCGGTCAGCGGCACTTGCAGGCTGAGCGAAATATCGGACAAGGCAGTATTCACGGCGGTGACGTCGATCATCGCCATCACGAAGCCGATGGCCAGCGTGAACAGCACCACGATGGCGGGAACGCTGCGCGCTTGCGCCGGTGCGGCGCAGCAGGAGGTATTCGAAGTAGGCATGACGGGACTCGCAATGCGGAAAGATCAGATCCTGATAGTAGGCCGCTTGCCCGATGCAGTAAATACGCATAACATCAGCGCATTGATGCAAAAATGCATCACCGGAGAGCACCATGGACTGGGACAACGCCCGCATCTTTCTCGCCATCCACCGCGTGGGCACCTTGCGCGCGGCCGCCGCGCAGCTGGACATCGACCAGGCCACGGTCGGCCGGCGCCTGGCTGCGCTGGAAAAATCGCTGAACGCGCGGCTGTTCCTGCGCACGCCATCCGGCTACGTCGCCACGCCGGCCGGAGAACAGGCCGTCACCTCCGCCGAAGCCATGGAAAGCGCCGCCGACCAGTTCCAGCGCAAGATGCTGGGCCTGGACAACCGCCTGTCCGGCAGCGTGCGCGTGACCACTTCCGACACCATGGCCAACAGCTTCGTGGTCGGCGCGATGCGGCGCCTGCACCTGGAGCACCCTGATATTCGCATCATCCTTAGTACCAGCTACGACATCGCCAGCCTGACGCGGCGCGAGGCCGACCTGGCGGTACGCACCCTGAAACCGGTCAGCCCGGACCTGATTTCGCGCCGACTGGTGCGCCGCTCCATGGGCCTGTACGCGGCACGCAGTTATGTGAAGGCACACGGCATGCCGGAAAAAAGCACCGGGCTGGCCGGGCACGATATCGTGCTCTACCAGGGCGCGGTGGCGCCGCGCCATCGCGAAAAGCTGTGCGGCATACCGGTCGCGCAAGCGCGCGTGACGTTGGAGGTCAACAACGGCATGGTGATGCTACAGGCCACGCGCATGGGCATGGGCGTGGCCGAACTGCCCTGCCACATGGCGGACGACGACAAGGAACTGGTACGCGTCTGGCCAGAGGTGGTCGAGCGCTACGACGTCTGGCTGGTGATGCACAGTGACCTGGCGCGCAGCGCTCGGGTGCGCACGGTGGCCGATGCCATCATCGCTTGCTTCCCGGCCTGACACGCATGGGCGCGCCGAGCGTGCGCAGCCGCCGGCATTGCGGTGCTAATATAGCAACATGAACGCACCAGCACTGCCCTCCCCCACGCAGGCCACGTTGCGCCGCCTGCGGCAAGCAGCTGCCGCCTGGCTGAGCAGTTGGTGGCGGCTGCTGCATTTTGCGGTGCTGATGCTGTCGTTGGCGCTACACCCTGGCAGCTACGGGCGCCGCCATCGCCCGGCGCTGGCCTGCCAGATCGTCGCCTCCACTGCGCCCAGCCTGGCCTGGTACGGCGTGCTGTGCGCGCTGGTCAGCCTGGTGCTGATCCGCATCGTCGTCGTCACCTCGCAAAGCTACGGCCTGACGCGCTACGCGCTGGAGATGGTGGTGCGGGTGCTGGTGCTGGAACTGATACCGTTGACGGCCGCCGCCTTCGTCGCGCTGCGTACCGCGCTGCCTGGCGCGCTGGAGTTTGCGCAAGGCCGGCCGATACCACAGCCGGTAAGCAGGGGCGAAGTATCCACGGCCATGGTGACCAACGGCGCCGATTTGCACCAGGAATTCTTCCCGCGCGTGGCCGCCAGCGTGTTCGCGGTATGGATGCTGGCCGCCGTCAGTTGCGTGCTGACGCTGATCCTGACTTACTGGTCGCTGTACGGCTTCTCGCCATGGGCGCTGCCTGGCTACACGCGCGTGGTTGGACAAGTGTTCAGCCCCGCAGTAGCGCTGATACTGGTGCTGAAAATCGGCTTCTTCAGCCTTGCGGTCGGCCTGATTCCCATGGCCTCTTCCTTTTATTTCGGCGCCAGCTACTTGGACAAGGTCACGCACGGCTTGCATGACATGGTGCGGCTGTTCAGTGTGATCCTGCTGATCGAAGTCGCTTCGCTGATGGGTAACTACTACTGAGTGCCGCCGCCATGACCGAGCCTATCCCCCCCGATCCGGACGCGCCGCCGGTGCGTAATGCCCAATTCAAGGCCGTCCTGCTGCTGGTGTTGATGGTGGCGCTGCTGGCCGGCTCAGCGCTGTACCTGATGTATGCGCGCGGCGCTTTCGACGCCACGCAAACCCTGATGCTGCATGCCGACGACTCCGAAGGCGTGGTGGTCGGCATGGACATCACCTTTGCCGGCTTCCCGATCGGCCGCGTGCGGCGCATCGAGCTGACCGAGGACGGCAAGGCGCGCATCGTGATCGATGTGCCGCGACGCGACGCGCACTGGCTGCGCAGTTCCAGCATCTTCACGCTCGAGCGCGGGCTGGTGGGCGCCAGCAAGCTACGGGCCTTCAGCGGCATCCCGACCGATCCAGCGCTGCCGGATGGTGCGGCGCGCACGCTGCTAGTGGGCGACACGGCGGCAGAAATTCCCCGCATCCTGGCTGCGGCCAAGGAAGTGCTGCAAAACCTGAACGGCCTGACAGCGGAGAGTTCGGCGCTGGCAACCAGTCTGCAAAACATGGCCGGCGTGACCGGCAAGCTCAATGGCCCGGCCGGCGCGCTGGGCGTGATCGCCGGCGACGACAAGCATGCCAAAGAGCTGGCCGAGCGTGCCAACCAGCTGCTGGTCAGCGTGAATGCGCTGGCCGCCAAGGCCGATAGCCTGATCGGCCATGCCGACGACCGTGTGTTCGGTGATGCGGGCGTGATGAAGGATGCCCAGGCCAGCATCGTCGAGTTGAACCGCCTGCTGGCCGATGCGCGCAACAGCTTGAAGAAAATGGATGCGGTGCTGGTCGAAGCGCAGGCCGTGGGCGCCAACGCGCGCGTAGCGACGGCCGATCTGGGTACCTTGCGTGCCGAGGTGGAAAGCAACTTGCGCAGGGTCGAGCAGCTGGTAAACGAAATCAATCGCAAATGGCCATTCAAGCGCGATACGGAGATCAAGCTGCCATGACAAAAAATCTGCTGCCAGCCGTCTTGGCCTTCACGCTCGCCGCATGTAGCAGCGCTCCACCGGTACCCGACTGGCAGATGAACGCACAAAGTGCCGTCGAGCGCTCGAGCGCCGCCTACATGGCCGGCAACGCGGCCATCGAGCAGGCCGAGTACAAGCGCGCCCGCGAGCAGTTGGCCAGTACCGGCAGAGTCGATCTGGTGATACGCGCCGAATTGATACGCTGCGCCACGCGCGTAGCCTCACTGGTGTTCGAGGAATGCGCCGGCTTCGAAGCGCTACGGCTGGATGCCGGCCCCGCGGACCGCGCCTATGCCGACTATCTGCTCGGCCGCCTTGCCGGGCCGGGCGGCGCCGCAGCCGCCGGGCTGCTGCCGGCCCAGCAGCAAGCGGTAGCGGCGGCCGGCTCCGACGCGACGGCAGCGGCGTCAGTGCAAGCAATCGCCGACCCGCTGTCCAAGCTGGTGGCATCGGCAGTACTGCTGCACGCCGGGAAGGCATCGCCGCCAGTGATCATCGGCGCGGTGGAAGCTGCATCGTCGCAGGGCTGGCGCCGCCCCTTGCTGGCCTGGCTGGGCGTGCAGGCCATGCGCGCCGAGCAGGCCGGCGACACCGAAGAAGCCCAGCGCATCAAGCGCCGCATCGCATTGGTGGCCGGGCAGCCCTGAGCGGCGCGGGGCAACACGGCCCGCCCATCACCGCGCTTTAGGCTAGAATCCCGCGCTATCGTCAACCAATCTGGATACTCATGACTGTTCGCTCCACCCTGCGCAGGCTCGGCTCCGGCCTGCTGCTGTGCGCTACGCTGGCATTGCCCGTCCACGCACACGCCGCCGAACCGCAAAAAGTCATCGTCGACATGGACATCGGGGACGACATCGACGATGCCTTCGCGCTGGCCCTGCTGCTGCAAAGCCCGGAAATGGACATCATCGGCATCACCACCGTCTGGGGCGACACTGCGTTGCGCGCGCAGCTGCTCGAGCGCATGCTGCGCGAGACCGGCCACGCCAGCCTGCGCGTAGTCCAGGGCATCAGCACCAGCAACAATCCCACGCCCTTCACGCAAGCGCGCTACGCCCAGCGCGGCCAGCCGGCCGGCGGCGCTCCAGGCAGTGCGGTCGATTTCTTACTGGCGCAGATCAAGCGCCAGCCCGGCCAGATCACGCTGCTGGCCCTGGGGCCGTTGACCAACGTCGGCGCTGCGATCGAGCGCGATCCCGCCGCTTTCCGTCAGTTGAAACAAGTGGTGATGATGGGCGGCTCCGTGCGCGCCGGCTACCGCAAGTCGCAATACGTGCCTAGCCGCCCGGCCGACAAGGAATACAACATCGTCTCAGACATCGCCGGCGCCCAGGCGCTGTTTACTTCCGGCGTGCCGATTGTGATGATGCCGCTGGATTCAACTCAGATACGGCTCGATGAGGTGGAGCGCAACGCCCTGTTCGGCCATGGCTCGCCGCTGAGCGACGCGCTGGCCCTGCTGTACCATCAATGGATAGACGCCTACCAGCCCTGGTCCAGCTCCATGCCCTCGCTGTTCGACGTGGTGCCGGTGACCTGGCTGATCGATCCGCAATCGTGCCCGGTGACGCCGCTGCACATCGTCGTCAGCGCGGATGGCTACACCCGCGAGCAGCCTGGCGTCCCGAACGCCCAGGTCTGCCTGGCCTCCGACCAGCCGCGCTTCTTCCACATCCTGATGTCGCGCCTGCTGTCGGAGCGCGGACCTAGTTAGCCTCGCCTGCCGCGCGGGCAGCCACTTCGCGCAGCTTGTCCTTCTTGCTCTTGCGCTTGCCCTTGATGCCGCCATTGACGGTGTCGGTCACCGAATTGGCCGGCAGCGGCACCAGCTTCTCGGTCGGCTCGAAACCTGCGATCTGCTCGCGCGGCAGCAGGATCTCCTGGCGCTTCTCGATCAGGCGGAAATGCGCCTCGCTCTCGGCGGTGACGAAGCTGACCGCCACGCCGCTCTCGCCCGCGCGGCCGGTGCGGCCGATGCGATGCGTGTAATCCACCGCCGAGCGCGGCAAATCGTAATTCACCACTGCCGGAAGGCGTGCAATGTCGATGCCGCGCGCCGCCACATCGGTCGCTACCAGTACCTGCAAGCGGCTAGCCTTGAAATCGCCCAGCACTTCGGTGCGCGCGCCCTGGCTGAACTCACCGTGGAAGGCACCGGCGCGGATGCCGTTGCGGTTCAACTTATCCGCCACATGCTCGGCCGCATATTTGGTCGCGACGAACACCAGCACCCTGCTCCACTGATGTTGCTTGATCAAATGTTTGAGCAGCTGCGTGCGGCGCGGCACGTCAACCAGGATCGCGCGCTGCACGATATCCGGCTTGCTGACCGGCTCCGACAGCACTTCCACGCGCGTCGGCTGGTGCAGCATGCTGTCCGCCAGCGCCTGCACCGCCGGCGGGAAGGTCGCCGAGAAGAACAGGTTCTGGCGCTGCTTGGGCAGCAGCTCCAGGATGCGGCCCAGCTCCTCGCTGAAACCCAGGTCCAGCAGGCGATCCGCCTCGTCCAGCACCAGCATGGCCACACGGCCGATCTTCAAGGCGTTATGGTCGATCAGGTCCAGCAGCCGTCCAGGCGTGGCGATGACGATGTCGGCGCCGCCGCGCAGCGCCATCATCTGCGGATTGATCGACACGCCGCCGAACACAATCGACACCTTGACCGGCATCGGCAGATGCGCCACCAGCCTGCGCACCGACTCGCCCACCTGCGCCGCCAGCTCGCGCGTCGGCACCAGGATCAGGCCATGCAGCTGACGCGGGCCGTTGCGGTTCTCCAGCAGCGAATGCAACAGCGGCAGCGCGAATGCGGCAGTCTTGCCGGAGCCGGTTTGCGCGGCGCCCAGCACATCCTCGCCGCGCAGGATGGCGGGAATGGCAGCGCCCTGGATCGCGGTCGGCTGCTGATAGCCGATTTCGGTCACAGCATTGAGCAGGGAGGGAGCAAGGCCCAGCGAGGAAAAAGACATGATGGCCTTAGATAAAAACGGTAAACAGGCCGCCAGTATACATGCACTGCGCATGCACCGCGTCCGCACATTGCCCTTCCGGCTCATTCGTGGGAATATAGCATTTTTGACAAAGAGAACACGCCGATGATTAACTGGGACGCACACGCCTGCCTGCCGCAGCACCCGCAAGCCGATTTCACGCCCGTGCAGCAGCTGCATGCGGCCGGGGTGAACTACGTCTCGCTCAACGTCGGCGCGGACATGAATCCCACTTCGCAGGTGATGTCGGTGATCGCCGGTTACCGCGCCACCATCGCCTCCGATCCACAGCGCTACGCGCTAGTGTCCAGCGTGGACGACATCATCCAGGCCGCCGCCGACGGCCGCATGGCCATCAGCTTCGACCTGGAAGGCGCGATGCCGCTGCTGGACCAGCCGGAGATGGTGGCCCTGTACGCGCAGCTGGGCGTGCGCCAGATACACTTCGCCTACAACCGCAACAACAACGTGGCCGACGGCTGCCACGACACGCCGCGCGGCCTGACCAACCTGGGCCACAGCATGGTCGCCGCCGTCAACGACGCCGGCATCCTGATGGATTGCTCGCACACGGGCCGCCGCTGCAGCCTGGATATCATGGCCTCCTCGTCGCAGCCGGTAATCTTCAGCCACGCCAACCCGTACACGCTGGTGCAGCACGGGCGCAACGTCACTGACGAACAGATCGAAGCCTGCGCCGCGACCGGCGGCGTGATCTGCGTATCCGGCCTATCGTGGTTCCTGGGCCAGGAGCATCCCACCGCCGACGATGTGGCGCGCCATGCCGCCTACATTGCCGACAAGGTCGGCGTGGCGCATGCCGGCATCGGCCTGGATATCTGTTTCTCGCAGCCGGGCCTGGACGATACGCCGGCCGGCGACTTCGATCCCTCGTACTGGTGGCCGGCATCGGCCGGCTACGACCGCAACCGAGCGCCGACCTTCACGCCGCCCAGCGTGTGGCGCCAGCTGGCCGCCGCGCTGCGCCGCGTCGGCATGACCGAGGCCGAAGCCGAGATGGTCATGGGCCGCAACATGATGCGCGTGGCCCAGCAAGTGTGGAGCAAGCCGCAGGCCTTGCGCAAAGCGGCTTAAACACCCCTACTTGATGCCGGCGCAGATTTCATTGCCTGCATCGATCGGCTCGATAATGATGCGCTGGCCGCCCACTTCCAGCTCGCGCGTGCGCGGCGGCGCCAGCTTGAAGGCGCCCGCTTTCAGTTTCTCCTGCAAGGGCCTGCAGTAGGTGGTGACATACGGCAGCCGGCCGAAGATCGCCCACGCACCTGCGCGCTGGCGGATGAACAGCGTCGGCGCCACGTCGGCGCTGCCGAACAGCAGGATCTCCTGCTTGCTGTCGCCGTCCACGTCCAGCATGACGGCGTCGCAGCTGCTGCCGGCGCGGGTCAGGCAGGCCGGCGCTTGATGGCCGGGCTGGGTGTCGACCCATTTCTGCGCCAGGAAGTCGGCCGGCAGCGCCGCACCGGCCGGCCAGACGCGCAGATTGGCCGCAACCGCGGCCGGCGCCAGCACTGCTGGCGGCGGGCGCAGATACCGGCTCCAGCGGTTAACTTCCCTCAGCGCCGCGGTGGCTTTTTCGCGCAGTAACGCGGCGTCCGGCCCGGTGCTGCGCTGGGCCAATTGCTCCAGTGCCGCCTTGCCGTAGCGCGCGCCATCGAAGCGCAGGAACAGGTAGTCCATCTGATCGGCCTTGATGCGGCCGCGCTCCAGCCGCGCCATCTGGTCGTTGACCGATAGCCGCGCCGGATCGGCGATCGGCGTAAACAGGCAAAACAGCACCGCCAGCACCAGCAAGGCCGCCACCACGTTGACCGGCGCGATCAATCCCAGCCAGCTGGTGTAGCGGTAGGCGGCCCAGGCATAACCGCCCGCATAGCAGCTGGCCACCACCAGACAGGCCGCGGCGATCACGCGATCCGGCGTCCAGCCGTAGTCGCCCACGCGCAGGCCCAGCGCGTAGATGGCGATGGCCGTCAACGGCAGCAGCAGGACCGCCGCCGCGCGCGCGCTGCCGCGCACCAGCGCCGCCACGCCGGCCTCCACCTCGCCGTTCTGGAAAGCGGCATTGATCAGTACCAGCAGCACCGCGTCGGCCGCCAGCAGCACGGCCGTGGCGTGGCGGGTCTGCCACAACGCTTCCAGTCCGGTGAACGGCAAGGTGCACAGGAAGCCGGTCACCAGCAGCGCCGTCAGCGGCAGTATCCACGACATCAACACCAGCAGCAGCGTGCGGATGCCGCGCACGATGGCCGGCCGCACGTCGGTGATATGCATCGCCCACGAAAACGCGCAGCAGGTCACCGGCACGGCAAACCACGATTCCTCCATCAGGTGACGCAGGAATTCCAGCTTGACCAGCATGAACAGCGCACTACCCATCCACAGCACCGCCCATAGCACGCCGGCGAAAAAGGCCGAGAACATCAGCTGGATCGCCAGCTTCCATGCGGTCTCGAAATAAGTGGTGTAGCGCGCCAACAGCCGCCCGTCCAGCGCGCCGGCCAGCATCAGCGACTGAGCGATATAGAAGAGCCCCGAGCCGAACGCCATCAGCAGGAAGGACGGCGTGAATTTATGCGGACGCAGCTCGCCGCTCGCCACAAAATCGGCCACGCCGGCACTGCGCCAGACGTCGTGCAGCGACAAGGCCAGCATCGCCAGCAGCGCCACGCCCATCCACTGTGCGCTGCGGCGCGGCGCCATGTGGCCCAGGCTCGATACCAGCAACACCGGTAGCAGCACACCGATGAAAATCAGCGGCACGATCAAGTACGGGTCGGCGGCCGGCCACAGCATGTCCTTGCCAGTCTTGTATAACCAGTACAACAGCAAGCCTTGCGTCAGCCCGCTGGCCAGCCGCAGCAGCATCACGCGCCGCGTGACCATGGCGCGCAAGACGGTGGTATCGCTGCTATCGCCGGCAGCATCGGCATCATACGTCGCTTGCATGGCATTCCTTGTGCATGAAAGGTGCGCCAATTATGTCACGCTCCGGCGCCGGGAATTATGTTTTAATTCAGTTTATCGATTTACTATTTTTAGCGCCCTGTCAGCGCCATTCACCACAGCATGCCATAGCCGCTATAATGGAAAGTTGAATGAAGCGCGGCCGCCTGCCGCTATGCTGCGCCTTTATGTTTTGCCTTTATGCTTTTCAACCGCTACGCTTTCGGCCTGCCACGTGAATCCACATCTCGACCAACTGCAACCCTACCCGTTTGAAAAACTGCGCCAGCTGTTCGCGCAAGTGGCTGCCAACCCGCAGTACCAGGCCATCAGCCTGGGCATGGGCGAACCCAAGCACCCGACGCCGGCCTTCATCCAGCGGGCGCTGATCGATAACATCGCCGGCCTGGCGACCTATCCGACCACCGTCGGCTCCGACGCGCTGCGCGGCGCCATCGCGGCCTGGCTGGAGCGCCGCTACGACCTGCCGGCGCTGAACCCGGCCACCCAGGTGCTGCCGGTGAACGGCTCGCGTGAGGCGCTGTTTGCGCTGGCGCAGACCGTCGTCGATCCGGCCGCCAAGGCGCTAGTGGTGTGCCCGAATCCGTTCTACCAGATTTATGAAGGTGCGACCTACCTGGCCGGCGCCGAGCCCTACTTCGTCAACTCCGACCCGACCCGCAACTTCGGCTGCGATTACGACAGCGTGCCGGCCTCGGTGTGGGAGCGCGTGCAGCTGCTGTTCCTGTGCTCCCCGGGCAATCCGACCGGCGCCGTACTGACCTTGACCGACTGGGAGCATCTGTTCGCCCTGTCCGAACGCTATAACTTCATCATCGCCAGCGACGAATGTTACTCCGAGATCTACCACGGCGACGAAGCGCCGCTGGGCGCCTTGCAGGCGGCGCACATGCTGGGTCTGTCCAGCATCGACAAGCCATATGCGCGACTGGTGGTATTTAGCAGCCTGTCCAAGCGCTCCAACGTGCCGGGCATGCGCTCGGGCTTTGTGGCCGGCGACGCCGAGGTGCTGAAAAAATTCCTGTTGTACCGCACCTATCACGGCGGCGCCATGAGCCCTGCCGTGCAAGCTGCGTCGGTCGCGGCCTGGAACGACGAAACCCACGTCGAAGAGAACCGCACCAAATACCGCGCCAAGTTCGACGCCATCACGCCGCTGCTGCAAACGGTGCTCGATGTCCAGCTGCCCGACGCCGGCTTCTACCTGTGGGCCGATGTCAGCGGCACCGGCCTGTCGGACACCGAATTCGCCCAGCGCCTGTACGCCGAATATAATGTCACGGTACTGCCGGGCAGTTACCTGGCGCGCGACGCCCATGGCATCAATCCGGGCCGCAACCGCATCCGCATGGCGCTGGTCGCCGAGACCGAGGAAGGTCTGGAAGCGGCGCAGCGCATCGTCCAATTCTGCAAAACCCTGTCTCAGTAACTAAAGCGAAATACATCATGACCCAACAACTCGAACAAATCATCGACCAGGCCTGGGAAGACCGTGCCAACATCAACCCGTCCAATGGCAGCGCCGAACTGCGTGACGCCGTCGCCCACGTGATCGCGGGCCTGGACGCCGGCACCATCCGCGTGGCCGACAAGGCGAGCGGCAGCTGGGTCGTCAACCAGTGGGTCAAGAAAGCCGTGCTGCTGTCGTTCCGCCTGGAAAACAACGTCGCCATGCCGTCGGACGGCACCATGCAGTTCTACGACAAGGTCCCGACCAAGTTCGCCAACTACACCGCCGACGATTTCGCCAAGGGCGGCTTCCGCGTGGTGCCGCCGGCCGTTGCGCGCCGCGGCTCCTTCATCGCCAAGAACGTGGTGCTGATGCCTTCCTACGTCAACATCGGCGCCTACGTCGATGAAGGTGCGATGGTCGACACCTGGGCCACCGTCGGTTCCTGCGCACAGATCGGCAAGAACGTCCACCTGTCGGGCGGCGTCGGTATCGGCGGCGTGCTGGAACCGATGCAGGCCAATCCGACCATCATCGAAGACAACTGCTTCATCGGCGCCCGTTCGGAAATCGTCGAAGGCGTGATCGTGGAAGAGAACTCGGTGATCTCGATGGGCGTATACATCGGCCAGTCGACCAAGATCTACGACCGCGCCACCGGTGAAGTGACTTACGGCCGCATTCCTTCGGGTTCGGTCGTGGTATCGGGCTCACTGCCATCGGACGATGGCAAGTACTCGCTGTACTGCGCCGTGATCGTCAAGCGCGTCGATGCACAGACCCGCTCGAAGACCGGCATCAACGAACTGCTGCGCGGTATCTAACAAATAAATAACCGGGGACAGGCCATGTTTTGGCGTTTTTAGCCACGTTTTGGCGTTTTTAAACACTTGGTCTGCCCCCGATTTACCGGAGAGTGCCATGGCAATGGATCGCCTGTTCCAGCTGATGAAGGAAAAGAACGCGTCGGATATGTTCTTCGCGGTAAATTCGCCGGTGCATATCAAAATCAACGGCAACCTGATCCCGATTAACCAGCAAAAGCTGGAGCCGGAAAACATACGATCGCTGCTGGCGGAAATCGCTACCCCGGAACAGATGGCGGAGCTGGAGCGCGAAAATGAGCTCAACATGGGCGTCTCGGTGCCCAACCTGGGCCGCTTCCGCCTGTCGGCCTTCCGCCAGCGCGGCAGCATCTCCGCCGTGTTCCGCTACGTGCCGGCCAGCATCCCGGTGCTGGCCGACTTGCAGCTGCCGCCCATCTTGGCAGAACTGATCATGGAAAAGCGCGGCCTGGTGCTGCTGGTCGGTTCGACCGGCTCCGGCAAGTCGACCACCATCGCCTCGATGCTGGACCACCGCAATGAACTGCGCTCGGGCCACATCCTCACGCTGGAAGATCCGATCGAGTATCTGTTCAAGAACAAGAAATCGATCGTCAACCAGCGCGAAATCGGCAGCGACGCCAAGGACTTCTACACTGCGCTGCGTAACTCCATGCGCCAGGCGCCGGACTGCATCCTGATCGGCGAGATCCGCGACAAGGAAACCATGGCCGCCGCCCTGGCCTACGCGCAGTCGGGCCACCTGGTGCTGGCCACGCTGCATGCCAATAACAGCTATAACGCGCTAAATCGCATCATCAGCTTCTACCCGATCGAGAATCGCCCTGCTTTGCTGCAGGATCTGTCGTCGACGGTGAAGGCCATCGTCTCGCAACGCCTGATCCGCTCTATCAACGGCGGCACCCGCACCGCCGCGGTGGAAGTGATGGTCAACACCCGCTACATCGCGGACTTGATCGAAAAAGGCGATATTGGCCAGATCAAGGAGGCGATGGAAAAGAGCATGTCGCCCGGTTCGCAATCGTTCGAAATGGCCTTGTTCAAGCTGGTGCAGGACCAATTGATCAGCCAGGAGGAAGCATTGGCCAACGCCGATTCCGCCACCAACCTGCTGTGGCTACTGAACAATGGCCCAGACAGCAAATCCGCCCAGGCCGAACCCGAGGCCAAGGCTCCCGAAGAAGCCTCGTTTACCGAGTTTACCCTCAATACCTGACGCTTACGCGATCGCGCCGCCGCCATCCACCCATACCGTGGAGTCGGTGGCAATGGCGTCGTGAGCAGATAGGCGATGGCATGGGCCGCATCCTCCGGCTGCCCCATGCGCTGCGCCGGCAAGCGCGCAGCTGCGCCTTCGAACATGGCCTGGCGCGCTTCGTCCTTCATGTCCGCCCACAGCGGCGTGGAGATCAACCCTGGCGACACCGTATTCACCCGCAGCGACGACAGTTCCAACATCAGGCCGCGCGCCAGCGATTCCAGCGCCGCATTGATCGCGCCTTGCAACACCAAGATCTTGCTGGGGCCCGTGCTGAGGAAGCCCGACACCAACGTCAGCGAGCCGCCGATCCACAGCATGTCAACCGCGCCGTTACCGGCGTTTTTCCCGCACAGCCAGAACCTGGCGCCGCGCGTGCGGGTCTTCGTCGACGATCTGCAAATACGTCTGCAGCAGGCGTAGCACTGGGAGCCGGCCACACTTACTTGAACGGCTAGGCCCTGGCATGCCGGGCCTAGCCGCCCATGCAAAGCAGACCGGGCACCATCATCAGGAAGGCCGCCGGCTCCGGCAGCGCCGCCATGCTGCCCATCTGCTAGGCGATGCTGTCGACACCGTTGTGATAGGCATAGGCGCTGTCCTGCCACTCGATGCGAATGCCGCTGGCGCTGCGCCAGCTGCCGTCAAAGCTGATCGACATATTCGCCGGCTCGATGCCGACATTGCCGGCGTAGGAATACAGCATCGTCCCGCCGATGGCGCAAATCGTCATCGTCGTGCGGCGGGTAGTGTGGGCATAGGCGCCGCTGTCGAAGCGGGGCAGCGTGACGCCGCTGCCGTGCAAGGGCAGCAGGCCGATGCGCGCCTTGGAATTGCCATCGCCGCCGTCAGCCCAGGCCGCGCCGCGTGTTGCAGTCCGCATCCCACCAGCGCAAACTGGTATTGCTCAGGCGCGGCGCCCAGTTCCGCACGCCCAGCACCGGCCACCTCGCCATAGGGCTGCGCGACGTAAGCGTAATTTGAACAGGCAACGGTGCTGCCGTTGCCTGTGGCCGAGTCATTACAGACTGCCGATGCGGGATCGAAGTCGATCCCGCCTGCCTGCGCCAGGGTCGACATGCCCCACAGCGCGGCCGCCATCACTCTTGTTTTCATGGATTCTATCCAATTGTCACGGTGATTACAGACAGTATTTCAAAGCAACAGTCAGTTGGCAATTAAAAAATATCTGTTTGACATCACAAATGAATAGGGCGCAACTATCGGCCGCCACCCCCTGCCCTTGGGGGCGCCTGGCGTGGTATCCTGTCGGGTTCATTGGCGCGGCCGCTGTCACGCGCGCAACGACTTCCATCGCACTCCAAGCTTATCCAACGTTCATCATGACGATCACCCTTTACGGCATCCCCAATTGCGACACGGTCAAAAAGGCCCGTGCCTGGCTGGCGGACCAACAGCACGATTTTGCATTCCACGATTTCAAAAAACAGGGACTGACCCGCGACATCGTCGCCGGTTGGCTCCAGCACCTGCCGCGCGATGTGCTGGTCAATAAAAAAGGCACGACCTGGCGCGCCCTGCCGGACGAGCGCAAGGCCGCCATCGTCGACGATGCCAGCGCGATTGAACTGATGCTGGAATTCCCGTCGGTGATCAAGCGCCCGGTGCTGGATAAGGACGGCCAGTTCGCCGTCAGCTTCGCCCCGGCACTATACCAACAAATTTTTAACGGCTGACCCGCACATGATGACCTCCAAGACCCTGGCGCTGACGGAAAAACTGATCGCCCTCTCCTCCGTCACACCTGACGACAAGGGCTGCCAGCAGCACCTGATCGACCTGCTGTCGCCGCTGGGCTTCGTGTGCGAGACGATCGCATCGAACGGCGTCACCAACCTGTGGGCGCGCAAAGGCACGACCGCGCCGCTGCTGGTTTTCGCCGGCCACACCGACGTGGTGCCGACCGGTCCGGTCGAGCAATGGCGCTCCGAGCCCTTCAACCCGACCCACCGCGACGGCAAGCTGTATGGCCGCGGCGCCGCCGACATGAAAACGTCGATCGCCGCCATGGTGGTGGCCTGCGAAGAGTTCCTCGCCGCCCACCCCGGGCACGCAGGTTCGATCGGCTTTCTGATCACCAGCGACGAGGAAGGCCCGGCCATCGACGGCACCGTCATCGTCTGCAATATGCTGAAGGAGCGCGGCGAACAGCTGGACTTCTGCATCGTCGGCGAGCCGACCTCCGATGAAACCCTGGGCGACATGATCAAGAACGGCCGCCGCGGTTCGCTGTCCGGCCGTTTGACGATCAAGGGCATTCAGGGCCACATCGCCTATCCGCAACTGGCCAAGAACCCTATCCACCTGGGCGCGCCGGCACTGGCCGAACTGGTGGCCGAGCAGTGGGACTCGGGCAATGAATACTACCTGCCGACGTCCTGGCAGATGTCCAACATTAACGCGGGCACCGGCGCCAACAACGTGATTCCCGGCGAGATGGTCATCGACTTCAACTTCCGCTTCTCGACCGCCAGCACGCACGAGGGCCTGAAGAAGCGGGTGCACGCCATCCTGGACAAGCACAATCTGCACTACGACCTGAAATGGGTGCTGAGCGGCCTGCCGTTCCTGACCCCGCGCGGATCGCTGAGCGATGCGCTGTCGGCGGCGATCAAGTCGGAAACCGGCGTCGACACCGAACTGTCGACCACCGGCGGCACCTCGGACGGCCGCTTTATCGCGCAGATCTGCCCTCAGGTGATAGAATTCGGCCCTCCCAACGCCAGTATCCACAAGATCGACGAGCACATCGAACTGCGCTTCATCGATCCGCTGAAGAATATCTACCGCCGCACGCTGGAGACTTTGCTGAAGTAGCGTCCATCCCGCGCAGGCGGGAATCCCATGCTTAGCGCCCACGATGGCGCAACATGGGATACCCGCCTGCGCGGGTATGACGGCCCCACCACCCGCTAGAACGAGAACGCCATGACCACCACGCCCTTCACCACGCCACGCGACCTGCTGCGCTATGCCGTTACCCGCTTCAACACTGCCCGGCTGTTCTTCGGCCACGGCAGCGCCGACGCACTGGACGAAGCAGCCTATTTGATCCTGCACACGCTCAAGCTCCCGCTGGACAAGCTCGATCCCTTCCTGGACGCGCGCCTGCTGCCGGAAGAAGTGGACGCGGTGCTGGCCGTGATCGACCGCCGCACCAACGAGCGCGTGCCGGCCGCCTACATCACCAACGAAGCATGGCTAGGCAGCTACAGCTTCTACGTGGACGAGCGTACCATCGTGCCGCGCTCCTTCATCGCCGAGCTCATTCCCGACTACTTCGCGCCGTGGGTCAACGAGCCTGAAAACGTCAGCAACGTGCTGGAACTGTGCACGGGTTCCGGCTGCCTGGCCATCATGCTGGCCGACGCCTTCCCGGACGCGCAGGTGGACGCGGTAGATATCTCGGCCGATGCGCTGGAAGTGGCCAAGCGCAACGTCGCCACCTACAAGCTGGAACAGCGCCTGACGCTGATCCAGTCCGACCTGTACGCCAATGTGCCGGACAAGAAGTACGATCTGATTATCACCAACCCGCCGTACGTCAACTCGTCCTCGATGAGCCAACTGCCGATGGAATACCGCGCCGAGCCCGAACTGGCGCTGGACGGCGGCAAGGACGGCATGGACCTGGTGCGCAAGATCATCGCCGGCGCCGCCGAACGCCTGACCGATGACGGCATCCTGATTGTCGAAATCGGCAACGAACGCGAGTACGCCGAAGCGGCCTTCGGCCACCTGGGCCTGACCTGGCTCACCACCAGCGCCGGCGACGACATGGTCTTCCTGCTGACCGCCGACCAGCTGAAGCTGTAATCCCTCTGTAAAGAACAACAATAATGATCCGTTTTATACAAGTAAGCCTGATGCGCGGCGTGAAGCCGCTGCTGGAACAGGTCGATGTCACCCTCAACCCTGGCGACAAGATTGGCCTAATCGGCGCCAACGGCGCGGGTAAATCCAGCCTGTTCGCGATGATGCGCGGTGAGTTGCACCCGGACCAGGGTGAGATCGACTTCCCGGCCAAATGGCGCGTCGCTTACGTAGCGCAGGAAACCCCACCGCTGGAACGCTGCGCCCTCGATTACGCCATCGACGGCGACGTCAACCTGCGCAAGCTGGAAGCGGAACTGGCCCGTCTGGAATCGGAACCGGCCACCAGCGAAAACGGCATCGCCATCGGCGAAATCTACAGCGCGCTGGCCGACGCCGACGCCTACACCGTGCAGTCGCGCGGCGAACAGCTGCTGCTGGGCCTGGGCTTCACGCTGGACCAGATGCAGCAGCCGGTGGCCAGCTTCTCCGGCGGCTGGCGCATGCGTTTGAACCTGGCGCAGGCGCTGATGTGCCCTTCCGACCTGCTGCTGCTGGACGAACCGACCAACCACCTGGACCTGGACGCCATCATCTGGCTGGAAGACTGGCTGAAACGCTACACCGGCACGCTGATCATCATCTCCCACGACCGCGACTTCCTGGATGAAGTGGTGAACGTGGTGGTGCATATCGACGAGCGCAAATTGAAGCGCTACTCCGGCAACTACTCCAGCTTCGAACGCCAGCGTGCGGCCCAGATGGTCCTGGCCGCCGGCGCACTGGAAAAGCAGCAGCGTAAGCGCGCCCACCTGGAATCGTTCGTCAACCGTTTCAAGGCGCAAGCCTCCAAGGCACGCCAGGCACAGAGCCGCATGAAGGCGCTGGCCAAGATGGAAGAACTGGCGCCACTGCGCGCCGCCGCCGAATTCTCGTTCGAATTCCGCGAGCCGCTGAGTGCACCGAATCCGCTGCTGGTAATGGAAGACGTCGACGCCGGCTACACGATGGAAGACGAAAAGACCGGCAACATCACCACCAAGAGCATCGTCCACGGGATTAACTTCTCGCTGCAGATCGGCCAGCGTATCGGCCTGCTGGGTGTGAAC
>FSZM01000022.1_pt1 | contig 45394 bp, 46 predicted proteins | sample 1638831 | NCBI WGS metagenome assembly FSZM01 (sample SAMEA3914813, study PRJEB12502) | metagenome | biome: forest; material: soil | place: Canada | collected 2011-07-07 | depth 0.3 m
AGGTAGGGGGGCGTCGGCCTCGGTCACATATTCAATTTTCTTCAGTCGTTCGTGTAGCATGTTGGCACGGAAGCACAGCGCAACGCCTTCCTGCATGGGCAAGCATGGCAGGTCCAGGGCAGTCCGTAAGCGAACGGCTGCGCCAAGGTGCAACGCACTGGGATTCCATCTCCATCACAGTTTTGCAGAAAGGATGTTTGTATGAAAGCAATCGTGACCGGTCATGCCCGCGGCCTCGGCTTGGCGCTTGCCGGCGAGCTGTTGTCGCGTCAGATACCGGTACTGGGACTGGCGCGCGGCGACGCCGTGGCCTTGCAGCAGCGATACGGCGCGCTGCTGCAACAGCATGCGCTGGACCTGGCCGATACCGGCGCGCTGCAACGCTGGCTGGCCGGCGCGGCGCTGGCCGATTTCCTCGCTGGCGAAGAGCAGGTGCTATTGCTCAATAATGCAGGCAGCGTGCAACCGATCGGCCGCGCCGACCAGCACCACCCGGACGCCATTGCCACCGCCATCGCCCTCAATGTCAGCGCGCCGCTGATGCTGGCCAGCGCCTTCCTGGCGGCGGCGCCGCAAGCGAAGCAGCGGCGCATCCTGCACCTGTCCAGCGGCGCCGCGGTGCAAGCCTATCCGGGTTGGAGCATTTATTGCGCCAGCAAAGCCGCGCTCGACCATCACGCCCGTGCGCTGGCAGCCGACGGCATCGCCGGGGTCCGCGTCTGCAGCCTGGCACCGGGCGTCATCGATACCGACATGCAGGCCGAGATCCGCGCCAGCGACAGCGCCGGCTTTCCGCAGCGCCAGCGCTTCGAGCAATTGAAGGCCGACGGTCAACTGAGCACGCCCGCGCAGTGCGCGCGGCAGGTGCTCGACTATCTGCTGGGGCCGGATTTCGGCAGCCAGCCGCGCGCCGATTTGCGCCAACTCTGACCCGACGGATCGGCTTGCGTCAGCGTGGCAGCGCTTGCCGCTCAGCGCCGTGTCGAGGCAACCCTGTCGCTGGTGGTTGCCGCGCGGTCGCTTGAACGGCGTTTCAACCCCGCCCATTGATAAGCTGGTCCGCTAGTGCATAGGCCCGCTGCGTTGCCGGGCGGGCGGCGATGCGCTCGACCCAGCGTTCCAACTGGGGAACACCATCGAGCTGCTGGCCGTGCTTTTGGTGTCCGGCCATCCATGGATAGCAGGCCATGTCGGCGATGCTGTACTCGTCGCCGCAAATGTAGTGGCGGCCATCTTCCAGGTGGCGCTGAAGAACCCCATATAAACGCTGGCTTTCCTTGTGATAGCGCTCGATCGCATACGGCACCTGCTGCGGCGCCGCATGCATGAAGTGATAGCTTTGCCCCGCCATCGGTCCCAGTCCAGCGACTTGCCTGAACAGCCACTGCAGCGCCAGCTTGCGTCCGCGCGCGTCCAGCGGCAGGAAGCGGCCCGTCTTGTCGGCCAGGTATAGCAGGATCGCACCGGACTCGAACACGCTGTAGGGCGCACCGCCATCGGCCGGCGCCTGGTCGACGATCGTGGGAATGCGGTTGTTGGGCGAGAGCTTCAGAAAGTCGGGATGGAATTGTTCGCCCTTGCCGATGCGAACCGGGACGACCCGATATGCCAGTGCGGCTTCTTCCAGAAAGAGGGCGATTTTATTGCCGTTCGCCGTAGGCCAGCAATGCAGGTCCAACATGGTGCTGCTCCTGATGCGATTTGATGCAGACAGAATAGCCGCAAAAATCGCCGCAAAAATCGCTGCCATTCATTACCTGGCGTAATAACTAATTATCTGCATGCCTATTTATCGCGCTCGGCAGCGGGCGTACAGTTGTTTGCAGCAGCCAACCACATGGAGTCGAGCATGAGCACCATCGCCAGCACCCTGGTAACGTCGGATAGCGACAGCTACGCCCAGCGCAATGCGCGCTATTGGAAACGCAATCTGGCGATCTGCGTCTTCGGCTCGTTTGCCACCCTGGTCAGCCTGACCTTGCTGCTGCCCTTCCTGCCGATTTATATCGAGGAGCTGGGCGTGCACGAGCAAGCGGCCATCGTCGAATGGTCCGGCATCGCCTTTGGCGCGACCTTTCTCGGCACCGGCCTTACCGCACCGCTGTGGGGCTACCTGAGCGACCGTTACGGCCGCAAGCCGATGTTGATACGCGCCGCCGTCGGCATGGCCTTGCTGATGCCCTTGATCGGCATGGCGCACAACGTCTGGCAGCTGGTGTTGTTGCGCCTGGCCGCTGGCTTGATTGGCGGCTACGCTTCTTCCGCCACCGTGCTGGTGGCGACGCAGACGCCGCGCGAGCAGGCCGGTTGGGCCTTGGGGATATTGTCGACCGGCGCCCTGGCCGGCGGCTTGATCGGGCCCTTGATCGGCGGCCTGCTGCCAAGCGTGATCGGCATACGCCAGACCTTTTTCCTTGGCGGCGGCGTGATCGCCGTGGCCGCACTGGCGACGATGTTCCTGGTCCGCGAAGACTTCCAAGCCAGGCCATCGAGCGGTACACTTTCCGAGCCGGTCAAGCTGGGCGGTGCGGCATGGTGGGCCATCGCGCCCATGTTCGGCACCGCGATGCTGGTGCTGTTTTCGAATATGTCGATTGAACCGATCATCACCGTGTATCTGCGCGAGATCGGCGTCGAACGCAGCCAGGTGGTGTTGTCGGCGGGCGTGGTGATGGCGGCATCGGCCTTCGGCAGCTTGTTGATGGCGGCGCGTCTGGGCCGCCTGGCCGACCGCATCGGCGGGCGCAAGGTCATCGTCTATTGTTTGCTGGCGGCCGGCGTGCTGCTGATACCGCAGGCCCTGGTCACGCAGTGCTGGCAGCTGGTCGGGCTGCGCTTCCTGATGGGGATGGCGCTGGCCGGCCTGCTGCCGTCGATCGCCAAGGTGATACGCCAAGGCGTGCCGGAGAAGGCGCTGGGCAAGGTGCTGGGTTATTCGCAGTCCTCGCAATACGCCGGCCAGGTACTGGGGCCGCTGCTGGGCGGCGCGCTGGGCGGAACCGTCGGCATGCGCTCGGTGTTTTTCCTGACCTGCGTGCTGCTGCTGGCGGGCGCCGGCTTGAATTATCTGGCGCTGCGCAAGGTGGCGCACCATTAATGTATCAAGCACAGGAGCAGCAATATGCAAAACGAAAACGGCAAGCGTATCTGGCTCATTAGCGGCGTCAGTGGTGGCTTGGGCCTGGCGTTTGCGCTGGCCGCGCTGGCGGCGGGCGATACCGTGATCGGCACCGTGCGCAAGGACGACGACCGCGCCGGCTTTGAAAAGCTGGGGCAGGGACGCGCGCATGCCATGGTGCTCGATGTCAGCGACTTCGACGCCATCGCTGCGGCGGTGGCCAAGGTACAGCAGCAGGTCGGCCCCATCGGCGTGCTGGTGAATAACGCCGGTTATGGCCACGAAGGCACGCTGGAAGAGTCGCCGTTGAATGATCTGCGGCGCCAGTTCGATGTCAATGTATTCGGCGCGGTGGCGATGATCAAGGCGGTGCTGCCGCAGATGCGCGAACGCCGCAGCGGCCATATCATCAACGTCACCTCGATGGCGGGCATGGCGGCGCTGCCGGGCATCGCCTACTACAGCGGCAGCAAGTTCGCGCTGGAAGGCATCTCGGAGTCGCTGGCGCAGGAAGTGGCGCCGTTCGGCGTCAAGGTCACGGCGCTGGCGCCGGGTTCCTTCCGCACCGACTGGGCCGGCCGTTCGATGGTGCGCGCCAACCGCCACATCGCCGACTACGACACTGTGTTCGATCCGATCCGCGCCGCGCGTCAGGCCAAGAGCGGGGCACAGGTGGGCGACCCGGCCAAGGCCGCTCAAGTCCTGCTGGAGATCGTCAACGAGGATCAGCCGCCGCGCCATCTGGTGCTGGGTATCGATGCGCTGAAACTGGTGCGCTCCCGCCTCGGGAAACTGAACGCCGAGCTGGATCAGTGGGAAGAGCTCTCCCATAAGACTGAGCATCAATAATCCTGCCTTCCGGCCGTTTGACACACTTCAGATACACCGGGACACTAATCTGTGCGCATAGCGGCGCCGTAGCGCCGACGTCATCTCACAGCAAAGGGACCCTTTATGTCTAACGTCAATCTCCAACGCCGCCTGATACTGGGCACGGCGCTTGCCAGTATCGCTGCCGGCGAACTGGCGTTCCTGAAACCGGCCGCCGCGCAGACTGTCGCCGCCGCATTCGGCCCGCTCAAGCAGATCGAGGCCGGCGTCCTCAATGTCGGTTACTACGATCTTGGCCCGGCCGACGGTCCGGTGGTGTTTCTGCTGCACGGCTTCCCCTACGATGTTCACAGTTACGTTGAAGTGGCGCCGATGCTGGCGGCGAAAGGCTGCCGCGTCATCGTGCCGCACCTGCGCGGACACGGCCCGACCCGTTTCCTCGACAATGCCACGCCGCGCTCCGGCCAGCAGGCCGCCATCGGCCAGGACCAGATCGATCTGATGGATGCGTTGAAGATCGAGCGCGCCGTATTGGCCGGCTATGACTGGGGCGGCCGTGCCGCCTGCGTCGTCTCTGCACTGTGGCCAGAGCGCGTTGCCGGCCTGGTATCGGTGAACAGCTATCTGATCCAGGACATCGCCCGTGCCGGCCAGCCGATCGCCGCCAAGACCGAAGCAGGGCTGTGGTACCAGTTCTACTTCCTGACCGAGCGTGGCCGCGCCGGCCTGACGGCCAATCGCAAGGACATCGCCCGCATCATGTGGGAACGCAATTCGCCGACATGGCATTTCGATGACGCGACCTTCGCCCGCAGTGCCGCCGCGTTCGACAATCCGGATTATGTGGAGGTGGTGATCCACTCCTACCGTCACCGCCTTGGCGCGGCGGCCGGTTATGCGCAGTACGCACAACTCGAGCAGCAACTGGCGGCATTGCCGGTGATCGGCGTGCCAACGATAACGATGGACGGCGAAGCGGACGGCGTGGTGCCGGCCACCGACGGCAAATCGACCGCCGCCAAATTCAGCGGCCCGCGCCGCCACCGCACGGTGCCGGGCGCTGGCCACAACTTGCCGCAGGAAGCACCGAAAGCGTTTGTGGACGCGGTGCTGGCACTGCTGCCGGCAGCGTAAATGGAAACGGGCCGCCCGCCATTGCGCAGCAGCCCCAGGTGCAATTAGCGCGGTGGCTTAGTGATGATTGCGCGGATCATCTTCGTCGCGCAGGTACTTGATGCCCAGCGGGCCGACGCCGCTGACCTGGGTCAGGTAATCGCCCGACTTGGCCCAGTGGAAGTGCGGCGTGTTGGCCGGCAGGACCAGCACCGATCCCGGCGCATACGCTTGCAGCTGGTCCGGATCGAAGGTGGTGCCGAAGCCGATGTAGAACACGCCGGAGATCACCGTGTAGATGCGGTCTTCCGGATGCGTATGTGGCATCAGCTTGACGCCAGCGGGCAGCTTGACGCGCACCACGTACGGCCCGGGCTTGCCGGGATCGCCGATCAGCACGGCCAGCCGCGCTTGCGGCGGGAAGGCCGGGAAGGCTTGCCACTGGATGTTCTCCGCCAACACGGCGCCGACCTGGTTGAGCGGCAAACCTTGCGGTCCCTTGCCGCCCGTCTGGGCACCCGCGATGCCGGCGCAAGATGCCGCCGCTAGGCATGCCATTAACTTGCTGAGCAGTTTCACTGGCGCCTCTGGCTTAGTTCAGTTTTTTCAGCATGGCCTGGGCCACGGCCCTGGCCGACTGCGGGTTCTGGCCGGAGATCACTTCGCGGTCCAGGACCACGTTTTCGCTCCATGGCTTGCCTTCGACGAAGTTGCCGCCCGCTGCCACCAGCCCGTCCTGCGGGAACAGTTTCATGTGGCCGCCGTTCAGGAAGCCTTTGGACTGCTCTTCTTCCTCATCGGTGAAGGCGGTCATCTTATAGCCCTTGTAGATCCAGTTGGCGGGCGGGGCCGGCCGCTTGCCCGATTCCAGCGCGCTGACGAAGCCAGCGGCATCCGGCAGCGCCGACAGCATGGCGATGGTGCCGTGGCAGGTGAAGCCGGTGACCTTGCCCTTTTCATGGAAGCTGGTCAGGATCTGGCCCAGTTGCTGGTTCTTCAGCAGGTCTTGCATCGGGATATGGCCGCCCGGGACGAACACGGCGTCGAACTTGTCGTAGCCGATTTGCTGTACTTGCGCGTAGCTGATGGCCGGCGTGCCGCTCTTCGCGGTCAACTTCAGCGTGGCCAGCAGGGCCAGGCTTTCCCGTCGGGCTTTTTCATTGCCACCCCAGAAGTTCACGTCATTCGATTTCTGGTCGGCGCTAGGCGCGCGGCCGCTCGGGGTGGCGAATACCACGGTGTGGCCGGCCTGTACGAAAGCCTGCACCGGTTCCATCAATTCATTCAGGAAAAAGCCGGTGTCCATGATTTTGCCGTCTTTCAAGTTCAATTGAGCCTGATCCGACAGCACGACCAGCACCGTGCCGGCGTTGGCGAAATTGGCAGCCGCGGCCAGCAGGCCGGCGATGATGGTTTTTTTCATTGTGATGCTCCTGTGTGGGTGATTTGATGCAGCCATGTTATTGCGGGAAGCGGATGCGATAAATCCATGGAATTGGATTTCACTTGTTACATCATGTAATCAGAATGCGCTACAGCCCGGTCAAAAGGGATAGACGGCGTGCCATGGCCGGATGCTATGCTGAAGTGGGCATTTGCCCGGCTATCCTTGGGGAGGCACACATGAAATCGTTACCGTCATCCTGGCGCCAGGCCGGGGTTGTGCTGTTGGCTGTGTTGCTATGCATGGCCGGGCCGGTGCTCGCTGGCGTGGCGCCGTATCCGGCCGGATTCCGTACCCTGCATGTGGCGGCAGGCGATGCCAGCATTTACGTGCGCGTCGGCGGCAGCGGCCCGGCGGTGGTGCTGCTGCACGGCTTTGGCGACACCGGCGACATGTGGGCGCCGCTCGCTGCCAGGCTGGCTGCAACGCATACGGTAGTGGTGCCGGACCTGCGCGGCATGGGGCGCTCCTCGCATCCGGCCGGCGGCTACGACAAGCGCACCCAGGCCGGTGACGTGCGCGCGGTGTTGGAGCAGTTGGGCATTGATCATGCCGACGTGGTCGGCCACGACATCGGCACCATGGTGGCTTTTGCCTACGCGTCGCGCTATCCCGACAAGACCGACAAACTGGTGGTGATGGACGCTCCCGTACCCGGCGTGCCGCCGTGGGAGCAAATCGTGCGCAACCCGCTGCTGTGGCATTTCTCCTTCGGCGGCCCGGATGCGGAACGGCTGGTGGCGGGACGGGAGCGCATCTACCTGGACCGTTTCTGGAACGAGTTCGCCGGCACGCCGTCGAAAATCGACGAGGCCACCCGTCAGCATTACGCCAGGTTGTATGCGCAGAAGGGCGCGATGCATTCTGCCTTTGCGCAGTTCCTGTCGATCCCGCAGGATGCCGAGGACAATCTGAAGTCCATCGCTACCAAGCTGCCTATGCCGGTACTGGCCGTCGGCGGCGCCAAGTCGTTCGGCGCCAATGAGGCGCTGGTGATGCGCAACGCGGCTGTCAATGTGACCGAGCTGGTGGTGCCCGATGCCGGCCACTGGCTGATGGAAGAGGCCACGGATGCCACGGTGAATGCCATCGTTTCCTTCCTGAAATAAAAATAAAAATATTTTTGAAATCGGTGTCGATTTGATGGGTGTTCGCTCGTCGTGGATGTAGAGTACGGATTTTCCGTCTCTTTCACCCAACCACAAGGAGAACACCATGAGCGCAACCGTTCAAGCTATCCCTGAAGGCATGCATTCCGTCACCCCGCATCTGGTTTGCTCGGATGCGGCCGCGGCCATTGAGTTCTACAAGAAAGCATTCGGCGCCATCGAGACGGCCCGCATGCCCGGCCCGAACGGCAAGTTGATACACGGCGCCGTGCGCATCGGCGATTCCACCGTGATGCTGGTCGACGAGTTCCCCGACTTCGGCAGCGTTGGCCCGATCGCGCTGAAGGGCACGCCCGTTACGCTGCACCTGTACGTGCCTGATGTCGACGCCTCCTTCGCCAAGGCGGTCGATGCCGGCGCCACCGTCAAGATGCCGCTGGCCGACATGTTCTGGGGCGACCGCTATGGACAGATCACCGACCCGTTCGGCCACATCTGGTCGATGGCGACCCACAAGCGCGACATGACGCCGGAGCAGATGGCGGAAGAAATGAAAAACATGCCTTCGCCTTGCTAACCGAATCGCCCCTGGAGACACTGACATGCGTTTTATGATTATCGTAAAATCCACCGTGGATGCGGAAGCAGGCAAGATGCCCAGCACCGAACTGCTGACCGCGATGGGCAAGTACAACGAGGAGCTGGTCAAGGCCGGCGTGCTGCTGGCCGGCGAAGGCTTGCATCCGAGCTCGAAGGGCGCGCGGGTGCGCTTTGAAGGCAGCAAGCGCACCGTCGTCGACGGCCCGTTCGCCGAGACCAAGGAATTGATTGCCGGCTTCTGGCTGTTCCAGGTGAAGTCCAAGGAAGAGGCGATCGAATGGGTCAGGCGTTGCCCGAATCCGTTCGATATCGATTCCGAAATCGAAATCCGCCAGGTATTCGACATGGAGGATTTCGGCGACGCGGCCACGCCGGAGCTGCGCGAGCAGGAGCAACGCCTGCGCGCCCAGACGGCGGCTTGATTCGCTGAGCCGTTTTCACGCAAGCCGCAAGGAGCACACCATGCAATTCATGATTATGCGCCGAGCCAACCAGAACACGGAGCAGGGCAAGCTGCCGCCAGCGATCGAGCCGGGCATCTTCCTGCAACCGAGTGCGGGCGGCATGCGGCTGTTGCGCAAGAACGGCCAGTGGGTCGAGCAGCCAGGCCCGTTCGCGGCAAAGGAGCTGGTCGCCAGCCTGACCGTGATCGAGGCCGCCTCGTATGAAGATGCGCTGGAGCAGGTGCGCAACTGGCCGGTGCCCGATGCCAGCGCCTTGTTCGAGATCCGCCATGCCGGCTGTCCCGGCGGCTGTGTGGGTTTCGACGAGCGCGGCCCCCCCGCCGGCACGCTGCCGCGGCGCGACGTGAACCTGAAGCGTTACGTGGTGCTGATACGTTCCGACGACAACGCCGAAGCCGACCTGGCGCCGCCGCCGGAAGTCATCGCCCTGATGAACCAGTACAACGAGGCGGCCGTGCAGGCTGGCGTGCTGCTGGCCGGCGAAGGCCTGAAGGCCAGCCGCCAGGGCGCGCGCATCCAGTTTGCCAATTCGCTGACCTCGGTGGTCGATGGTCCCTTTACCGAAGTGAAGGAACTGATCGCCGGCTACTGGATGCTGCAGGCCGAATCGCTGCAGGCCGCCGCCGAGTGGGCCAAACTCTATCCCTATCCCGGCGGCGGCGACCTGACGCTGGAGCTGCGCGAGGTCTGCGAGCTGCCCGACTACGCCACCTTCACGCCGGAGATGCGCAAGGCCGAGCAGCGCATGCGTGCGCTGCTGCTGGAGGCCGGACTGCGTAGCGCCTTTAGCAGCGCCGGCGGAGGCGCGTGAGCGCGCAAGTGCATCGCGTAGTGGAGGCGGTGTGGCGGATGGAGTCCGCCAAGATCATCGCCGTGCTGGCCCGCATGCTACGCGATGTCGGCGTGGCCGAGGAACTGGCGCAGGATGCGCTGGTCAACGCGCTGGAACGCTGGCCTGAAACAGGTGTCCCCGAAAATCCCGCCGCCTGGCTGATGAGAGTGGCGCAGAACCGCGCGCTGGACCAGCTACGTCACCGCAAGCTCCAGCACGACAAGGATGGGGAGCTGAGCTACGAGCTTGAAGCCACGTTGCAGGATGCTGCGCCAGACCTGGAGGCGGCGGTAGCTGACGCGCTGGAAAACGACATCGGCGACGACTTGCTGCGGCTGGTGTTCGTGGCCTGCCATCCGCTGCTGCCGACCGACGGCCGGGTGGCGCTGACCTTGCGGCTGCTGGGTGGCCTGAGCACCGACGAAATCGCCCGCGCCTTCCTGGTGCCGGAAGCGACGGTGGCGCAGCGCATCGTGCGTGCCAAGCGCACGCTGGCCGAAGCCAAGGTGCCGTTCGAGGTGCCGCGCGCGCACGAGCTGGCCGAGCGGCTGGCGTCGGTATTGCGGGTGATCTACCTGATTTACAACGAAGGCTATGCCGCCAGTGTGGGCGCCGACTGGATGCGTCCCGCGCTATGCGAAGAAGCGCTGCGGCTGGGCCGCATCCTGGCCGAGCTAGCGTCGGAAGAGCCGGAAGTGCATGGCTTGGTAGCGCTGATGGAAATCCAGTCCTCGCGCGCCCGGGCCCGCGTGGGACCGGGGGGCGAACCGATACTGCTGCTGGAGCAGGACCGCTCGCGCTGGGACCAACTGCTGATACGGCGCGGCTTTGCGGCGTTGGCGCGCGCCGAGCGGCTGGGCAGGGGATTGGGGTCGTATGGCGTGCAAGCGGCAATCGCAGGCTGCCACGCGCGTGCCCGCGCGGCCGAGGACACCGACTGGGTCGGTATCGCCGCGCTATATGACGCGCTGGCGCAGCTGGCGCCGTCGCCGGTGGTGGAACTGAACCGCGCGGTGGCCGTATCGATGGCGTTTGGTCCCGCTGCCGGGCTGGAAGTAGTGGACCGCTTGCTGGATGAGGCGGTGCTGAAGAATTACCACCTGCTGCCCAGCGTGCGCGGCGACTTCCTCGCCAAGCTGGGACGCGGCGCCGAAGCCCGCATCGAATTCGAAAAGGCCGCGGCCCTGACGCAGAACCAGCGCGAACGCACGCTGCTGCTGGCGCGCGCAGCCGCGCAATAAAGAAAGCAGGCCCGGAACTAGCCGAAGGCCTGCAAACACAGGATCTGCCCCTGCGCGAGAGTTATGCGGCAGCTTGCTTGCTGAACCAGGTCAGCGCATCTTCCCACAGCGGCAACGCCTTCGGCTTGAAGTAGCCCATATGCCCTATGGCTCCCAAGCCGGCGCGGCGCGAGTCGATGGTGACGGCGGTGACCGTGGCATTGCGGTAGCCGGCCATGAAGGCGTCGCGCGAGGCGGGCCGCGCCCACAAATCGTCCAGCGTGTTGACCGCGACGATGGGCATGCGCACCCGCTCGTAGCTGGCGGCGATGCCTTGCATTTGCGGATCGTCGAAGAAGTAGTGCGGGTAGCGGCACCAGCTTTTCCACTGGCGATACACGTCCAGCGGCAGGTCTTCGCCCATGCCCAGTTTGTTCCATGCCAGGTAGCCGTGCCAGCGCGTGAGCAGCGGGCCGACCAGGTTCCACATCAGCCACGCGCGCAGCCGTTCCATGCGCGGCATCCAGCCATGCCAGCCGGCGCCGGTGGCAAAGGTGTAGAAGCCGGACAGCTTGTCGCTGTTGGGCAGCAGGCCCAGTGCGTGGCCGCCGTAGGAGTGGCCGATGCCGAATATGGGCAGCGCGTCGCCGCGTGTGGCGTACAGGTGTTCGAGCGCGGCGGCCAGGTCGAGCCGCCCCCAGTCCAGGTAGTCCATCTTGAAACCTTTCAGCGTGGCCGGGGCGGACAGGCCGATGCCGCGATAGTCCAGGGTCATAACGCGGTAGCCGCGCGCGGCGGCAAATTCGGCGAAGCGGCGGTAATAGCCTTGCGGGACGCCGGTGGCGCTGCCGACGATCAGGTGGCCGCGCGGCGTGCCGGATGCCGGGTAGATGGTGGCGGCCAGCGGGTAGCCGTCGGCCGCGTGAATGGTGAGGCTGTGCGCGAGGTCACCCATGTCGTTGCCCATGTCGCTGCTCATGTTCTGTCTGCCTGTAATTGCGAGCGCAGCAGCGCGAACAGCGTGCGGCTGCTCAGTTCCATCGGCTCGGTGCTGCCGGCCACGCGCGCCTGCAGCAGCGCGCCTTCGTAGGACGAGACCACCAGCGCTGCCAGGCCGGAGGCGTCGGCGATCCTGCCGCTGGCCTGCAACGCGTCGGCCAGGCGCAGGCGCACCGCGGCAAAGCCTTCGGACAGGGCTAGGAGTGTGCGCGGCAGAAATTTGATGTCATCCGAAAGGGCGGTGTAAACGTTGTTAGTAAATGACCATAAGTTATCTTCCCTACGAGCCGGGGCAGCAAATGTTGCTGCCGCACGCGCTACAAGACTGGCTGCCCGAAGGGCACCTTGCGTACTTTATCAGCGACACGGTTGATTCTCTCGACCTGTCTGCCTTTCATGCGCGGTATGCGGGCGGCGGCTCGCGCAACCAGCCCTTTCATCCGACCATGATGGTCAAGGTCCTCATATACGGTTACGCGACCGGCGTGTTTTCGTCGCGCAAGCTGGCCAGGAAGCTGCACGAGGATGTTGCATTCCGGGTCCTGGCAGCAGAGAACTATCCGGCACACCGGACGATCTGCGACTTTCGCGCCTTTCACCTGAAGGAATTGGCGGACCTGTTCGTGCAGGTGGTGAAGCTGGCCAAGGAATGCGGCCTGGTCAAGCTCGGCACGGTCGCGGTCGATGGCACGAAGATCAAGGCCAATGCATCGCGCCACAAGGCGATGAGCTACGACCGGATGCAGAAGGCCGAGCTGGAACTGAAGGCGCAGATCGATGCGTTGCTGGCAAAAGCAAAGGCGGCCGACGACGCCGAGAAGAACGAGCCGGAACTCGATATCCCGGCCGAGATCGCGCGGCGCGAAGACCGGCTCAAGGTCATCAGCGCGGCACGCGCGCGCCTGGAAGATCGTCAGCGCCAGGCTGATATTGCACGCGGTCGTAGCGAAGACGACGACGCACCGCCGGATGCCGGCGGCAAGCCGAAGAAGAAGTCCCGCTTCAAGTACAAATTCGGCGAACCGAAGCCAGACGCCCAGGAAAGCTTCACCGATCCGGAAAGCCGGATTATGAAGCATGCAGGGGGCGGTTTTGACTATTCCTACAACGCCCAGACGGCCGTCGACGACACCGCCCACATTATTGTCGCGGCTGAACTGGGCAACTGTGCCGCCGACAGTGGGCAATTGCCAACGGTACTGGCTGCGCTCAAGCGGGATGCAGGAGCCGATCCCAAACAGGTTCTCGCCGATGCCGGTTACCGTTCTGAAACGGCGTTTGAGCAATTGCGCGAGCACCCGTCTGAGTTGATCGTCGCGCTCGGCCGTGAGGGCAAGAAGGACATGAAGATTGATGCCAGCAAACGGCCGCTGTGTGCTGCAATGGCGGAAAAATTCACTGCGGCTGAAATACAGGCTGCCTATCGCAAACGCAAGTGGCTCTCCGAACCGCCGAACGCTTGGATAAAAAGCGTTCTCGGGTTTAGGCAATTCAGCATGCGCGGACTGGCCAAGGCCCAAGCCGAGTGGAAACTCGTCTGTGCGGCATTGAACCTGCGAAGAATGGCGAAAATGATGGCCGCGTAAGCCCCGAAGGGGTAAGTTCGCCCGGTTTTCTCCGTGTGGCAAGCCATTTTGTCGCGCATTGATGATCGAACTCGGAAGCGACGATAAACTTGGTCGCCGCAGCATCAGCTCCGCCAGCTCAAATTCCGTCTGCCGCGCACACTCCTAGGCGGATCGCCACGTCGTCCACGTCCGATTCCAGCGCCACCGTCGCCAGCGGACAGCCGCGCTGGTAGCCGCTGGCCGTCAGTAGTTGCTGCGCTTTGCTGGTCCACAGTTCCAGCGCCACCACCGGATCGGGCGAGGCGGGCAGCAGCTGGTCCAGCGCGGCGCACAGTTCGGCCACCTGGGCGTGGATCGCCGCCACGGCTAGCTCGGTCTTGCCGCCAGGGAAATGATGGTATAGGCCGCCCTTGGGGGTGCCAGCCTGGGCCAGGATTTCGTTCAGGCCCACGCCATGCAGGCCGCGCCGTTGCATGGCGTCGCCCATGGCACGGATCAGGCGTTCCTTGGTCGGTAAGTGATCTGTTTTCATCAAATCATTTTATAGACCGGTCGGTTTGTTATCAAGTTAAAAATAAACCCGCAATGCGGCAGGCTTCCGGTTGCGGGTTAACGCTGTATCAGGCCAGCGAGGTTTCCAGGATCTTGACCAGCGACTCGATGCCGTCGGCGTCGACCTGGTCGAAGCGGTTCGGCAGTGGGCTGTCCAGGTCGAACACGCCGATGATCACGCCCTTGGACACCACCGGCACCACCAGCTCCGAACGGGAGTTGACGTCGCAGGCGATGTGGCCGGGGAAAGCATGCACGTCCGGCACGACGATCGATTTACCTTCCACCACGGTGGTGCCGCAGACGCCGCGGCCTTTTTTAATGCGGATGCAGGCCGGCTTGCCCTGGAACGGTCCCAGTACCAGCTCGTCGTCCTTAAGGAAGTAGAAGCCGGCCCAGTTCAGCTCCGGCATGCTGTTGAACACCAGTGAGCTGAAATTGGCAGTGTTGGCGATGATGTCGGTTTCGCCATGTACCAGGCCGCTCAGCTGCGAGCGCAGGTCGTCGAACATGGCTTGCTTGGCTTCGGGAGTGGCGGTGCTGTATGCGGTATCGCTGAGAGTGAAAGTCATGATGTTTCTTTAATAGTGAGGCGACAGACCGATATGGTAGCCGTTTCGGCGCGGTTTTGCTCAGGCCAGCGCGCCGCGCGCCAGTTGCCGCAGCACCGCGCCGGCCGGATGGCCGTCGGCGACGATCAAGCCGAGGCCGAGCGCCAGCTCCTCGCTCTCGGCCAGCGGGCGGTAGGCCACGCCGCTGCGGCGCAGCGCTGCGAACGAGGCGGGCAGCAGCGCCACGCCCTTGCCGGCCGCCACGTCGCTGAGCAGGACATGGTGATCCTGCGGCTCGCGCACGAAGGCGGGCGCGAAGCCGTGGCGGCGGAACACGGCGTGGCAGTGGTCGAAGAAGGCCGGCTGGCGCGCCCGCTCGAACCAGTACACCGGCTGCTGCTGCAGGTCGGCCAGCGACAGCGGCGTGCGCCGCCGCGCCAGCGCATGGCGGCTGGACAGTGCCACCAGCATGGGCTGGCGGCCCAGCGGCTGCACCGTCAGGTCGAAGGTCTTGGTCGGCAGCGCGATCACGGCCGCATCCAGCCGCCGCGCGCGCAGGCCGGCCACCAGCCGCGGCGAATCGGCGAAGTGCAGTTCGACGCTGCCGGCGCCCAGCGCTTCGGACAGCGCCTCGGTGTAGGCGCGGAACAGATCGGCGTCCACCGAAGTGGTCAGCCCCAGGCGCAGGCGTGTGCTGGCCATCTGGTGCTGCAATGCCGTCTCGGCCTGATCGAGCAGCGCCAGGATCTGCTGCGCCATCGGCAGCAGCTGTTGCGCGGCGGGCGTCAGCGCCACGCGCTGGGTGTCGCGCACGAACAGCGCCACGCCTAGGCGTTCTTCCATCTGGCGGATGGCGCGGCTAAGCGGCGGCTGCGTCATGTGCAGTTGCTCGGCCGCCTGGCGGAAGTTCAGGCAGGTCGCCACAGCGACGAACATTTGCAGCGAGTGGGTATCGAGTTTGCGCATGATACCGAAAAGGTATCACGGATTCGGACATTCCGCCGGCCGCCGTGCGCACCTAAACTGAGCTCATCGATCCACCAGGAGGGAGCTTGAAATGAAAACACGACAGGTAGGCGGCATGACGGTATCGGCCATGGGCCTCGGCTGCATGGGCATGTCCGAGTTTTACGGCAGCACCGACGACGCGCAATCGCTGGCCACGCTGGAAGCGGCGTTCGACGCAGGCGTGACGCTGTTCGACACGGCCGACAGTTACGGCATCGGCCACAATGAAGCGCTGCTGGGCCGCTTTTTGCGCGGCAAGCGCGGGCAGGTGCGCATCGCCACCAAATTCGGCCTGGTGCGCCAGGCCGGCAGCTACGAGCGCCGTGTCGACAACACGCCGCACTACATCCGCAGCGCGTGCGAGGCGTCGCTGCGGCGGCTGGGCGTGGAGCACATCGACCTGTACTACATCCACCGCCTGAATCTGGCGCAGACGCCGCTGGAAGATGCGCTCGGCGCGTTGGCCGATCTGGCTAGGCAGGGCAAGATCGGCGCGCTAGGTCTGTGCGAAGTATCGGCAGCGACCTTGCGCCGCGCCGCCGCGCTGCATCCGATCGCTGCCGTGCAAAGCGAATATTCGCTGTGGACCCGCGATCCCGAAGCCGAAGTGCTGCCGGCCTGCCGCGACATCGGCGCTGCCTTCTTCGCCTACAGCCCGCTGGGGCGCGGCTTCCTGACCGGCGCACTGCCCCCCGGTGCCAGGCTCGATGCCCAGGACTTCCGCAGCTTCAATCCGCGCTTCGCGGCGGAGAATCTGCGCCACAACCAGCGCATCGTCGACAGCGTGCGCGCGCTGGCTGCCGAGAAGGGCTGCACACCGGCGCAGCTGGCGCTGGCGTGGCTGCTGGCGCAGGGCTGCGACATTGTCCCCATTCCGGGCACCAAGCGCATCGGCTATCTGCAGGAAAACCTGGGTGCGCTGCAAGTGCAACTGGGTGATCGCGAACTCGGCCGTATCACCGCTGCGCTGCCGCCAGGCATAGCCGCAGGGGAGCGTTACAGCGTGGAAGGCATGCAGGGATTAAACGCTTAGGGTGCGCCGATCCCCTACGCCATAGGCAGGCAAGCTCCTATGGCGGCCCCCGGACGGGGCGGCTACTCTGGAGTCCAGGTGGGCCGCAGCCGCAAGGGTGCGGTGCGTCGTGTTGAGCGCAGAATATGGCAAGCACCATGGCAACTCACAAGCAAGAACAGCAGATTCGTGCGTTGCTGCACAGCACATACGGCATCGGCCGCTTGTGTGATGGCCAGCAGCGCGTACCCGCCAAAACAGTTTGGCGTCACCACCTGAGGCAGGAGTCCAGTGCGTCAATTACGCACGCTGGGATCTGTGCGGGGTGGGGCGGAGCAATCCACATCCCTACCGCGACTCAAGGGCCAATTCGTGGAAGTGGTGTGTCCACTCACTAGAAAGTAGACCTGTCGGTCGCTTATTGCCGAGTACCAGTACCCGGACTGCTCCTACACGGCTGGCTGCTTGTGTCCTATGTTATATAGCTGGGCTTCGCACTACCATGGCTTCTCCTGTTACTGCGGTAACGGGCAGCCTTCCAACGACATCAGGAGATCCATCATGGCAAGTTCTAAGCAAGGCAGCAAAGGTGGCGGCAGCAAAGGCAGCGGCAGTCTAAGCAGCACGCAAGGCAGCAAGCAAAGCGATACCAGCAAACGGGGCTTCGCTTCCATGGATCCAGCGCACCAGCGCGAGATCGCCAGCGAAGGCGGCCGTGCCGCTCACGAAAAGGGCACGGCACATGAATTCACGTCCGAAGAAGCACGGCGTGCCGGGGCCATGAGCCACAAGAACGATGCTGGCAGCAGCCAGAGCAGTTCCGGCAGCAATGCCTCGCGCACGGGTTCCGGCGCAGGCAACCAGGGCAGCGCGCAGGGTAGCGCACAGGGCCGCGACGCAGATAGCGCCAATCTGCCTGGTGGCAGCGGCAGCCGTTCCGGTGGCACTGCTGGCCCTGGCAGCAGCAAGCCCTGATGGGACGGCCTGCTTGTCCAGGCAAAAAAAAAAGAATCCGCGGACCGACCGCGGATTTTTTTTGCCTGGACCGGCCGCTTACAGGCAGATGGTGGTGTGCTCGCCCATGCTGGTCGGCCGCTCGCCGGTGATGGCCGCCTTGGCCATGGCGACCAGCTGCTTCATCTTGCTGGTGCCGGCATCCCAGTATTCAGCCGACTGTATCTTCAGCCGTATCAGCGCCAGATGCGGATCGTCCAGGCCGCCGGGGAACCAGGCTTGCACCAGCGGATTCCACAGTTCCCTGGCCTTGCGCATATCCTTCACCAGCGCAGCCTGGCCGGAGATGGACAGGTATAAGCATTGCTCCGGCCGCGCAAAGCTGATGCTGACGCCGGGATGCTGCGCCAGATCGTGCGTGAACGGCGCCTCGTCCGAGGTGAAGAACCACATATTGCCCTCGACATCGATCTGCTGGTTGGCGAGGGGCCGGCTGGTGAGCACATTGGATGCGTCCATGGTGGTAAACATGCCGAACCGCACATCCTTGATCTTGCCAACGATCGTGTTGATCTGCTCCTGATTGTATAGTGCCATGATGGCCTCCCTGTGATGCCGATGTTGGCTTTCACGATAGCTGCCTGGCTTACGCGGCTCTGTACGGGAGTTCACCATATTGATGATTGACTTTGTAAATGATAATCATTATCATCTACTGGCTTGCAATATCGTCTGAAACCCAAGGAAAACCAATTGAGCGTACAAAACGCTGCGCCCGCCCGTCACGCCAGCCGCGCTGTGTGGCTGAAGCATCTGCATCGATGGCACTGGATCAGCTCGGCACTTTGCCTGCTGGGCATGCTGCTATTTAGCGTGACCGGCATTACGCTCAACCATGCATCGCAGATCGAAGCCAAGCCGGTGATTAGCCGCAAGCAGGCGCAACTGCCCGCGCCGCTGGCCGCCGAGTTGCGCAGCTTTGCCGCCCAGCATGACGGCGCCAAGCTGCCGCTGACGCCTGCCGTCGAGCAATGGCTGCTGGACCAGTGGCAGGTGCAGGCCGGCGGCCGTGTCGCCGAGTGGTCGCTCGACGAAGTCTATCTGGCCATGCCCAAGGCCGGCGGCGACGCCTGGCTGCGCATCGGCGTCGAAGATGGCGCGCTGGAATTGGAAAACACCGACCGCGGCTGGACTTCCTGGCTCAACGATGTGCACAAGGGCCGCAATACCGGGCCGGCGTGGAACTGCTTTATCGATATCTTTGCCGGCGCCTGCCTGGTGTTTTGCCTGACCGGGTTGCTGATCCTGAAATTGCATGCGGCGAACCGGCCGTTCACCTGGCCGATGGTGGGGCTGGGCTGTTTGATACCGCTGCTAATTGCGCTGCTGTTCATCCATTAATTGTCGATCTTGCAAGGAATCCCATGAAACTTCGCGATTGCATCGCCCTCAGCCTGCCGCTGGCCAGCGCTTCGAGCATGGCTGCCGAACTGGCGCTCAAGCTCGAGGTGCCGCAACTGAACGTGGCCGAGTACCACCGCCCCTACATCGCTGCGTGGCTGGAAAACGCCGACCAGAAAGTGCTGGCCAATCTGGCGGTGCTGTATGACGTCAAGAAGAAGGACAACGGCGGCGCCAAGTACCTGAAGGACATGCGCCAGTGGTGGCGCAAGGCGGGCCGCGATGTGGCGATGCCTATGGATGGCGTCAGCGGCGCGACGCGTGCGCCGGGCGAGTTGACGCTCAACCTGCCGGTGGCCAAGTCGGGCATGGACAAGCTGCCGGCCGGCCAGTACCAGCTGCTGGTGGAAGTGGCGCGCGAAGCGGGCGGCCGCGAGGTGCTCAAGGTGCCGCTGCAATGGCCGCCGAAATCGGCACAGTCGCTGACTGCCCAGGGTAAGGAAGAAGTGGGCGCCGTCGTGGTACAACTCCAACCTTAAGGCCGCAAAACAGATGAACGTATTGAATACGTCGCCGCTTAAATTGCTGGTCGCCGCGGCGCTGGCGGGCATGGCGCTGAACGCGCACGCACATCGTCCGTGGCTGCTGCCGTCGTCGTCGCTGGTGGACAGCAAGGACGCGTGGGTGAGCGTGGATGCCGCCATCTCGGAAGGCTTGTTCGACATCGATCACATGCCGGTGAAGCTCGATGGCATCGTCGTCACCGGCCCGGATGGCGCCAGGGTCGCGCTGGAAAATGCCAGCACCGGAAAACTGCGCAGCACCTTCGATGTCCACATGACCAGGCCGGGTACCTACAAGATCGCGATGCTGTCGCAGAGCGTGGTGGCCAGCTACAAGGACGCCAGCGGCGAGAGCAGGCGCTACCGCGGCAGCGAAGCAGCGCTGGCCAAGGAAGTGCCGGCCAACGCGGCCGAGCTGGAGGTATCGCGCATGCTCGCGCGGGTGGAGACGTTCGTATCGGCCGGTATACCGGACTATGCGGTGTTCAAGCCGACCGGCGTGGGCCTGGAACTGGTACCGCTCACCCATCCGAACGACCTGCGCGCGGGCGAGACGGCAACCTGGCGTTTTCTGCTGGACGGCAAGCCGGCCGCCAACCAGGCATGGAGCCTGATCCCAGGCGGCGTGCGTTATCGTGCTACCTTGGGCGAGATTCGCCACAGCACCGATGCCAACGGCGAGATCACGTTTGAGATTCCGGCAGCGGGCATGTATATGGTCAGCACCAGCTGGCCGGCCGCCGCGCCAGCCGCCGCCGGCCAGCCGCCGCGGATGCCGGCGCGCCGCGTGACTTACGCGGCCACGGTTGAAGTACTGCCGCAGTAAGTCGTCCTTCGATGCGCCGGGTCCTGCTGCCTCACCATATTTGGGAAGACGCGCCGCCAGCCGGTGGCGTGGTCCACGATTATGCGGGGCGCAGCATGGGTAGCAGCTGGTCGGTGCGGCTGGTGTCGGCGCAGGCTATCCCGGGTTTGCAGCAAGGTTTGCAGCGTCAGCTTGATGACGTGGTGGCGCAGATGAGCCACTGGGAAACGGACTCCGACCTGGGCCGCTTCAATCGCGCACCGGCTGGCAGCTGGCAGGTGCTGCCGCTGGCGTTGTTCGAGGTGCTGTCGTTTGCGCTGGAGGTGGCGCAAGCATCGCGTGGCGCTTACGACCCCTGCGCGGGCGCGCTGGTGAATCTGTGGGGCTTCGGGCCGCATGGGCGATTTGGCGAGGCGGATTTTGTGCCGCCGTCGACGTCGCAGGTCAGCGCGGCGCTGGCGCAGCACGCGCAGCAGCGGTCGACGTTTGAACTGGACCGGGAAAGCCGCCGGGCACACCAGCCGGGCGGCATGCAGCTGGATTTTTCGGCCGTCGCCAAAGGCTACGGCGTGGACCGTCTGGCGTATTTTTTGAAATCACAGGGCGTGCAGCATTATCTGGTCGAAGTCGGCGGCGAACTGCGTGGAGCGGGCGTCAAGCCGGACGGGCAGCCGTGGTGGGTGGCGCTGGAGCAGGTAGCCGATGCCGGTGCCGGTGCTGCGGCGCCGGACGAACTGGTGCTGGCGCTGCATGGCCTGTCGGTCGCCACTTCGGGCGACTACCGCCGCTACTTTCAGCGCGGCGCGCAGCGCTATTCGCACACCATCGATCCCCGCGGCGGCACGCCGATCGCCAACGACCTGGCCTCGGTAACGGTGCTGCATCCGCACTGCATGGCCGCCGATGCCTGGTCCACCGCGCTGACGGTGCTGGGCGCCGAAGCCGGTCTCGCGCTGGCCGAACGCCAGGGCCTGGCCGCGCGCTTCGTCACCCGCGGCGCAACTGGCTTCAGCGCGCAAATCAGCACGGCCATGAAAGCAATGTTGGAACAGCCGACCGCATGATCTGGAGCAACGACCCAACGCGATGGCTGCTGCTGGCAGCGCTTTGCAGCGGCTACGCCATGGTGTGCCTGGCGCCGTACCTGCGCGCGCGCCGCAAGCGCATCAGCCTCGCCGCGCAGCAGGCGCCGGGCGCGACCGCCGCTACCTGGTCGCCGCAATGGATCGTGGCCTACGCCAGTCAGACCGGCAATGCCGAAGAATTGGCCGGGCAAACCGCCACCAGCCTGCGCCTGTCCGGCATCGCGGTGCGGCAGGTCGAACTGTCCGGTTTGAACGGAGCGGACCTGCAAGGCGCTGAACGCATGCTGTTCCTGACCAGCACCTACGGCGACGGTGACGCGCCCGATGCCGCCGCATCCTTTGCCGGCCGCCTGATGACGGCCACGCTGCCGCTGGCGCACCTGCACTACGCCGTGCTGGCGCTGGGCGACTCGTCATACACCCAGTTCTGCGGCTTTGGCCGCGCGCTGGATCAATGGCTGCATGAGCAGGGCGCGCGCAGCCTGTTCCCCCGCATCGAGGTAGACCGCAGCGCCGGCGGCGCGATTGCGCAATGGCGCCAGCAACTGAGCCACCTGGCCGGCACCAGCGACGCGCCCGACTGGAACGCGCCGTCGTTCGAATCCTGGCGCTTGGCCGCGCGCCAGCTGCTCAATCCTGGCAGCGCGGGTGCGCCGCTGTATCACATCGAACTGGAACCGGCGGCGCCGGCGGCGCTGCCGGAATGGCAATCGGGCGATCTGCTGCAAGTTGCCGCACCGTCCGATCCTGCGCAGCCGCGCGAATATTCGATCGCCTCGATTCCCGCCGATGGACGCGTACACTTGCTGGTGCGCCTGCATTGCCATGAAGACGGCAGCCTCGGTGCGGCATCGGGCTGGTTGACGCAACAGGCTGAAATCGGCGCCGACATCCTGCTGCGCCTGCGCCAGCACCGCCGCTTCCGCCTCGAAGGCAATGCGGAACGTCCGTTGATACTGATCGGTAACGGCAGCGGCATCGCCGGCCTGTGCGGCCACCTGAAGACGCGCGCATCGTCTGGCCAGCGCTGCAACTGGCTGCTGTTTGGTGAGCGCAATGCACAATACGATTTCCACTACCGCGCCCAATTGCAGGCATGGCAGCAGGCGGGCCTGCTGCCGCGCATGGACATGGCCTTCTCGCGCGATCAGGCGGAACGTCTCTACGTGCAGGACCGCGTGCGCGGCAATGCCGATGAATTGACAACATGGGTGAAGCAGGGCGCCGCGATCTATGTGTGTGGCAGCCTGGAAGGCATGGCGTCCGGTGTCGATCAAGCGCTGGAAGAGATACTCGGCCGCGCCGCGCTGGACGAGCTTGCGGCGCAAGGCCGCTACCGCCGCGACGTCTACTAGCGCTTACGCCACCACGTCCAGCCCGCGCAGCAGTCGCTTCATCAGGCGTGGATTGCGCAACTGCTCCAGCCACCACGCCAGCGCGCGGCCTTCCTGGTCGCTGCGCCATGCTACATACAGCACATTCGGCTCGCGCTGGTCTACGGTGGCTTTTTCTATCAGCTCGCCGCGCTTGAGCAGCGTCGCGACCCGCTCGCGCGGCACCCAGCCCACGCCCAGTGCCTGGCGCTGCGCCAGGATCTTGGCTCGGATGCTGGGCACGGCCAGCGCGCTCTGGCCACCGACCACGCCATAGGCCCGGCCGGCGCTCTGGCGCGATGAATCGGCCACCACGATGCCGCGGTGGGCGGCGATCTGGTCGCGCCGCAGGTCGCTCTTGATCTTGGCCAGCGGATGGCGCGGTGCCACCGCGAACACCCATTCGATGGTACCCAGTTCAAACCAGTTCAGTCCCGGTATCGCCGGCGGTTCGTTGGTGGCGCCGATGATCAGATTGGCGCGGCCGTCGCGCAGTGCTTCCCAGGTGCCGCTGAGGATCTCGTGCGTAAAGCGCAGCGAGGTCCCGGAGCGCAGCGCGTCGAAGTCCGCGATCAGCGGCAGCAGCAGCTCGAATTCCAGCACCTCGTCGGTGACGATCCACAGCCGGTCTTCCCAGCCGCTGGCGACCTGGCGCACGCGCTGCGTCAGGCGCGCCGCGTCCTGCATCAGGCGCACCGCCTCGTCGGCCAGCAGCTGGCCGGCCGGCGTCAGCTGCAGGCGGTAGCCGCGCCGGTCGAACAGCAGCGCGTCGTAGCGCGATTCCAGCTGGCGTGCCGCGTGCGACACGGTGGACGGTGCCTTGCCAAGCCGCGCCGCTGCGCGCGACAGGCTGCCGGTGTCGCGGATCGCATCGAGCATGCGCAGCTCGTCTTCAGTCAACATATTCCATCCTATCGAATGAGTTTGGCGATTTGATTGTACGGCACGCGCACATTGCTTGCCTATCATCGCAGCTACTCACTCACTGAAAAGGATCACCCCATGTTGAAGTTCTTCTTCCACCCTTCGCCCAACCCGATGAAATCCGCACTGCTGCTGGAAGAGCTGCAAGTGCCGTATGAACTGATCGCGGTCGACACCTTCAAGGGCGAGCAGCACCAGCCGGCGTTCCTGGCGATTAACCCGAACGGCAAGGTGCCCGCGATCGACGACAACGGCAGCAAGGTGTTCGATTCGCATGCCATCCTGCTGCACCTGGCGACCAAGCATGGCAAGTTCCTGCCCAAGGCTGAGAAGCAGGGCGAGATGCTGTCCTGGCTGATGTTCGTGGCGACCGGCCTGTCGCCGTTCTCGGGCCAGGCGGTGCACTTCCTGCACCACGCGCCGGAAGCGCTGCCATACCCACGCAATCGCTACTTCAAGGAAGTCGAGCGTCACTACCGCGTGCTGAACGAGCGCCTGGCCGTGTCCCAGTACCTGGCCGGCGACGAGTACACCATCGCCGACATGGCACTGTGGGGCTGGGCTAACTTCGCCGGCTACATCCTGGGCGAAAAAGGCCTGAGCGACTACCCGCATGTGCAGCGCCTGGTGGCCGAGATCAATGCCCGTCCAGCCGCCGCCCGCGCAGGCGCCCTGAAGGAGAAGCTGACCCTGAAGGCCGACTTCGACGAAGAGACGCGCCGCGCGCTGTTCCCGCAGAACGCTTAAAGGTCGGCGATGTCCTTCGGCCCGCGCGCCGTGCTGGAGATGCCGGGATGATCGATGTAGGCGCAGCGCTTGCCCTAGCGTTTGCAGTAGTCCTGGCCCCGCCAGCAGGCGCTGTGGCTGATGCAGCCGCTCTGGCAGAGCGCCAGATAGGCTGCGGCCAGGTTCGCTTCCAGCCGGTCGGCATGGTCCTCCAGCCCGTCGTCGTGGCGGGCAAGCCGGGCGCCTTTGCGCTCGGTCTATGCGTGGCAGGTGGCGACCTTGCCACTGCGTCCACCGACACACAACACCTGGTGCTTCAGGCGCGGCGTCATAGTCGTCACATATTCGACGAGCTTGTCTGCTTGCGCTGGTGCAGGCGACTACCCGGCTTCGGCTGATTTGGCGGCGGCTGCCTGCCGTTTCAATGCGGCGATCTGCTTGCGCAGCGCGTTCGCCTTCCTCCATCTGCTCCAGGCGCGCTGCTGCCTCAGTTGCGCGGCATGGCGTTCGGCAGCGGCGGATCTTTCGGCCAGCGTGGCGTTGAACTTGCCAGCGCCGGCGCGTGGTGTGCTCCGCTTACCACACGTCGAGGACGCCGGTGATGCGCGGCGCGACTATTTGCGCTGGATCATGTGCTTTGCCCACTCAGGCCACGCTGGGCGTGGTGCGGGCGCGCGCCATGATGCGGCTGAGTAGGCCCGTCTTGTCGGCCTCCGGGCGCGCCAAACTGCGCTCGACCACGCCGGCCCAGTCGTCCGACAGCTGGTGACAGGTGGCGCTGAGCACCGGCGACAGGCCGGGCAGGCTGGACAAGGCCTTCAGGTGCCGCTCGATCACCGAGGCCAGCTTGACGCAGCCGCCCGCATCGCCGGCGTGGGCGGTGTAGTGCGACATCAGGTGCAGCACGGCCGACAGCATCAGCTCGGGACGGGGAGCGCCGGCGGGCGGCGCGAGGAAGATGGGATTGCTCAGTTCTATGCTCATGTCAAACGCTCCAGGTTCAGTGCTTAGGCTGGCGTGCCGAACGGGGCGGCTGGCTGGCGCGGGAGTGGGCGCGGCGGCGCCCGGGTCAGGCAGTCAGGATCAGCTTGTTGAGCTGGGTGATGCGCAGGCGGTAGAGTCGGCCCGCATGGTCGATTTCCACTTCGCGCTGGCCGTCCAGCAGTTCGCTGCTGCTGACGCGGCGTAATGGGCCTGGCACCGCGGCTGGCTGGGTGGGCTGCGGCGTGGCGGTGCGTGCAGAAGGGGCAGGGGTGGTCATCGCTACCATCTCCAGTAAATAAAAATGATTCGCATTTGCATTCATTATTGGGCATGGCTGGCAGAAAATCAAGCTTTCTTATGCCGTGTGAAAAAAAAGCCCGGCGGGTGGCCGGGCCGAACTGGGGTGATACCAAGGGGGAGTAGCAATGAAACTCCTTACAGGGCGGCCAGCAGTTGGCCGGCCGGGACGGTTGCGGCGGCGGCTTTGTCGCGGGCAGTGGCGGCTTTGCCGCGGGTGCGCGATGCGGGCAGGCGGCGCAGCGCTTTCAGCGCTTCCGGATCCTTGATGCCGATGGTGCGCTGGTCGACGCTGATCAGGCCGATTTCGTTGAAAGCGGACAAGGTGCGGCTAACCGTTTCCAAGGTCAGGCCCAGGTAGCTGCCGATTTCGTGGCGGGTCATGCGCAGGTTGAACAGCTTGCTGGAATAACCCATCTGTGCAAAGCGCTCGGCCAGCGACACCAGGAAGCGCGCCACGCGGGCTTCGGCGCTCAGCGCGCCCAGCATGCCGATCATGGCTTGCTCGCGCACCAGTTCGTGGCTCATCACGCCATACAGCATGTTTTCCAGTTCCAGGTGGATGCGGCCCAGCGCGGTCAGCTTCTTGAACGGCAGCAGTATCAGGTCGCAGTCGGACAGCGCCACCGCTTCCGACGAGTAGTGGCGGCTGTGGATGCCGTCCACGCCCAGCATGTCGCCCTTCATGGGGAAGCTCAGCACCTGCTCGTTGCCGAATTCGTCGATCAGCACGGTTTTCAGAAAGCCGGAGTTGACGATGTACAGGGTGTCGAACGGCTGGCCTATGGTGTGGATGCGCTGGCCGGTCTTGAACTGCACATGCTGGAACAGCAGCTCTTCGCTGGCCACCGAACAGGCCGCCGGAATGTGCAGCAATTCGCACACTTCCTTCAGATTGGACCAAAGCCGCCCTTGCCGTTGGCGGCCGGCCTCCATCGACGCGGACTGCGCTGTCGTGGTGGCCGGGCGGATGTCGGACATTGGGGTGGACAGCATGTTTTTCTCCTGGTGACAGGTCAGCATTCTTGGGTAGTGGGAAGGGCGAAACCGTGTAGCCATGCAGCAAGTTCAGCGTAGGGTTTCAGTATGCCAACGAGGTCAAGTGATGGATATCAGCAATGGCTGAATATGCCCGTAGGATGCGGCGCTCGGCTGTAGGACTCTTCCTACATAGCGGCTAGCGGAGCAGGGGCGTCAGGTTTTGAACGGCGACAACAGGCGATGCGCAACCGCATACTGCACCATTTCCGACAGCGAGCTCATGTCCATTTTCTGCATGATGCGCGTCTTGTGGGTGCTGACAGTCTTCACGCTCAGGTGCAGGCTGTTGGCGATTTCAGTGATCGACTTGCCGGCCACCAGCAGCGAGAACACTTCGAATTCGCGGTCCGACAGCTGTTTGTGCAACAGGCTCTCGTTCGGCATCATGATGTTCAGGGCCAGCTGCTCGGCCACTTCGGTGCTGATGTAGGGGCGGCCGGAAGCGACCTTGCGGATGGCGCCCACCAGCTGGGTGCCGGCGCTTTCCTTGGTCAGATAGCCCTGGGCGCCAGCGCGGAAGGCGCGCACTGCGTATTGTTCTTCCTCATGCATGGTGAGGATGAGGATGGCCAGCTTGGGCGCCTCGCTCTTGATCTGGCGGATCAGGTCGACGCCGCTGCGCCCGGGCATGGACAGATCCAGCAGCAGCAGGTCGAAGCCGCCCTGGCGCACGTGGCCCAGCACTTCAAAACCGTCGATGGCTTCGCCTACGATGTCGACGTCGGGCGCCCCGTCCAGGATGCGTTTCAAGCCTTCGCGCATGATGGTGTGGTCGTCGGCAATGACAATTCGAATCATGGATTGTAACAAGTGGTCAATGAAATTGGTCGGCGAAAAATACTTCAGGCCTGAAGCAAACCCAAGAATACTACTTTAAAGGGGCTTTGGTTTGCTTTTTATTCAATGATATTGCAACTTGTTGCATTTTTACCGACTCAAGCGCCGCCTGGCTCCTTGATCAGGCGGTGCACCAGCACCGGGATGCGTGAATGTGATAGTACCTTGTTGGTTACACTGCCCAGCAATAACTGGCCCCAGCCGCTGCGGCCGTGCGAGCCCATGAAGATCAGGTCGCAACCGCTGCTGGCTGCCACGTCGACGATTTTCAGTGCCGGGCTTTCGGCAAAGGCCGTCATTGCATCGAAGCGCAGGCCGCGGCGGGCCGACGATGCGCGGATGTCCTTGACATGTTCCTCGCCGGCGCGGCGCATGGCGGCGCGGTATTCCTCCTCGCTGGGGTAGCTGGGCGGAATGATTTCGACATAAATCGGGTATTGGTATTCGGGCGCCACGAACAGCGCCAGCACTTCGGCCCCCAGCTGCTCGGCAAAGGCCACCCCGGCGCAGGCGGTTTTGCTGGAGACGGCAGAGCCGTCGGTGGTGATCAGGATTTTCCGGTACATGGCAGGCCTCCTTGTCAAAAACACTAGAGAACACCCCGTTGCACCGCCCGCGGGCCGCTGCAACTCCTGTTTCATTGTAGCCCTGATTTACACTATTGTTAGTATGGAAAGACTTGATCTTTATCAAGAAAGCTGCGGATTCCAGCCCGGCGCAAGCGCATTTCCTGCATGCGCATGCATTTTTTTGCATCAGAGCACTGGTTTTATGTCGCCAGGCGTGTTGCAGTGATCTATCCAATGTTAGTATCTGCAAATACAACAGTAAACTTGGCTTGCCTCTGTAAAAGGAGGCTCTCGGCTGGCTTTCCACCCTCGGAGATTGAACTATCCGGCGGCGCCCTGCTACACTCGCGTAAGCGCGTTATATTGCCGAGCGTCATCACTGGCCTCCGGTCTGGGTGGTAGAGCCATGGTGTACGGGCAAGTTTAGGGCAGCAATTTTACAAATTATGGAGAAGCAGGGATTATGACCAACGCCGCTGATGATTTCGACGCATTATTTGATGAAGTGTCTGCCCAGAGCAAGACCGCCGCGCCGGCTCCAGCGCCTGCTCCCGCGCCCGCTGCGGCCGAGGATGACCTGGAAAGCTTGTTCGAGGAAGTGGCGGCAGCCCGTCCGCCGGCCGTGATCGCGGCCCCGGCCCCGGCCTCCGCAGCGGCAGCCGACGGCGATGAAATCGATCCAGCCACCGGCGACAAGCCGATGTTCGAACGCCTGGGCGGCATCGTGCGCCTGCTGCACGATTCGCTGCGCGAACTGGGCTACGACAAGGCGCTGACCGACGCCGCCACGCAGATCAACGATGCGCAAGACCGCCTGGAATACGTGGCCACGCTGACCGAGCAAGCTGCCAACAAGGTGCTCAACACGCTGGACGAGGGCATGCCGCAACAGGACGTGCTGTCGAAGAAATCCAAGGAAATGGAAAACCGCTGGAATGAGCTGTTCGCCGGCAAGCTGAGCCTGGACGAGTTCAAGGTGCTGGCAGGCGATTCCAAGGCCTTCGCGGCGGCCGTGTCGGAAGCTACCGAGGCGGAAAAAGCCCGCCTGCTGGAAATCATGATGGCCCAGGACTTCCAGGACATCACCGGTCAGCTGATCAAGAAAGTGGTCAACATCACCAAGACTGTCGAGCACGAGCTTGCCGAGCTGCTGCGCGACAACGCTCCGCCGGCCGTGCGTGAAAAGATCGCGCAAAAAGAGGTGTCTCTGATGTCCGGCCCATCGGCGCCTGCCGTGGCGCTGAGCCAGGACAGTGTCGACGACCTGCTTGCCGATCTGGGGTTCTAATGGATGATATGCTGAAGGATTTCGTCGTCGAGGCGATGGATCTGGCGGTCAACGTTGAAGAGCACCTGCTGCGGCTTGAGCGTGACCCTGATAACAAAGAAACACTGAACGCGGTATTTCGCTCCTTCCACACGATTAAAGGCGGTGCGGGCTTCATGGGCTTGCCGGCCATGGTCACGGCTTGCCACCTGACCGAGAACCTGTTCGATGCGCTGCGCACTGGCGCCGCGCCGGTCACGCCGCTGGCGATCGAAGCGGCGCTGCAAGCGTCGGGCTTCGTGGCCGACCAGTTGGCCGAGCTGAACAACGGCGCCGAACCGGACAGCCTGCCGGCCCTGCCGCAGGATCTGGAAGCCCTGCTGACCGACGCCATCGAAGGCAAGGCGCAAGCGCCTAAGGCCAAGGCTGCGGCACCAGCTCCAGCCCCGGCTGCAGCGCCCGCGCCGGCCCCGCTGGCTGCCGCTTCGGCCGTGCTTGCCGCTGCGCCATCGGCCGACGGCCTCGACTGGGAAGGCATGTATGCAGCCGTGATGCCAGCGGGCAGCTATACGCGTCCGGCCATCAGTGCCGTGCCGCACGCAGCTGCGCCATCCGGAGAACTGGCCGAAGTGGTGGCCGCGGTGCAAGCGGCGCCACCGGCACCGGCCAGGAGCCGCCTCGACAGCGGCGAAAAGCGCGAAGAGCGTCCGCAAGCGGCGCCGGCCAAGGAAGAAAGCATCCGTATCGACGCCGTCAAGCTCGATGCGCTGCTGGAAGTGGCTGGCGAATCGGTGCAGGCCGCCAACCAGGCTGCCGTGCTGCTGGAACGCCTGCTGCAATTCAAATTCGAAGGCCAGGCCCAGACCCTGATGGCGACGCTGGCCGAAACGCTGGAGCGCGCCTCGCGCTACTCGACCGAACTGCAGCGCGCCACGCTGGCCACCCGTATGCAGCCGGTCGGCCGCCTGTTCCAGAAATTCCCGCGCCTGGTGCGCGAACTGGCCAAGGACTTGGGCAAGGACGTCGAGCTGACCATCGAAGGCGCGGAGACCGAAGTCGACCGCGTGGTGGTGGACAGCCTGTACGATCCGCTGGTGCACATGCTGCGCAACGCGCTCGACCATGGCGTCGAATCGCCGGAAGAGCGCGTCGCCAACGGCAAGCCCAGCAAGTCCTATATTTCGTTGAAAGCCTGGCAAGAGGCCAACAGCGTGATGATCGTGCTGCAAGATGACGGCAAGGGCATGGACCCGATCAAGCTGCGCCAGAAGGCGTTGCAGAAGGGCTTGATTTCCGAATCGGCCCAGCTCACTTCCGACGATTGCTTCCAGCTGGTATTCCTGCCGGGCTTCTCGACCAAGGAAGTCGCTTCCAGCGTGTCCGGCCGCGGCGTCGGCATGGACGTGGTGAAGACCGCCGTGGAAAAAAACCGCGGCGCGATCCACATCGAATCCGAGCTGGGCGCAGGCACCAAGTTCTCGATCCGCCTGCCGATCGAATTGTCGATCGTACCGACCATGCTGGTCTCGACCTCGGGCGCCGCGTTGGCGCTGCCGATGGCCGTGGTACAGCGCGTGGTCGAACTGCCGGAAGTGTTCATGGAGGTGGGTGGCGCGCCGGTGCTGAAAGACCAGGGCCGTCCGTTGCCGGTACGTTCGCTGGCCGGTTCGCTGGGCTACGAGAATTGCCGCGAGAAGGTCGGCATCGTTGTCGCAGCACCACAACCGTACATCCTGGCCGTGGAAGCGGTCGACGGCACTGCCGACCTGGTCATTAAACCGATGACGGCGATCGCCGTCGAAGGCATTACCGGTACCGCGCGCTCGGCCGAGGGCGAACTGGTGCTAGTGGTCGGCCTATCGTTCCTAATGGACGGATGTCGGGCAAGTGTACGCATGGCGGCCTAGCGCAAAAGCTGGCTCTCACACTCCAAAGCCTGCGTCTGTCGCAGGCTTTTTTTTACCCGTCATAGATGTAAATTTTTCAAAAGGAGTCATAAAAAGTGTATCAATATGTAGAACTGCATCGGCTCACGAGGCCGGCTGGTGGTGGCTGCTATTGCATTGCACAATATGGCATAATCAAAGTGGACCACTCACACAGGCTGTAGTAGTACTGCATAAATCATGATGAAGACGCTTTACGACAAACTCTGGGCATCCCATGTGGTGAAGGCCGAAGACGACGGCACCACCATCTTGTACATCGACCGCCATCTGGTGCACGAAGTCACCAGCCCGCAAGCCTTCGACGGCCTGCGCGCTGCCGGACGCCAGCCATGGCGCATCTCGGCCAACCTGGCGGTGGCCGACCACAACGTGCCGACCACGTCGCGCGCCGAAGGCATTGCCGATCCGGTGTCGCGCCTGCAGGTGGAAACGCTGGACCAGAACGCCAAGGCCTATGGCCTGACTTATTTCAACATGAACGACAAGCGCCAGGGCATCGTGCACGTGATCGGGCCGGAGCAGGGCGCGACCCTGCCGGGCATGACCGTCGTCTGCGGCGATTCGCACACCTCGACCCACGGCGCGTTCGGCGCACTGGCGCATGGCATCGGCACGTCCGAAGTCGAGCACGTGCTGGCGACCCAGACCTTGCTGCAGAAAAAATCCAAGGCCATGCTGGTGCAGGTCGATGGCGTGCTGCCGGCCGGCGTCACCGCCAAGGACATCGTGCTGGCCATCATCGGCAAGATCGGCACCGCCGGCGGCACCGGCTACTGTATCGAGTTCGGCGGCTCGACCATCCGCGCGCTGTCAATGGAAGGGCGCATGACGGTCTGCAATATGGCGATTGAGGCGGGCGCGCGCGCCGGCATCATTGCGGTGGACGACACCACCATCAACTACGTCAAGGGCCGCCCGTTCTCGCCGGTCGGTCCGCACTGGGACCGCGCGGTGGAATACTGGCGCACGCTGCATTCCGACCCGGGCGCCAGGTTCGACCTGGTGGTCACGCTGAGCGCGGCCGAGATCAAGCCGCAGGTCACCTGGGGCACCTCGCCGGAAATGGTCACGTCGATCGACGGCCGGGTGCCGGACCCTGACCAGGAAAAAGACAGCGTCAAGCGCGACGCGATGGAAAAGGCGCTGGTGTATATGAACCTGAAGCCGAATACGGCCATCGAAGACATCCGCATCGACAAGGTCTTCATCGGTTCCTGCACCAACTCGCGCATTGAAGACTTGCGCGCCGCCGCCGAGGTGGTGCGCGGCAAGCATCGTGCCTCCAACGTCAAGCTGGCGCTGGTGGTGCCCGGTTCGGGGCTGGTGAAAGATCAGGCTGAAAAAGAGGGCCTGGACCGCATCTTCAAGGATGCCGGTTTCGAATGGCGCGAGCCGGGCTGCTCGATGTGCCTGGCGATGAACGCCGACCGGCTGGAGCCGGGCGAGCGTTGCGCCTCGACCTCGAACCGTAATTTCGAAGGACGCCAAGGCCAGGGCGGACGCACCCATCTGGTGTCGCCCGCGATGGCTGCGGCAGCCGGTATCGCCGGCCATTTTGTCGACGTACGCTCGCTGCGTTGACTTCCACCTCAAACCCATAGAGAACTACATCATGAAAAAACTGATCGCCCTGACCATCGTCGCCCTGACTATCACCGGCTGCAACACCATTGCCGGCGTTGGCAAGGATGTGCAGAAAGCCGGCCAGGCGGTGCAAGGCGCCGCGGGCCATTAACCCCGACCCGACGGCAGGCGCGCACAGGCGCGCCGCCGTCCACATAGTGAGCATCATGGACAAATTTACGATCTACGAAGGACTGGTTGCACCGCTGGACCGCGCCAATGTCGACACCGACGCCATCATTCCAAAGCAATTCCTGAAGTCCATCCATCGCACCGGCTTCGGCCCCAACCTGTTTGACGAATGGCGCTACCTGGACCATGGCGAACCAGGCATGGACAACAGCAAGCGGGCGCTGAATCCGGACTTTGTACTGAACCAGCCGCGCTACCAGGGCGCGTCCATCTTGCTGACCCGCAAGAACTTCGGCTGCGGCTCCTCGCGCGAGCACGCACCGTGGGCGCTGGACCAGTATGGCTTTCGCGCCGTCATCGCGCCGTCGTTTGCCGACATTTTCTTCAACAACTGCTACAAGAGCGGCTTGTTGCCCATCGTATTGCCTGAAACGCAGATCGACCATCTGTTCAATGAAGTCAAGGCCTTCCCCGGTTACCGCCTGGTGGTGGACCTTGAACAGCAATGCGTCGCTACCAGCAATGGCAGCATCTCCTACCCCTTCGAGATCGACGCCTTCCGCAAATACTGCCTGATGAACGGGCTCGACGATATCGGCCTGACCTTGCGTCATGCCGACGCTATCCGCGGCTTCGAAGAGCGCCATCTGGCAAGCCAGCCCTGGCTGGCCAACGTCATCTAATCTCGACGCATAGTGAGTCCAACCTAATATGAAAATTGCCATCCTCCCGGGCGACGGTATCGGCCCGGAAATCGTCGCACAGGCCGTCAAGGTCTTGAATGTGCTGGGCGAAAAATTTGAACTGGAAAGCGCGCCGGTCGGCGGCGCCGGTTATGCGGCCCACGGCCATCCGCTGCCGGAAGGCACGCTGGCGCTGGCCAAGGCGGCCGACGCGGTATTGTTCGGCGCCGTCGGCGACTACCAGTACGATACGCTGGAGCGCGCGCTGCGTCCCGAGCAGGCGATCCTCGGCTTGCGCAAGCAGCTGGGCCTGTTTGCCAATCTGCGTCCGGCTATCCTGTATCCGGAACTGGCCGGCGCCTCGACGCTGAAGCCGGAAGTGGTGTCCGGCCTGGACATCCTGATCATCCGCGAACTGACCGGCGACATTTATTTCGGCCAGCCGCGCGGCGTGCGCATCTGCCCGGACGGTCCGTTCAAGGGCCAGCGTGAAGGTTTCGACACCATGCGCTATGCGGAAGGCGAAATCCGCCGCATCGCCCACGTGGCGTTCCAGGCGGCGCAAAAGCGCGGCAAGCGCCTGACCAGCGTCGACAAGGCCAATGTACTGGAAACCTTCCAGTTCTGGAAAGACATCGTCAGCGACGTGCACCAGGAATATCCAGACGTGGCGCTGGAGCATATGTACGTCGACAACGCGGCGATGCAACTGGTGCGGGCGCCGAAGAAGTTCGACGTCATCGTCACCGGCAATATGTTTGGCGACATCCTCAGCGATGCCGCCGCGATGCTAACCGGTTCGATCGGCATGCTGCCGTCCGCTTCGCTGGACGCCAACAACAAGGGCTTGTACGAACCGTCGCACGGCTCCGCGCCTGACATCGCCGGCAAGGGCATCGCCAATCCGCTGGCGACGATCTTGTCAGCGGCGATGATGCTGCGCTTTTCGCTGAACAAGGCCGAGCAGGCGCAGCGTATCGAGAACGCCGTCAAGCGCGTGCTGGCACAAGGCTTGCGCACTGCCGACATTTACCAACCGGGTACCACCCAAGTGGGCACGGAAGAAATGGGCAATGCGGTGGTCAAGGCACTGGTCTGAACTGAAAACCGGGCACAGCCCACGATTTCGCTGCAGCATGGCTAGAAAAACGTGGCTGGTCCCTGATGTAAGCATTCAACACAAGGAAATTGAAAAATGAAACTCGTAGGCTTGGTAGGTTGGCGCGGTATGGTTGGTTCGGTCCTGATGCAGCGCATGCAGGAAGAGGGCGATTTTACCCACATCGAACCGGTTTTTTTCACCACGTCGAACCCAGGTGGCGACGCGCCCAAGATGGCGAAGAATGAAACCAAACTGAAAAGCGCCACCGACATCGACGCACTGAAACAATGCGAGATCATCATCTCGTGCCAGGGCGGCGAGTACACCACCGAAGTATTTCCGCAGCTGCGCGCGGCTGGCTGGAACGGTTACTGGATCGACGCCGCCTCGACGCTGCGCATGGAAAAAGACGCCGTCATCGTGCTGGATCCGGTCAACCTGCACGTCATCAAGGACGCGCTGGGCAAGGGCGTGAAGAACTTCATCGGCGGTAACTGCACCGTGTCGTGCATGCTGATGGGCCTGGGCGGCCTGTTCCAGCACAACCTGGTCGAGTGGATGACCTCGATGACTTACCAGGCGGCATCGGGCGGCGGCGCGCAACACATGCGCGAACTGCTGACCCAGTTTGGCACCATCAACGCATCCGTGAAGGCGTTGCTGGATGATCCCGCTTCGGCCATCCTGGAAATCGACCGCCAGGTGTTAGCTAGCCAGCACGGCCTGTCGGCTGAGGAAACCAAGCAGTTCGGCGCGCCGCTGGCCGGCAACCTGATCCCTTGGATCGACAAGGACCTGGGCAACGGCCAGTCCAAAGAAGAGTGGAAGGGCGGCGCCGAGACCAACAAGATCCTGGGCCTGGGCGCGGACTTCGGTTCGACGGCCATTCCCGTCGACGGCCTGTGCGTGCGCATCGGCGCGATGCGCAGCCACTCGCAGGCGCTGACCATCAAGCTGAAGAAGGACGTGCCGATCGACGAGATCCACGACATCATCGCCGCCAACAACGACTGGGTGAAGGTGATCCCGAACACCCGCGAAGCGTCGGTGCAAGGCCTCTCGCCGGCCGCCGCCACCGGCAGCTTGAGCATTCCGGTCGGCCGCCTGCGCAAGATGAGTATGGGGCCGGACTACCTGTCGGCGTTCACCGTCGGCGACCAGCTGCTGTGGGGCGCGGCCGAACCGCTGCGTCGCATGCTGCGCATCGTGCTGGATAAGTAAGCGCAAGCTAAGTAAGCGCAAGAAATACGAGGGGAAAGCGGCTTTTCTCCTCGTATTCTCATAGGGGAAATCGCTTCCCAAGCGGCCCGTTTAAGCTTAAATTAGGCGTAGAGGTTACATATCCTTCCCTATGGGGAGCGAAACCATGCGCAAAGCTTGCGTGCTCCTGTGCATGATGATATGTTGGGACCTTCAGGAAAGTAACATTTTTCCACCCGACAACTAAATTGCCGCCACTATGCATGTAAGCACACGCCCCAGTATCGTTTCGTTCGCGTTGAAAACACTCGCCAGCGCCGTCGCCTGTGCCGTGTTACTTTCCCCCGCAGCAAACGCCGCTGGTCTGGGCAAGCTGACCGTACTGTCTTCATTGGGGCAGCCGCTCAGGGCTGAAATCGAGCTGACCGCAGTATCGGCTGACGATGCCGGTGCGCTGGTGGCCAAACTGGCGCCCACGGAAGCGTTCCGCGCTGCCAATATCGATTTCAATCCGACCCTGCTGTCGCTGCGCTTCGAAATCGACCAGCGCAATGGCCACCAGATCATCCGCATCACGTCCGGCCAACCGGTCAACGAACCGTTCGTCGACATGCTGCTGGAATTGAACTGGAGTGGCGGCCGCATGGTCCGCGAATACACCTTCTTGCTGGATCCGGCTGAGATGCGCGCAACGCAATCGGCCCAGGTGGCCGCGCCGGTCGATCTCAGCCGTGGCGCGCAGCCAGCCGCGCCTGCCACAGCGCCGGCACCGGCTGCGGCCGCAACCCAGCCTCGTCCGGCACGCCAGCCGGCAGCCGCACCGGCACCGGCGCCAGCCGCCGAGCCGACCGCCCGCCAGGCCGCCAGCGAATACAAGGTCAAGCCGGGCGACAACCTGTCGCGCATCGCCAGCGAGCTCAAGCCGCTCGACGTGTCGCTGGACATGATGCTGGTGGCGCTGTACCGCGCCAATCCGGAAGCATTCTCCGGCAGTAATATGAATCGCCTGAAGTCCGGCCAGATCCTGGCCGTACCCGATGCCGAGGCCATCCGCAACAGCAGCAACGAAGGCGAGGCGCGCGGCCTGGTGGTTGCGCATGCGGCTGATTTCAGCGCCTACCGCGCCAAGCTGGCCGGCCAGGTCGCCACCAGCGCGCCGGCCCCGGCGCCGGAAACGTCGCAGAGCACGGCTGGCAAGATCACCGCCAAGGTCGCGGAACATCCGAGCGCCGTCAACGAAGCCAAAGATCAGCTGAAGCTGTCGAAAGCCAGCCCGGCCGCCTCGGCAGCGGGCAACACCGGCTCGGCGCTGGAAGACAAGATCGCCAAGGAAAAGCAGGTTGCCGAAGCGGCGGCCCGCGTCAAGGAACTGGAAAAGAACGTCAGCGACCTGGAAAAGCTGATGGCCGTGAAGAACAAGGCCATGGCCGAGCAGAAGAAGGTGGCATCGAGCGCGTCGGCCTCGACGCCGGTGATTGACCTGAACGAAGCGGCCAAGCCGGGCGCATCGGCGGCAGCGTCGGTGCCGGCCAAGGCCAAGCGCACGCTGGTGGTGCCTAAGAGTGTGGTGCAGCCGAGCTTCACCGACACCATCATGGACAACCTCAGCTACCTCGGCCTGGCGCTGGCTGCCGTGCTGGCCGGGCTGGGCGGCATAGTCGCCTCGCGCCGCCGCAAGCAGGTGCAGGCCGAGCAACGCGTGGAAAGCTCCCTGCTGGGCGATACCGGCATGGGCACCCAGTCGCAGCAACTGATCGCCGAAGCGGGCGGCCAGAGCGTCGACACCAACAACAGCGTGTTCAATTCCAACTTCGCGCCATCGGCCAGCCAGCTCGACACCAATGAAGTCGATCCAGTGGCGGAAGCCGACGTCTACATCGCCTACGGCCGCGATGCGCAAGCCGAGGAAATCCTGAAAGAAGCGCTGCGCACCCACCCGGAACGCCATCCGGTGCGCCTGAAGCTGCTGGAAATCTACGCCAACCGCAAGGATACCCGTGCCTTCGAAACCCAGGCGTCGGCGCTGTATTCGCAGACCCGCGGCCAGGGCGAGGAGTGGGCGCAGGCGGCAGCGATGGGCCTGGCGCTGGACGCCGCCAATCCGCTGTACAGCATGGGCCAGGCCGAAGCTGCCGCTGCTGCGCCAGCCATCGAGCCGATGGATGCGTCGATGTTTGCACCGCCGCCCGCTGCGCCTGGCCAGTTTGTCGACCAGTTCAATACCCAGTCGCCAGCCGGCGCCGGCAGCGATGGCGGGCTGGACCTGGACCTGAGCCAGGATGCTGCCCCGGCCAGCAACTTGATGGACTTCAGCAGCGAATCGGCAACGGCTGTGCCGCAGATGGACGATTTCGCGTCCACGCCTGAAGCACCGGCCGTGCCGACGCCGGCTGAAATGGCCGCTGCCAGCGATGCCGAGCAGTTCCTCGATTTCGACCTGGGCGGCCTGAGCCTCGAGCCGTCGACCCCGGTCCCGGCAGCAGCGCAAGCTGCGCCGGAAGCCAAGGATGAAGAATCGATGTTCGACCTGGCTTTCGACCCGCCGCCCACCGTATCGGCGAGCGCAACGGCAGCGGAAACGGTGGCGCCAGCCCAGTCGCCTGCCGACGACTTCGGCATGGACTTCGGCCTGGACCTGCCAGCCGCAGCCACCGCCGAGCAAGCACCGCAGCCTGAGCCTGCCAAGGCGGCCGATCCGCTGGCCGAGCTGGACCTGATGGACTTCAACATGCCGGAAGTGGCTGCGATCCCGGCCACAGCTGCAGTTGCAGCGGCAGCCGCGCCGCTGTCGGCCGCTGACTTCAACCTGGACCTGCCAGGCGAGCCTGAGCCGGTCAAGGCGGCCGCCCCGGCTGCTCCGGAATTCGACTTGTCCGGCATCGACCTGGACCTGAGCGGCAGCGGCGCCGATACCGCCACCGCCACCGCAGCCCGTCCCGCCGTCAAGGAAGAAGCGCTGTCGGCGCACCACATGGAAATGGACACCAAGCTTGACCTGGCCATCGCCTATCAGGAAATCGGCGACAAGGAAGGCGCACGCGAACTACTCGATGAAGTGGTGCGTGGCGGCAGCGATGAACAGGTGGCCAAGGCCAATGCGATGCGGGCCCAGCTGGGATAAGGTTGAAAATAAGCGCGAACGGTATAATGCCCTGATTCAGAACACACGATAGGGCAGCAATTGAAACGGATCGCAATCGGCCTCCAGTATGACGGCAGCGCCTGGCACGGCTACCAGAAGCAGGAAGATGGGCAGACGGTGCAGGACCAGCTGGAGCAGGCGCTGGAGAAATTTGCCCGCGTCCCGCTGGCCAGCACCTGCGCCGGCCGCACCGACACCGGCGTGCATGCGCTGGAGCAGGTGGTCCATTTCGATACCGAACTCAAGCGCGATCCCCATTCCTGGCTGCGTGGCGTGAACGCCTTCCTGCCGCCGTCGATTGCGGTGCGCTGGGTCAAGGAACTGGAAGGCGACCCGACGCTCAACGATTTCTTTCACGCCCGCTTCAGCGCCCGGGCGCGCACCTACCACTACCTGCTGTACAACAATGCTACCCGTTCGCCGCTGCTGGAAGGGCGGGCCGGTTTCTACTTCCGTCCGCTGGACGTGGAGCGGATGCAGGCGGCCGTCGCGCCGCTGATCGGCTGGCACGATTTCACGGCCTTCCGCGCCGCGCAGTGCCAGGCCAAGTCGCCCGTCAAGCTGATGCACGACATCCAGATCAAGCGCCATGGCGAGCTGCTGGTATTTACCATCACCGCCAACGCCTTCCTGCATCACATGGTACGCAACCTGGTCGGCTCGCTGGTCTATATTGGCAGCGGGCGCGAAGAACCCGAATGGCTGGGCCATCTGCTGGAAACCAAGGACCGCCACGCTGCCGCACCGACTTTCATGCCGGACGGCCTGTATCTGGCGCGCATCGACTATGACCCGAAATGGCAATTGCCGCGCGAGGCGAGCAGTGCGCTGCCCTGGTTTTAAAGGATAACGAGCATGCATCGCACCCGCATCAAGATCTGTGGCCTGACCAGGCCGGAAGACGTGGCCGCCGCCGTGGCGGCCGGTGCCGATGCGATCGGCCTGGTGTTCTATCCGCAAAGCCCGCGCTACGTGACGCCGGAGCAGGCCGCCGCGCTGATCGCGACCGTGCCGCCCTTCGTCAGCTGCACCGGGCTGTTCGTCAACGCCACGCCGGAAGAAGTGGCGGCCACGGTCCGCATAGCGCCGCTGGCGCTGCTGCAGTTGCATGGCGACGAGACTGTCGAGCAGTCGGCCGCCATCGCCGCGGCGGCCGGGCGACAGTTCATGCGGGTATTCCGTGTCAAAGCTGACACGTCGCCAGCCGATTTGCTAGAATACGAGCAGCGATGCCGCGCCGCCAGTCCCTTGTTCACCAGCCTGTTGCTGGATACGTATGTGGATGCCTATGGCGGTGCAGGAAAGGGTTTTGATTGGTCTCTCATTCCAAAAGATCTCGCGCCTCGGGTCGTTTTAAGTGGTGGCTTGAGCGTACACACCGCGACTGACGCGGTCGTCTCTGTACGCCCCTACGCGCTCGACATCAGCAGTGGTGTCGAAGCGGCCAAGGGGATCAAGGATGCCCACAAGATCGCCAGCTTCATCGCTGCGGTCCGGGCCGGAGATGCCATGATAGAAAGCGAACCCCGCGATGAAAGCCTTATCTGAGAACGGTGCTGTTGCACCCCTGTACCACGCCCACGATTACCAACTGCCCGACGCCCGCGGCCATTTCGGCCCTTACGGCGGTGCCTTCGTTGCCGAAACGCTGAGCTATGCGCTGAGCGAGCTGAACGCAGCCTATGCCCACTACAGCAAGGACTGGGCCTTCCTCGAAGAGTTCCGCTACGAGCTGAAGCACTTTGTCGGCCGTCCTTCGCCGATTTATCACGCCAAGCGCTGGTCCGAGCTGGCCGGCGGCGCGCAGATCTACTTCAAGCGCGAAGACTTGAACCACACCGGCGCGCACAAGATCAACAACGTCATCGGCCAGGCCTTGCTGGCCAAACGCATGGGCAAGCAGCGCATCATCGCCGAGACCGGCGCGGGACAGCACGGCGTGGCCACGGCCACCATCTGTGCGCGCTTCGGGCTGGAGTGCGTGGTCTACATGGGCAGCGAAGACGTCAAGCGCCAGGCGCAGAATGTGTACCGCATGAAGCTGCTGGGCGCGACCGTGGTGCCGGTGGAGTCCGGTTCCAAGACCTTGAAGGACGCGCTCAACGAAGCGATGCGCGACTGGGTCACCAATATTGAAAACACCTTCTACATCATCGGCACCGTGGCCGGGCCGCATCCGTATCCGATGCTGGTGCGCGATTTTCAGTCGGTGATCGGCGAGGAATGCCTGGTGCAGATGCCGGAAATGACCGGACGCCAGCCGGATTACGTGGTTGCCTGCATAGGCGGCGGCTCGAATGCGATGGGGATTTTCTATCCCTATATCGACCACAAGGAAACCAAGCTGATTGGCGTGGAAGCGGCCGGCGAGGGGCTCGAGAGCGGCAAGCATGCGGCGTCGCTGACCAAGGGCTATCCGGGCGTTTTGCACGGCAACCGCACCTATTTGCTGCAGGACCAGAACGGGCAGATCATCGAGACCCATTCGGTGTCGGCCGGCCTCGATTATCCGGGCGTGGGACCGGAGCATGCATGGCTGAAGGATAGCGGCCGCGCGAGCTATGTCTCGATCACCGATGACGAAGCGCTGCAGGCCTTCCACGATTGCTGCCATATCGAAGGCATCATCCCGGCGCTGGAATCGTCGCATGCACTGGCCTATGCGGCCAAGCTGGCGGCAACTTTGCCGAAAGATCAAATTGTATTGGCCAACCTGTCGGGCCGGGGCGACAAGGACATGCATACGGTCGCAGAGCGTATGGGTTTGAACTTCAATTAAGGAACCAGCATGTCCAACATCGCAGCAACTTTCAGCGCCTTGAAGGCGCAAGACAAAACCGCGCTGGTTACTTTCATCACCGCCGGCGATCCGGCGCCCGAACTGACCGTGCCGCTGATGCACGCGCTGGTGGCGGGCGGCGCCGACATTGTGGAACTGGGCGTGCCTTTTTCAGATCCCATGGCTGAAGGCCCGGTCATCCAGCGTGCTTGCGAGCGTGCGCTGGCGTTCGGCATCGGCATGCATGATGTGTTCGGCTACGTGCGCGAGTTCCGCAAGACCAACCAGAGCACGCCGGTGGTACTGATGGGCTATGCCAATCCGATCGAGCGCATCGGCCCGGACGTTTTCATCGCCGCGGCGAAACAGGCGGGCGCGGATGGCGCCATCGTGGTCGACTACCCGCCGGAAGAATGTGAACAGTTCGCGGCCGCCATGCGCGCCGCCGGGCTGGACTTGATCTTCCTGCTGGCGCCGACCTCGACCGAGCAACGCATTGCGCAGGTGGCCAAGGTCGGGAGCGGCTTCAGCTACTATGTCTCGCTGAAAGGCGTGACGGGCGCCGGCAACATCGACACGCTGGAAGTGGCCGAGCGCCTGAGCGCGATCCGCAAGCACGTGGCATTGCCGATCGGTGTAGGCTTCGGCATCCGCGACGGCGCCACCGCCCGCGCCGTGGCCGAAGTGGCCGACGCGGTCGTGATCGGCAGTCGCATCATCCAGGAAATCGAAAACACGGGCAAAGAAGGCGCAGTGGCCGCCGTGCAGGCCTTCGTCGCCGGCATCCGCGCCGCCCTGGACGCCTGAGCTGCCGCGCGCCAGCCCGCTGGGCTGGCATCCAATCCCCACCGCTCACCTTGATGCATAGTTAAGCACTAACTAGGTTGAAGGAGGGCGGCCGTGCGCTGCGCCGGGACTTTCGCCAAGCCAAGGCTCACCTGTGCAAGCACGCTGTCAGTTTTGACGAGGCCAGGACTGTTTTTGAGGATAGGCGCATGAAGATCGTTTTTTTTTGCGATAGGTCTCGGTAACTGGTCCAAGCTGTTGCTCAACTGTTACCCAGCTGTTGCTCAACTGTTACCCAGCTGTTGCTCAACTGTTACCCAGCTGTTACTCAGCTGTTGCTCGTATGTCATTGTTATCGGTATAGCGATGTCATCCGTATTATTTCCGCGCACAAAGCTAGGTGTGATGAAGAACTGGATGTGTCGACATGCGTCTCGCTCCCCCATCCCTGGGCTCAGCTGATGGGGCGGGCGTTGACAGTTGACGGTAGGGCTTGCGCATACCGTTAGCGACTATTTCAAGGTAATTGGTGACGAAATTGGCCTTGCAACAGTAAGGCGTGATGGAAACTTAGCCGTGGCATATGGCTGATACCGGCTACAAGATGGCGCTAGATTTGCCTGCTTTGCATGCCGAACAATCAATGGCCGCAGTAGGCAATTCCCTCTAAAAATCAGCCAATTTCATGACGAATTCTAAAAATTAATGTATCGCAATGTTCGACAGGGGGGCGAGAAACGGCTACACTTCGGCCACAAGTTAGCTGCAAGGAGAATTTATGAGTTGGTTGGAAAAACTGCTACCCCCCCGTATCCAGCGTTCCGACGCTGCCGCACGCAAGACCATGCCCGAAGGCCTGTGGGTCAAATGCCCATCCTGCGAAGCGGTGCTGTACCGTACCGACCTGGAATCGAATCTGCACGTTTGCCCTAAATGCGACCATCACATGCGCATCCGCGCACGCGAACGCCTCGACGGCTTGCTGGACGCCGGCGGCCGCTATGAAATCGGCCAGGAAACCCTGCCAGTCGATACCCTGAAATTCAAAGATTCCAAGAAATACCCGGACCGCCTGAAACAGGCCATGGAAGCCACCGGCGAAACCGATGCGCTGATCGTCATGGGCGGCGCCATCATGAGCCTGCCAGTGGTCGTGGCCTGCTTCGAGTTCGAATTCATGGGCGGCTCCATGGGTTCCGTGGTCGGCGAGCGCTTCGTGCGCGGCGCCCAAGTGGCCCTGGAACAGAAAGTGCCGTTCATCTGCATCACCGCCACCGGCGGCGCCCGCATGCAAGAAGGCTTGCTGTCGCTGATGCAAATGGCGAAAACCACGGCCATGCTGACCAGATTGTCGGAAAAGAAACTACCGTTCATCAGCGTACTGACGGATCCGACCATGGGCGGCGTGTCCGCTTCGTTCGCCTTCATGGGCGACGTGGTCATCGCCGAACCGAAGGCGCTGATCGGCTTTGCCGGCCCGCGCGTGATCGAGAACACCGTGCGCGAAAAACTGCCGGAAGGCTTCCAGCGCGCCGAGTTCCTGGTGACCAAGGGTGCGGTTGACATGATCGTCGACCGCCGCAAGATGCGCGAAGAAATCGCCCGCCTGCTGGCCCTGCTGCAGAATCAGGCGGTCGAGGTTCTGGCCTAAAACCCGTTCCCGTCCCACACAACGGCGCGCAATCGGATATCATCCGGCCTGCGCGCCGTTTTCATTTTCAAGTTCCCATCATGCCGAATCTCCCTACTACTTTGCCTGCCTGGCTGGCGCTGCTCGAATCGCGTCACGCTGAAACCGTCATCAACATGGGCCTGGACCGCGTCCGCGCCGTCAAGGAGCGCATGGCGCTGGCCTTCAGCTGCCCGGTGATCATGGTGGCTGGCACCAACGGCAAGGGCTCGACCTGCGCCATGCTGGAATCGGTGCTGCTGCGCGCCGGCTACAAGGTCGGCCTGTACATCAAGCCGCACTTCCTGGACTTTAACGAGCGTGCCCGGGTCAACGGCGCGCTGGCCAGCGACGCGGCGCTGGTGGCTGCCTTCAACAGCGTCGAAGCGGCGCGCGGCGACACCGTGCTGACCTATTTCGAATTCACCACCCTGGCCATCATGCGCCTGCTGGCTGACGCCGGCATGGAGGTGGTGATACTGGAAGTGGGCCTGGGCGGCCGCCTGGACGCCGTCAACGTCATCGACGCCGACGTGTCCATCGTCACCAGCGTCGACATCGACCACACCGACTACCTGGGCGATACCCGCGAAAAGATCGGCTTGGAAAAGGCCGGCATTTTCCGTCCGGGCAAGGCGGCAATCTGCTCCGACCCGGTGCCGCCGCAGTCGCTGATTGCGCATGCCAACGCCATCGGCGCCGACCTGTGGCTGATGGGCCGCGATTTCAACTACAGCGGCGACCAGCAGCAATGGAATTACGGCGGGCGCAGCCAGCGCCGCAATTCGCTGGCTTATCCTAGCCTGCGCGGCGCCAACCAGCTGCTCAACGCCTCGGCCGTGCTGGCCGCGCTGGAAGCGCTCAAGCTCGAACTGCCGGTCGGCGCGCAGGAAGTGCGCACCGGCCTGGTCACCGTGGAATTGCCGGGCCGCTTCCAGGTCTTGCCGGGCCGCCCGACCGTGATCCTCGACGTGGCGCACAATCCGCACGCCGCTGCCGCACTGAACCAGAACCTGGGCAACATGGGCTTCCACCCCTACACCTACGCCGTGTTCGGCTCCATGCACGACAAGGATATCGAT
>FSZM01000057.1_pt1 | contig 44755 bp, 38 predicted proteins | sample 1638831 | NCBI WGS metagenome assembly FSZM01 (sample SAMEA3914813, study PRJEB12502) | metagenome | biome: forest; material: soil | place: Canada | collected 2011-07-07 | depth 0.3 m
ACCGTGATCTTCTTTGACAGGTCGCCGTTGGCCACGGCGGTGGTCACGTCCGCGATGTTGCGCACCTGGCCGGTCAGGTTGCCTGCCATCGAGTTCACGCCGTCAGTCAAATCCTTCCAGGTACCGGCCACGCCAGGCACGTTCGCCTGGCCGCCCAGCTTACCTTCGGTACCCACTTCGCGGGCCACGCGGGTCACCTCGGATGCGAACGAGTTCAATTGGTCCACCATCACGTTGATGGTGTTTTTCAGTTCCAGAATCTCGCCTTTCACGTCCACCGTGATCTTCTTCGACAGGTCGCCGTTGGCCACGGCGGTGGTCACGTCCGCGATGTTGCGCACCTGGCCGGTCAAGTTACCTGCCATCGAGTTTACCGAGTCGGTCAAGTCCTTCCAGGTACCGGCCACGCCTTTCACCTGCGCCTGGCCACCCAGCTTGCCCTCGGTGCCTACCTCGCGCGCCACGCGTGTCACTTCCGATGCGAAGGAGGACAGTTGGTCCACCATCACGTTGATGGTGTTTTTCAGTTCGAGAATCTCACCTTTCACGTCCACCGTGATTTTCTTCGACAAGTCGCCGTTCGCCACGGCGGTGGTCACGGCCGCGATGTTACGCACCTGGCCCGTCAGGTTGGACGCCATGAAGTTCACGTTATCGGTCAAGTCCTTCCACGTGCCGCCCACACCCGGCACATAGGCCTGGCCGCCCAGCTTGCCCTCGGTACCTACTTCGCGCGCCACGCGGGTCACTTCCGATGCGAAGGAGCGCAGCTGGTCCACCATCACGTTGATGGTGTCCTTCAGTTGAAGAATTTCGCCGCGCACGTCCACCGTGATCTTCTTCGACAAGTCCCCGTTCGCCACGGCGGTGGTCACCTCGGCGATGTTACGCACCTGCGACGTCAGGTTACCCGCCATCGAGTTCACCGAGTCGGTCAAGTCTTTCCAGGTGCCGGCCACGCCTTTCACCTGTGCCTGGCCGCCCAGCTTGCCCTCGGTACCCACTTCGCGCGCCACCCGCGTCACCTCGGACGAGAACGACGACAGCTGCTCCACCATGGTATTGGCGGTGGTCGCCGCACGCAGGTATTGGCCTTTCAGCGGATGGCCGTCCACCTCCAGCGCCATGGTCTGCGACAGGTCGCCCTTGGCCACCGCGCCGATCACGCGCGCCATTTCGGTGGTCGGACGCACCAGGTCGTCGATCAGCGTATTGACGGAGCTGATCATGGTGGCCCAGCCGCCGACCACGTTCGGCACCAACGCCCGCTGCGTCAGCCGGCCTTCGCGGCCCACCACGCGGCTCACCTCCGTCACCGCCTTGACCATCTTCTCGTTGGTCTCGATGATTTCGTTCAGCGTGTCGGCGATCTTGCCCGACATGCCGGTCCAGTCATCTGGCATGCGGGCGGAAAAATCGCCCTTCTTCAACGCCATCAAAGTGGAGAGCAGCAGTTTGATATCGAGCTGCTCTGCCAAGTCGGTCATATTGTTCATGAAATATCCTCATTGCTTAGGAGGGGATGGGGTGGTTGGCCGAGCTGGCCGTGGATTGCTGCACCATTGCTGCGTGCCGCGCCTGCAGCTGGTCGGCGATACCGGCTGGCGGCAGCGGCGGGGAAAACAGTTCGCCCTGGCAGGCGTCGCAGCCCAGCGTGCGCAGCACATCGAGCTGCTGCGGCTGGTCCACGCCGAGCGCGATGACCTGCATCGCCAGCGCCCGCGCCAGGTGGATGACGGCGGCCACGATGTCGGTGCCGCCGGCGTCGTTGCCGATCGCGTGCACGAAGCCGCGGTCTATCTTCAAGGCGTTCAGCTGCAGGCGCTTGCAGGCCGCCAGCGATGAGCGCGCGCTGCCGAAATCATCCAGCGCCACGCGCACGCCGGCCGTTTGCAGCTTGCTTAGCAGCGGAGCGATGGTTTCGTTGGCGCCGAACAGCAGGGTTTCGTTCAGTTCCAGCGCGATGCTGCCTGGCGCCAGCCGGTGCTTGCGCAGCGCCGGCAGCAGTTGCAACAGCAGTTCACCGTGCAGCTGCGGCGTGGCCAGGTTCAGATACACGGTGAAGTTGGCGTCGCCCGGCGTGCCGGCAGTGCCGCTGGCGGTCAGGCCGGCATCGCGCCACGCAGCGGCCTGCGCGCAAGCGCGCTCGATGACCCAGGCATCGACCCGGTCGCGCAGCACGCGGTCCTGTACGTGGGGCAGGAACTGGCTCGATTCAATCAGCCCCAGGCGCGGATGGCGCCAGTGCAGCAGCGCTTCGGCGCCGGTGAGCTGGTCGCTGCGCAGCGAGACCTGGGCCTGGTAACGCAGTTCCAGCTGCTGCGCGCTGAGCGCCTTGCGCAATTGCAGCGTCCACTGCGTGCGCTCTTGCTCGCGCACATTGAACTCTTCGTGGAAGAACTTGACGTGCACGGAGGGATCGCTCTTGGCCTGGTACATGGCCAGATCGGCGTTCTTCATCAGCGTCTGCGCGCTGGTGCCGTCCTGCGGATAGATGGCGATGCCGACGCTGGTGGCGCTGCGGATGCGCTGGCCGCCGATGTCGAACGGCAGGCCGCACGCGTGCTCGATCTTGCGCGCCACCCGCGCCGCATTGGCCGCCGCAGCCTTGCCTTCGATGAGCACCACGAATTCGTCGCCGCCCCAGCGTGCCACCACGTCGGACACGCGCACTGCCGCCGTCAGCCGCGCCGCCACCTGGCGCAGCAGCTCGTCGCCGGCCTCGTGGCCGTAGCCGTCGTTGACTTGCTTGAACTTGTCCAGGTCGAGGAACAACAGCGCGAATTCGGTGTGGCTGCGGTCGGCGGTGGCTACCGCGTGCTCGAGGTGCTGGATCAGCGAGCGGCGGTTGACCAGGTTGGTCAGGGCATCACGGGTCGACAGTTCATGCGCCCGCTGCTCGGCCTGCTTGCGTTCGGCGATTTCCTGTTCCAGCTCACCGTTGATGCGTTCCAGGTCCTGCAGGCGCTGCACGCGCAAGTCCTGGTTCAGCCGCGCCAGCTGTTCGGACTTCTTTCGCAGCTGGATATTCTTCTTGGTCATCTCCACAAACACCGCCACCTTCGCTTGCAGGATTTGCGGGATGACGGGGGTAAACAGATAGTCGGCCGCACCTTTCTGATACGCCTTCAGCCGGTTCAGTTCGTCAGCGAAATGGGCGGTGATGAAAATGATGGGCACCGCCGCCGAGCGCGGATGCGAGTGGATGGCCTCGGCCGTTTCAAAGCCGTCCATGCCGGGCATGCTGACGTCGAGCAAAATCACGGCAAACTCATGCAGCAGCACCTGGCGTAAGGCTTCCTTGCCCGAGCTGGCGGTAATCAGCTCGTAGTTGTGACGGTCGGCGGACTCGGTCAGCAGGCTTTCCAGTGCAAACAGGCTGGCTGGATCGTCGTTGACGAGGAGGACTTTGGGAATCGGCACGGCAGGGACGTAAAGGTTGGTGATGTTGGAAAAAGATACTCTCGTGTGCTTGGGAGTCAAGTGGGCTAAACATGGAGAGGGAATAGTGCCCGTACTATTTTATCGATTTAACAACTATTCTACGCTTCTTGCGAACAAAAAGGTTATCGGAAAATATGTTTCCAGTGCGCACGATTGACGTGCAGTGTCTCAGTGTGACAACGCTGCCTGCCCCCATGGCTGCCAAGCAGAGTGGCTTGCCGTCGTCCTGGAACAGGCGCCCATCATCAAAGTGCCCGCCGGCGGCAGGTGTCGGGGGGGGGCTGAGGGCTGAGCGCGAGACGCCGATCACGCTGCCGTTGCCGCAGTGGCTGTCGTGAAAGCTGCACAGGTTGTCGACGCGGTGGCCGTTGTTGCTGGCATGCAGCAGCGACAAGTCCAGCGTAGCGCTGTTTTCAGCGCGTATGCCCATCGGCTGGCGGTCCTGGGCCATGCTGGCGTGCAGGCGGCGCGCGCGCAATGCGTCCAGCAGACTGGCCGGGCTGAGTGCGGTGCCGCCGGGTATCAGCACGCCGCTGCGCTTGCTATAGGACCTGCCCCAGTTGGCGCAGTGATGCTCGCGCTGGCTGCTGAAGGCGACGTGGTAGCCGGCCCCAGCGCCTGCTTGCAACGGGCTTCCAAGTGGCTGTGGCACGGCTCGGCCGGGGCGCTGTGGATGGGGAAGGCCTGCTTGTTCAGCACGGTGCACAGCACCATGGCGGCGTCGCCCAGCGGCTTGCCGACGGCAAGAACTGGTCGCGGGACGGCAAGTAGGATTGGCCGATCCAGCCTTGCACATGCCTCAGGCGGTGCAGGCTGGCAGAGTTAGCTTGTGGCGTTTCCGGGGCGGCGATCGGCTTGCCGTTGCGGTTCTTCCCCCAACCCTGCAGTTGCCCGCTCTTGACTAGGCTCAGATGGCCGCCATGGCTGATCACGCCCCATGTCTGGCCGTATAGCGCAAGCTAGCCGGGATGAGCGGTGCGCTGCTCGGGAAGCTCCGGCGGCGCGGCCTGATGCGCGCTGCACGGGCCCGGCCTGGCCCGCCATGCGGATGCCGGCCGCAAATTTTGCGATTTCCAACCCGCAATTACAGTTGCTGTTGTGATAGAGTCTGCTTGCACGGCGTTCTCCCTGCCCCGCATGTAGCAATGCTGGTAGTGCTGAGCTGTTTAACTGCGCCCGCTGCCGGTAGCTCCCCGCGGTGCGCCCTGACTGTGCGCCCCGACTGTTCAGTCCCCCTAGCATGACGATAGGCGCCGCTCAGCCTGGCAGCTAGGCATCGTCATGCATCGCCGGAGAGCGTAGTAAACGTGGTTACCCGGCGTCATTAATAGTATGCTGCTGTGATGAAAAGTGCTGGAACTTCGCTGCCACAGCGGGGCCGGGTCGCTTGCATTTCGAAATAGAGTGAATGTTTGATGCGCACATTTGATCGGTGGTGGAAAGCGCTGGCAAGCTCGCGCGGCCTGAGTGCTGGCGTGGGGGTGGCGCTCGCCTTGGCGGTTGGCATGGCGCTGCACACGCTGGCGGCGCACACCGTCGACGACGAAGCCCGCATGCGCTTCGATAACCTGGCGCGCAGCACCCAGTACGGCATTTCGGCCCGCATCAAATCCTATTCCGACGTCACGCGCGGCATGGTGGCGCTGTTCCAGAGCACCGACCAGGTCAGCCGCCAGCAATTCCACCAGTACGTGAGCCACCTGGACATGGCGCAGAACTTCCCGGCCATCGAGGCGGTGAGCTATGCGCCGTATATCAGTGACGCCGAACGCGATGCCTTTGTGGCCCAGGTGCGCGCCGACCGCAGCGTGCATCCGGCCGGCTATCCGGAGTTCGACATCAAGCCGGCGGGCCGCCGTGCGCATTACACGGTACTGACCTATCTGGAGCCGGCCGCGCTGATGACCGAGAAAATGGGCGTCGACATCGGCGCCAGTGCGGCGGTCGACAAGGCGCTGGGGCAATCGCGTGACAGCGGCCAAATCAGCGCCTCTGGCCAGCCCATCGTCGTGCAACGTCCGGTGCCGCACATCGGGCTGGGCATGCGGCTGCCGGTCTATCGGCACGGCGCGCCCGTCGGCGACGCGGCCAGCCGGCGCGCGGCATATATCGGTACAGTCGGTATCGGCTTCAGCGTACCCAAGCTGGTGCAGGGCGCGATCGACGAGATGTCGCTGCGCCAGCTGCATCTGACCCTGTATGCCGACGGCAGCACCGACGTCGAGCAGCGCCACCTGGTGATCGACAAGAACGACCCGCTGCTCTATAACGACAACGGCAGCATCGTGCCGACCTTGATTTTGCCCGGTCAGGGCGAGCAGAATTTCGAGACCGTGCTGCCGATCGACTTCAACGGCAGCCTGTGGAAGGCCTATTTTCAGGTCCGCAAAACAGATTTGCTGACCGGCTTTGACCGCTACTTCCCGGCAATCGCCATGGTGACCGGCTTCGCCGGCAGCGCGCTGTTGTACAGTTACTTCCTGATGCTGTATGGTTCGCGCCGGCGCGCCGTCAAGCAGCGGCTGCTGCTCGATACGGTGCTCGACAGCGTCGATGCGCGCGTCTACATGAAGGACCAGAACCGCCGCTTCATCTACGCCAACGCGCGTATGGCCGAGGCTATGGGCCTGCCGGTGCAGGACATCATCGGCAAGCTCGATTGCGAGCTGATGCCGGCGTCGCTGGCCGACGCCATCTGGGCCGCCGAGCGGCAGCTGTTCGACGACCGCAGCAAGCGCTCCGGCGAGGAGCAGTACACGGCGCGCGACGGCACCGTGCAGCACCTGTGGACGGTGAAGGTGCCGGTGGAACTGGACGAGCAAATGAGCGCGGTGATCGCGCTGTCCACCGACGTCACCAAGCTGCACCAGTTGAAGGTGCAGGCCGACGCCGCCAACCAGGCCAAGAGCGACTTCCTGTCCAATATGAGCCACGAGATCCGTACCCCGATGAACAGCATCATCGGCATGGCGCACCTGGCGCTGAAATCGGTGATCCATCCCAAGCAGCGCGACTACCTGGAAAAGATCCATCACTCGGCGCACCACCTGCTGGGCATCATCAACGACATTCTCGACTTCTCCAAGATCGAAGCCGGCATGATGGAGCTGGAGATGTTGGACTTCGGCCTCGACGCGCTGCTGGCCAACATCGTCAATCAGCTGGGCGAAAGCGCCGCGCGCCGCAACCTGGAGCTGGTGTGCGAAATCTGGCCTGGCCTGGTGCGCCAGCTGCGCGGCGATCCGTTGCGGCTGGAGCAGGTGCTGCTCAATTTTGCCAGCAATGCGATCAAGTTCTCCGAGCACGGCAAGGTCACCATCCGCGTGCTGTCGCTGGAAGAGCGCGACAGCCAGCTGCTGGTGCGCTTCGAAGTCGAGGACAATGGCATAGGCATGACGCAGGTGCAGGTGCAGCAGCTGTTCCGATCCTTCCACCAGGCCGACACCTCGACCACGCGGCGCTACGGCGGCACCGGCCTGGGGCTGGTCATCAGCAAGCAGCTGGCCGAGTTGATGGGCGGGACGGTCGGCGTCGAAAGCCGGTTGGGCGAGGGCAGCACCTTCTGGTTCACCGCGCGGCTGGAGAAGGGCGCGCATCTGCTGCAAGCTTGCGACGATGCCGTGCAGCCCGCAGTGCTCGACAGCATACGCGGTGCCTCGATCCTGCTGGTGGAGGACAATGTCTTCAGTCAGCAGGTCGGGCAGGAGTTGCTGGAAGATGCCGGTGCCATGGTCTGCGTGGCCAACAACGGCAAGGAAGCCATCGACCTGCTGCTCAAGGAGCATTTCGACTGCGTGCTGATGGACATCCAGATGCCGGTCATGGATGGTTTCGAGACCACGCGCCAGATCCGCGCCCATCCCAAGCTGGCCGCGACGCTGGTGATTGCGATGACCGCCAATGCGGGCCGCGAGGACCAGGAGCGCTGCATCGAAGTGGGCATGGACGAATTCGTGACCAAGCCGATCGCTCCCAGGCAGCTGTTTAACCTGCTGGCGCAATGGATGGCGCAGCGCGCCTCGCGGCAGGTGTTCCCGCCGACGCAGCAGGTGCCGCCGGTGCAGCCGCCAGTGTCGCTGTCGCAAGCGCCTGCGCAGGACGACGTCCTGGCGGCGTTGGAAGCGGCCGCGCGGATGCCGCTTGCCGGAGCTGCGGCCAGCCTGCCGGCCGCAGCCGAGCAGCCGCGCGCCGAACTGTTCGACGTCAGCGTGCTGGCACAAACCTTCAGCAACAACCTGGAGAAGATGCGCAAGTTCACCAGCCTGTTCCTGGTCACGGCCCGCGACGGCATGCGGGAAATCGATGCCGCGCTGGCCGACGGCGATCTGCTGCATCTGTCCGAACTGGGCCACCGCATCAAGTCCTCGGCGCGCGCGGTAGGCGCCATGCAGTTCGGCGAATTGTGCCTGGCGCTGGAGCACCTGCAGCGCGACGGCGAGCCGTCCCGCGCCCGCCCCGTCGTGGCCGAAATGCATGTCATGCTGGACGTGCTGGACGAGCACATGCTGCAGGAGTTGTCCGCTTTCGTGGCCGGATAAAAAAATCGTCAAAAAGGCTGCGGTTTGGCGTCGCAACAGCGATAATGCCAGTTCCGCGCCCCCCCCCGATTTGGAGACTCATGCAATCGAGCGTTACACCCGGCCTGTTGATCCTGCACGGCAACCAGATGGAACAGCTGCGTGCCGCCGTGTTCCAGTGGCTGCGCAATCACCCGCTAGGCCCGCTGGAGTCCGACATCTTCCTGGTACAGTCCAACGGTGTGGCGGAATGGCTGAAGATCGCGCTGGCCGAGGAGCTGCGCGTGTGCGCCGCCACCCGCGTCGCGCTGCCGGCGCGCTTCCTGTGGGAGACCTACCGCGGCATGCTGGGCCGCGAGCGCGTGCCGCCGATTTCCGCCTTTGACAAGTCGCCATTGACCTGGCGCCTGATGCGCCTGCTGCCTACGCTGCTGGCCGATGACACCTTCGCGCCGCTGCGCCACTTCCTCGGTGACGGCGACCCGGAACGCCGCATGCAACTGGCCGAGCGCTTGGCCGACTTGTTCGACCAATACCAGGTGTACCGCGCCGACTGGCTGTCCGACTGGGCCGCGGGCCGTGACCAGTTGCGCAGCGCGCGCGGCGAGCTGCTGCCGCTGGCGCCGGACCAGCGCTGGCAGGGCGCGCTGTGGCGCGCCGTGATCGCCAGCGTGCCCGAACATGAACGGGAACTGGGCCGCGCCACCGTTCATACCGAATTCGTGCAGGCCGCCGAACGCGGCGCCACGCCGTCCGGCAAGCTGCCGCGCCGCATCGTACTGTTTGGCGTATCGGCGCTGCCTTACCAGAGCTTGCAGGCATTGGCCGCGCTGTCGCGCTACACGCAGGTGATCTTGGCCGTGCCTAATCCGTGCCAGTTCTACTGGGGCGACATCATCGAAGGGCGCGACCTGCTGCGCAGCGCGCATCGCCGCCAACAGCTGCGCAATGGCCAGGACCTGAGCCAGATCCCGCTGGAAGAACTGCACGCCCACAGCCATCCGCTGCTGGCGAGCTGGGGGCGCCAAGGCCGCGACTTTATCCGTATGCTGGATGAATTCGACGAAGCCGCCGCCGCCAGCCGTGCCGCCGCCGAAGCGCGCGGCGAGGAAGATGGTGGCGCGGATGCAGGTATAAGCCCGTTGCGCGTAGACCTGTTCAGCGAAGATGAAAACGGCAGCCTGCTGGCGCAAGTGCAGGGCGCGGTGCGCGATCTGTTGCCGTTGTCCGAACATCCGCACACGCCGCCGCCGGACAGCGACCGTTCGATCGAATTCCATGTCACCCACAGCGTGCAACGCGAGGTCGAAGTGCTGCACGACCAGCTGCTGGCGATGTTTGCCGAGGCCGCAGCATCCGGCCGCCCGCTGACGCCGCGCGACGTGGTGGTGATGGTGCCCGACATCGACACCTTCAGTGCCGCCATCCACGCGGTATTCGCCCAGCACAAGCGCAGCGATCCGCGCTACATCCCGTTTGAAATCGGCGACGTCAACGACCGCAGCGTCAATCCGCTGCTGGTGGCCTTGGAATGGCTGCTGCGCCTTCCGCAGCAGCGTTGCCGCCAGAGCGAAGTGCGCGACTTGCTGGACGTGCCGGCGCTGGCGAGCCGCTTCGGCCTGCAGCCGGAAGACTTGCCGACGCTGGGCCTGTGGATCGAAGGCGCCGGCGTGCGCTGGGGGCTGGACCAGGAACACCGCTCCGGCCTGGGCCTGGCGCCGGCCGGCGAACAGAATGCCTGGATCTTCGGCGTGCGGCGCATGCTGCTCGGCTATGCCAGCGGCGCCGGTTCCAGCTTCGACGGCATTGAAGCGTACGGCGAAGTGGGCGGCCTCGATGCCGCGCTGGCCGGCTCGCTGGCGCAGCTGGTCGAAGCGCTGTTGCACTGGCGCGCCTTGCTGGCGCAGCCCCGCTCCCCGGCCGACTGGGGCGTGCAGGCGCGCGCGCTGCTGGCCACGTTCTTCGACGGCGCAGAGGAGGGCGACCGCCTGACCCTGGCGCTGCTGAGCGACACCCTGAACAAATGGCTGGAGACATGTGACAACGCCGGCTTCGACGAAGCGGTGCCGCTGGCGGTGCTGCGCGAAGCCTGGCTGGGCGCGCTGGACGAGCCGACCTTGGACCACCAGTTTGTCTCCGGCGGCGTCACCTTCTGCACGCTGATGCCGATGCGCGCCGTGCCGTTCCGCGTGGTCTGTCTGCTGGGCATGAATGACGGTGATTTCCCGCGCCGCGCCCGCAAGGCCGATTTCGACTTGCTGGCCCTGCCCGGCATGGCGCGTCCCGGCGACCGTTCGCGCCGCGATGACGATCGCTACCTGATGCTCGAAGCGCTGCTGGCCGCACGCGATAAGCTGTATATCAGCTGGGTAGGCCGCAATGTGCGCGATAACAGCGAGCAGCCGCCATCGGTGCTGATCTCTCAGCTTTGCGACTACCTGATAGCCGGCTGGAATCTGGACCTGGAACCGCGCACCACCGAGCACGCGCTGCAGCCGTTCAGCCGCCGCTATTTCGAGGCCGGCGGCCTGCTGACCTACGCCGGCGAATGGCGCGCCGCCCATGCCGAGATGGACGAGCCATCGCTGGACACGGCGCTGCCGCCGTTCGAGATCGACGACAAATTCCGCCTGCGCCTGAGCGCCTTGCTGCAGTTCCTGCGCCAGCCGGTCAAATACTTCTTCCGCCAGCGTTTGGGGGTGATCTTCGGCGACGCCGCGCAACTGGGCGAAGACGAAGAACCCTTCACCCTGCAAGGCCTGGAGCGCTACGGCGTGGAAGACGCGATGCTGGACGATACCGGTGCGCCGGAAGAGATCGACGACGTGCGCAGCGTGCTGGCCGCGCGCGCGCAGCGGCTGGTGCGCGAGGGCGTGCTGCCGATCGGCCTGATAGGCCGCCAGATGGAACGCCAGCTGATCGACACACTGGAACCGGTGCGGCGCGCCTGGGTCACTTTGTGCCATCAATATCCACATCCCGCGCCCAAGCTGGCCATTGACCTGCAATTTGGCGACGTTCCGATGGAAGACTGGATCGACCAGTTGCGCACCAATGGCAGCGAGACCGTGTGGCTGATGCAGCTGTCGTCCAAGGTGATCGGCAAGAAGGACGCTGTCCGTGGCGACAAGCTGCTGGCCATGTGGCTGCGTCAGCTGGCCGCTGCCGCGCAGGGTATGCCGGTGATGGGCATCCTGGTCGCGCGCGACGCCATCGTCAGCATGGCACCGCTGGATCCGGCCGAAGCGCTGACCGCCATGCAGGACCTGGTGGCGATCTGGCGCGATGGCATGAACCGTCCGCTGCCGGTTGCCTGCAAGACCGCGTTGGCCTTGCTGCAGGAAGGCGAGCCGCGCGCCGCCTACGACGGTGCGATGCAGATCGAAGGCGAGTCGGCCGACCTGTGCCTGGCGCGTTTGTGGCCGGACTACGCGGCGCTGGCGTCCGAAGAAGAATGGCCGGATTGCGCCGAGGCGCTGTATGGCCCGCTGGTGGCATGGCTGCAACACTACATCACGGTCGATGTCATCGAAGCCGGCCTGTTTGACGGGGAGCATGCGGCATGAGCCAGTTACTGCAAGCGCTGACGTTCCCGCTGCACGGCTCGCGCCTGATCGAGGCCAGCGCCGGCACCGGCAAAACCTGGACCATCGCCGCGCTGTACCTGCGGCTGGTGCTGGGCCATGGCGGCGAGGATGCCTTCCGCGCGCCGCTGCTGCCGGCCGATATCCTGGTGATGACCTTTACCCGCGCCGCGACCAAGGAGTTGTCCAACCGCGTGCGCGAGCGGCTGCTGGAAGCGGCCGTCTACTTCCGCGGCCACGGTGAAAAGTCCGATCCGTATCTGGATGATTTGCTGGCCAGCTATCCCGGCGAAACCGAGCGTCATCAGGCCGCGCATCGCCTGATGCTGGCTGCCGAAACGATGGACGAAGCAGCCATCTTCACCATCGACGCCTGGTGCCAGCGTATGCTGCGTGAGCACGCCTTCGACAGCGGCAGCCTGTTCGACGAAACGCTGATCAAGGACGAGCAGGCACTGTTCGAGGACGCGGCGCATGATTACTGGCGCCAGCAGGTCTATCCCTTGAACGAGCCGGAGCTGGAAGTGCTGCAAGATACCTGGCCCGATGTCGGCGCGATGAAGGCTGGCGTGCGCCAGCTGGTGCGCCGCACCGCCATCCTGAAGGAACTGGGTGCCGACGGGGGCGGGCCGCTGGGCGCGATGATAGGCCGCGAGCAGCGCGAGCTGGAACGGGTGCTGGTCACGCTGAAAGCCGGCTGGCTGGAACGGCTGGATCGCATGCAGCAGTGGCTGACGCTGGAACGGGAGAAAAATCCCAAGGGTTTCAGTGGCGTCAAGCTGAAACCGGCCTCGGTGGCCAAATGGTTTGCGCAGCTGCGCGACTGGGCCAGCGTGCCCATGCTGGCCGATCCCGGCCTGAAGCCGGACGACTTGCGCAAGCTGACGCCCGATGGCTTGCTCGATTGCTGCAACAAAGGTTATACGCCCATGCCGCCAGCCGATTTCGATGAGGTGGCGCCGCTGCAGCAGGCCTTGGCCGCGCTGGAGCCTCTGTCGCACAAGCTGCACTACCACGCGGCCGGCGCGATCTCGCGCCGCATGGATGAATTGAAGCGCCGCAGCCGCGAGTTCGGTTTCGCCGACATGTTGGAACGCCTGCGCAGCGCGCTGCTGGGCGAAAATGGCGCCGCGCTGCGCAAACGCATCACCGACCAGTACCCGGTGGCGATGGTGGACGAATTCCAGGATACCTCGCCGGAGCAATACCAGATCTTCGACCTGCTGTACTGCGTGGCCGACAACGATACGGCGCTGGGCCTGTTCTTGATCGGCGATCCGAAACAGTCGATCTACGGTTTCCGTGGCGCGGACATCCACAGCTACCTGTCGGCGCGCAGCGCGACCGAGGGACGGCATTACCAGCTGGGCACCAACTACCGCTCCACGGCGGCGCTGGTGGATGCGGTTAACCGGGTGTTCCTGCATGCCGAGGGCGGCGATCAATACGAGGGCTACTCGAAAGGCGCGTTCCGCTTCCGCAGCGAGGACGGCAATCCGCTGCCGTTCGACGCGGTCGATGCGCATGGCCGCCAGGAGACGCTGGTCGGCGCCGGTGCGCCATTGCAGGCGCTGACGGTGGCGTGCAGCGTCAGCGAAATGCGTGCCGAGGACAGCCGTGCTTTCTTCGCCCATCACTGCGCCGAACATATCGTCGGCCTGCTGAACGACGAGCGGGCAGGCTTCCAGGGAGCGGACGGTTTCCGCCGCTTGCAACCAGCCGACATCGCGGTGCTGGTGCGCGACCGCAAGGAGGCGTCGGCCATCCGCCGCGCGCTGCAACGCCGCAAAGTGCTCAGCGTGTATTTGTCGGACAAGGATTCGGTGCTGGACAGCGACGAGGCGGCGGACGTGCTGCGCTGGCTGTCGGCGCTGGCCAATCCGCTGGACGGTGCGCTGGCCCGGGCGGCGTTTGCGACCCGCACCATCAACCTGCCGCTGGCTGAGCTGGCCAGGCTGTCGCAGGACGAGCAGGCGTGGGAGGAACGCGTCGAACAGCTGAAGGCGTTGCACATCGTCTGGCAGCGGCAGGGCGTGCTGGCGATGCTGCGCCGTTTCATCCATGATCTAGGCCTGCCGTCGGTGCTGCTGAATACCGCCGGCGGCGAGCGGCGCCTGACCAATCTGCTGCATTTGGCCGAACTGCTGCAATCGGCCAGCCGGCAGCTCGATGGCGAGCAGGCTTTGATACGCTGGTTGGCCGAGCAGATCGACAGCGGCGGCGAAGATGGCGATGAACGGGTGCTGCGTCTGGAAAGCGATGCGGAGCTGGTCAAGGTGGTCACGGTCCACAAGTCCAAGGGCCTGGAATATCCGCTGGTGTACCTGCCGTATGCGAGCGCCGCGCGCAAGGTCAAGTTGAGCGGCTTCCTGGAGTACCCGGACGAGCAGGGCAGGCGCCGCATTGACTTATCGAAGTCCAAGACCGCGCAAGCCCTGGCGGAACAGGCACGCCTGGCCGAGGACTTGCGCTTGCTGTATGTGGCGCTGACGCGAGCGCGCCATTTCCTGTGGCTGGGCGTGGCCGCTGCCGATGGCGATGGCTTGACCGATTCGGCGCTGGGTTATCTGCTGACCGGCGGCGCAGCGCTGCCGGGCGATCAGGTACTGGAACGCTGGCAGCGCGTGCGCGGCGATTGTGACGCGGTGACGGCGGACGTGTTGCCGGGTGCAGGGCCGGTGACGCAGCTGTCGCGCAAGGATGTGCAGCCGGAGCTGTTGCCGACGCCGGAATATACGGGCCGCTTCGAGCGTGACTGGTCGGTGGGCAGCTTCACGTCGCTGGCGCGCCGCAGTTCGCCGGCCGGCGGTGATGGTTATGCGCGCACCGGCAGCGAGACGGCGCAACAGATTCCGCTGCCACGTCACGCTTTGCAAGAGAAATTGCTGGAAGGTGGCGCCATGGACGCGGCAAGTGGCGGCCCGGGTCTGGCTCAGCCGCGCACCGAGGACGCGCCGTGGCACCGCTTCCCGCGCGGCTCGGTACCGGGTAACTTCCTGCATGAGCAGCTGGAGTGGATGGGGCAGGAGGGCTTCGACTCGGTTCACGATGAGCACTTTGATACCCGTTTGTCGCGCCGCATCGAGCGCGCAGGCTGGGCCAATCGCCGCGACGATGCGATGGAGTGGCTGCGCGCCATTGCCACCACGCCGCTCTCTGTGCTGGACGCGGCCTTGTGCGATCTGCACACGGTGCTGCCGGAGATGGAGTTCTGGTTCCCCAGCGAGCGCTTATCGAGCGGCGCACTGGAGCGGCTGTGCCGCCAGCATCTGCTCGATGGCATCGGCCGTCCGGGACTGCCGGAGCGTCAGCTGCACGGCATGCTGAAAGGCTTTACCGACCTGGTGTTCGAGCACGAAGGGCGCTACTGGGTGCTGGACTACAAATCGAACGCGCTGGGCGCGGGCGACGCGGCGTATCACAAGCAGGCGCTGGCCGCCGGCATGGCGGAGCATCGCTACGATATACAGGGGGCGTTGTATATGCTGGCGCTGCATCGGCTGCTGCAAAGCCGGATGGGCGAGCAGTACGATCCGGCCGAGCACCTGGGTGGAGCGATCTTCATGTTCCTGCGCGGGATAGCCAACACGCAGACACACGGCTGCTACTTGCTGTCGCCCGACCCGCTGCTGCTGGAAGGGCTGGACCGGCTACTTGACGAAACTGGGCAGCCAGAAGATGAACAGGCATGAGTATGGATACTGAAATGATGGCGGCTACGCAGCAGGACGCACTGTTCGCGCAAGTCGATGCGCTGACCGAAAGCGGCCACCTGCGCCGTTTGAGTGGCGCGTTCGCCCGCTTCGTCGGCTCGCTGGGCGACAGTTCGCCGCCGCTGATGCTGGCCTGCTTGCTGCTGTCCGAGCTGGAAGGCCGCGGCCATAGCTGCCTGCTGCTGTCCGAGCTGGCGCGCGATCCGTCGGCGATGCTGGGCTGGCACGAGGACGCATGGCAAGGCCTGCGCGACGCCGCCTCGCCGCTGCCGGCCGATGCGCAAGGCTGGCGCGCCATGCTGGCCGCCTATGCGCCGGTCTGGCCGGTCGGCGCGGCCGATCGCCAGCAGCCCTTGGTGCTGGACGGCGAACGGCTCTACCTGCGCCGCTACTGGCGCGACGAAACCATGGTCGCCAGTGCCGTCCGTGCCCGTGCGGACGCAGGCGACGCCGTCGCCGAACTGGCAACTGGTCGCCAGCTGGCGGTCGACGCGGCCGAAGTGCGCCGCTGGCTCGACCAGCTGTTCGACCACGCCCCGCGCGGCGGGACCGACTGGCAGAAGATCGCTTGCGCGGTCGCGATGCGCGGCCGGCTGGGCATCATCACCGGCGGTCCCGGCACTGGCAAGACTTACACCGTGGCCCGTCTGCTGGCGTTGTTGTTCGCCACCGCTGGCCCGCGTCAGGATGGCCTGCGCATCGCCCTGGCCGCACCGACAGGTAAAGCTGCCGCGCGCCTCAAACAATCCATTGACCAGGCGCTCGACAGCCTGGCCGACAAGGTTGGTGTATCGCTGCCACTGCGTCAACTGGCCGCCCGCATGGGCGCGGCGCGCACCTTGCATAGCCTGCTCGGTGCCCGTCCCGACACGCGCGCCTTCCAGCACCACGCCGGCAATCCGCTGGACGTCGATGTGTTGATCGTCGATGAAGCCTCGATGATTCACCTTGAAATGATGGCCTCCCTGCTGGCCGCCTTGCCGGAAAAGGCCACGCTGATACTGCTGGGCGATAAAGACCAGCTGGCGTCGGTGGAGGCGGGCGCCGTGCTGGGTGACTTGTGCCACAACGCGCAAGCTGGCGGCTACAGCGCCGGCACGCTGGCCTATGTGCAGGCGGCCACCGGCGAGCAGATCCCGGCCGATTTCAGCGGCGACGCCAGTCCCATCGCCCAGCAAACTGTGATGTTGCGCGAGAGCCGTCGTTTCGGTGGTCCGATCGGCGCGCTGGCGCTGGCCGTCAATGCCGGCGACGCGGCCGGTGCGCTGGAAGTGCTGCGCGAGCGCACCGTCACCGATGGCGCCCAGCCGGTCGAATGGCTGGACCCGGCCCAGCCCATCGACGTGCTGCAGCTGGCGCTATCCGGCCGTCCCGATGCGGGAGGCGGATATCAGTCGTATCTGAAATCGATCAAGGCCGCGCCGCCAGCCTTTGCCGATGAGGCCCAGCATCACACCTGGGTGCTGAAAGTACTGCGCGAATTCGAAGCCTTCCGCATCCTGTGCGCAGTGCGCGAAGGGGAGTGGGGCGTATCCGGCTTGAACGAAGCGATTGAGCAGCGGCTGCAAGCGGCTGGCTTGATACGCCGCGGTGGCGAGTGGTATGTCGGCCGCCCCGTCATGGTGACGCGGAACGATTACGCCACTGGCGTTTTCAATGGCGACATCGGGGTGACCTTGCCCGATCCGGCGCGGCCAAGCGCATTGCGGGTCTACTTCTCGGAAGGGGATGCAATCCGCAGCGTGCTGGCGACGCGCCTGCGCAATGTGGAGACAGCATTTGCGATGACGGTCCATAAATCGCAGGGCTCGGAATTCCGCCACACGGTGCTGGCCTTGCCACGCGATGGCGGCGGCATACTGGCGCGCGAGTTGATCTACACCGGCATCACCCGTGCGCGCGACTTTTTCACGCTGCTGACGCCGAACGGGCAGGTGCTGCTGGAAGCCATCGCCCAGCGCACCCAGCGCGCCAGCGGCCTGCGCGGCTTGCTGGAGCGCTGAGCGTCCAACAAAAAACCGGACGCCAGGTCCGGTTTTTTGCAGATTACGCCGCGCGGCGGTGGCGGCTGCCTTTTCTCTTGTGCTGCTTGACCGAGGCCTGCATCACTTTCGGTTCGCCTTCCGGCCCCGCGATAAAGCGGCGAATGTTCAGCGCATCCATCATGCGCGCCGAACTGGCCTTGGCGTTGAGCAGCACCAGCGTGGCGTTCTTGCCGGCCGACTTGATGCGCATGATCAGGCAGCGGCCCGCTTCTTCCGTATAACCGGTCTTGGACAGGCCCACGTCCCAGCCCTTGGCACCGACCAGGCGGTTGGTATTGTGGTACTCCACCTTGCGGCCCTTGACGTTGATGATGTCCTTGGTGTCGGTGGTGATACGGCGGATGTCCGGATAGGTGGCGGCGGCGCTGGCCATCTTCACCAGGTCGGTCGCGGTGGAGCGGTTGTTGGGCGACAGGCCGGTCGGTTCCTGGATCACGGTCTGGGTCATGCCCAGCGCCCTGATCTTGGCATTGACGGCGGCGCCGAAGGCGACCGGGCCACCCGGGTAGGTGCGCGCCAGCGCGGCGGCGGCGCGGTTATCGGACGACATCAGCGCCAGTTGCAGCACGTCGCTGCGGGCCAGTTCGGCGCCGACCGGCACGCGCGAGGTGCTGTGCTTGAGCATGTCGACGTCCGTCTTGTCGATGCTGATAGGCGCATCCATGTCCGGCTTGGAATCGAGCACCACCATCGCTGTCATCAGCTTGGTCAGCGAAGCGATAGGCACCTGGACGTTGGCGTTTTTTTCGAGCAGTATCTTGCCGGTGTCGTCTTCGACCACCAGCACCGACTGCGAACCGAGCGGCACCGCCAGCGCAGCGGTGGCAAATGAGCTCAACGCAGAACTCAGCAATACAGCGACAATTTTCTTGAGCATATTGGGTATTCGTGAGGGAACGGAATCTATCGGGCGCCGGAAGAGGGCGCAGCGCACAACTTATCTAGCTATACGGCAATATTATCCTAAGGATAGACAATAACATTAAAGTGGTTTCTCGTCTATCGAATGCAAGTTGAGCAGGCTATTAATTTGCATGCGGATGCAAAAAAGCCCCGGAACTGGCGCTCCGGGGCTTAATGGACGGGGATAGCTTGTTGTAATTACTGGATCTTCGCGATCGACACTTCAGTCGACTTGACCAGGGCGATCACTTCGCTGCCCACTGTCAAATCCAGGTCATGGATGGAGCGCGTGGTGATGACCGAGGTGACGATGCCGTGTTGCGTTTCCACGTCGACTTCCGATACCACCGGCCCGAAAATGATTTCCTTGCTCTTGCCGCGAAACTGGTTGCGTACATTAATTTCCGAAATGGCCATCGCGACTCCTTTTCAATGAGGTGACTCCAGCATAAGGGCAACACGGCAATCTGGGAACGAATCGATACGCATATCCTTAGCATATCCTTAGTTACTTTGTTTGATAGATCTTGTCGAACTCGCCGCCATCGTCGAAGTGCTTCTTCTGCGCCTGCTTCCAGCCGCCGAACACGTCATCCACGGTAAACAGCGTGATCGGCTTGAAGTTGGCGGCGTACTTCTTGAACACGGCTTCCGAACGGGGGCGCAGGTAGTGCTTGGCGATGATTTCCTGGCCGGCATCGGAGTACAGGAAGTTCAGGTAGGCGGTGGCCTGCTTGCGGTAGCCATGGCGGTCAACCACCTTGTCGACCACCGCCACCGGCGATTCGGCCAGGATGGAAACGGGCGGATAGACCACCTCGAAATTGTTGCCAAACTCGTTGCGCACCAGTTGCACTTCATTTTCGAACGTCACCAGCACGTCGCCGATTTCGCGTTGGGTGAAGGTGGTGGTGGCGCCGCGGCCGCCGGCGTCGAGCACCGGCACGTTCTTGAAGATCTTGCTCACCAGATCGCGCGCCTGCGCCTCGGTACCGCCCTTTTTCAGCACCGAGCCCCAGGCCGCCAGATAGGTGTAGCGGCCGTTGCCGGCGGTCTTGGGATTCGGAATGATGACCTTGACGCCGGGCTTGGCCAGGTCGTCCCAATTCTTGATTTGCTTGGGATTGCCCTTGCGTACCAGATATACCATGGTTGAATGCATCGGGGCGGCGTGGTCGGGGAACTTCTGGGCCCAGTCCTTGGCCACCAGGCCGCGCTCGGCCAGCATGTCGATGTCATTGGCCTGGTTCATGGTGAGCACGGCCGCTTCCATGCCGTCCGCCACCGAACGCGCCTGTTTGGACGAGCCGCCGTGCGACTGCTTGATGCTAACGGTTTCGCCGGTAGTGTTCTTGTATTCGGCGACGAAGGCGGGGTTGATGTCCTTGAACAGTTCGCGGGCGACGTCATAGGAGGCATTGAGCAGCACGACCTCGGCCGCGTTGGCGGCCAGTGGCAGGCCCAAGGTCAGCGCGCAGGCGGCCAGCAGCGACGATAGCGGCCAGCGGCGGGAAACAGCGGTGGTGCTCGGATGGCTATTGTTATGCTGCATTTTGTGCTTTCGTGACTGGAGACGGTCATGGTGTAAAATTTCGCCCGGAAAAGATACGAATTTTTCGTAATATGCTTAGAGGCCGGGTGCGGTGTACGCCCGCAACGGCTTTTTCTGCTTGGTGTATAGTCGTCTCATGTTCATGTAGAGAGAGCGCTTCAGCGCTTCGGGGATGGAGTTTTTTTTGTGAGCGTACATGAGTCTTGAAATTCGTATTGCTGCTTCGACAGATGCGTTTGCAGCGTGCAGTGTTTTGCGTCGGTCGATCACCGAATGCTGTGTGGCCGACCACAAAAACGATGCCGCCATCCTGGACGCCTGGCTGGGCAACAAGACACCGCAAATGGTGGCCAACTGGTTCAGTTCGCCTACCAATTTCTCGCTGGTGGCGCTGCTGGACGGCGAACTGGTCGGCGTGGCCCTGCTGACCGGCGCCGGCAAGCTGGCACTATGCTATCTGCTGCCGGAAGCGCGCGGCAAGGGCGTTGGCAAGGCGCTGCTGGCGCGCATGGAGGAACAGGCTTGCGGCTGGGGCGTCAAGGCGCTGCAATTGCACAGCACTGCCACTGGCGAAGGTTTCTTCGCCGAACAAGGTTATATGGAGGCCGGCAAGGTGCGCTCGCCGTATGGCGTGGAAACCATTTTCTTCTGGAAGCAGCTCGATGCCGGCTCGGACGACGATGCCGACGGCGGTGTACCCAAGCGTAAGCGCTTCTGCAACTGCAATACGGCCTGAGCATGCAGGAAATCAAGGTCACGCGGCAGGAGCTGTTTCCCACCACCATATGGTCGTTCGACCTTGGCCATCTGCAGGAATTCTTCCCCGGCTGGCTGGAACTGGTACATAACTGGCGCGCGGCCGAAGCGGCGCCGGCCGGCCGCGGCAACCGTTGCGGCTGGGATACCGATAGCCGCGTCATGCAGATGCCATTCTTCGCGCCGCTGGAGCAGGCGGCCCGGGCTGCGTTCACCCATGCTTTCGAGGAAATGAAGCTGAGCGCGCCATTGCGCTTTCAGCTGGAGGGCTGGATTAATCTGCTGGATCAGGGCGGCTACAACCTGCCGCACATGCATCCCAACCGCTTGCTGAGCGGCTGCTTCTATCTACAGGTGCCGGAAGGCGCGGCGCCGCTGGCCTTCCACGATCCGCGTCCGGCGGTCGATCTGACCGCGATGCCGGGAGAGGGCGCCAATTGCGGCGGTATCGCCACCACGCCGCCGTTCGCCGGACAATTGCTGGTATTTCCCCATTGGTTGCAGCACCGAGTTGACGGCCATGCCGTCGCCGCGCCGCGCATTGCCATCGGCATCAACGCGCTGCCGGCTTAGCACAGAGCGAAATTGAGGCTGCGCCCCCGCTCCGGCACACCGTCTACCGGCTGTCCCGCCACGAATAATTTCAACTGCCCGGGTGCCAGCCGCTGCCACGCTTCGTTGCTGGTCAGCGGCTGGGTCGCGATGACGGCGATGCGCTCATCCAGATGGTTGTGCTTGCTGAAATCGATGCTGACATCGCGATCGACCAGCTGCGCCACCGAGAACGGATATTCGCGCACCAGGTAATGCAGCTCGGTCGAGCAATGGGCGAACATCAGCTCGCCATTGGAGAGGATGAAATTGAAGGTGCCGTGGGCGGCAATCTCGCCGGCCAGCGTTTCCAGCGTGGCATACAGCCGGTGGCGCGGCGGCCGCTGCGGATGGCGCAGCTGCAGGCCGGACAGCAAGTGGCAAAAGGCCCGCTCGCTGTCGGTGTCGCCCTGCGCGCAGTACAGGCTGGGATTGGGGGCGAAGCATTTCAGGTCGCCATTGTGGGCGAACGACCAGGTCTGGTCCCACAGTTCGCGCGTGAACGGATGGCTGTTTTCCAGCGCGACGCGGCCTTGCGTGGCCTTGCGGATATGCGCCACCACGCTGCGCGCCTTGACCGCCTGGCGCTTGACGTCGGCCGCCAGCGGCGAGTCGACCGAGGCTAGGTGGTCGGTCACCAGCCGGCAGCCGGCGGCGGTGTGGAAGGCGATGCCCCAGCCGTCGCGGTGGTCGCCGGTGCGCCCGCCGCGTTCGGCGAAGCCCTCGAACGAAAAGCCCAGGGTGGCGGGTTTGCTGCTGTTCATACCTAGAAGTTGGCACATGGCGACAGGGCTGGCGGTTGGCGATGGCGCAACGATAGCGCCGTCACAAGCCGGCTGGAACGAATCATTCGGCATATCGATATGCATAGTCCGGCGCCGCCTTATGCGGCGGGCGTATATGAATCGGCGAAAGCATTCGTTTTCCTCGGCCCGGCTTGGTCGTAGGCTGTGGCCATTGCACCGCTTTCAAGGAGTCCCATGTCTTTCCCTGTCCTGCAACAATATCTGGCGCGCCTGTCGAGTGCGACCGGCTCCGCCTCCAGCATCTGGCTGGGCGCTGACGGCCGCGCCGTGGGCCGCTTTTTCAACTGCACCATGAGCAGCGCGTTCCAGCCGATCCGCCAGGTCGACAGCGGCGCGGTGCTCGCTTACGAAGGCCTGGCGCGCAGCGTGGCGGCCGCCGATAGCGGGCTGTCGCTGTGGAAGCTGCTGGACCACGCGGCCAGCGACGATGAGTCGATCGAGCTGGACCGCCTGTGCCGCATGCTGCACGCGATTAACTTCTTCCGCCAAGCTGACGACGGCGCGCCGGCTCTGTACCTGAACGTGCACGATCGCCTGCTGAGCGCGGTCAGCAGCAATCACGGCTACGCTTTCCGGCGCATTCTCGACGCGCTGGAACTGCCGCTGGCACGGGTGGTGCTGCAATTGCCGGCCGCGTCGCCGCAGCAGGGCTGGCTGCTGAACTATGTGGCCGACAACTACCGCCGCAACGGTTTCCGTTTTGCCGTCAACGCCACCTCGCCGCGCGAGGCGCTGCATCTGCTGGAGCGGGTGCGGCCGGACGTGTTCAAGCTCGATGCGCGCGCGTTGCAGGACGAGGCAAATCTGCTGGAGTTGCTGGAGCGTAGTGCGGCGCAGGGCTTGCAGGTGGTGTTCAAGCGGCTGGAATCGACGCAGGCGCTGGCGGCCTTGCGCGCGCTGGGCGCGGCCGCCGGCGTGCCGCTGCTGGCGCAAGGCTATCTGCTGGATGCGCCGCAGGCGCAGCTGTTGGGGCAGCATCCGGCGGCGCAGGCGGCCGCCGCGTAAACACTGGGATACAAAAGGGTTTAAAAGGGGCTTTTTGTTTCCCCCTGCTATCAGCTATAGTATTCGTATTGTGTTAACAGGCTTGCTATGGCATCGCGCAGAAAATTTCTTCAACAGGGGCTGGGCTTGACCGCAGCCAGTTTTATTGCCGTGCCGATGCTGGGCTGCGCCTCGCGCACGCCACTGCATGCCGCTGGCGCCAAGCCGGTGACGCCGCAGGCCAAGGCGACGGCGCCGGTCCAGCCGTCGGCCAGCCAGCAGATGGTGGGCCGCGCCGGTACCGAACTGGAGCCGCCGCCCGACATCTTCGACGCCCAGGCGCTGGACCTGGAGTTCTGGCTCAAGCCGCGCGTGATCGACGTGGTGCGCCCGGCCAGCGGTGAACGCGCCAAGATCCTGTACTGGAAGGATGGCGAGATCATCGATGCGGCTTACCAGGACTTGTGCCATCTGCTGCGCGACGTCAACGGCAAGGAGACCGCGCGCATCGATCCCAAGCTGTTTGAAACGCTGTGGGGCACGCAAGCGTTCGTCGCGCGCTACGGCATCGAGCAGCCGCTGGAGATCCTGTCCGGCTACCGCACACCGGCTTCTAACCAGAAGCTGCGCGAAGCGGGCGTACCGGCCGCGCGCCAGTCGCTGCACATCGAAGGCCGCGCCGCCGACATCCGCATCGCCAACTTGAACGCCGAAGTGTTGGGCGGGCTGGTGCGCAGCTTCCGCCAGGGCGGCGTCGGCTTCTATTACCGCGACGGCCCGAAAGGCGGCTGGATCCATGCCGATACCGGCTTGAAGCGGACCTGGAAAGGTTGATGGCGTCCTTATGCCTGCCCAGGATCGGCTAAACTGGCGGCTTGATCCACATTCAAGCGGCAGGACCCCATGCTAGAAAACGAAGACGAGGGCGGGCGTACGGTGCCGGCGCGCTTTAAACCGGTGCCCTGGAGCGCCTTGGAAACCCCGGCCGATGTCGAGCTGTGGATAGCCGAGCACAACCTCAGCATGCAGGAAAATATCGCCAAGCATGAAACCGGCTATGGCGTATGCTTCACGCTGGCCGAGGGCGGCGCGATCTATATGCAGACCACGCAGGACGGCGCGCTGCTGCTGGAGCTGACGCCGGAAGCGCAATGGATCGCGCCGCTGATCCAGGCCGCCGCGCGCGTCGACGAGGCGCCGCCCGGCTCGCTGTGGCTACTGCCGGATGATAAGCTGATCCAGCTGATGATAGGTTTGAGCAGCCTGATCGCCACCTCGCAACTGGTGGTCGGGCATAACTTTGGGGGACGCCGCCGCATGGGCGCGTGGTAAAGGATAGCTATGCACATTGTACGACTTGGTAAAACCCTGGCCCGTTTTACGCTGGCTTTGCTGCTGGGCGGCGCGCTGCTGCAGGCGAGTGCGGCCGACCTGTTGGTCACCGTCAAGGCGCGCGGCACGCTGAAAGTGGCGCTGGAAGGCACTTATCCGCCATTCAATTTCAAGGACGGGGGCGCGCTGGCCGGCTATGACGTCGACGTGGCCAAGCTGCTGGCGCAGCGCATGGGCCTGAAGGCCGAGTTCATCAGCTCGGAATGGGCCAGCATCCTGGCCGGGCTGTCGGCCGGGCGCTACGACGTCATCGTGTCGCAGGTGGGCATCAATGCCAAGCGCGAGCAAGCTTTCGATTTTTCCGTACCGTATATCTATTCGATGCCGCAGCTGATAGTACGCAAGGATGAAAAAAACAGCTACACCAGCTTGAGCGACTTGAAGGGCAAGAAGCTGGGCGTGGGACAGGGCAGCGTCTACGAGCTGCAAGCGAAGGCCGTCGCCGGCATCGAAGTGAAAAGCTACCCGGCCGCGCCGGACACCATGTCCGACCTGGCCACCGGCCGCATCGATGCGGCCTTGAACGACAGCCTGATGTCGGCCTATCTGCTGAAGAACTCGCGCTTGCCGATCAAGGCCGGGGCGCGCGTCGGCGCAGTCGAGCGCATGGGCATCCCGTTCCAGAAGGGTAATCCGCAATTCAAGGCGGCGCTGAACCAGGCGCTCGCCGAGATCGCCGCCGACGGCAGCCTGAAGGCGATTTCGCTGAAATGGTTCGGCACTGACGTCAGCAAGGCGCCCTGATGGAGGTGCTCGAGTTGCTGGCCGAGGCCGGGCCGGCGATGCTCAAGGGCACCGGCTACACCCTGATCTTTGCGCTCGCTGCCATGCTGGGCGGTTTGCTGTTGGGCTTTCCCACCGCCGTGATGCGCATCGTGCCTTGGCGCGTCCTGCGCTGGCCGGCCACCGTCTACGTCAGCCTGATGCGCGGCACGCCGCTGCTGGTGCAGATGTTCGTCATCTACTATGGCCTGCCCAGCGTCGGCATCGAGTTCACGCCGGTTACGGCCGGCATCCTGGCGCTGAGCCTGAATGCTGGCGCCTTCCTGTCGGAGAGCTTGCGCGGCGCCATTCAGGCCGTCAGCAAGGGGCAATGGGCGGCCAGCTACAGCCTCGGCCTGGGGTACTGGGACACGCTGGCGCACGTGGTGCTGCCGCAGGCGCTGCGCATCGCGGTGCCGGCCATGAGCAACACGCTGATCAGCCTGATCAAGGATACCTCGCTGGTGTCGGTGATTACCATGACCGAGCTGATGCTGTCGACCAAGGAAGTGATTGCCACCACCTTCCGTCCCTTGCCGCTGTACTTGGCGGCGGCAGCGATCTATTGGGTGCTGAGCCTGGCCTTTGAAAGCGTGCAGCGGCGGGCTGAGTCGCGCCTCAATCGCGCCCATCGCTAGCTGCAGCGGCTGCAACGCGGCCACGGCTCGGTGTTGCTCGACACCGCTGCACTTCGGTGCTAGTCTAGAACTGCCTTGGTGAACCACAAGTGCCCAAAGGGGGATTATGGACAAGGAACCTCATGCGCCGGAGGCCGGCCTGCAGCCCCGCAGGCCCAGCGCCGCCGGCATCGGAATCGGCCCCTATCAGGCGATGCTCGCTGCGATGGGCGGCGTGCCGCTGGCCAGCCGGGCAGGCGCGGGCGGGCTCACTGCCGATGAGTTGCGCTACGCCGAGGAGCAGGCCTATTTCAACGATATCTACCTGCTGGCGCCGGTCGGCTATTTCGTGCTGGGGTTCGACACCACCATCTTGCAAATGAACGTGGTCGGCGCCGACCTGCTGGGAGTGCCGCGCGCCAATCCGGACCGGATACAGTTCCGCGCCTTCGTCACCACCCGTTTTCTCGACGACTTCGACCATATGCTGCGGCTGGCGCTGAACAGCCGCCAGCCGGAGCGCTGCGACTTGCAGATGGCACGCAGCCGCAACCAGCAGGGCTTCCCGGTGACCTTGCGCGCCAGCGCCGACAGCAGCGGCCAGGCGATACGGGTGGTGCTGGAACTGGCCGAGGGCAAGCTCGCTGCGTTAGAGCGCAGCGAGGAACGCTTCCGCCGCATCGTCCACACGGCCGAGGAGGGCATCTGGGAAATCGACGCCAACGCCCGCACCAGCTTCGTCAACCCGAAGATGGCGCAGATGCTGGGCTACTCCGTCGAGCAGATGCTGGACCAGCCGCTGGTGGCCTTCATGGACGACGAGGGCCGCACCATCCTGGAGCGCAATATCGCGCGGCGCCAGCAGGGCATCGCCGAACGGCATGAATTCAAGTTCCTGCGCGCGGACGGCAGCGAGCTGTGGGCCACGCTGGCCACCAATCCCATCTTCGACAACGAAGGCGGCTACCTGGGCGCGCTGGCGCTGGTGAGCGACATCACGGCCGGCAAGCAGTCGTCCGAGCTGATCTGGCACCAGGCCAATTTCGATACGTTGACGGCGCTGCCCAACCGCCACATGTTTTATGACCGGCTGCGCCAGGAAATCAAGAAGGCCAAGCGCGAGAGCCTGTTCCTGGCGCTGCTGTTCATCGACCTGGACGGCTTCAAGCAGGTCAACGACACGCTGGGCCATGCCCAGGGCGACGCGCTGTTGATCGAGGCCGCCACCCGCATCGCCACCTGTGTGCGCGCGTCGGACACGCTGGCGCGGCTGGGCGGCGACGAATTCACCATCATCCTGTCCGGGCTGGACCATGTATCGAGCATCGAGCGCATCGCCCATAACGTCATCGCCGTGCTGAACCAGCCCTTCGTGCTCGGTAGCGACAGCGCCTATGTGTCGGCCAGCGTCGGCATCGCGCTGTATCCGTCGGACGCCAGCGATCCCGAGGAATTGCTGCGCCACGCCGACCAGGCCATGTACGCTGCCAAGAACGGCGGGCGCAATCGCTACAGCTACTTCACGCCGGACTTGCAACTGGCGGCGCAGGCGCGGCTGCAGGTGGCGCTGGACTTGCGCGAGGCGCTGGCATCCAGGCAGTTCGAGTTGCATTACCAGCCCATCATCAATCTGCGCAACGGCATGATAGAGCGGGCCGAGGCGCTGCTGCGCTGGCGCCATCCGCTGCGCGGCTTGCTCAATCCGGTCGACTTCCTGCCGTTTGCCGAGTCGAGCGGGCTGATGATAGAGATTGGCGACTGGGTGTTCCGCCAGGCCGCGGCCCAGGCGCAGCGCTGGCAGGCGGAGCTCGATTCCGGCTTCCAGATCAGCATCAACCAGTCGCCGGTGCAGTTCCGCGGCGAAGCGTCGCTGTACCAGGGCTGGCTCGATTGCGTGGAAGCGCTGGGGCTGCCCGCGCGCAGCATCGTCATCGAAATCACCGAAGGCGTGCTGCTGGACGGCGCCAGCAAGGTCGGCGAGCGGCTGGGCCAGCTGCGCGCGATGGGCGTGCAGGTGGCGCTGGACAATTTCGGCACCGGCTATTCGTCGCTGACGCACTTGAAGCGCTTCGACATCGACTTCCTCAAGCTGGACCGCAGCTTCGTGCAACACCTGGCCACCGATACCGGCGCGCTGGCGTTGTGCGAGGGCATCATCGTGATGGCGCACAAGCTGGGCTTGCGGGTGGTGGCGGAAGGCGTGGAGACGACGGCGCAAAGCAGCTTGCTGTCGGCGGCCGGCTGCGATTTCGCGCAGGGCTACGCCTATGCACCTGCCTTGCCGGTGGAACAGTTTGTGCAGCTGGCCCGGGCCGGGCTGCCGCAGCTGGGGATGGCCTAGCGCAGGCCTAGCAAGGAGATCACGCGCTCGCGGCTGATGCCGGCCAGCGCCGAAGTGATCGATAACAGCGATTGGTAGCCGGCCTGGCCGGTGGTGCTGAGGAAGTTCTGCGCCACCTGGTCCATATTGACGGTGGCCGTCTCGGCAGTAGCTTCCTGCACCCGGCTGCTGGCCTGGCTCAGGGCGGAATTGACCTGGGAGATCGCCTGTTCCACCTGGGCCAGTGCCTGCATCACTTGCGCCAGCGTGCTGCGCAGCGCGTCTGCATCGCCGGTTTGCCAGCTGTCCGGATTGATGGCCGGCGCCTCCGGCTCGACCTTGATGCGGTTCAGCTGGCCGGTCGGGAAGCGGATGCCGCCGCCTTGCACGGCCAGGCTGTCGCGCACGCTGGCAAAGGCGTTTTCCGGGGTCGAGAAGCTCAGGTTGCCGTCGTCGCCGACTTCGACACGCACGCCGGCCGGCGCCAGCGCATCGTCGAAACGCTGGGCAATTTCGTCGTCAGTCAGTCCCGGTTCCAGGCTGACCGAACGCAGGTTTTGGCCGCCCAGCGAAATGGCCAGCACTTCGCGGCCGCCAGCGCGCAGATTGGCCAGGCTCATGCCGCGCACGGTGAAGCGCTGGGTCGAATTCTTGCGGCTAAAGCCCAGGCGTGCATCGAGCGTGCCGCCGGAGGCCTGCTGGCGATTGCGCCAGGTGGCGCTGAACTGGCGCACGCGGGCGTCGACGCTGCCGTCGCGCGTCTGGCGCGCGGCCAGCTTGGCGCTCAAGTCCGATTTCAGGCTGCGCAGCTGGGCCGCGCTCTGTTCCAGGAAATCGAGCGCTTGCTGGGCGCCGGAAATGTCGCCCTGCAGCGGCGCATCCCAGTTGCCCAGGCCGCGTTGCAGTGGCGCCGCCGTGGTCGGCGTCGGCGTGACCGGGGTGGACGTGGCGGCTTTTTCCCCGTTCAAGCCCAGCGCAGTGCCGTCGACCGCAGCGGCATTGCCGGCATTGTTGCCGGGAGCAATGACGGTGGGAGTGGGCGGCTGGGCGATTTGCATACGAGTAATTAATTAAATCACATTGAACAGGGACAGCGCGCTGATCTTGGCATACGCCTTGTAGGACGATTGCAAGGCCAGATTGTAGCCGTTCAGCTGGGTCGCCGCCAGTCCATAGTCCAGCTGGCCCAGGTCGGTCATCGCGGTCTGGTTGGACAGGCTGACGTTGGCGTGGTTGGTGTCGAGCGTGGACAGGATGTTTTGCACGCCGCCCAGGTTGGCCACCTTGCCGGAGATCAGCGACAGGGTGCTGTCGGCGCCGTTCATATTGGCGTCCAGTGCGGTCACCAGGCTGGGGGTGTTGACGGTCACGCCCGGCTGCTGCAGCTGGTCGATGGTGGTGTCGAGCTGGTTCAGGAAGGTTTCCATGCCGGAGATGTCGACATTGGCCGGCTGGGTGATGCCGTTGCCCACCGTGACCAGCTGCTGGCCGGTGTTGCCGGTGTAGGTGTAGCGCGAACCGATGGGCTGCGTCGCGTCGTAGGTGATGGCCGGGGTATTGGTCAGCGTGCCGGAAAAGACGTAGCGGCCCTCCTGGTCGCGTTCATTGGCGCTATAGAACAGGCTGTCGCGCAGCGACTGCAGCGGATTGACCATGGAACCCAGGTCGGCGCTGGCGTTGCTGCCGTCCTTGGCCCATACCATCAGATCGTGCACCTGGGAGATGTCGTTGGTCATGCCGCTCAAGAAGGTTTCGTTCTTCGACAGGCGGATCTTGATCGCGCCGATATTGTCGCGATACTGGCTGACGATGGCTTCCTCGCGCGTCAGGCGCGACAGCCGCACATTGGTTACCGGATCGTCAGACGGCAGCAGCAGCTTGTTGCCGGATGCCATTTGCTCGTCCAGGTGGGCGATATTGGATTGGTTAAATTCCAGGCCGCGTATCATGGTGCCCTGGAACTGACTGCTAGCGATGCGCATTGCCGGACTCCTTAACCGAACATCGACAGGGTGGCGTCGAACAGGGTGTTGGCCACTGAAATCACTTTCATATTGGCCTGGTACATTTTCTGGTACTCGACCAGATTGATCGCTTCCTCGTCCTGATTGACGGCGCTGGTCGATTTCCAGTCGTCCTCGGCCTGCTGGCGCACGGTGGTGGCAGTGCCCAGCTGGGCCTGGTTCTGCTGGCTGTCGATGCCCAGCTTGCCCACCAACTGGGTGTCGGCATCGCCCAGCAGCACGCTGCCGATCGAGGTCAGGGTCACCGGCTGGTTCTTGATGTCGATCAGCTGCTGCAAATTGCCGCTGTCGCCGGGCGTGCCGTCGGACGAAAAGGCCAGGTCGTTGGCTTGGATGCCGTTCGTCACTTCCAGCAGACCGGTGGCGCTGGCGGGATTAAATTGCAGCAGCGGGCCGCCCGGATTGCCGGCCGCATCGAAGCCCGCGGCCAGCTGGGCGTTGACCTTGCTGGCCATCTGGCCGGCGATGTCGGAAATCGATTGCTGTAGCGGTTTGAGCACATTGGCCTGGTAGGACGCCAGGCCACCGAGCTGGCCGCCGACCTTGGTATCGTCCGCCACGAACTGGGTCTGGGCGAACTTCACCGTCAGCACTGGCGCGCCGCCGCTAGTATCGTAGAAGACATTGGAGGCGATATTGCCCACTACCAGCGGCTGACCGTTTTCCAGCGACACGCTACGGCTGCCGTCGCTGTTGTCGGTCACCGACACCGCCACCTGCGACGATACGTTGTCGATCAGCTGGTCGCGCTGGTCAACCAGGGCGGAGGTATTGGTGCCCAGCGAGCTGGCTGCAGCGATTTGGTCGTTCAGCGCGGCGATGCCGCTCAGCGACTGGTTCAGCTGGGGCAAGATCGCGGTTTGCTGCTGGTAGACCGACGTCAGCTGATTGGAGGTGACGTTGAAAATGCTGTTGAACTGCTGCGACATGGAATCTGCCGCCGTCACCACCTGCTGGCGCAGCGGGGTCGAGGTCGGGTCGCCGGCAGCCGCATTCAGGGCCGAGAAGAAGCTGTCGATGCCATTGCTCAGGCTGGACTTGTCATTGCTCATGACCGTTTCCATCTGGGTCAGGTAGGGCTGGACCTGGGTGTGCTCACCCAGCGTGGAGTTGGAGCGCCACAGCTGCTGGGTCTTGTAGGAATCGCTGAAACGCAGCAGCGAGGTCAGTTGCACGCCGTTGCCGGCGCTCTTGCTGGCGGCGTCCGGGCCGATGGCCGACAGCAGCACGCCCTGGCGGGTGTAGCCCTGGGTCTGCATGTTGGCCAGGTTCTGGCTGGTGGTGTTCAGTGCCGCTTGGGCGGCAAGGGCGCCGGACAGTGCGTTATAGGCGATGCTCATATGGCGATGGTCTTTTCTGGTTGAGACTACAGGACCTGCGACTGGCAACTGCGCACGACAGCAACTGGTCCGTTAACTGGAGTAGGCGACCGTTTATTGCGGCAAATTAAGCGGCGCTGCCGGATTCTGTGGTTCGGTGTTGCTGGTGGGTAACTCTGTCGGCGCCGCGGCCGTCCCGGCCGGCGGCAGCAGCTGGCGCAGGATCACGTCGGCAATGCCGAAGGCGCGCTGGCCGGCCATGCGGTCGGCCACCAGGTTGTCGGCCAGGTCCAGCATGTCGTCGTTGATGCGGTCCTTGAACGGGCTGTCATCGGACGCCAGTTCCTTGGTCGAGGCGCGCATCTGGTGCAGCATCTGGCCGATGAAAAAGCTCTCGAACTTGACCGCGGCCGCGGTGGCCTTGGCGCGGTAGGCCGGATCGACGCCGTCCGCTTCGCTGCCCGCGGCCGGCGCCGGCACGGCGGGCGTATCGCTCAGCTTGTCGGCCACGCCCAGGCGCAGGGTACTCGGATCGAATGGGGTAGACATGCCAGCTCCTTAAATGACCACCAGTTCGCCTTCGATGGCGCCGGCCTGGTCCAGCGCCTGCAAGATCGCCATGATGTCATCCGGGGTCGCTCCCAGGCTGTTGACCACGTCGATGATCGCCTGCAGCTTGGCGCCAGCTGGCCATTTGAACATCTGCGCGGCGCCCTGCTCGGCGCTGACTTGCGACTGCGGCGTGGTCACGGTCTGGCCCTGGCCGAAGGCGTTCGGCTGGCTGACCTTGGAACTTTCCGAAATCACCACCTTCAGCGAGCCGTGGGTGACGGCCGCGGCGCGCACCCGCAAGCCCTCGGCGATGACCACGGTGCCGGTACGCGAATTGAACACCACCTTGGGCGCATCATCGCCCACGTCGATGGTCAGCGCTTCGAGCTTGGCCATGAAGGCCACGCGCTGGGTCGGGTTGGCCGGGGCGATCACGTCGATGCTGGTGGCGTCGCTGGTGGTGGCGATGTCGCCGAACTTCTTATTGATCGCATCGACGATGTTGGTCGCGGTCTGGAAGTGCGGATGGCGCAGCGACAGCCGCACCCCCGGCTTGCTGGCGAAGTCGGTGGCGATTTCGCGCTCGATGGCGGCGCCGGAGGGGATGCGGCCCGAGGTCGGCGTGTTGACTGTCACCGACGAGCCGCTCTTGCCGGTGGCGCTGAAGCCGCCCACCACCACATTGCCCTGGGCCAAGGCGTAGACTTCGCCATCGGCCGCGCGCAGCGGGGTCAGCAGCAGGGCCCCGCCGCGCAAACTCTTGGCATCACCCATGGACGACACCACCACGTCGATGTTCTGGCCCTTGCGGTAGCCTGGGGGAAATACAGCGCTGACCATCACGGTGGCGACGTTCTTGCTTTTCGCGTCGGTACCGTCCGGCACCTTGACGCCGAACTGCTTGAGCATATTGATCACCGACTGGCTGGCAAACTTGACCTGGGTCGAATCGCCACTGCCGTTCAAGCCCACCACCAGGCCGTAGCCCACCAGCGGGTTGTCGCGCATGCCTTCGACATTGACCAGGTTGCGCAGCACCTGCGCCGCCTGGGCCTGGAGGGGCGCGACAGCGATGGCGATGCTGACGAAAAGCGTCGCGGCGAGCGCCAGGGGGGCCGACCAGCCATGTTGCAGAGTGCGGAATTTCATGGGAAGCACCTAATTAAAACGGCATCAGCGGGCCGGTGAAGAAACGGGTCAGCCAGCCGGGAGTCTGGGTGTCGGCCAGCGTGCCCTGGGCCGAATAAGCGATGCGGGCATTGGCGATGCGCAGCGACGACACCTGGTTGTCGGCGTCGATGTCGGCCGCGCGCAGGTAGCCGCGCAGGCGCAGGAATTCCTCGCCCTGGTTCAGCGTCAGGGTTTTTTCGCCCGACACGCGCAGCAAGCCGTTTGGCAGCACTTCTTGCACGATGACGGTGATGGCGCCGGTCAGGGCGTTTTGCTGGGTGCTGGTGGCGTCGCCGGCAAAGGTGTTGTTGGCGCCCAGGCTGACGCCGGCCTTGGCGAAGGTCTTGCCCAGCAAGTTAGGCGCGTTGATGGTGTCGGCCGAATTCTTGGAGAAACTGGTGCCAGCCTTCTTGCTGGCCTGGGTGGTTTCCTGCAGGTTGATGGTCACTACATCGCCGACGCGGAAGGCGCGGCTGTCGGAGGTCAGCGACAGGCCCACATCGGCACTGAACACGCCGCCGGAGCTGCCTTTCGGCCCGGTGTTGCGGGCCCCGGCGGGGGCTTCGTCGATCGGCCCCGGGCGCACTGGCGGCGGGGGCAGGCTGGCACAGCCGGCCAGCCAGACTGGCACAAAAAGCGGTGCCAGGACGTGCAGGGCGGCTTTCATTACCGGGCCGCCTGCGACAGGTATTGCAGCATGTTGTCGGCCGCGGTCAGCACCTTGGTGTTCATTTCATAGGTGCGCTGGGCTGCGATCATGTCGACCATCTCTTCGACCACCTGGACGTTGGAGCCTTCCAGGTTGCCCTGCTTGAGCTTGCCGAACTGGGCATCGCCCGGCTTGCCTTCGGTGGGCGTGCCGCTGGAGGCGGTTTCCTGGAACAGGTTCTCGCCCATGGCCAGCAGGCCGGTCGGGTTGATGAAGCTGGTCAGGGTCAGCTGGCCCAGCACGCTAGCGGTGGCCTGGCCGTTGATGGTGGCCGAGACGGTGCCGTCCTCGCCGATGGTCAGCGCGGTGGCGTTGGCCGGAATGGTGATCTGCGGGATCAGCGGCAGGCCGTGGGCGTTGACCAGGATGCCGTTGGCGTCCGGCTGCAGCTGGCCGGCGCGGGTGTAGGCGGTCTCGCCGTTGGGCAGGCGCACGCTCAGGAAGCCGTTGCCGGTGATCGCCACGTCCCACTGGTTGCCGGTGGTTTGCAGGCTGCCGGTGGTGAACACTTTTTGCGTGCCGACCATGTGCACGCCGTTACCCAGCTGCACGCCCGACGGCGCCAGCGTATTGTTGTCGGCGCGCTGGGTGCCCGGCTGCTGTTCGACCGAGTAAAACAGGTCTTCGAACACCACCCGGTCCTTCTTGAAGCCGACGGTGTTGGCGTTGGCCAGGTTGTTGGCAATCGCTTGCAGCTTCTCGTCCTGGGCCTGGACCCCGGTCTTACTGATCCACATTGCGGGATTCATATTCTTCTCCTGGTGTATTGCAAGGGCACGGGCCGCTTAGCCGGTGATCAGGCGGTTGCCGGTTTGTGCGTTGGTGTCGGCCGACGTCAGCAACTTCATCTGGACTTCAAAAGTACGGTTCAAGCTCATGGTGGCGACCATCTCTTCCACCGCCGAGACATTGCTGCCTTCCAGATGGCCGGGACGTACCAGCACGCTCGGGTCGGTCGGCAGCGGCTGGCCGTTGCGGGTCACCAGCAGGCCGGCTTCGTTCTTGGTCAGTTCCGAGGCATCGGCCTTGACCAGCTTGAGCTTGTCGACCGTCTGCATGACGGTGGTACCCGGGCTCTGGATCGAGATGGTACCGTCCTGGCCCACCGCGATCTTGGTGTACTGGGGCAGCGTGATGGGGCCGCCTTCGCCGAGGATGGGGTTGCCGTTGACCATCAGCTGGCCATTGCTATCGAGCGTCATCGCGCCGGCGCGGGTGTAGGCCTCGCCGGTCGGCCCCTGTACCGCAAAGAAGCCGTCACCGGAAATGGCCACGTCGAGCTCGCGCCCGGTGGCTTTCAAGGTGCCTTGGCGGGTCAGCACGCCGTTGGCCTGCAACTGCGCCATGTGGCGATCGTCGTAGCCGGCACCGGTCAGCGATTGCGCGCTGGCCAGTTCCAGGTTGGCGCGAAAGCCGCCCGTGTCCATGTTCGCCAGATTGTTGGCGTGCACCTGTTGTCCGCGCAGGGCCCGTTCGGCCCCGCTCATGGCGGTGTAGATCAGCGCGTCCATGCGGCACCCGTCCTTAGATCGCTTGCATCAGCGCTTGCAGCATGGTGCTCTCGGTCTGGATCACCTTGGAATTGGCCTGGTAGTTGCGCTGCGAGGTCATCAAGCCCACCAGTTCCGAGGTGATGTCGACGTTAGACTGTTCCAGCGAGCTGGTGTTCAAGGTGCCGGCCATGCCGGTGCCCGGGGTGCCGGTCAGCGCGGTGCCGGACCCGTTGGAGGCGATCCAGCTGGTATTGCTGACGGCGGTCAGCGCACCTTCGTCCGGGAAGGTGGCCAGGGCGATCATGGCGACAGTCTGGCTCTGGCCATTGCTGTACTTGGCAACGACCGAGCCATCCTTGGCCAGTTCCACATTGGAGAACACGCCCGAGGCATAGCCGTCGGAGGTGCTGACGGTGGTGGTGGCCTTGCCGGCAAAGTAGGTGGTGCCGGTGTAGTCGACGGCGATCGGGTTCAGCGTGGCGCCGGTGGTGGGCGCCGGTGCACCACCGGGCAGGGGCACCGAGAAACTGCCGGGCGGGACCGCCACGCCGCCGACGCTGGTCAGCTGGCCGGTTGCCGGCGAGAACGCCAGCGGGGTGGCGGGGGTACCGGTGTCAGTGCCGTCCAGCACGTAGTTGACATTGATGACGCCGGGGGTGGCGGTGGCCGAGAAGTACTGGGTCAGGGTGTGCTGGCCGCCCAGCGTGTCGTACACCACCGACGATTGCGACATATTGTACGACAGCGGATCGGCCGGGGTTGCCGGGGTCACGCCTCCGCCGCCGACGGCTTGGAAGGGCGTGACGGTCGGCACGGTCCAGTCGGCCGACATATTGCCGACATAGCCGACCTTGGCCGAAGCCACGGCCGGGATCTGGCCCTGGGGAATCTTGATGTCGCCCTGGGCGCCCAGCACCGTGCTTGGCGGGGTCAGGGCGAAGCCCTGCACGCGGCGGCCGGTGGCGTCGATCAGGTAGCCGTTGTCGGAGGTGTCGAAGATGCCGACGCGGGTGTACTCGATTTCGTTGGAGCCGGTCTTGGTGATGAAGAAACCGCGGCCGTTGATCGAGGCGTCCAGCGCGCGGCCGGTGTTCAGTACGCCGCCGCTCAGGCCGATGTTCTGGCTCAGCGAGCCGATCGAGGTGCCCTCCGGCTGGCTGCCGGCCACCAGCGCCGAAAAGTTGGCGCGGCCGGACTTGTAGCCGTAGGTGCCGGCGTTGGCGATGTTTTGGCTGGTCTGGTCCAGCGCTTCGTTAATGGCCTGGATGCCAGACAATGCGATATCAAAACTCATGATGGTGACCTTTCGTTTTACAAGGATTGAGTGGCGGTGGATTTACCATTAAAGGCGGTGATGGAGGTCGGCGCGACTTCGCCCACGTTGGCGACATTGAGTACCACGCTACCGGTCGGCGACAGGCGCACGCTGTTCAGGCGCCCGGCCAGGTCGATCGGCGGCGCTTCCTTGCTGCTGGTCTGCACCGTCATCGTGTAACTGCCGGCCGGCAAGTGCAGCGCGGCGGGATCGATGGTAAACGGCACCGTGCCCGGCGACTGCGTACCCAGCGTGATGTCGTGCTTGCTGCCGTCGGCGCCGGTCAGTTCCAGCGTGGTGCTGGCACTGGCGTTGGCCAGCGTGATCTGGCCGTTGACCTTGCTGCCGCTATCGTCCAAGGTCAGCGTGCCGGTGGTGGCCATCACGTCCGAGCCGACTTCGCCGCCCAGTGCCAGCACCTGCATGCTCTGCAGCACGCTGGCATTGTTGCTGGTCAGCGTGGACAGGTTTTGCAGCGATTCCGTTTGCGACAATTGGGTCAGTTGCTGCACGAACTGGGCCGGGTCGGTGGGCGAGAGCGGGTCCTGGTTCTGGATCTGCGCCACCAGCAGCTTGGTAAACATGTCCTGGGTCTGGGCGGCGGTATTGCCGGTGATGCTGGCGCCGGAATTGACCGAGCCGGCGCTGCTGTTGCCGTTATTGAGGAGACTGGTTTGCATGGCTTAGCCTTCACCGAGTTTGAGTAGGGATTGTTGCATGGTGCGGATACGGCCCAGCACCTCGACATTGGTTTCAAAGGCGCGCGAGGCCGACATCATGTCGGTCATCTCGGCCACCTGGTTGACGTTGGGGTAGAACACCATGCCGTCGGCATTGGCCATCGGGTGGCCCGGCTCGTAGACCTTGCGCAGCGGTTCGCTGGACTGGACCACGTCCAGCACCTGCACCTTGCCGCCCGGGCTGCCCTGGTTGTCGACGCCGTCGCTGAGCACGGCGGCAAACACCGGCTTGCGGGCGCGGTAGGTGTCGGCCTCGGTGCCTGCCACCGAATCGGCGTTGGCCAGGTTGGAGGCGATGGTATTGAGGCGCACCGTCTGGGCCGCCATGGCCGAGCCAGCGATTTCTGCAATGTTTTTAAAAGACATAAGATTCTCCGGCTGATAGGCCGCAAATTGGCCGCTTATTGACCGTTAATGGCTTTGGCCAGCCCTTTGAAGGTCATGCTGACGAAGGTCAGGCTGGTCTGGAAATCGGAAGCGTTTTGCGAAAACGCGGCCTGCTCGACGCCCAGTTCGACGGTGTTGCCGTCGCGGCTGGGGTGGTAGGGCACGCGGTACAGCGTGTCGCTGTCGCTGGCTAGCGTGGGTTCGCCGGCAGCGTCGGCCTCGGTGGCGGCCAGCGTGGCGGCAAAATCCATGTCCTGGGCCTGGAAGCCGGGGGTGTTTTCGTTGGCGATGTTGGCCGCCAGGATGCGGGTGCGGTCGGCGCGCAGCTGCAGCGCATCGGCGTGGTTGTCCATCGCAGCCTTGAAATTAATGCTCATACAATATTCCCCTTCCCCTTATTATTCCTGTTACCACGCTAATCTGCCCGGCCCAAAGGGCGCGGCCCATGTAAAATGGCCGCCAGTAAAGAAGCGCGGCGCCACTGCACGCCGGCATTTGCCAGACGAAAGAAATTGCCCATGGTCAACCAAAGTATTGTAACCCGTTTGGGCGGAGTGTTGCTGCTCTGCATCGGTTTTTCTGCATCAGCAGCACCCATCAGCACCGACCAGGTGTTGCGCCAGGTCGAAACGGCGGCGCGCAACCATGTGGCGCGCCAAGCCGAGGCTAGCGGCTTGAGCGAACCGCAGTTCAGCGTCGCGGTGGCGCCCGGCACCCGGCCGCTGGCCGCTTGTGGCCAGGCGCTGACGGTGGAGGCGCTTGACACCCGGCAAGTGGCGCGCATGCGCTTTGCCGCGGTGTGCCCCGGCGTAGCCGGCTGGCGATATGAATTCGTGGTGCGCGCCACATTGTCGGCGCGGGTGGCCGTGATGGCGCTGGACGTGCCGGCCGGCAAGCCGCTGGCGGACGAAGACCTGTTGCTGGAGCGCCACGAAGTGCCGACCGTGGGCGAGGTGGTCAGCGACCCGCAGCAGGTGATCGGCCTGAGCGGCAAGCGCCCGCTGCGCAGCGGCGAAGTGCTGCGCATGGCATTGCTGGCGGCGCCCAACCTGGTCAAGCGCGGCGACGCCGTGCGCATCGTGGCGCGCCGCGAGCAGATCGAGGTCAGCATGGCTGGCGAGGCACTTGACAACGGCGCGCGCGGCGCCGTGATACGGGTACGCAATCCGAACGGCACGGTGCTGCGCACCCGGGTGACGGGCGTGGCGACGGTGGAGCCGGTCGATATGCCCATGTCGGCTAATCCCCAGTCGGAGTGATGCTGCGGGCGTTGCCGCGCTGTAGCTGCGTGGCCAGCTTGCTGAGCTTGTCGGCATAGCCCGGATCGGTGGCATAGCCGCCGGCTGCCAGCCCGTGCGCGAAGGCGCGCGCGTCGCTGCCGGTGTTGAGCGCCTGCTGGTAGCGGGGATTGCTGGTGAGCAGCTCGGCATAGTCGCGGAAGGCGCTGGCGGCGTCCGGGTAGCTGCGGAAGCGCTCGGTCTTTTTCAGTGCCACGCCGTGTTCGTATTCGGTGGTGGTGGCCGAGGCTACCGCGCCTTGCCAGCCGGCGCCCGCTTTCAGACCGAACAGGTTGTTGCTGTCGCTGCCGGCCGTGCCATTACGCAGCGGATGCTGGCCCCAGCCCGATTCCAGTGCCGCGTGGGCGGCCACCACTTGCGGCGCCACGCCCAGGCGTTGGCCGGTTTCCTCGGCCCAGGGCTCGATAGCGGCCAGAAATTGCTGCTGCAGTTCGGGATCGGTGCTGTTGGAGTTGGCCGGGTCGATGACGCCGCTGCCCAGCACACGCTGGCGCAGCGCCAGCGCTTGCGCGCTCAGTGTCGAGCCGGCGCTCGCCGCCGAGGACGCATCCGAGGCGCCGCCGCCACGCGCGATGTAGTCGGTAATGTCCTGCTGGACTTGCTTGAAGCTAGTGCTGAAACTGCCGCCGCCAACGGAGAAAGCCGCGGCAGGGCGGCTGGGGACCATATTCGATACCGTGGCGGCAGTGGCCGCGGTCGGCGGCAAGCCGTCAAGCTGGCGCATAAATCTGCTCCTCGCCATGCAGCACGCGCTGCATGATGCTGTACTGCTCGACCAGCAAGTCGCTGTTGCGCTTGCCCAGACGCTTGCACTCAAGCACACGCTGCTCCAGCGTCGCCCAATCAGCTTCCATTCTCTCCCGTGCTGCATTTTTCAGCAAGGCAAATGCTTGCCCCATGGTAGCAGTTGGCCCCAGTAAACGTTGTACCAGCGCCACGCGCTGCTCGCGGCGGGCCTGCATGTGGTCCACCAGCGCGGAAATGATCTCGGCCAGCTCGGCCAGCCGGACGTTCTGGTGACGTAGCGCGCTCTGGAATTGCTCCTCCAGCAAGCCCGCCAGCTGGGGATAGGCTTGCATATCCTCCGCCACGCCGTGCAACAGGCGTTTCATGATGTCTTGGCGCTCGTTCAACGCTCGCTCCCGTGGAAGCGCTGGATCAGGCCGGCCAGCTTGGCCGGGTCGAACGGCAACTCGCCCTTGGCCAGTGCGTCGCGCAGCATGTCGACCCGTTCCTGGTCGATTTCCGGCAGCTCTTTCATGGCTTGTAGCGCCGGCTGCAGCACCTCCGATTGCAGCGGCGCGGCGGCTTGTGCCGTGGTGGCGGCCGGGGCGGCGTCCGCCGGCGGCGTGTCGGCAACGTGCTGGACGGCCACGCCGCCCGGGGTAGGGGTGGAAATACGCATACGGGAACCTCTGCTGATCTTGCTGTCCATGATTATTTGTGGCGCTTCGACTCGCCCGTGCCCAGTTTGTCGCGCAGCTTTTGCAGCAGGCTCGCGTCCGGCATGGCGGTGTCTATGGTTTCGGTCAGCGCATTGCTATTGTCCGGCACGCCGAACATCGAGGCGATGGTCTTGGCCTGGGCGGTGGTCAGCACCAGCAGTTCGATGCGGCGGTTGACGCCGGCGTCGGCACGCTTGGTGTCGAGCGGCGCACGGTCGGCCATGCCCACCACTTGCAGCACCGATTCCTTGTTCATGCCGCCGGCCAGCAGCTGCGAACGGGCTGACATGGCACGGTTGCTCGACAGCGTCCAGTTGGAAAAGGCGGCGAAGCTGGTGTCGGCATACTGCAGCGAGTCGGTGTGGCCGACGATCAGCATCTGGTTTTCCATCTGCGCGAACAGCGGGCCCATGTTGCGCAGCAGGGCGCGGAACTTGTCGGTCGGCACGGCGCTGCCGCGCACGAACATGCCCTGACGGTCGGTGTCATGCAGCATCACGCGCAAGCCATAGGGCGTGACGATGGATTCCAGGTTGCTGGTCAGGCCGAAGTCGGCGCTCAGCTTGGTCAGTGCCTTGGACAGCGCGGCCAGGTCGTTCGGGCTGTCGTACTTGACCTTTTGTTGCTGGACCTGCGGATTCGGTTCGCCGGCCGCCTTGGACGCGCCCTCGGTATCCGAGCTACCGGTGTGGGGCATGGGGAAGCGTTCAATCAGGCTGCCGCGCGGGCCACCGACCTGCTGAGGCATGACGCCCTTGCCCTGGTCGGTCTTGGCACCGTCGGCCTCGGTCAGGATTTGTTCCAGGCTTTCGAAATTGCGGGCCGCCATCAGCCATAGCACCAGGAACAAACAGCACAGCGCCAGGCAAAAGTCGGCGAAGGCGACTTTCCAGGCGCCGCCGTGCTCGTCATGCGCATGCTTGCCGCCGCCGCGCTTGACGATGGTCTGCTCATGGCCTTTCTCATGCGGCTTTAGCACGGCCACCTCCACGGCGTGTGGTTTCTTCCGGTGCGCTGTCGCGGCCTTCCAGGTCGTTGATCCAGCGCTCCAGCTGGGCGAAGCTCGGCTTGATGTTCAAGGGCACCAGGCGGCGGCCGGCGTCGATCGCCAGCAGCGGCGGCTTGCCTGCCACATGGGTCACCAGCACCACCTTGACGCATTCCTTGTTGGACGCTTCCTGATTGACCAGCTGCTTCATCATGTTGGAAATCGGGTCCAGCACGCCGTAGCAGAGGAAAATACCGATGAAGGTACCGACCATGGCCGCACCCACGTGCTCGGCGATCTCGCCCGAGGTCGCCCCTTCGCTGACGGTGCTCATGGTGATCACGATGCCCAGCACCGCGGCCAGGATGCCGAAGCCCGGCATCGCTTCACCGATCTTGTTGAGCGACTTGGCCGGCTGGGTCAGTTCTTCGTGGATGGCGTCCAGTTCCTGCTCCAGTACGCCTTCCAGCTCGTGGGCGTTGATCTTGCCCATGGCCATCAGACGGAAGTTGTCGACGATGAAGGCCAGCAGTTTCGGTTCTTCCAGCACGCGCGGATAGCGCTGGAACAGCGGGCTGTCCTTGGGCGCCTCGACATGGGCGTCCAGCGCCTTCAGGCCACCGGCCGCCAGTTGCAGCAGTTCATACATCAGCAGCAGCAACTGGCGCTGGAATTCGGAATCGTATTTTTTGCGGAACACGATCTTCTTGATCTGGGTGACGGTCTCGGCCAGCACATGGCGCGGGTTGCCGATCACGAAGGCGCCCAGGCCGGCGCCGGAAATGACGATCAGCTCTATGGGTTGCCAGATCTGATGGAAGGCGCCTCCCATCAGGAAGAAGCCGCCGAATACACTGCCCAGTACGATGAGGATGCCGACTATTTGCTGCATGATGTTTCGCCTTTCTGCGTCATAACTTGTGTCTCTTACTGCGGTGCGGTCCCGTTCAGGCGCTTTGCAGAACCGCTTTCATCTTGTTCAGCGCCTGCTTGTTGAGCTGGCAGACGCGCGCGTCGGTCAGGTCTAGCACGGCGGCGATTTCCTTGTAGCTCAACTCGAACTCGTAATACATCTGCACCACCCGCTGTTCGCGCTCGTCCAGGCCGCGCAGCGCCTGCTCCAGGCTGCGCCGCACCATCAGCTGGTCTTCCGGGCTGGGTGCGCTATCGTTGCTGACGCTTTCCTGCAGCACTTCGTCGAAGCTGGCGATCAACTCGGCATTTTCATCCATCTGGTAAGCCTGGTAGGCTGCCGGTGTGATGCCCAGGCCGCTGATGATTTCCTGCTCGTTCGGCTCGTGGCCCAGCTTGCGGGTCAGCTCACGCACCGCGTCGCGCAGCTTGTGGCTGTGCTGGCGCACCGCGCGCGGCCGCCAGTCCTGGCGCCGCAATTCGTCGAGGATGGCGCCGCGGATGCGCAGGCTGGCGTAGCTGCCGAAGGCGCCGTCCGGCTCGCCGTAGCGGCGCAGCGCTTCAAGCAGGCCCATCAGGCCGATCTGTTCCATGTCGTCGCGGTCGATGGCGCCGGCAATTTGCGAATTGAGCTGGCGCACGATGCGCTTGACCAGCGGCGCATACGACAGCAGGTGGCGCTGTTCGTCGGCCACGCTGTGCAGCACCGGCGCGCTGCCGTAGCTGTCGGCGTAGGCCGTGCTGTCCGCGAATTGCTCTATATATGCCATGCCCGCCCCACTGGTATTCATGCTTGCTGTGGCTTACTCGATGATCAACTTGCCGATCATTACTTCGCTGAACGGCTTCTCGCGATGGTCATGCTCGTAGGCCGCGTCGAAGGCCTTGTTCAATTCTGCTGCAAACTGGTCGATGGTCATCGCCTGGGCGGTGGCCATCGGCAGGCTGGACAAGGTCTTGACGGCCACGCTGCGCAGCATCGGCAAATGTTCCTTGGCCACTTTTTCATGTTCGTCGTTGGTGGTCACCACCAGGTCGGCCGACATGTAATGGGTCACGGTATCGCCCGGCTGGCGGCGCAGCATGATGATGACCTTGTCTACCGTCAGGTATTTGGGCGGCTTGCCTTCATCCTTTTTTTCTTCCTTTTTCTTGGCCTCGGCGGCATTGGCCGCTGGTGTTGCCCCCTTGGACAAGTACCAGACCGCGCCGCCGGCCACGCCGGCGCCGATCAGGGCCACTGCCGCAAATACGATGACCAGTTTCATGTTTTTCATGTACCGCTTACTCCCGTTCCGTCAACATGGCAAAAGAACTGGTGGCGCCGCTGTCGTCGGACAGGGCGCGGCCAGGCGTGCGGCCGTCATCGGCCTCGCGCTGCTGGCGGCCGCGACCATCCGCGTCCGACTGGCCCTGGCCCAGGCCAGGTCGCGCTGCCGACACCGTCACCGCCACGTCGGAAAACTGGCGTTGCGACAGGTCCTGGCGCACGCTATCGCCGATGGTATTGAGCTGGCGCAGCACTTCGCTGTTGTTGGCCGACAGGTTCACCTGCAGCACGCCGTCGCTGTGGCGAATGGCGATTTCGATGCGGCCCATATTGGGCGGGTCGAGGCGGATCACGGCCTGGTTGTCGTTGCGCTGCAATTGCAGCTGCAGGCGCTCGCCCAGCGCTTCGCGCAGCGGCTGCTGCCATTGGTCCGGCGTGCCGGCCAGCTTGACGGTGGCGTTGTTCTGCGCCTGCGGCGCCGCTTGCTGGGTATAGCTGCCATTGACGCTGGACGGCGTCGGCGCGGCGCTCACGCGGGTCGTGCCCAGGCCGTCGTCCTTGCTGGCGCCCAGTGGCGCCGCGGCGGCGGGCGTGGCCGGGGTGCTGGCCTGGCTGCTGCTGCTGTTATTGTTGCTGCTGGACGGCGCGCCGTCGTCGCTGCGGGTGGCGCTGCGAACGCCGGGCTGGATGGCATAGTCTGCTGCGGCGGCGCTTGCCACGGCTGCGTTGGCCGGCAGCGCAGCGGCCATGGCTGCCGCGTTGGCCGCTGGCGCAGGCGTTGGTGCCGGTGCCGGCCCGCTGGCGGCGCTGGGCTGCGCGGCGGCATCGCTGGTGGCCACGTAAGCGCTGCTTGCCGGAGCCGCTGCGGGGGCTGCGGCGGGGACGGGGACAGGGGCAGGGGCGGGAACGGTAGCCGGTGCCGCGGCCGGCGGCGTCACGGCGACGCCGGCGGCCGCCAGATTCAGGCGCATGCTGGCATTGTTCAGCACGGAAGCGGTATTGAGTGCGCCGCCCACTACGTCCACGCGGGGCGGCGTGCCCTGGTCGCTGCTGGTGCTGCTGGCGGCGGTGCTGGCGGTGACCGGCAGCGTCAGCGGGACGGCCGGCGGCGGCACGGCCATCGCCAGCATCGAGGTCACCATGGCGG
>FSZM01000065.1_pt1 | contig 43244 bp, 36 predicted proteins | sample 1638831 | NCBI WGS metagenome assembly FSZM01 (sample SAMEA3914813, study PRJEB12502) | metagenome | biome: forest; material: soil | place: Canada | collected 2011-07-07 | depth 0.3 m
ATGGCAGGGGAACAAGGATTCGAACCTTGGTATGCTGGAATCAAAATCCAGTGCCTTAACCAGCTTGGCGATTCCCCTACGCAACTGACTGCTTGTCGTTACATGGCCGGTATTTTACCGCCAATTTCACGCTAAGCCAAATTTTTTTGCTCACTCACAACATCGCGATGATCGGGTGCTGTTTTAGCGCTTGGGCTCGCCAAGCCTTCCACTTCGCCGGCACTTGTTGAAGTACCGCATCCGCTTCGGCCTGAGTCGCCACTGCACAAAACACACAAGCACCGGAGCCAGTCATCCTGGCATCACCGTAAGCACCTAGCCATTCGATCGCCTCGGCTACCGGCGGGAATAACTGGGCTGCTACCTGCTGCAAGTCGTTTTTCCCGTAGCCCTTCAAATCTGTTTGATTTTCGAGGTGACTGGAAAAGTCCGTTATTATGACGGGCGAAGTATCCCTTGTCAAACGTTCCGACGAAAAAATTGCAGCGGTCGGCACCGCCACACCCGGTTCGATGACGACATACCAACAATCCGGCGCAGCCACCGGCTGCAATGCCTCACCCACGCCTTCGGCAAAGGCGGTCTGGCCATAGATGAAGAACGGGATGTCGGCCCCCAGCGGCAGGCCCAGCGCCATCAGCTCTGCGCGGCTCAAACCGGCGCGCCACAGATGATTGAGCGCCATCAGCGTGGTGGCGGCGTCGGACGAACCACCGCCGAGGCCTCCGCCCATCGGCAGGATTTTCTCAATCTCGATATCGACGCCGCGCGGCAGGCTGCCGGTGCGGCGCTGCACTTCGGCCTGCAACAGGCGTGCGGCGCGGATGATCAAGTCTTGCTGCTCAGGCACGCCGGGCACGTCGGTCACGCGGCGCAATTCGGTGTCGTCACGCAGCGCGTAGTGCAGCGTGTCGCTGCGGTCGACCAGCTGGAATACGGTTTGCAGCAGATGGTAGCCGTCCGCACGGCGGCCGGTCACGTGCAGGAACAGGTTCAGTTTGGCCGGGGCCGGGCAATTGTTCAGACTGGTCATAAATCTTATAGGCTTGGATCGATGACGATGCGGATCGCCATGTCGTCGACATCGCCGCGCGCGATGCGGGTGACGTCGATGCGTTTGGGTTGCGGTACGGCGGCAGTGTCATCTTGCCAGCTCAGGTAGTCCAGCTTCCAGCCGTCGCGCGTGACCACGCTGTCGTTGGCCGGCGAGGCCACGAAGCGCTTGCCGTCGGCGGCCGTGGCATAGCCTTGCAGCCATTCACGCAGGCCGGACACGGGCAGCGACCAGCCCAGCGTTTCATGCGTCAGCGCGTCCAGGTCGGCGGCGCTGCGCGGTGCCTTGCCGCTTTGCTTCAGCGTGGCCGAGGCCGGCGTGACGCTGATGACGGCCACCGTCTGCCCGGTCGGCGAGATCAGGCTGACCTCGGTCTGTTCGGCGCTTTGCTGCCAGGTGAATTTGCCGGACAGCGATTCGGCCTTGCCGGCCCGGCTATAGTTGATGGCGATGCGACCGGACAGGTCCAGCGCCTGGCGGTACGGCGCGACTGCGGCCGTCGAGCGCGACACCGACGTGCTAGCGCAGCCGCTGATGGTGAGCGCTGCCCCCAACAGCAGCGGCGCGATGTAAGTGCGGGCTATCGAAATCGTCATGCGCTTACAGGCTCTGGTTCAAACGAGCCAGCGTGCTTTTCAGCGCGTCGTTCTTGGGATCCTTGGCCTGCGCTTCATGCCACATCTTTTGCGCGCCGGCCTTGTCGCCCTTGACCCACAACACCTCGCCCAGATGCACGGCGATTTCCGGATCGTTGCGCAAGGCATAGGCGCGGCGCAGCAAGTCCTCGGCCTCGTTCAAATGACCGAGGCGGTACTGCACCCAGCCCATGCTGTCCATGATGAAGGGGTCGCCAGGCGCCATCTTCAGCGCCTTGTCGATCAGCGAATAGGCTTCGGTCAGGCGCTCGTTGCGCTCGGCCAGCGAGTAGCCTAGCGCGTTATAGGCATGCTGGTTATCCGGCACGGTGGCGATCACCTGGCGCAAGCTCTGTTCCATCACGTCCAGCTTGCCCAGCTTCTCGGCCGCCAGCGCAAAGTCGTACAGCAGGTCCGGGTTGCCCGGGAAGCGCTTGATCGCGTTATCCAGCACCACGAAAGCGGCGCGGGTGTCGCCGGCATCGCGCAGGATCTGGGCGTCGGTCTGGATGATCTGCGCCATTTCAGCCGGATCGTCGGTATGCAAGTCGGACAGCTGGGTGCGCGCGTCATCGACGTTGCCCTTGCGCGCGCTCAGCATGGCACGCTTCAGGCGCGCGCTCAGGTACAGGTGATTGTCGTTGGAATCGATCTTGTCCAGCCAGCCGATGGCGGCGTCGAGCTCGCCGCGTTCCTCGTCGATCTGCGACAGTATCATCAGCACCTTGCTCGGATCGCGCTCATCGCCCGGATGGTCGCCCAGCACGGCGACGAACTGCTTGAAGTATTTCTCGGCATCGGCCATGTCGTTGTTCTGCATGGCCACCACGCCCAGCGCATACAAGGTCGCCAGGTTGTCCGGCTGGTCCTTCAGCAGCAGCAGGAATTGCTTGCGCGCCGCGTCGTACTGCTTGGCGTCAACCAGGATGCGGGCATAGGCGGCCCGCACCTCGCGCGCGTCGGCGTGCTGGGCCAGGAAATTGGTCAGCACCTTGACCGCCGATTCGAGGTCCGGCTCCACCTGTGCCTTGGTCAGCACCGCCAGTTCGGAATCGGGCTTGAGCGTCAGCGCAGCCTGCGCCTCCTCGCGCGCCCGGTCGCTGTCGCCGAGGCCAAACGCGCCCTGGGCCAGGATCAGATGGCTTTCCAGCATGTCAGCATACGGCTCCAGCACGCGCTGCTGCAACGCGAAGGCGGCGGCCTTGTCCTTGGCGCGCAGCAGGAATTGCTGCATCTGGAACATTGCCAGGCCGCGCGCGGCGGGCGGCGCCGCTGCCAGGCGCTTGGCGAAAATCTGCTCCGCTTCGTTCAGATCGTCGTTGACCACGGCAAAGCCGAGGAAGTACTGGGTCGCCTCTTCCGAATCGGGCGCCAGGTTGCGCCACAGGCGGATCGCGGCCAGCGCTTCGCCGCCCTGCTTGGCCGTCAGCGCCATTTCGGCGGCGCGGCGCGCCAGGCGCGGATCGCGCGTCTGCTGCGCCAGCGACAGCATGGCGATGTAAGCCCCCTGCCACTGGCCCCGCTTGAATTCCAGTTCCGCCTTGGTGATGCGGTACAGCAGGTCGCTGGTCAGTTCGACGTTGGGCAGCGCTTCGGTTGGCGCGTCCGCTGCGGCGGCGACCGGCGCAGCGCTATCGGCGGCCGGCGCCCCGGCCGGCGCGGCCGCGGTTCCAGCAACAGCAGCGCCCTGTTTTTGCGGCGCCACGGCGCACGCCGACAGCAAGGCGGAGAGAGTTACAATGGCGAAAGCGTTTTTCAAGGGAAATCCTGACAGGGTCATGCGCATGAGGTATTGCAACAGATTTTACGCGCAACACAAGGCTTGCGTCTGCCCCTAATGTAACGAAATATTCGCACGCCGTTGTCCCACCGAAGTGAGATCCGATCCACCATGCCAGAATTACCAGAAGTTGAAGTCACCCGGCGCGGCCTGGCGCCGCATTTGGAGGGGCGCGCCGTGCAGGGCGTGGTACTGCGTCGCAGCGGCCTGCGCTGGCCCTTCCCGCCCGAACTGCCGGCCATGCTGCGGGGGCAGATCGTGGAGCGCACCGGCCGGCGCGGCAAGTATCTGCTGCTGCATTTTGCGCATGGCACGCTGATCGTCCACCTCGGCATGTCCGGCCACTTGCGCATCCTGCCGCCAGGGATACCGGCCGAGAAACATGATCATTTTGATCTCGTGGTGGACGGACCGGACGGCCGGCAAGTGCTGCGCCTGACCGATCCGCGCCGCTTTGGCGCAGTGCTGTGGCATGGCGAGGACGAGGGCGAGCTGGCCGACCATGTGCTGCTGCGCGGCCTGGGCGTGGAACCGCTGGAAGACGGCTTCAGCGGCAAGCTGCTGTACGAGCAGACGCGGCAGCGCAGCGTGGCCGTCAAGCAGGTGCTGATGGCGGGCGATATCGTGGTTGGGGTTGGCAATATTTATGCTTCGGAAAGCTTGTTCCGGGCGCGCATCAACCCGACCACGCCGGCGCGGCGTATCAGCCTGGCGCGCTATGAGACACTGGCGCAGGCCATCCGCGAGGTGCTGGCCGAGGCGATAGTCCAGGGTGGCAGCAGCTTGAAGGATTTTCTTAGCGTCAACGGGCAGTCAGGATATTTCCAGCAGACATATTTCGTCTATGATCGTGCTGGCGTGCCGTGCAAGGTGTGCGGCACACCGGTACGGCAAATCAAGCAAGGGCAGCGGTCAACTTTTTATTGTGTAATTTGCCAGAAATAAGTCATCAATAAAGGCGGGGCAAATATATGGTCCGGGATTTCGAACAATACAGCGCATGGCGCCAGGGCGTGGTGACCGCCCTGAAAAACTATCAGGCCTGGGTCAACGGCGCCGCGCTGCTCGACGCCGCCACCGAGCAGCGCATCGAGCGCACGCTGGCGCGGCTGGCCGACGATAAATTGTCGGTGGCCTTCGTGGCGGAATTCTCGCGCGGTAAATCCGAGCTGATCAACGCGATCTTCTTTGCCGATTACGGCCAGCGCATCCTGCCGTCGGCGGCCGGCCGCACCACCATGTGCCCGACCGAGTTGATGTACGACCCGTCGTTCGCGCCCTCGATCCGTTTGCTGCCGATCGAAACCCGCGCCGAGAACCTCTCCACCTCCGACTACCGCGACGCTCCCTCCGCCTGGACCGTGCTGCCGCTGAACCTGGACGCCGGCGAAGCCATGCATGAGACCTTCAAGCAAGTCAGCCTGACGCGCCATGTGCCGGTGGCCGAGGCCAAGCGCTACGGCCTGTATGACGAGGACGATCCCGACATGCCGGTCACCTTGGATGACGAGGGGCTGGTCGAGATTTCGCTGTGGCGCCATGCGATCATCAACTTCCCGCATCCCTTACTGAAACAGGGCCTGGTGATCCTCGATACGCCGGGCCTGAACGCGATCGGCACCGAGCCTGAGCTGACGCTGAACCTGATCCCGAATGCGCACGCGGTGCTGTTCATCCTGGCCGCCGACACCGGTGTGACCAAGAGCGACATCGAAGTCTGGCGCAATCACATCGGTGGTGGTGGCGCGGGACGGCTGGTGGTGCTGAACAAGATCGACTCGATGTGGGACGAGCTGCGCAGCGACGAGGAAGTCAACGCCGAGATCGAACGCCAGCAGACCAGTGCGGCGCACATGCTGTCGCTGGAACCGCGCCAGGTATTCCCGGTGTCGGCGCAGAAGGCCCTGGTCGGCAAGATCAACAACGATACCGCGCTGTTGGCCAGGAGCCGCTTGCAGCTGCTGGAAAACGCGCTGTTCAACGAGCTGATACCGGCCAAGAAGGACATCGTGCGCAAGCAGCTGAGCGCCGACCTGAAGGAAGTCAGCACCGCGCAACTGAGCATGCTCAATGCGCGCATCCGCGGCATCGTCGAACAGCTGCACGAGCTGAAAAGCCTGCGCGGAAAAAACCAGAGTGTCATCACCCACATGATGCGCCGCATCGATGTGGAGAAAAAAGAGTTCGACGCCAGCCTGTTCAAGCTGCAGGCCACGCGTTCGGTGTTCACGCGTTTGTCGACGGAGCTGTACACCACCATGGGCATGGACGTGGTGCGCGATGACATCGATCAGGTGCGCGACGAGATGCAGCGCAGCCGCTTCTTCACCGGCGTGCGCGAGGCGGTGCGGCAGTACTTCGAACGCATCCGCGCCAACCTGGACGCGGCCGAACACAAGACGGTAGAGATCACCGAGATGATGGGCGTGATGTACCGCCGCTTCTCCAACGAGCACGGGCTGACCTTGGCCCTGCCGATGCCGTTCTCGCTGGAGCGCTATCACGAGGAGATCGCCAACATCGAAGCGATCTACGCCAAGCAGTTCGGCACCGCGACGCTGATCACCACCAGCCGCGTGGTGCTGATGGAGAAGTTCTTCGACACGATAGCCTCGCGCATACGGGCCTGCTTCAAGGCGGCCAACAGCGATGCGGAAGCGTGGCTGAAAGTGATCATGGCACCGCTGGAGGCGCAGATCCGCCAGCACAAGGACCAATTGAAACACCGGCTGGCATCGATCCAGCGCATCCACGATGCGACCGACAGCCTGGAACAGAAAATCGACGCGTTTGAAGCGAACCAGCAGGAGCTGGAACAGCAGAAGGCGCGTCTTCACGAATTGGCGGGCAATATCAGCATCGCGATCAACTCGGAGTTGGTCGCGCTGGAAGCCGCCGCCTGAGGAGGCCAATGAGCAAACGCAGTACCGCAGCAACGCCGCACGAAGATTTCACCGATCCCGGTTTTTCCGCCGCCCTCATCGCCTGGCAAAAGGTGCATGGGCGCCATGTGCTGCCGTGGCAAAACACACGCGATGCCTATCTGATCTGGCTGTCCGAGATCATGCTGCAGCAGACGCAGGTGGCCGCGGTGCTGGGCTATTACGCGCGCTTCCTGGAGCGTTTCCCTACGCTGCGCGCGCTGGCCGCCGCGCCGGTCGAGGATGTGATGGCGCAGTGGAGCGGCCTGGGTTACTACACCCGCGCGCGCAACCTGCACAAGTGCGCGCAGCAGGTGGTGGCGCAGTATGACGGTGTGTTCCCTGCCGATCCGCTGCTGCTGGCCGAGCTGCCGGGCATAGGACGCTCGACGGCTGCGGCGATTTCCGCCTTCTCCAGCGGCACACGCGCGGCCATCATGGACGGCAACGTCAAGCGGGTGTTTGCGCGCGTGTTCGGCATCGATACCTATCCAGGCGAGAAGAAGACCGAGGAATCCATGTGGCGCCGCGCCGAGGCGCTGCTGCCGGAGCAAGGCATCGAATCGTACACGCAAGGCTTGATGGACATGGGCGCGACGCTGTGCACGCGTAGCAGCCCATCGTGCGAGCGCTGCCCGATGCAGGAACGCTGCGTGGCGTTTGCCACCAACCGCTGCAAGGATCTGCCGGTACGCAAGCCAAAGAAGGCGTCGCCGGAAAAGCAGGCCAGCATGCTGGTGATAGTCGATGACGGGCAGGTGCTGCTGGAGCAACGCCCCGCCACCGGCATCTGGGGCGGCCTGCTGTCGCTACCGGAGCTCGATGGCCATGCGCTGGCCGAGGACGACGCCATCGCCCATGCCGGCGATGCGGCGCTGATGCTGGCGGTGGATCGTTTCGGCGAGATGGAATCGTACGAGCGGCTATCGACCATCACGCACGTGTTCACCCACTACAAGCTGCATATCGCGCCCTATCGTGTGACGCTATCGAGGCGCCGCACGCTGGCCGCGCAAGGCAGCCATGTCTGGTACGACGGCAAGGCAATCGGCGCAGCAGCGCTGGCGGCACCGATCAAGAAACTGCTGCTGGAACTGATGGGCGAGCGCAACGCCGCCCAAGCGAGGATGTTTTAAGGCGCGTCAAGCGACGTCTTGAGCAATAGCGAATGAGACGCTGGCGATGGTAATCGAGGTCGCGATGAACCATTTGATGATCTGGGTCTCAAGCTGGGCAAGCAAGAGCGCCAGCTCAAGAACGCCAGCTCGGCAATTTCAGCATGTCCTTTGCCAAATTGAATTGCCATGTCTTCGCGCGCCGCCAGCAAGTCGGCCTGGCTGGCATGGTGTTCCCGAAAATTTTCGTTCATTTCCTTGAGCCGCTGCGCAAGCTCATGGTCCATGGCAATCACCCGCTGGTGAAAAGCTGACCTTTCATGGTTGTCCAAGGACGGCAAGACTCAAGGCGATCCGCTTGACGCGGCTCAAAGCTCGTCGAGCGAGAACAGGCGGCGGTGTTCGCGGATGGCGTAGCGGTCGGTCATGCCGGCGATGTAGTCGGCGATCTTGCGGGCGCGCTTGTTGATCTCACCTGATTGGTCCTGATAGTCCGGCGGCAGCAGCACCGGCTCGGCCATGAAGGCATGGTACAGCTCGCGCACGATGCGGCTGGCTTTGACCCGCATGCGGTTGACCTGATAATGCTGGTACAGATTGGCACGCAGGAAGCGCTTCAGTTCGGTCGCGTCCTTGCGCATGCCGTCCGAGAAGCGTATCAGCGGCGGGCTGGCGCGCACCGCGTCAATATCGGCCGGCGCGGCTTCCTGCAGCAGCGTGGTGGAGGTGGCGATCAGATCGTCGGCCAGCGCCGTGATCAGGCGCCGCAAGGTTTCGTAAATCGCGCGGCGGCCCGACAGGCCGGGGAAGCTCTGCTGTACGTCATGCCACAGCCGGCCAAAGAATTCCACCTGCTCCAGCTGCGCAATCGTGATCAGGCCGGAACGCAGGCCATCGTCGATATCGTGGCTGTTGTAGGCGATCTCATCGGCCAGGTTGGTCAGCTGCGCTTCCAGCGATGGCTGCGTGCGGGCGATGAAGCGCTGTGCCACCGGCCCCAGCAAGCGGGCATGGTTCAGCGAGCAGTGTTTCAGTATGCCTTCGCGCGTTTCGAACATCAGGTTCAGACCGTTGAAGGCGCCGTAGTGCTCTTCCAGCTCGTCCACCACGCGCAGGCTTTGCAGATTGTGCTCGAAGCCGCCGTGATCCTGCATGCATTCGTTCAGCACATCCTGGCCCACGTGGCCGAACGGCGTGTGGCCCAGGTCGTGCGCCAGCGAGATCGCTTCCACCAAGTCCTCGTTCAGGCGCAGGTTGCGCGCCAGCGAGCGGCCGATCTGCGCCACTTCCAGGCTGTGCGTCAGCCGCGTGCGGAACAGGTCGCCTTCGTGGTTGAGGAAAACCTGGGTCTTGTATTCCAAGCGGCGAAATGCCGACGAATGGATGATGCGGTCACGGTCGCGCTGGAACTGACTGCGCGAGGCGTGCGCCGTTTCCGGGAATTGCCGCCCGACGCCGCCTGCCGAATGGGCGGCGTAGGGAGCCAGGTGATCGTCGGTCAGCATGATTACTGCACCGCCGCGGCCAGCGTGGCCAGCAGCAGCTCCTGCGGCGCGTTGCTGATGCTTGGCGCGCCCAGCGGTTTGAGCAGGATGAACTTGATCGCCCCGCCTTCGTTTTTCTTGTCCACTTCCATCAGCTCCAGCCAGCGCGCGGTGCCCAGGTCTGGCGCCACCACCGGCAGGCCGGCCGCCTTGACCAGCGCGCGCACGCGCGCCACCGTCTCGGCGTCGACCAGATCCATGCGATGCGACAGGTCAGCCGCCATCACCATGCCGCAGCCTACCGCCTCGCCGTGCAGCCAGGCGCCGTAGCCCATGCCCGCTTCGATGGCGTGGCCGAAGGTGTGGCCGAAATTGAGGATGGCGCGCAGGCCGCCCTCGCGCTCGTCCTGGCGCACCACGTCGGCCTTGATTTCGCAGGAGCGCGCGATCGCATACGCCAGCGCGCCCCTGTCGCGTGCCACCAGCTTGGCGATGTTGGCTTCTATCCAGTCGAAGAAGGCGGCGTCAATGATGGCACCATGCTTGATGACTTCGGCCAGGCCGGCCGCCAGTTCGCGGGGCGGCAGCGTTTCCAGCGTCGAGGTATCGGCGATCACCGCACGCGGCTGGTAGAACGCACCGATCATGTTCTTGCCCAGCGGGTGGTTGATGCCGGTCTTGCCGCCCACCGAGGAGTCGACCTGCGACAGCAAGGTGGTCGGCACCTGGATGAAATCGACGCCGCGCATATAGCTGGCGGCCGCATAGCCGGTCAGGTCGCCGATGACGCCGCCGCCCAGCGCAATCAGCGTGGTCTTGCGGTCGGCCTTGTTGGCCAGCAGTGCATCGAAGATCTGCATCAGGCTGGACCAGTTCTTGAACTCCTCGCCGTCCGGCAGCACGATGGAGAGCACTTCCTTGCCGGCCGCCCGCAAGCCCTGCTCCAGCCGCGCCAGGTACAGCGGCGCAACCGTGGTGTTGGTGACGATGGCGGCCTTGTCGCCGCCGACATGGCGGGCCAGCAGCGCGCCGTCGTTCAGCAGCGCCGGGCCGATCGAGATCGGGTAGCTGCGCTCGCCCAGATCGACGTTTAACAGGATAGTGGATTGCTCGTTCATCGAAGCTTCGGCTTGGGTGACACAGTCGGGCGCGGCCTGGCAGGCCAGGCTGTCGAGCTGGGTCAAGATAGTGGAAACCATCGATTGTACGTTAGGTCGGCCGGTATCGATGACGATATCGGCCACTTCCAGGTATAGGGGATCGCGCACCAGCATCAGCTCTTCGAGCTTTTTGCGCGGATCGGCCGTCTGCAGCAGGGGCCGGTTCTTGTCGTGCGCGGTACGCACCAGGATGCTGCTGACGCTGGCGCGCAGGTAGATCACCGTGCCGCGCGCCTTGAGGATGGCGCGGCTGTCCGGGTTGAGGATGGCGCCGCCGCCGGTGGCCAGCACGATGCCCTGCTGGCCGGCCAGCTCGCGGATTACATCCGCTTCGCGGCGGCGAAAACTCTGTTCGCCTTCGATTTCAAAGATCCACGGAATCGAAGCGCCGGTACGGGCTTCGATCTCGTGGTCGGAGTCGATGAACTTCAGGCCCAGCTTGCGGGCCAGGATGCGGCCTATGGTGGTCTTGCCCGCACCCATCAACCCCACTAAAAACACATTTTGCATGAACTTCCAATTTAATTTGTGGTGGTGCACCCGTTCACGACCACCACTCCGTTGACGGTATCGCCGGTACGCACCACGCCATACGGGCTGTTGCGGCCAGGCGGCGCGACGGCGACGTTCGCATAATCGAGCGCCAGGCCCGGCAAGCGAGTATAAGCCACATAGCTCGCTTCGGTGCCGGAAACGGTGCCGCGGATGGTCAGGTCGGCGTCCAGCCAGTAGGCGCGGTCACGCGGGTAGCTCATCGAGACCGTGGCCTGGCCGGCCCCATCGGTGGTGACGGCCGGGGTCACGGAGATCGGGATGCCCGGATCAAGGCGGCCGTTGCCGTTGATGTCTTCACCCGGCTCCAGCAGGCCGTCGCTGTTGGTGTCTTCGTTCAGACAGGCGGTCGGCGGCGAAGCGGGATCCAGCTGCCACGGACCGACCGTGCCGTTGAAGACCAGGAAGCCCTTGTAGTAGTAGCGCGGACGCACCGAGGCGGTGAGGTTTACGCCCGGCACCGGATTGCCGGCCGCGTCGGTGACGAACACCGCGTAGTCGAGCTGGTAGGTGGTCGAACTCGGCGTGCCCACGGTATTGCCGGTACCGGCGGTGATGAACAGCGATTTCTTGGCCACCGTCAGGTTGGCCACGGCCGCGGCGTTGGAACCGCCCTGGATCTGCGCCTGGATGGCTACGCCGTTCAGCTTGGTATCCGAGGTGCCGGCAATGTAGTTGACCGAGGCCGAACCGTCGGCGCCGGTGGCCACCACGGCCGGCTGGCTCAGGCTGCCGCCGCTCGGGTCGGTGACGATGGAGAACGCCACCGGTGCGTTCTTGACCAGGTTGTTCTGCGCGGTACCGTCACGGACGATGGCGAGCAGCGTGGTTTGCTGCACGGTGCTGCCCGGCGTGTTGGCGCCGACCACGGCCGGATCGGCCTGCACGCTGATGGTGGCCGCCGCGGTCAGCGGCGCCAGGAATTCCACCGCGCCCTGTACCGTCAGGCCGCCAGAGGTGGCCGTCAGCGTGGCCACGCCCGGGCTGCTGGCCGACACGTAGCCGGTGGCATTGCCGTTCTGCAGCGGCAGGGTTGCATTCAGCTGGCTGGTACAGCCTGCGTTGCTGTAGACGGCGCCGCGCGACACGCTCAGCGCCACCACACCCGCTTGCGGCACGCCCGCCACGTCATAGTGGACGGCGACAATCTGGCAGGTATTGGTCGACGCACTGGCCAGCGGCGCACCGCTGGCGTCGACGGTGCCGACGTTGAAGTTGGCCGAGCTGACCGTGATCACCGAGCTGGCGGTCTCGCCCTGCGCCTTGACCACGATGGTGTCGGTACCGGCCGTCAGCGCGGCGTAGCTGAGCACCAGCTGGCCGGCCGAATTGGTGACGGCGCTGCCGCCCCCCTTGACCGTCAGCGCATTCGCGCCCGAGGTGAAGGTCACCGCCTGGCCCACCAGCGCATTGCCGGCCGAGTCGGTCAGCTTGATGCTGATGTCGGTGCTGGAGCCTACCTTGACGGTGCTGCTGCTGTTGATCACCAGCTTGTTGCCGACCACGTTGATGCTCATGCTCACTGCCGTGGCGCCCGGCGCGACGGCAGTGACCTTGATGGCGCGCGAGGTCGAGTCGCCGCCGGTGGACAGCTTGGCGGTCACCTGGCCGTTGGCATCGGTCACGCGGTTGATGTAGGTCAGGCTGCCCGAATCGGCCGCCAGGCCCACGGTTACGCCCGACACCACGCTGTTGGAAGCATCCTTGACCAGCACTTTCAAGTTCACTTCATTGCCGGTCGCGCCCGCCGATTGCAGCACGCCGGCATCGGACGTCAACACCAGCGTCGGTATGGCATTGACCACGGTCACCTTGACCGGTGGCGACGTGGCCGAGCCGGCGCTGGCCGTCACGGTGATCACGCGCGGCGTAGTGTTGCCCTTGGTGCTGAGCTTTTCCACCACCTGGCCGTTGGCATCGGTGGTGCGGTTGGTGTTGCTGACGCTGCCCGAGTCGGCCTGGAAGTCGACCTTTTCGCCGGGCAGCACATTGTTGTTGCTATCCTTGACCACGGCCGTCAGCGTCACCTCGGTGCCGGCGATGCCGGACGATTCCATCGTGGTTGCGCTGGCGATCAGCACTACTTGCGCCGCCTTGGACGGCGCGACGCCGTTGGAGTTGCTGCCGGGCGAGCCGCCGCCGCCGCCGCAGGCAGCGAGCAGACCGGCGCAGGCGAGCAGCCCCAGCCATCCTGTGAATTTTTTCATGAGGCTTTTTTCCGTTGTAAACATTGAGTGACCTATCAGTACCGTAATGCGGAGGGTTATAGCTTGTTATCGGGTGGACAGGCGCTCGGCGACTATCTTCGGCGTAATGAAGACCAGCAATTCGGTCTTGGTGTCGCTGTTGCCCGTCGAGCGGAACAGGTAGCCGAGCAGAGGCACGTCGCCCAGCAGCGGCACCTTGTCGGTGGTCTTCTGCAACACCTGCTGGTAGATACCGCCCAGCACCACCGTGCCGCCATTGTCGACCATCACCTGGGTCTTGACGTGCTTGGTGTTGATGGCAAAGCCGCCCGGCGTGATATCGCCCTTGCTGTCGTTGTTGACGTCGACGTCCAGCACCACGTTGCCATCCGGCGTGATCTGCGGCGTCACTTCCAGCTTCAGGCTGGCCTTGCGGAACACGATGGAGGTGGCGCCGCTGCTGGTGGCGACCTGGTACGGCAGTTCGACACCCTGCTCGATCAGCGCCACCGTCTTGTCGGCGGTGATCACGCGCGGGCTGGAGATGACCTTGCCAGTGCCGTCTTCTTCGATGGCCGTCAGTTCCAGGTTGAGGAAGCGGTTGGCGGCCGAGGAGAACAGGCTGACGGCCAGGCTACCCGGGTTGCTGCCATTGATGCCGGCCGCCGGCAAATTGACGAACTGGCTGTTGCTGTAGCTGGTGTCGGTCGGCTTGATCTGGCCGGTGACCTCGCCCACGCCGGTGAGGTTGCCGCCGATGCCGATGCGGGTGCTGCTGTTGCCGAGCTGGTAGCCCGAGTCGCCGCCGCGCTGGGTGCGCAGGTCGGTGAAGCCCAGCTTGGCGCCCAGGTTGCGGGTGAAGGTGTCGCTGGCCTCGACGATGCGGGCCTCGATCAGCACCTGCTTGGTGGCGATGTCGGTCTTGGAGATCAGGTGACGGATGTCTTCCAGCTTGGAGGCGATGTCGGTAACGAACAGCTGGTTGGTGCGCGGTTCGATGATGGCGCTGCCGCGCTTGGACAGCACGCGATTTTTATTGTCGCTGGCACCGTCCAGGCCGAACACGGCCTTGAACGATTCCGCCTTCTGGTAATTCAGCTGGAAAATCTCGGACTTCAGCGGCTCAAGGTCGGCGATCTGGGCGCGCTGCTCCAGTTCCAGTTTTTCCTTGGTCAGCAATTCTTCCTTGGGCGCGATCCACAGCACCGAGCCGTTCTTGCGCATGTCCAGTCCCTTGGCCTGCAAGATCACGTCCAGCGCCTGGTCCCACGGCACTTCTTTCAGACGCAGCGTCAGGTTGCCGGACACGCTGTCGCTGGTGATGATGTTCAGTCCCGAGATGTCGGCAATCGCCTGCAGCGCTGCGCGCACTTCCACGTTCTGGAAGTTGAACGACAGCTTCTCGCCGCGGTAGCCCTGGGTACCCTGGGTCAGCTTGTTCGGGTCTTCCTTGATCGGCTTGACGTCGATCACCAGTTGCGTATCGCTCTGGTACACGGTCTGCTCCCACAGGCCGCGCGCTTCGATGGTCATGCGGGTGTTGTCGCCCTGCGGCGCGGTGGTGATGCGTGACACCGGCGTGCCGAAGTCGGCCACGTCCAGGCGGCGGCGCAAGGTTTCCGGCACGCCCGTCTTGAGGAACTCGACCACCACGCCGGTGGCCACCTGGCGCACGTCGACCGCCACCTGGTTGTTCGGCAGATCCACCACGATCCGGCCTTCGCCGTTGGCGCCGCGGCGGAAGTCCATGTCGCGCAACAATTGGCGACTGGCCGGCGGCAACGGGGCGCTCGCATTGGGTGCGGCGATCGGCAGGCCGCGCGCATCGACCGCGGTGGCCAGGCCGCCGGAACCGTCGATGGTCAGGATCACGGCATTGCCATCGATGGCGGTGGCGTAGTTCAGGCTGCGCTTCAGGTTGAACACCAGGCGCGAGCGCTCACCGGCCTGCACCAGGTTGACGCTGTGCAGGTCGCCGAGGTTGAGTTCCTGGGTGTTCTTGCCGGTGGCGTTGACGGTGGCGCCGAAATCGAGCGCAATCCGGGCCGGGTTGGTGATGGCGAAGTTGATCGGCAACTTGGCCGGGGCATTCTTCAGCTGGATCTTCACAATCACATTCGAGCCCTGCTGGTTGGCAGCAATCGATTCGATGGCATTGCCGGCGGCGGCCGGCGCGGGGGCCGGTTCCTGGGCCAGCACGGCGGACGGCAGCGCGGCCAGCGCGCAGGCCAGCGCAAACAACGGCGCCAGCAGGACTGCGGCCGCGCGCTGCGCGGCAGGCGCCGGCTGTCGCAGGGAACTAGGGTAGGCGCTCATTTCGTGGTCTCCTTACTTTCCTGCAATTCCAATTTCGACATGCGCTCGACCCAATCGCCGGTCGCATCCTGGACGATTTCCTTGATATTCACCGCGCCGTCGGTGACGCTGGTGATCAGGCCGTAATTCTGGCCCACGTGCTGGCCCGTCTTGACCTGGTGCACCGCGCGGTCGATCTGTAACAGCGCGTAAATGGTGCCGCCCTTTTGCAGCGTGCCGACCATTTTCACGGCATCGAGCGGATAGCTCTCCAGCAGTTCCTTGCGGCGCTCCATATCGGGCTTGAGGCCGCCACCCTTGGACGCGTTTTCGCGCGCCAGCTCGGCCAGCAGCTTGTTCGGGTTGAACGGATCGAGCGCATCGCCGGACGCGTAGGCAAACGGGATGAAGGTTTTCGGTTCGCTGATCGGCTGCACTGCGACGTGGGCCTGGGCATCGGTCTGCTTCATCCATTGCCGCACTTCCTGCACGTCGCTGTCGCCGCAGGCGGCCAGCAGCAGCGGCAGCGCGCCTGCCAAGATCAGGTGGGCTCGCTTGCTCATGATTTTTTCGCCGCCTTTTTCTTGTCGGCCAGCGCCTTGCGCTGCGCGGCCACCTCTTCCGGATCCAGGTAGCGGAAGGTCTTGGCCACCGCGTCCAGGGTCAACGTGCCGTCCTTGCCGGTGTTCAGCGTCATGTTGTTCAACGTGACGATGCGCGGCAGGTTGGCCATGTCGCCGGCAAAGGCGCCGATATCGTGGTAATTGCCGCTGACCTTGATGTCGATCGGCAGCTCGGCATAGTAATCCTTGACCACCACCTGGCCCGGCTTGAACAGCTCGAACTGCAGGCCGCGGCCCAAGCCGGCCTGGTTGATGTCGGACAACAACGCGGCCATCTCGGCCTTGCTCGGCAGCTGCTTCTGCAGGCGGTCCACATACTGGTCGACCTGCATCTTCTGCACCCGCAAGGCATCCAGGTTGACCGCCTGCATGGTCTTGAACTTGTATTCTTCGCGCAGCTTCAATTCGGTGGCGGCGCCGGCGTCCTGTTCCTCGAACTGGCTACCCCAGTAGGCAAAGTAGCCCAGCGCGACCACGGCCGCGGTCACGCCCATCGCGCACAGCACGCGCGGCGCGATGGGCCATTGGCCGGGATGACGGTCGTTCAGGCCGCGGAACTGGCTCTGCAGCGACTCCAGCATTTCCTTCAGATTGAGGTTCAGATTGGTGGCCATATGCTCTCCGGTCAAGGCGTGGCTGCGCCGGCCGGGCCGGCGGCGCCGTTCGCGGTCTGCCGTGCGCCAGGGCGGGACTTGCCATCCTTGGCATCCTGGTCCTTGTCACGCGGGCGCTTGATGTTGACCACCAGGTTGAATTCGACCACTTTCTTGGCCGTCTTGCCCTGGCCCAGGCCGGTCGAGCGCACCTCGATCAAGTCCGGCTTTTCCAGCCATGGCGACACGCCCGCCAGGTTGCGCAGGAATTCCGACACCCGCTCCTGCGATTGCGCATAGCCCTGCACGGTGACTTTCTGGCCTTCTTGCTTGAAGGCCTTCAGGTAGACGCCGGCCGGTGTCTGCTTGACCAGTTCATCCATCAGATACACCGGCTGGTTGCGGTCACCCTGCAAATCTTCCACCGCCTGCTGGCGCGCCTTCAGCGCCTCGATTTCCTGCTTCAGCGTGGCGATCTCGGCGATCTTGGCATCGAGGCCGGTGATGGCAGTCTTGATGACGTGGTTGCGTTCATCCTGGATCGAGATCGCACGGGCGTTGTAGCCGCCCACCAGCAGCACGATGGCCGCGCCGACGATGCCGCCCAGGGTCAGCAGCGCAAAAAACGCCGCCTTTTGTTGCTTGCGCTTTTCCTCGCGATGCGGCAGCAGGTTAATCCGTATCATCAGCCAAACCTCCGCAAGGCCAGGCCGCAGGCGACCAGGTAAGCCGGCGCATCAGAGCGCAGCTGGGATTCACGCACGCCGGCGGCCAGCTGCATGCCCTTGAACGGCGAGATGACCGCGGTGGAAATCTTGGTGCGGCTGGCGATGATGTCCAGCAAGCCCGGAATCAGCGCGCAGCCGCCGGCCAGGAACAGCTGGTCGACCCGGGTGTAGGGCGTCGACGTGAAGAAGAACTGGATCGCCCGTGTCACTTCCAGCGCCGCGCTCTCCAGGAAGGGCTGCAGCAGGTCGCTCTGGTAATTGTCCGGCAGCTCGCCCGACTTCTTGCGCGTTTCCGCTTCGTCAAACGCCATGCCGTAGTTGCGCACGATGTCCTGGGTCAGCGCATTGCCGCCGAAGGGCTGCTCGCGCTCGTAGACGGTGACGCCGTCGAGCATCACGGAAATGTGCGTGACCTGGGCGCCGATCTGGAACAGCGCGACGATCTGGCCCGCGCCCGCTTGCGGCAGCTGGGCCGTCACCCGGTCCAGCGCGGCGCGCGCGGCGTAGGATTCGATGTCCATCACGGATGCCTTCAGGCCGGACGCTTCGGCGATGGCGACGCGGTCCTCGACCTTTTCGCGGCGCGAGGCGGCCAGCATCACTTCGATGTCTTCCGGCGAATTGGCGGCCGGACCGATGACGTCGAAGTCCAGGCTCACTTCGTCCAGCGCGAACGGGATGTACTGGCTGGCTTCGGATTCGACCTGCACTTCGAGCTGGTCTTCCGACAGGCCGGCCGGCAAGATGATTTTCTTGGTGATCACGGAAGCAGGCGGCATGCCCAGCGCCACGTGCTTGGCGCGCGAGCCGCTTTTCTTCCACACGCGGCGCATCGCTTCAACCACCTGGTCCATGTTCTCGATATTGCCGTCGACTACCGCGCCGCGCGGCAGCGGCTCGGCGGCATAGCGCTCCAGGCGGATTTCATCCTTGGCGCCCTGCGCCAGCTCCACCAGGCGCACGCTGGAAGTGCTGATGTCGATGCCGACCAGCGGCGGATTGCCCTGGCCGAGCAAAGTCTTGATATCGATCATCCGAGTCTCCTGGCGGAAAGCGCGAGATGCATGGCTGCGCCATGGCTGGCGCCGCTGCTGCTGTGCTGCCGGTGAGGCACTCGAACTGTATGCATAGGGAACTCGTTTGAAAACCAGCGTTTAGACTGCTTATATAAGACAGTACATTAAATCGTAGCAACAACACTGAGTAAGTGTAAAGGTATTTCTATTGTGCACGATTGAGCGTGTGTGCGGCTTTCGCCACAGTGTCGCGCTACTCTGTAGCCCCCCAAGAAACTAAGTTGTTTTGTTGCTCACGGGAAAAATTGCAACCAGTCCTGACAGGTGCGCCGGGAGCAAGTCCACTCGCTTATAATGAATCGGATACAACAGCGAAAGATAGCCCGCGCATGACTGCTTCCAATTCGGTTCCTCCCGCCTCCCCCTCCCCTGCCAGCAAAGGCTCCTTGCCTAAGCGCCTGCTCCTGACGGCCGCCCTCACCACGGTCGGTCTGGGCTTGGCCGCACTGCTGCTGGTGGTGTTCGGACTGGCGATGGCCTATCCCAACCTGCCTGAGCTGGACACGCTGACGGATTATCGTCCCAAGATGCCGCTGCGTATCTTCTCGGCCGACAATGTGCTGATCGGCGAATTCGGCGAGGAGCGGCGCAACCTGGCGCACATCAAGGATATCCCCGACGTCATGAAGAAAGCGGTGCTGGCGATCGAGGACGACCGTTTCTACGAGCACGGCGGCGTCGACTACACCGGCATCCTGCGCGCGGCCCTGCACAACGCGGTCGGCGGCGGTGGCAAGCAAGGCGCCTCGACCATCACCCAGCAGGTGGCGCGCAACTTCTTCCTGTCCAGCGAGCAGACCATCAAGCGCAAGGTCTACGAGATGTTGCTGGCCTGGAAGATCGAAAAGAACCTGAGCAAGGACCAGATCCTCGAGGTCTACATGAACCAGATCTACCTGGGGCAGCGCGCCTATGGCTTCTCGTCGGCGGCACAAATCTATTTCGGCAAGAATCTGAAAGACATTAGCGTGGCCGAAGCGGCGATGCTGGCCGGCCTGCCCAAGGCGCCGTCGGCCTACAACCCGGTGGTCAATCCCAAGCGCGCGCGCACCCGCCAGCAGTACATCCTGCAGCGCATGCACGAGCTGCGCTACATCAGCGACGCCCAGTACGAAGCGGCCAAGGCTGAACAGCTGAAGGTCAAGACCGACAGCAGCGAGTTCGGCGTGCATGCCGAGTACGTCGCTGAGATGGCGCGCCAACTGGTGTACGAGCAGTTCAAGGAAGACACCTACACCCGCGGCCTGAACGTGTTTACCACCATCACCAAGGCCGACCAGGACGCCGCCTACCTGGCGCTGCGCAAGGGCGTGATGGATTACGAGAAGCGCCACGCCTATCGCGGCCCGGAAGCCTATATCGACATTCCGCAGGCGAAAGAAGAAGCGGATGACGCCATCGAAACCGAATTGGCCGACCATCCGGACAGCGACGACATCATCGCCGCCATGGTGCTGGCCGCGACGCCGCAGCAGATCACGGCCGTCACCGCGTCCGGCGAGGAAATCCACATCACCGGACCGGGGCTGGAAATGGGCCGCTCCTGGCTGTCCGACAAGGCCGCGCCGAACAAGCGCATCCGCCGTGGCGCGGTGATCCGCGTGATGCAGGAGGGCAAGGATTGGCTGGTCACGCAAATGCCGGAAATAGAATCGGCGTTTGTCGCGGCCAGCACCCAGGATGGCGCGATCAAGGCCATGGTGGGCGGCTTCGACTACAACCGCAACAAGTTCAATCACGTGACCCAGGCATGGCGCCAGCCAGGCTCGTCGTTCAAACCGTTCATTTATTCGGCGTCGCTGGAGCGCGGCCTGTCGCCGGCCACCATCATCAATGACGCGCCGATCTCGTTCGACGCTGGCCAGACGGGCGGCCAGGCGTGGGAGCCGAAGAACTATGACGGCAAGTATGAAGGTCCGATGACCATGCGCAAGGGCTTGACCAAGTCCAAGAACATGATCTCGATCCGCATCCTGCACAAGATCGGCGCCAAGTACGGCCAGGAATACGCGACCCGCTTCGGCTTCGACGCGGAAAAGAATCCCCCCTACCTGACCCTGGCGCTGGGCGCGGGCAATGTCACGCCGCTGCAGATGGCGGGCGCCTACTCAGTGTTTGCCAATGGCGGCTACAAGGTCAGCCCGTATCTGATTTCCAAGGTGACTGATGCCAACGGCAAGGTACTGTCGCAAGCCCAGCCCGACCTGGCCGGCGATGAAAAGAACCGCGTCATCGACGAGCGCAACGCCTTCCTGATGGACAGCATGCTCAAGGACGTGGTGCGCTTCGGCACGGCGACCAAGGCGCTGGTGCTGAAGCGTCCCGACCTGTCGGGCAAGACCGGCACCACCAACGATTCGATAGATGCCTGGTTTGCCGGCTACCAGCCGAAGCTGGTGGGCATCGCCTGGATCGGCTACGACCAGCCCAAGAACCTGGGCAACAAGGAAACCGGCGGCGGCCTGGCGCTGCCGATCTGGATCAGCTACATGCAGAAGGCGCTGAAGAATATCCCGATCGAAGAGCGTGCCGTGCCGGAAGGCGTGATGCTGGTCGGCGACGAGTATTACTACGCCGAAAACCCGCCCGGCACCGGCGTGCACAACCTCGACGGCGGCAGCCATGGCACCCCGGCCGAGGAAAAGGCCAAGGACGCCGTCAAGAACGAGTTGTTCTAAACAAAAAGGCAGCCTCGGCTGCCTTTTTCTATTGCTCGGCCAATACCACCGGCCCACCGTACTGCATGCTGCACATGTCCGACAGCGACGCGAACAGCTCCGAGCCGTCGCGGGTGTTGCGCCACTTGCCGTCCTTGTGCTTGTAGTGGAAGCCGCCCGAGCGCGCCGCCACCCACAGTTCCTGCATCGCCGCCTGGCTGTTGACGATGATCTTGGAACCGTTGGCAATGAATTCGATTTCCAGCACATTGCCACTGCGGCTGCACTCGACATCGAGCATGTCCAGATCGTTCAAACGGTCCAGCGATGCCTCGATCGCGTCGAGGGTGGCTTCGGCCTGCGCCAGGAATTCTGATTCGCCCATGCTACACTCCAATATCTCAAGTCAAACCGTGATTTTAATCGTGAAGTCCTCTTTCCGTTTGTTTACCGGCACCATCCTGTGCCTGAGCGCCTTGTTGAGCGGCTGCGGCCAACCCGGCCCGCTGTATCTGCCCAAGGTTCCCGCCAAGCCCGCCAGCAGCAGCGAACTTGGCAAACCCGGCGTGCCTCCGGCCTCCTCTCCTGTGCCGGCCTTGCCGCCCGCTTCGCAACAGCCCGGCTCCCAACAATAAACTCACCCAGGTGCTATGTCGCATTTTTCCTATCAAGACGGCGTGCTGCACGCTGAAGGCGTGTCGCTGACCGCCATTGCCAACCAGTTCGGCACCCCGACCTATGTATATTCGAAGGCAGCGCTGCTGGCCAATTTCGCCTCCTACGCCGACGCCTGCGCCGGCCGCGATGCGCTGGTCTGCTACGCCATGAAGGCCAATTCCAACCTGGCCATCCTCGACTTGCTGGCCCGCCAGGGTGCCGGTTTCGATATCGTATCCGGCGGCGAACTGCTGCGCGTGCTGGCCGCTGGCGGCGATACGCGCAAGGTGATCTTTTCCGGCGTCGGCAAGAGCGTAGAAGAAATGCGCCTGGCGCTGGACAATGACATCCTGTGCTTCAACGTCGAATCGATACCGGAACTGCACCGCTTGAACGAGGTGGCCGGTTCCATGGGCAAGACCGCGCGCATCTCGCTGCGCGTCAACCCGAACGTCGATGCCAAGACCCACCCCTACATCGCCACCGGCCTGAAGGCCAACAAATTCGGCGTGGCCTTCGACGAGGCACTGGCCACCTACCGCAGCGCCGCCAAGCTGCCGCACCTGGAAGTGGCCGGTATCGACTGCCACATCGGCTCGCAACTGCTGGACGACGCGCCGCTGCTCGAAGCGCTGGACCGCCTGATCGAACTGATCGACCAGCTGGCCGCTGAAGGCATAGTTCTGCACCACCTGGACATCGGCGGCGGCATCGGCATCAACTACGGCGAAGCGGGCGAAGCGCCGCCGGTGCCGGTGGGTGACTACCTGGGCCGCCTGTTCAAGCGCATCGACGCATGGCGCGCCGAGCGCTACCAAGGCCAGCCGATCAAGGTGATCTTCGAGCCTGGCCGTTCGATTGTCGGCGACACCGGCGTGCTGCTGACCAAGGTGGAATTCATCAAGCACGGCGAAGAGAAGAATTTCTGCGTGGTCGACGCGGCGATGAACGACATGGCGCGACCTGCGCTGTACCAGGCGTGGATGGACATGCAGCCGGTGGTGAAAAGCGCTGCGTCCGCCGTGCAATACGATGTGGTCGGTCCGATCTGCGAATCGGGCGACTGGCTGGCGCGCGACCGGGCGCTGGCGGTGCAGGCGGGCGACCTGCTGGTGATGCATACCGCCGGTGCGTATGGCATGACGATGGCGTCGAACTACAACACCCGCGGCCGCGCGGCGGAAATCATCGTCGACGGCCAACTGGGCCACCTGGTGCGCCGCCGCGAGCAGCCGGAAGAGCTGTTCGCACTGGAATCGACGCTGAAATAATCCGCGTCATCTGCAATGACGAAGCGGCGCCTGGTGCGCCGCCTTTTCATCCGCGCAGTTCGACTTCCGCTTCGATCTCCACCGGGATATCGAACGGCAGCTCGGCCATGCCCACCGCGCTGCGCGCATGCGCGCCCACGTCCGGACCGAACAGGTCCAGTATCAGATCCGAAAAACCGTTGATGACGGAGGGGTGGCGGTTAAACCCCTGGCCCGAATTGACCATGCCGAATACGCGCGTCCAGGCAGCGATGCGGTCCAGGTCGCCCAGCCGGCGCTGCAGGCTGCCGAGGATGGACAGCGCGGTCAAGCGGGCCGCTTCATAGCCCTGCTCGATGCTCAGTTCCCGTCCGACCTTGCCGAACGGCGCAGCTACCGAGCCATCCGGATTCTGCGCACTATGCCCCGAAATATAAGCGCGCGTCCCGACCACCCGCACCAACTGAAACGGCAGCACGATCCCCGCTGGCACGATCACCTGCGGCGGCAACACCAACCCCAGTTCCTTCAAGCGCGCTTCGATTTTTCCCATGCCCGACCTTTCAGTGTACGCCAACGATTGCCTGCATTTAGCCAGTGTGCAGGATCTTGAAGGTGCCGTCCAGTTCGACAGGCTGGGCAAGGTCTTCGATCGTGACGTTGCTGACATGCGCGGCAGGCGGGCCGCGCCGGGACCACCGGATGATGGCGTCCAGCGTGGCCGCATCGCCGTCGACGCAAGCTTCCACCGAACCATCGCGGCGGTTGCGCACCCAGCCTTGCAAGCCGAGCGCGATCGCCTGGTTCGCGAACGAGGCGCGATAACCCACGCCCTGCACCCGCCCCTCGATTGTCAGCCGCTTGATCATGCCTGCCTCGCCGCCTCAGCCGATTGGATGAGCGGCGCCAGCTTGCTGCGATTCCAGTACAGGCGTATGCCCAGCAGCAGCGCCACGATTACGCCGAAGATGATGGGCTGGGTGAAGTTGTGCTTGCCCGCTTTCATCCACCAGAAGTGCAGGATGCCCAGCGGGGCAATCAGATACACCAGCCGGTGCAGCCACTGCCATTGCTTGCCGCCCAGGCGGCGTACCATGGCGTTGCTACTGGTCAGCGCCAGCGGCAGCAGCAGCACGAAGGCAATGAACCCTACCGTGATGAACGGCCGCTTCAGCACATCCTTCCACATCTCCTGCAGGTCGAAGAAGTGATCGAACCAGAAGAAGGTCATGAAGTGCAGCGCCGCGTAAAAGAAGACAAACAGCCCCACCATGCGGCGCAGCTTGACCAGCCAGTTCCACTTGCTCAGCTTGCGCAGCGGCGTCATGCCCAGCGTGATGCACAGGAAGTACAAGGTCCAGTCGCCGGTAGCACGCGTGATGAATTCCAGCGGCTCGACCAGCTGCCCGGTCAGCGTCAAATACACCATGCGCGCAAAGGGCAGCAGCGCCAGCACGAAGAGGATGACCTTGAGCAGGGTAATCTGCCTGGCCGTGGGATGGGATGCCATGATGGTTCACCTATGGGTTAGAAATACTTCTTCAAGTCCATGCCGGCATATAGCGGCGCGACGTCGTTGTAGCCGTTGAACATCAGCGTCTTGCGCTTGCGCGTCAGGAAGCCGTCTTCGCCGATGCGGCGCTCGGAGGCCTGCGACCAGCGCGGGTGGTCAACGTCCGGATTGACGTTGGAATAGAAGCCGTATTCGTTGGGCGCCGCCAGGTTCCACGCGGTGCGCGGCTGTTCCTTGACGAAGCGGATTTTCACGATCGACTTGGCCGATTTGAAACCATACTTCCACGGCAAGACCATGCGCACCGGCGCGCCGTTCTGATTGGGCAACGTTTCGCCATACATGCCCAGGGTCAGCAGGGCCAGCGGGTGATGGGCTTCGTCGATGCGCAAGCCTTCCACATATGGCCAGTTCAGCACGCGGCTGCCCACGCCCGGCATCTGTTTCTTGTCGGCCAGCGAGGTGAATTCGACGTATTTGGCATTGCCAGTCGGCTCGACGCGCTTGATGATCTCGGCGAAGGAGTAGCCTATCCATGGGATCACCATCGACCAGCCTTCCACGCAGCGCAGGCGGTAGACGCGCTCTTCCAGCGGCGCCAGCTTCAGCAGCGCATCCAGGTCCAGGGTCATAGGCTTGTTGACCTCACCTTCGATGGTGACGGTCCATGGGCGCGGCCGCAGCGTGCCGGCGTACTGGGCCGGATCGCTCTTGTCGGTACCGAATTCGTAGAAGTTGTTGTAGCTGGTGGCGTCCTTGTAGGCGCTCGGCTTGTCCAGCGCCGAGTAGGCTGGATTGAGCTTGGCGGCCAACTTGGGATTGATCCCCTGCGCGAAAGCTGCGCGGCCAGCCATGTCCAGCAGCGCCGCGCTGCCCAGCGTGCCGGCGACGATCTGCTTCATGAAGCTGCGGCGCGATTCATACACCTCGCGCGGCGTGATTTCTGATGAAAATGGCAATTCGATGCCATTGGGACTACGTTTGATCAACATGACAGCTCCGGGATTAGTGTGCGGTATATGGCTTGGTCGAACTCATAGCCTGAACCTTACACGAATCCCGAAAGCCGGGAATTACAGTGCGATTACATTTACAGCTTGCCGTAGGAATGCAGGCCGGACAGGAACATATTGACGCCCAGAAAAGCAAACGTGGTCACCAGCAAGCCTACCAGCGCCCACCAGGCCGCCGGACGGCCGCGCAGGCCCGTCATCAAGCGCATGTGCAGCCAGGCCGCGTAGTTGAGCCAGACGATCAGCGCCCAGGTCTCTTTCGGGTCCCACGACCAGTAGCCGCCCCAAGCCTCGGCCGCCCACAGGGCGCCCAGGATGGTGGCCACGGTGAAGAAGGCGAAGCCGACCGAAATGGCCTTGTACATCACGTCGTCCAGCACTTCCAGCGACGGCAGGCGGTCGGCCAGGTAGCCGCTCGATTTCAGCAGGTAGGCGGCCGCCACCATGGCCGACAGCGAGAAAGTGCCGTAGCCGATGAAGTTGGCTGGCACGTGGATCTTCATCCACCAGCTTTGCAGCGCCGGCACCAATGGCTGGATGTCGGCCGCATCGCGGGTGACGGTGTACCACAGCAGGAAGCCGACCGCGGCCGAGATCACCAGCAGCACGAAGGCGCCCAGCTGGCGGGTCTGGTAGCGCTGCTCGTAGTACAGGTAGAACAGCGCGGTAATCAGCGAGAACAGGATGAACACTTCGTACAGGTTCGAAATCGGAATGTGGCCGACGTCGGCGCCGATCAGGTAGGACTCGTACCAGCGCACCAGCATGCCGGTCACGCCCAGCACCACGCCGGCCCAGCACAGCTTGGAGCCGACCGCCGCGCCAAACGGCGAGCGCGACAGCAGGCCCAGCCAGTAGAACGCGGTCGAGAAGAAGAACATCGTGCCCATCCACAGGATCGCAGACTGGCTGGACAACATATACTTCAGGAAGAACTTCTGGTTGGCGGCATCCAGGCCGCCACCGTAGAGGGCGATCGCCCACAGCGCCAGCAGCGCGGTCAGCGGCAGCAGCCAGCGCACCGGCTTCCAGTGCCAGCCCAAGACGGTAAACACCGGCGCAGCCGCCAGCAGTATGCCTTTTTCATAGACGTCCATATAGGCGCCGTAGCGGTTCAGCGCGAACAGCGACGCCGCCAGCAGCACCAGGCCATAGACCCAGTCGATTGCAGAGAGGCGCTTGAAGTAGCCGGGCGCCTGGGTATAGGTTTGTTGTTGAGTCAGTTCCATGCTTATCTCCTGCTGCCCTCCCAGCTTACGCCGGTTGCGGCAGTTTTTCTTTCAAACTGGTGAATTCCTGCTCGAAATCCAGCGTTTTGCGCTGGGTGCTCATCGCCATCAGCGCGTGGGCGCCATGTTCGCCCTCCTTGATCCAGACCCACAGGCGGCGCTCGCGGATGTAGAACATCGAGAACACGCCCAAAATCAGGAACACGCAGCCCGCGTAGACTACCACTTTCCCTGGAGAGCGGGTTACCTGGAAGACGGATGCCTTGACCTCGGTGTAGTCGTCCAGCTGCAGATAAACAGGCGCGCCGTAGAAGAAGGCGTCCGACAGCGCATTGGTGGCCAACTGCAGGAAGCGCGCGTGGGTTTCGTCGGAGGCGGCCGGCGGCAAACCTTCCTGCTCGCGCGCAGCCTGCCACAGGTCCCACAGGCTGCCGTTGAGGATCTTCATGAAGATGTCGGCGGCCTTTTCCTGCTCCGCCGGCGGAATTTTTTCCAGGAAGTGGGAGATGGCAACGAAGCCGCCTTCCTTGCCGTTGCCGGCGAAAATGCCCAGGCTCTTTTCTGACGACGCCTGCAGTTGCTGGCGCAGTGTGTCGCCATTGCTGCCTTGCGGCGCGGCGCGCTCGGCGTAGCGCTTGGCGGCGCTGCTGCGCAGCCCGGCATCGTTGAGCGCGGCGCGGATGCGCATCCATTCGTTGATGGTGTGCTTGTCGTCGGCCGGTATGCGCAGGTAGCTGAACTGGTCGCTCGGATTGGCGCGCACGCCGGCCAGGAACACGGTGGCACCGTCGACCGTCACCGGCTGCATGTAGTTCAGGAATTCGCGCGCCTGGCCGGTCTTGTCGCGCAGCTTGTACTGCACGCTGGGGCCGACATTTTTCAATTCCTTGTTGTTGGCGTTCTTGGCGGCCGAGCCGAGGCGCTTGTCCAGGCCGACGGCGAACTGCTGCTCCAGGCTTACTCCCTTGGCGACGGCGCGCGGATCGGGCGTGCCCATGTTCTCCACGTTGAACGGACGGAAGCCCGACCACTCGACCGTGTAGCTATCGCCCATCGGGGTCGACGCGCCCACTTCGCCGGCGATCTGGAAGGTGGGCTGGCTGCCGCCTGCCATCGGGAAACCGGTCAGCTTGAGCTTGCTGCCGCCGTCTTCAAAGCTCGATTGGTAGACCGCCAGGCCCTGGTAGATCAGCGGCTTGTTGACTTCGATGGTGGCCGGGAAGGTCTTGCCGCTGGCGTGATCGTGCACCACCACCTCGCTGGCGAACAGCTTGGGCATGCCGGTGGAGTAGAAATCGATGTTGAACTTCTTCAGTTCGATGGTAAACGGCAGATCCTGGATCAGCACGCCGTCAGCGCGCGGGATGATGGCCGTCTCGCTGGACCCGCCTTCCGGAATCATGGTATTGCCGCGGAAGGTGGGATTGTTCAGGCTGAGGCGGTGCTGGGCCGGAATCTGTGCGATCACGCCGCTGCCGGCAAACGGCGTCTTGCCGAGGAACCATTCCTGCAGGCGGATCGGCATGTCCGAATCGAGCAGGCCGCCGATGCAGATGATGACAATGGCCGAGTGGGCAAAGATATAACCAAACTTGTTGCCGGCGCCGCGCTTGGCTGCGACCAGCGTGCCACCGTCTTTTTCGACGATCTTGGCGGCATAGCCGGCGTCCACCAGCCGCGCCGCGGTCTGCTGCGCCAGCGCCGGACGGGCCAGCGGCGAAGTCCATTCGGCCTTGTGGTGGAAATTCTGCAGCGACTGCTCGCGCACGTGGTCGCGCCAGCTGCGCATGTCCTTGATCATCTTCGGCGTATTGCGGACGATGCACAGCGTAGTCGAAGTGACCAGGATGGCCATCAGCAACAGGAACCACCAGGCCGAATACACGGCATACAGGCCGGTCTTGTTGAACACGTCGAACCAGAACGGGCCGAACTGGTTGATGTAGTTGCTCATGGCCTCGTTCTGCTTCATCACCGTGCCGATGATGGAGGCGATCGCGATCATGGCCAGCAGGGCGATGGCAAAGCGCATCGAGGAGATCAGTTCGACGATTTCACCGACCACGGGGCGGCGGGTCTGGAGTTCGATACCGGTGGTGCTAGGGCTGCTCATGCTTGGAAGTGTCTCAAAAAAAGGGCCGGGATGCTGCGCCCCGGCAGCATACCAACAAAAAGGGCAGCCCGCTTGCGCGGCTGCCCTATGCTGTGATCTATTTTATCCGCGCCTGAAAGTGCGGCATCGCCCGGCTTATTTCAGGCCGGCAACGTAATCGGCGACGGCCTTCATTTCGTCGTCGGACATGCGCTTGGCGATGATGCTCATTTGCGGGCTGTTCTTGCGGGCGCCGCTCTTGAACAGGCCCAGCTGGGCTACCGTGTAGTCCTGGTGCTGGCCGCCGATGCGCGGGTATTGCACCGGAATGCCGGCGCCGGCCGCGCCGTGGCAGCTGGCGCAGGCCGGGACGTTCTTCTCGGCGATGCCGCCGCGGTAGATCTTCTTGCCCAGTTCAACCGTGTCCTTGTCCTTGGCGGCGCCCGGCTTTTGCTGCTGGGTAGCCAGGTAGGCGGCAATGTTGTGCTTGTCTTCGTCGGTCAGCATCTTGGCGTAGGTCGTCATGACGGCCTGGTTGCGATCGGCGGTGGTGAAATTCACCAGTTGCTTGTAAATATAGCCTTCGTGCTGGGCTGCCAGTTTCGGATTGACCGTGATGGTCGAGTTGCCGTTGGCGCCGTGGCAGGACACGCAAGCGGGCAGGCCGCGCGCATTGTCGCCATCGGTGAACAGGGAACCGCCTTTGGCGGGATCGATTTTGACGGCAACCGCCTCAGCGTGGGCTGGCTTTTTTTCTTCAGCGGCCGACACGGTTGCCGAAACCGCCAGCAGAGTGACGAACAAGGATTTTACCAACGGTGAAAACGCACGATTCATTAAGACACCCTGACTAGTCAATAATTTAAAGGATTGAAGCTCCACTGACCTTGCACGAAATATGCTAGGCAACAATTCGTAACCCCTTATTGTACAATAGCTTTCCAGCGTTTCCGCTCCATTTTGTTGCTTTTTATACTTATCTTATGTCCAAACTCTGGCAAGCCCGCTTCTTCACGACGGTCAACCAATTACGCGACTTGCCCGATACCAAAGTACCGGAAATCGCGTTCGCGGGCCGTTCCAATGCCGGCAAATCGACCGCCATCAACATTCTGTGTAACCAAAAGGGTCTGGCGTTCGCCTCCAAGACCCCGGGGCGTACCCAGCACATCAACTACTTCTCGATCGGCGGCGCGCACGTGGCCCAGCACCGCAAAGACCCGACCATCGTCGACGAAATCGAATGCCTGCTGGTGGACTTGCCCGGCTACGGCTACGCGGAAGTATCCGGTTCGGCCAAGCTGCACTGGCAGCGCCTGCTGGGTGACTACGTGCAGCGCCGCGAACAGCTGGCCGCGCTGATCCTGATCATGGACTCGCGCCGTCCGTTCACCGAGCTGGACATCCAGATGCTGGAGTGGTTCGCGCCGACCGGCAAGCCTATCCACTGCATCCTGACCAAGGTGGACAAGCTCAACCGCAATGAATCGGTCAATGTGCTGCGCCAGGCGAAAGCCAAGCTGGACAGCTACGTCGACGAAGACGGCGAAGGCTTCCCCTTCACCGTGCAACTGTTCTCCGCGCTCAAGCGCATCGGCATCGAAGAAGCCAACGACAAGATCCTGGAACTGGCCGGCATCACCGACGAGGATGCCGCCGCCCAGGTTGAACTGATCGAGATGGAAGACGATGTCGAGCCAGACGACGAGCAATAACCCACCGTTTTAGGAAAGTCCCAGCGATGCACCATCCTCACGTTTCCGCCCAATTCCCTGCGATCCGCATGCGCCGCATGCGCCGCGACCCGTTCTCACGCGCGCTGATGCGTGAAAACGTGGTGACGGCAGCCGACCTGATCTACCCGGTATTCATCCTCGAAGGCACCAACCAGCGCCAGCCGGTGTTGTCGATGCCGGGCGTGGAACGGCTGTCGGTGGATCTGCTGCTGAAGGTGGCGCAAGAATGCGTGGCGCTGGGTATTCCGGTACTGGCGCTGTTCCCGGTGATCGACTCGGCCAAGAAGACTCCGGACGGCGTCGAAGCCACCAACCCGGACGGCCTGGTGCCGCGCGCGGTGCGGGCGCTGAAGCAGCACTTCCCTGAGCTGGGCATTCTGACCGACGTGGCGCTGGATCCCTACACCAGCCACGGCCAGGATGGCCTGATCGACGAAAACGGCTATGTGCTGAACGACGTCACTAGCGCCATGCTGATCCGCCAGGCGCTGTGCCAGGCCGACGCCGGGGTTGACGTGGTGGCGCCGTCGGACATGATGGACGGCCGCATCGGCGCCATCCGTGCCGCGCTGGAGGAAAAGGGCCACATCCACACCCGCATCATGGCCTATTCGGCCAAGTATGCATCGGCCTTCTACGGCCCGTTCCGCGACGCGGTGGGCTCGGCCAAGAACCTGGGCAAGAGCGACAAGAACACTTACCAGATGGACCCGGCCAACAGCGACGAAGCGCTGCGGGAAGTGGGCCTGGACCTGGCCGAGGGCGCCGACATGGTGATGGTCAAGCCGGGCATGCCCTATCTGGACATCGTGCGCCGCGTGAAGGACGAGTTTAAGGTGCCGACCTTTGCCTACCAAGTCAGCGGCGAATACGCGATGCTCAAGGCCGCCGCGCAAAACGGCTGGCTGGACCACGACAAAGTGATGATGGAAGCGATGCTGGCCTTCAAGCGCGCCGGCGCTGACGGCGTGCTGAGCTACTTCGCGCTGGACATCGCCCGCCTGCTCAAAGCCCACGCTGGATGAGAAACGGCGACATCGCACGCTGTCCCGACACGGGACAGCGTAGTCCAGCGCGGTTTTTCATGGAACCGGGTGCCTGATCCAGTTGGCGATCAGGTCCACGGCCTGCTGTTCCATGCCGATATAGCCATGATAGTGCAGCGCCCCGCAGGCATCGCCGCTGGGGTGAGCGCCGCCGTCGACGATCAGCGTCTTGCTGAGCGGCGCCGCGGTCAGCTTGGCGGCGATATGCTGCGCTTCATACGGCCGGCAGATGCCGCACGCGTCCTGCGCGTGATGCAACACCAATACCGGCACTTTGATCTTGCCCAGCTCCTGGCTAGGCACCGCCCCTTCCCTCTGGTACGACGTGATCGACGAACTGAGCACGATGCCTGCCAGCTGGCCCACGCCGCTGTCGCGGATCGCGGCAGCCGTCACCGACACCGTGCCCATGCTGGTGCCGACCAGCCATAGCGGCGCTGGGCTTTTCGCTTTGATCGCCTTGAAGAGGGCTTGGTTGTCCTGCTGGTGTGCATCGCTGAGGCGGGCGTGGCCGTCCAGCTGGTGCAAGTCCGCTGCCAGGCCGACTAGCACCAGGTTGAACGGGTAGGCGGCAAACAGTTTGGCGGAACGTATCAGGAAGTTGCGGCTGCCGGGCCAGCCATCTTCGGCAATCTGGCCGTAGCCGCCGTTGCCGCCCGCGTACAGCACCAGCGTGGCGAGCGCATCGTCGCGCCAGAGCGCGTACACGGGCACGCTGGTGCCGCGCGTGTCGACCTGCATCACGCTGCCGATGGGCGCGGCCCGGACGGGCGCGGCCAGTGCCATGGTTGCCGCGGCCAGGACAGTGATGGCTGCGCGCCGTTTCATTGCTACTGCGTCCAGCTGAAACGCCAGGCCCGCATCAGCGTTTGTATTCGGGGAACATTTCCTTCAGCAAGAAGGCAATCAACTCTTTTTCGTCTTCCTTGCGCGCGCTCATGATGACGACCTTGCCCAGGCGATGCGATTCCCATGGGAAGTCGCCGGTCTTTTCCTTGCGGATCACCTTGATCATTTCCTTGACGACGGCCGTTTCGATATCCGGCTCGGCGCCCTGCTCGACGTGGATCTCCTGCAACCACTGGCGCCTGAAGTTGGTATTCCAGCCACGGAATTTCACGTCCGCGCTATGAAAGGTCTTGTTGACCTGGAAGATGCCGCCGGTATCGTCGCGGTCGGCACCGGCGGTGCGGCCCTGCGCGCCCATGATGTTGGCCTTGGCGATGCGCAGCGCGCGGTCGTTGGCGCTTTCCACCGCCGGCTCGGCCGGCTGCGGGTTCTCCGCCTGGCGCGCGGCACGGCGCTTGGCAACCATTTCCGACATGTCCGCCTCAGGCGGCGGCTGCATCTTGGCCACCACCGGCGGCACATAGGTTTCCAGCTTCGGACGCTCGGCAGCCGGCGGCGTGATGGTCGCCACCTGCTTGCGCGGCGGCGGCGGCTTGGACGCCTTGGCTAGCTCGGTCTTCTTCGGCTGCGCCTTGTTGAGCTTTTTTTCCGGCAGCGGGGAAATATAGACCATCTGGCCACCTGCCGGCGGACCGGCGTGGTGCATCGGCTCCGCCGGGCGGAACAGGTAGTACAGCACCCCCAGCAAGTGCAGGGCGATGGATATACCGATGCCGATCCGGTTCGAGCCCGGCTTGCGGTCCCAGCTACCGTACCCTTCACGCGCCTGCGGCAATTTCTGTCCGCAAGTCTGGCAGTACTCGGAATCTGCTGACACTGAATGGGTATCGTCGTGCAAAATAACTCAAACTTTCTTGGGGCGAAGTCATCAAAATGCGGCCATAGTGCCAGAGTCCCGCCGTTTTGGGAACCGCTCCGAGGGCCCGCGCAGGCACGGGCGTGCGCCGGCCGGAGGCGCAATACGCGGTAGCTTACAAGAGCCGGCCCTTGAGGGTTGTTACCGTATGTATCAATGCCGCTACAAAACGGCCACCACGGACACAGCCTGGGAGGCGCCGCGCCAGGCGCGGCGACGCCGGCTGCGGCGCCGAGTATCGGGTATCAGGGCAAACATGGCGGAAACACAACTGTCGGCATCTGGCACCTGGCGCGAGCGCAGCAGCGGACGCGGCAAGGCATGGGCTAGTAATGCGCGCCTTCCGGCAGATAGCCCAGCGCCCAGGCAGGCGGCGCCGGCTGGCCCTGCGCGTTGACGATGCTGCCGTCGGCGGCGATGTCGGGCAGCAGCTTGCACTGGAGGGCGATGGCGGCGATGCGCTCCAGCAGGCTCAGCCCGCGCGGGCCCATGCCGAGTATGCTGATGCTCTCACGCTGCAGCCGCGCTCGCCTGCGTCTGCTTAGCGCAAGGAACACGCCTTGCCATGAGAGAGAGGCGATCCGCGCATCAGCTTGTCACGACTCAATTTTTGGACGTGTTCACCGCTTTCAACGGTAGCGCATGCACGGCTTTGCGGGGCGGCTGCGACAGCTCGGCGTCGGCAGCGATTTCAGCATCCTGCATCGGGCCGGTGCCGCTGTACTTGTCGAGGAACAGGTAGATCACCGGGGTGATGTACAGCGTGATCACTTGCGAGAAGAGCAGGCCGCCAACCACGGCCAGGCCCAGCGGCTGGCGCAGCTCGGCGCCGGCCCCCAGGCCCAGCGCGATCGGCAAGGCCCCCATCAGCGCGGCCATGGTGGTCATCATGATCGGACGAAAGCGCAGGATACAGGCTTCGCGTATCGCTTCGGCCGGCGACCTGCCTTCATTGCGCTGCACGTGCAGCGCGAAGTCGATCATCATGATGGCGTTTTTCTTGACGATACCGATCAGCATCAGGATGCCGATGATGGCGATCATGGTCAGGTCGAGGTTAAACAGGCGCAGCGTCAGCAGCGCCCCCACGGCCGCCGACGGCAGGCCGGCCAGTATCGTCAGCGGGTGGATATAGCTTTCGTACAGCACGCCCAGCAGCACGTAGATCACGCCCAGCGCGGCAATGATCAAGATCAGCTGGCTACCTTGCGAACTCTGGAACACTGCCGCGTCGCCGCCGTAGTTGGTGATGACCGATGGCGGCAAGTGCATGTCCTCGGCCATCTTGTCGATCTTGGCGGTGGCGACACCCAGCGGCACATCCGGCGCCAGGTTGAACGACAGCGTGATCGCCTGCAGCTGGCCCTGGTGGTTGACGGCGGTCGGGCCGATGGTGCGCGTGACGCTGGCAAAGCTGGACATCTGCACCAGCTGGCCATTCTTGTTGCGCACCGAAATGCGGGTCAGCGCATCGTCGAACTGGCGGTCGGCATCGGCCGCTTCCAGGATCACATAGTAGCTGGCGGCCGGCGAGTAGATGGTCGACACCTGACGTTCGCCAAAGGCCAGGTACAGCGCGTTGCGGATGTCGCCGATGGCCACACCCAGATTGTTGGCCTTGTCGCGGTCTATCATCAGCGACGCTTGCAAACCCTTGTTCTGCGAATCGCTGGTAACGTCGCGGAAGTCCGGATCGGCGCGCATGCGCTCGAGATAGCTATCGGCCCAGTCGTTCAGCTGGCCGGGGCTGACCGATTGCAGCGTGTACTGGTAGCGGCTCTTGGACTGGCGTCCACCCAGCTGCAAGTTCTGCACCGGGCTCAGGTAGACCGACATGCCGGGAATCGTCTTGGTGGCCTTGCGCAGGCTGTCCAGCACTTGCGGCATTTTCTTGCGTTCGCCGCGCGGCTTGAGCACCAAAAACATGCGGCCACCGTTACCGCCGCTGACGAAGGACGTCACGTCTTGTACGTTCGGATCGGCCTTGATGACGGCCGCCACGCGGTCCTGCAGCGCCAGCAGCGCCGCCGAGGAAATGTCTTCCGAGGCTTCGGTGGTGACGCGGATCTGGCCCAGGTCTTCCTCGGGGAAGAAGCCTTTCGGAATGGTGATGTATAGCACCGCCGTCAGCGCGAAGGTGGCCACGGCAGCCAACAGCACGATGTTGCGGTGGCGCAGCGCCAGGTCCAGGGTGCGCACATAGGCGTTACGCAGGGCGGTGAAGCCGGTCTCGAACCAGCGGCCGATGAAATTGCCCTGGTCATGCTCGGGATCGATGGCGTCAGCCGGCAGCAACCGCGCGGCCAGCATCGGCACCAGCATGAGCGACACCGCCGCCGACACCAGCACCGACAAGGCCACCACCACGGCAAATTCGTGGAACAGCAAGCCGATCACGCCCGGCATGAAGAAGATCGGGATGAATACCGCCACCAGCGAGATCGAAATCGAAATAATGGTGAAGCCCATTTCCCTGGCGCCCACCAACGACGCTTGCAGCGGCCGCTTGCCCAACTCGATGTGGCGCACGATGTTTTCCAGCACCACGATGGCGTCGTCGACCACCAGGCCGACCGCCAGCGTAATGCCCAGCAGCGAAACGTTGTCCAGGCTGTAACCGAAGGCATACAGCAGCGCCAGCGCGCCCAGCAGCGAGATCGGCATGGTGATCGCCGGGATGAAGGTCGCGGCAGCGCGGCGCAGGAACAGGAAGATCACCAGCACCACCAGGCCCACCGTCAGCGCCAAGGTCAGGTTGACGTCATGAATCGCTTCGCGGATCGACACTGAACGGTCGTTGACCAGGTTGATGTTGATCGAGGCCGGCAGTTGGGCCTTGAAGCGCGGCAACAGGCGCCGCACGCCATCCACCACCTGCACCGTGTTGGCGTCCGGCTGGCGCTGCACCAGCAGCACGATGGAGCGCTCGCCGTTGTAGCTGCCCGAGGTCTTGACCGACTGGAAGCTGTCCTCGACGGTGGCGACTTCTTTCAGGCGCACCGGCTGGCCGTTGCGGGTGGCGATGATCAGCTCAGCAAATTCGGCCGCCTTCATCATCTGCGCATTGCCCTGGATGGTCAGCGTCTGGCTTGGACCGTCCAGCACACCCAGCGGCGTGTTGGCGTTGGCCGACTTGATGGCACTCTGCAACTCGTCCAGGGTCAAGTTGCGCGCGTTCATCAAATCGGACTTGGCGCGGATGCGCACCGCAAAGCGCTTCTGGCCGTTGACGCTCACTTGTGCCACGCCCGGCAGGGTCGACAGGCTGGGCGCGATCAGGTTTTCAGCGTAATCGTTCAGTTCGGCCAGGGTCAGCGACGGCGAGTTCATGGTCATGAACAGCACCGGCGCGTCGGCCGGGTTGACCTTGCGGTAGGACGGCAAGTCCGTCATTTCGATCGGCAACTGGCGTTGCGCGCGCAGCAGCGCCGCCTGCACGTCGACCGCCGCTTCGTTGACGTTGATGCTAGGATCGAATTCCAGCGTCAGCGAGGAATTGCCCAGCGTGTTGACCGAAGTAACCAGCGACAGGCCGGCAATGGTAGAGAATTGCTTTTCCAGTGGCAGCGCCACCGAGGACGCCATGGTGTCCGGTGCGGCGCCGGGCAGGTCGGCGCTGACGTTGATGACGGGTGTGTTATAGCTGGGAAGTGCGGCAACCGGGATGTAGAAGTATGACAGTACGCCGGCCAGTATCAGGGTCAGCGACAGCAGCACCACCATCACGGGGCGCCGGATACAGAGCTCGGAGAGGTTCATGCCAGCCCGCCCTTGTGCTGGCCAGCGTCGGACGCCGGCGGCTCACTGCTGGCGATGCGCACCTTGCCGCCCGGTCGCAGATTTTGCTTGCCGTCGACAATCACTTGCTCGTTGCCGCGCAGGCCGCTGACAGCGGCGCTATCGCCAAAGGAGTGCAGGCGCTTGATGTTGACCACTTGCGCGGTCTGGTCCGGCCCCACCGCGTACACAAAGGTGCCGTGCGTATTGCTAATGATAGCGTTTTGCGGCACTACCATGACGTTTTTCAGTACCCGGGTGGTCAGCCTGGCGTTCACGTATTGCCCTGGCCACAACAGGGTATCCTTGTTGTCGAACTGCGCCTTCACACGGATCACGCCGGCACTCGGGTCCACCGTGTTGTCGATGAAGCTGAGCGCGCCGTCGACCGTCTTGTCGGTATTGCCCAGCGTGACCTGCACCGGCACCTGGCCTTCCTGTTGGGCTTGCAGCAGGCCGGACAGCGCCACTTCCGGCAAGGTGAACGCGACGGTGATCGGATCGAGCTGGGTGATGGTGGTCAGCGAGGTGGCCATCTGCACCAGGCTGCCCGCATAGACGTTGATGGCACCGACGCGGCCCGTCATCGGCGCGCGGATGGTGGTGTAGCTGGCGTCGACGGTAACGGCGCGGGTGGCGGCCAGGTCGGACAGCATCAGCGCGCGGGCCGCATCGGCCTGGCTTTTCAGCGTGTCGACGGCGCCCTGGGCGATGAAGTTTTTGCTCAGCAATTCCTGGCTGCGTTGGTACTGGCGCTCCAGGTCGGCCAGCGCGGCGCGGTCGCGCTGGACCTGGGCCTGCGCCTTGTCGACGTTGGCGCGTTCACTGCGGTCATCGAGCGAGAACATCAGCTGGCCCGCCTTGACGAACTGGCCCTCCTTGATGTGGACCTTGGCGATGGTGGCGGTGGTTTGCGGATGCAGGTCGACCGTGCTGATCGGCGTCACGGTGCCGTTCGCCTGCAGTATTACCGGCACATCCTGGCGCTGCGGTGTCATCACGCTGACCGTGGTTGGCCCCTGCTGTCCGGCAGACTTGGCCGTAGCGGTCTCGCTGCCTGCGTGCGTTACGTACCAGATGCCGCCGCCCGTCACGAGCACCGCACTCACCAGAATTGCTAGGGATGTTTTTTTCATTTTGCGCTTAATTTGCCGTCGGAAAATATTGCCGCGATGCACTGGGCGGCGGCTATTGTCGCATAAACTGCGCGTAAAAAATCGTTTAACCTCCGCTATATATGCGAACAGCAAGGCTAACAGCCGCTTAGTGGCCAGCGTAGTATTCCGGCACGATCAGCGTCACTTCCAGGCCGCCGTCCGCATGGTTGGAGAGCATGACGCTGGCGCCATGCTGTTCGGCAATGTTACGGGCGATGGTCAGGCCCAGCCCGGTGCCGCCGGACTCGCGCGAGCGCGAGGTTTCGATGCGATAAAAGGGTTCGAACACGCGCGCCATCTGGTCCGGGGCAATGCCGGGACCACCGTCGCGGATGCAGATGCGCGCCGCGCCGACCATGCGCTCCACGGTCACTTGCGCATACTGGCCGTATTTGACGGCGTTATCGATCAGGTTGACCAGGCAGCGGCGGATCGCCAGCGGCCGGCCCATCAGCGCCATCGAGGCGCGGCCTTGCAATTGGACCTGCTGGCCGCTGTCGGCGGCGTCGGCGCAAACGCTGTCGAGCAGCGAATCGAGGTCCAGCGCCTGCATGGTTTCCGTGGTGTCCATGCTACGCGCCAGGTCCAGCCCTTCCTTGACCATCTGCTGCATGGCCGACAGGTCGTCGATCAGCTTGTGCTGCAATTCCTGGTCCGCGACTTTTTCCAGCCGCAGGCGCAGGCGCGTCAGCGGGGTTTGCAGGTCGTGGGTGATGGCGGCCAGCATTTGCGTGCGCTGGAAGATGTGCTGACGGATGCGCGCCTGCATGGCGTTGAAGGCGGCGCTGGCTTGACGGATCTCGGCCGCGCCGGACAGGGCCAGCGGCGGGTGGTTAATGTCGTTGCCCAAGTCCTTGGCCGCCTGCGCCAACTGCTTCAGCGGCCGCATGGTCATGCGGGTTACCAGATAGGCCAGGAAAGCGATGCAGAACAGGAAAGGCAGCATGGTCAGCACTTCGTTGTGCGCACCGCCGGCCGGCGGCGGCCGAGGCGGCAGCACGGACAACTTCATCACCTCGCCATCGCGCATCTGCACCAGCATGGTTTCGCAGGTGCCGCGCCATTGGGTCGACGCGAAGATCGAGGTAGTCAGGCGCGGACGGTCGCAGGCGCTGGGCCGCTCGGCCAGCGCTCCGGTCTTGAAGCCGGAACCCAGGCGGCTTTGCAGCGCGGCCGAGAAGTCGCTCGGCGGCAAGGCGGTGCTCACCGGCAAGTCGGTCGGCTCAAGGCGCACGCTGCCGCGGCTGGCCACCTTCATGTAGGTGGCGCGCGAAGCGGCCGGCACCGCGTCAGCGGTGGTGATCAGCTGCTCGGCACGTTCCAGTGCGTGGAAGTCACGATAACGCTCCAGCTGGCGGGTACGTTCGCCCACGGCCAGCCACTGGGTCAGCGTGGCCGAGGCCACGATCCCCAGCAGCAGGACCAGGAACACACGCCCGGTCATCGATCCAAGGAAAGCTTTCACGCCATCGGCTCCACGCTGACCTGGCCGGCCAGCACATAGCCCCCGTTGCGCACTGTCTTGATGATTTGCGGCAGGCGCGCATCTTCGCCCAGCTTCTGGCGCAGACGGCTGATTTGAATGTCGATCGAACGGTCAAAGGGATCGGCATCGCGGCCCTGGGTCAGATTGAGCAGCTGGTCGCGGTTGAGCACGCGGTTCGGATGTTCGAGGAAGACTTTGAGCAGGCGGAATTCGGCGCCCGACAGCATGATGACGATGCCGTCCGGGTTCAGCAGGTGGCGCGCGGTCAGGTCCAGCGTCCAGCCCGAGAAGCGCATCTGCTGCGCCTTGTCGGCGCCGCTGTTGGCAGGCATGGCGTTACTGCGGCGCAGCACGCTGCGGATGCGCGCCAGCAGCTCGCGCGGCTCGAACGGTTTCGGCAGGTAGTCATCGGCGCCCATTTCCAGGCCGAGGATGCGGTCCAGCGGCTCGTTGCGGGCGGTCAGCATAATCACCGGCATGCTCGAGTGCGCGCGCAGCTTGCGGCACAGTGTCAGGCCGTCGTCACCGGGCAGGTTCAGGTCCAGCACCAGCAGGTCGGGGCGGGATTCGTCCAGCAGTTTCCACATGGCCAAGCCGTCTGCCGCGCACAGGGCGCGGTAGCCGTTCGATTCAAGGTAGTCGGCCAGCAGAGTGCGGATGTCGCGATCGTCGTCGACGATCAAAATCGTAGAAGTGGGTTCCATACCTTAATTATCCCCAGATCAGCGGCCTAAGACCAATCACCAATTGTATCGTCTTGTATATTGCTTTAGGCATTGCTTGCAGGCGAAACAACTTGATACAAAAACTTCGGCGCAGGAAACTTGGGGGAAACAGCTGGCTGCGATGATGGTTCCATGGGCGTGATCCCCCCCTTAACCAACCAAAAGGACATCCACATGAACACCTTCCGCAACCGCGTACTGATAGGCTTGACTGTGCTGGGCATGGGCTCGGCCTCGCTGGCGGCGCACGCCGATGACAACAGCCCGCCTCCAGCCGGCCGCCACGGCAGCGCCGTCAACAAGGAGCAGATGCAGGCCAAGATGGCCGAGAGGTGGACCCAGCGCCAGGCCAAGCTGCACGACCTGCTGAAGCTGAGCGCCGCGCAGGAAGCAGCCTGGAGCACCTATCAGGCCGCCATCAAGCCTGAGCCGCACACCGGTGAGCACACGCCCATGTCGACACTGTCGGCGCCTGATCGCCTGAGCAAGATGATTGATATGAGCAAACAGCGCACCACCGCCATGCAAGCCCATCTGGCCGCATTGCAAGCCTTCTACGGCACGCTGAGCGTCGACCAGAAAGCCATCTTCGACGCGCACACCATGGGCGGCGCCAAGGCTGGGCATCACCGCATGGACTGGATGCACCACGGTTAACGCGCAGATGCGCAGCGCACACCAACCGGCCGCGCAGCCGCTGGCCGGCAGCGCGGCCGGTTGGTGGCCGCCGGCACTTAATTGAGACGCGACAGCGAGCTCAGGAACTTGCTCGCATCCTGAAAACCGACGATGCGCGCATCGCTGATTTCCAGGCCCTTGCCGTTAAACAGGATGATGCCCGGCGGGCCGAACAGCTTGAAGCGCTTCAACATGGCCTTGTCGTCTTCGCTGTTGTTGCTCACATCGATTTGCAGCAGAATGGAATTGGCCAGGCGGGCGCGCACGGCTGGCTCGACAAAGGTCAGCTTTTCCATTTCCTTGCACGACACGCACCAGTCGGCATAAAAGTCCAGCAGCGCGGTCTTGCCGCCGGTCTGGGCCAACACGGCGTCCAGCTCGGCCACGCTCTTGATGCGCTTGAAGGCCAGCGGCTTGACGGCCTGGGCGCCCCCCAGATGGGCCAGCGGCGCCAGCGGATCACGACCGCCGGAGGCCACGCCAACGAGCTCGAGCACGCCCAGCACCGCAAACACCAGCCCGACCGACTTGGCCAGCCACTGCCCGCTATGCATCAGCAGGTAGACGCCGTAGCCGATGAACAAGGCCATCCAACCCAGCATCTGCACCGCCACCGGCAGCACCGGCGACACCAGCCACCATGCCATCGCCAGCATCAGCACGCCGAAGCAGCGTTTGACTGCATCCATCCACACGCCGGCACGTGGCAGCAATGCGCCGGCCGATACGCCGACCAGCAGCAGCGGCACGCTCATGCCGACCGCCATCGCGAACAGCGCGCTGCCGCCGATGATGACGTCGCGGGTCTGGCTGATGTACAGCAGCGCACCGGCCAGCGGCGCGGCCACGCACGGGCCGACGATCAGCCCGGAAATCGCCCCCATGGCAAACACGCCGGCCAGCTTGCCGGACGACTGGCGGTTCGAGACAGTGCTCAATTTGTCCTGCAGCACGCTGGGCACCTGCAGTTCATAGAAGCCGAACATCGACAGCGACAGCAGCGCCATCAGGATGGCAAACGCGCCCAGCACCCAAGGGTTCTGCAGCGTCGCGGCCAAGCCTTCGCCGACCAGGCCGGCAGCCACGCCCAGCGCGGTGTAGACAATGGCCATGCCCAGCGCATACGTCAGCGACAGCAGCAGGCCGCGGCTGCGGTTGCTGCGATCGCCCTCGCCCACGATGATCGACGACAAGATCGGCACCATCGGCAGCACGCACGGCGTGAACGACAGGCCCAGGCCCAGCAGCGCGAACAGCGGCAGGATGACCAGCAGCTTGCCGCTGTTGAGTGCGGCTGCGATGCGGCCCAGGTCGCTCGAGGCCGGCGCAGCAGCTGCGACCGGCGCGGCCTGCACCGGCGTGGTGATGGTCGTTTGCGGCGTCGGCACCACATTCACGGTGACGCCAGGGCTGACCGCGGCCAGCTTGCCGTCTTGCGCGGCTGCCGCCGGGGCGGCGCCTGCCGCGGCAGGCGCGGCAGGCAGCGGCACCGAGCCGCTGCCCAGCAGATTGGCCTTGGCTTCCTGCGGCGAATAGCACAGGCCCTTGTCGGAGCAGCCCTGCGCGGTCGAGCTCAACGTGAACGGGCCGGCGGCATTAACCGGGATGGTGATGGTGACGCTGCCGCGGTAGGTTTCCACCTTCTTCTGGAAGGTATCGTCGAAATGCATGCTGCCGGCCGGGATGGCCGGCGCGCCCAGCGTGGCGCCGGTGGCGCTGAACTTGAAGCGCTCGCGGTACATATAGTAGCCATCGGCGATTTGATAGGTGAGCGCCAGCGTATGGCCGTCGAGCATGCGCGCCGAGAATTTGAACGCCAGCTCGGGATCGAGGAATTCCTCATCGGCGTGGGCTGGACGGGCCGCGCCCAAGGCCAGCGCAAGCATCAGCACGCTGGTGGCGAGCAGCAAGCAGTGCCGGGCCGACGCGGAAAAAGTAGCAAAACGGAACATGAATACCTTCTGTCGAAAGAGCTGGATGTTGCAGCAACAGCATAGTACACCGCGCCCATTTTTCGCGCCTGAGAGCGGCCTTAAGCCAGCATAAAAAAAGCCAGGCTAGGCCTGGCTTTTCATGACTGCGGTACAACCTTGAACGATTACTCTTCAGCGGTTGGCGCGCTGTCGATGTCGGTGACTTCTGGACGGTCCAGCAGCTCGACATAAGCCATGGGAGCGTTGTCGCCAACGCGGAAACCCATTTTCAGGATGCGCAGGTAGCCGCCGTTGCGGTTAGCGTAGCGTGGACCCAGTTCTGCGAAC
>FSZM01000067.1_pt1 | contig 42722 bp, 41 predicted proteins | sample 1638831 | NCBI WGS metagenome assembly FSZM01 (sample SAMEA3914813, study PRJEB12502) | metagenome | biome: forest; material: soil | place: Canada | collected 2011-07-07 | depth 0.3 m
GCGGCAATAGCAACGGCGGCGACAATAGCGGCAATAACAACAATGCCAACGACCCCAACGGCAACAGCAGCAATCGCTCGCTGCGCGATGCCAGCAATGTCACCACCACCTCGGCCAGCGATTTCTGGCTGGAGTTGAAGACGGCGCTGGGCTTGCTGGTCGATACCACTAAGGATGGCCGCAGCGTCGTCATCAGCCCGCAATCGGGCGTGATCGTGATCCGCGCCATGCCGGAAGAGCTGCGCAATGTCGACCTGTATCTGAAAGCGACCCAGTTGTCGGTCGACCGCCAGGTGATTTTGGAAGCCAAGATCCTTGAAGTGGAATTAAATAGCGGCTTCCAGAACGGCGTCAACTGGGCCGCCTTCGGCAAGCTGGGCTCGGGCGGCAACAATGCCATCTCGGCCGGCGTGCTGACTCCGGGCACCTCGCTGAACGGCGGCTATCCGCCGACGTCACTGAGCAGCGCCGGCAAGGCGGCCATTGCCGGCACGCCGGGCGCTTCGCTGGGCGCGGCAGCCGATGCGGCTGGTGCGCTGTTCGGCCTGGCTTTCCAGACCAGTAATTTCGCCGCGCTGATTTCCTTCCTGGAGTCGCAGGGCACGGTGCACGTGCTGTCGAGCCCGCGCATCGCCACGCTGAACAACCAGAAGGCTGTGCTGAAGATCGGCACCGATGAGTTTTTTGTCACCGGCGTCAGCACCAACATCCAGACCAGCGGCAATGGCACCGGCATCACCACGCCGAGCGTGACCTTGCAACCCTTCTTTTCCGGCGTGGTGCTGGACGTGACGCCGCAGATCGACGACCACGGCAACATCACGCTGCACGTCCATCCCTCGGTGAGCCAGGTATCGACTGTCAACAAGGGCATCAACCTGGGGGCGGCCGGCAACCTGAGCTTGCCGCTGGCGGCATCGGCCACCTCGGAAATGGATAGCATGGTGCGTGGCCAGGATGGCAAGGTGGTGGCGATCGGCGGCCTGATGCGCCAGTCCACGACCACCGACCGCTCGCAAGTGCCGATCGCCGGCGATATTCCCGTCATCGGCGCCTTGTTCCGCAACACCGGTGAAGTATTGCAAAAGCGCGAGCTGGTAGTGCTGATCAAGCCGACCATCGTGGAGCAGGGCTCGGACTGGAACCAGGACATGCTCGACACCAGCGGCCGCATCAAGGAACTCGATCCGCGCCGTGCCAAGGAGCGTCAATGATGATGTATCAACAGCATTTCGGCTTGCGTGAAGCGCCGTTCGGCATCACGCCCGACACCAGCTTCTTCTTCACCAGCCCGCATTCGCAGGAAGCCTTGAATACGCTGCTGGTCGCGGCCAGGAGCGGCGAGGGCTTCATCAAGATCACCGGCGAGGTCGGCACCGGCAAGACGCTGTTGTGCCGCAAATTCATCACCACGCTGGGCGAGCAATTCGTCACCGCTTACATTCCCAATCCGTATCTGGAGCCGCGCACGCTGATGCTGGCGCTGGCCGATGAGCTGGAAGTCACGCTATCGAAGGACGTCGACCAGCATCAGTTGCTGAAGTCGATCACCTTCCGCTTGATGGAGCTGGCGGGGCAGGGCAAGCAAGTGGTGCTGTGCCTGGACGAGGCGCAGGCGATCCCGGTCGAGAGCCTGGAAGCCTTGCGCTTGCTGACCAATCTGGAGACCGAGAAGCGCAAGCTGCTGCAGATCGTGCTGTTCGGCCAGCCGGAATTGAATCAGCATCTGGAGCAGAATTCGATCCGCCAGCTGGCGCAGCGCATCACCTTTCACTATCACCTGGGACCGTTGAGCCGTGACGATGTCGAGTATTACCTGGCGCACCGCCTGCGCGTGGCGGGCTACGCGGGTGGGCGCATGTTCAGCCGGGGCGCGATCAAGGGCTTGTACCGCTCCAGCGGCGGGATTCCGCGGCTGATCAACATCATGGCCAACAAGGCGTTGATGCTGGCCTATGGCGAAGGCAAGCAGCAGGTCAGCGGACGGCATGTGAAGATGGCGGCCGGCGATACGGTCGCCGGCAAGGGCGCGCGCTGGGGGTGGCTGGCGGCCGGCGTCGGCGTGCTGGTGGCCGCGGCCTGCGGCTTGACCTGGGCGCTGAGCAAATGAGCTTGATCAATAAAATGCTGCAAGACCTGGATGCGCGCGGCGGCAGCGCCGGCGGCCAGTTGCATCAGCCGGAATTGAAAGCCGTGCCCGCGCTGGAGCGCGACCGCAGGCCGGTGCTGCTGCTCGGTGGCGCGGCCGTGCTGGCGCTGCTGGCGGCGGGCGGGTGGATGGGCTGGAAGTATGTGCATGGCAGGGCGGCCATACCGGTGCCCGCCGTGCTCAGCGCGCCGCTCAGCACGCCGGCGCCCAAGATGATCGTCGTGGCGCCGGCCAAGGCTGCGTTGCCGGCGGCGGCAGCGGCCCCGCTGGCCGGCCCCGCTGCGCCAGTGGCGCCCTTGTCCGCCGACGCGGCGCCGGCAGAAGTGCCGAAGACGGTAGCCGAGCCACGCCTGCCGCGTCAGCGCGCGGCCCGCGAGCGCGGCGACGCCAGCCCGAGCGCCGGCATGCGCGCCGGCCCGATGGCCACCGGCTCCGGCAACACCGTGCGCGATCTCGGTCCCGAGCAGATGGCGGAAAACACTTACCGCCGCGCGCTGGTGTCCTTGCAGGAAGGCCGTGTCAGCGAAGCGATGGCCGACCTTGAACGCGCGCTGGACATCAATCCGCGCAACGAGGCGGCCCGCCAGACTTACATCAGCCTGCTGTTGGAAAACAAACGTCCCGACGAAGCGGTGCGCCAGCTGCGTCTGGCCCTGGGCATAGACGCACGCCAACCCGGACTGGCGATGGTGCTGGCCCGCTTGCAACTGGAAATGGGCGGCCCCGCGCTGGAAACGCTGCTCAAGACCCTGCCTTATGCGGGCAATAGCGGCGATTACCACGCCTTCCTGGCCGGCGTGCTGCAAAAGCAGCAGCGCCATGCCGAAGCGATCGAGCAGTATGAAGAAGCGCTGAAACTGGCGCCGCAAAACGCTGTCTGGTGGATGGGCCTGGGCATTTCGCTGCAAGCTGAAAAGCGCCTGCCGGAAGCGCGCGAAGCCTATCTACGGGCCAAGTCCGGCACCGGCCTGAGCGCCGAACTGTTAGCCTTCGTCAGCCGCAAGCTCGAGCAACTGGCGCGCTGACGGCCCCCCCTCCCATTACGCCTGGCTGACCATTGGATTACGGCAATGTAATTCAACGACCCGCTAAAAGGCGGCACAATTGCATGACTGGACGGGGGCAGGTATGCGTATTTTGATCGTGGAAGATGAACCGAAACTCGGTGCCTATTTGCGCAAGGGTTTGCTGGAATCGGGGTTTGTTGCCGATCTGGCCATCACCGGCGAAGAGGCTTTGCATATGGCGCAGGAGCACGGCTATCAGCTGGTCATGCTTGACGTGATGCTGCCCAAAGTCGACGGCTGGACCGTGTTGCGCAAGCTGCGCGAACAGAACCAGGTGCCGGTGCTGATGCTCACCGCGCGCGACGAGGTGGCCGACCGCGTCAAGGGTTTGGAGTTGGGGGCCGACGACTATCTGGTCAAGCCATTCGCTTTTGCCGAACTGCTGGCGCGCATCAAGAGCCTGTTGCGCCGTGGACCGGTGAGGATGAGCGACGTCCTCGCCCTGACCGACCTGGAGATCGATGTGCTCAAGCGGCGCGTGACGCGCGCCCATCAGCGCATCGAACTGACGGCGCGGGAATTTTCGCTACTGCATCTGCTGGTCAGCCGCCAGGGCGAAATCCTGTCCCGCTCGATTATCGCCTCGCAAGTGTGGGACATGAATTTTGATTCGGACACCAATGTGGTGGATGTCGCGATGCGGCGTCTGCGCGCCAAAGTCGACGATCCGTTTGCCCAGAAACTGCTGCATACCGTGCGCGGCATGGGCTATGTGGCGGAAGACCGCGGATGAGCGCCATGCGGCCGATGTCCATCACGCTGCGGCTGGCCCTGTTGTTTGCGACCGTCGCCATCCTTGCCTTTGCCCTGGTGGGCGCCTATCTGTACCAATCGCTGGCGCAGAGAATTGCCCATCATGACGACGCCGGCCTCCTCCTGCGTGTTGACACGATGCGGCATTTTCTCGCCGACGTGCATGAGCTTGAGGATTTAAAACATCCTTCCTTGTCCTTCGTGGACGGCGTGTGCAACATCGACGGCTGCATGCTGTCTCTGACTACCACCGACGGCAAGTTGCTGCTGCAGACTGCCGTGCCATCGGCGCCCCTGCCGTTGGCCAGCCCGGTGCCGGCCGCGCGTGCCGCGTCCATTGCCGATATCCGCGACTGGCAACCGGCGGCCGGCAGTGGACGCATGCTCAGCGCCATCGGCCTGCTGGGCGACCGTGCTCACACGGCAGTGCGCTTTACCATTGCGCGCGAACATTCGGACCGCACGCTCTTGCTCAAGCACTACGCGGGAGAGTTGCTGATGGGCGTGTGCCTGGGAGGACTGGTGGTCACCGGCTTCGGCTTTCTCATCGTGCGCCAGGGGATGCGGCCTTTGCACGCGGTCATCGCCAAGGCGAACGATATCAGCACGCACCGGCTCAACAGCCGGCTGTCGGTGGATGCGGTGCCTGCGGAATTGCGTGAACTGGGCCAGGCCTTCAATGCCATGCTGGCGCGCCTGGAAGAGGGCGTGCAGCGCCTGTCCGGTTTCGCCGCCGACCTGGCGCACGACCTGCGCACCCCCCTCTCGACGCTGAGGGTGGAAACCGAAGTAGCGCTGGCGCATACGCGCAGTGCCGACGAGTATCAGGCGCTGCTAGCGTCGAATCTCGAGGAATATGAGCGCCTGGCTCAAATGATAGAAAATACCTTGTTCCTGGCGCGCGCCGACAATGCGCAACTGGCCTTGCACCGGGTGGCGCTGGACGCGGCAACTGAACTTGAGCGCATCCGTGCCTATTTTGAAGGCTGGGCGGAAGAGGCGGGCGTCAGCCTGAGCATCGCCCCCGGCAGCGTGCGCATCGATGCCGATCCGGTCTTGTTCCAGCGTGCGGTCGGCAACCTGGTGTCGAATGCCATCGAGCATACGCCACGCGGCGGAAGCGTAAGGCTGCTGGCCTGCGACAGTGGCGCCGGACCCCAGGTGGCGGTGGAAAATTCCGGTCCCGGCATCGCGCCGGAACACATGCCGCATATCTTCGAGCGCTATTACCGCGCCAACCCGGCCCGCTCGACGGGCGCCGCATCGACCGGGCTGGGACTGGCGATCGCGCGCGCCATCATGCAGCTGCACGGCGGCGATATCGAGGCGCATAGCATCGCCAACCAGAGCACCCGTCTGCGGCTGCAGTTCCGCCGCTGATACCCTTATCGGCGCTTAGCCGCTATACAGTGGATTGGCTGCGACATAGACGCGCACCTTGCCTGCTTGGGCTGCGCCCGGCGCGATCTTGGCCAGATCAAACGAGGTCTCGTTGACATAGGTGTCGAAGTGCCAGGTGAACGACTGGCCGTCGAGATTCAATTCCACCGTCTCGCCATTGGTGACGTTGATCCATCGGGTGTCGGCGTTGATGGCGATGGTGCGCGTCGCGGCGGCGGCCGGCACCGGGCTGCCGAAGTCGGCCGTGGTGCCGCTAGGCGCGGCGTAGGCGCTAGCGGACAGTGCCGCGAAGGCGAGGCTGATGGCGGCGGTTTTAAAATTCAGCATATATGCTCCTGCGTGGTTTGTTGATTGCGTAGTTTGGATCGATATGACTCATCGATGGAACGAGTATAGATAGCCGGCGCTGACCGCAGCATGACCGCTGCATTACATTATTCTGACAAGGGGCAGGCGCCGGCCGTGGATCAGAATGCATGGCGGATGCCGAGCTTGAAGGCGGAGTCGCCGCTACCGGCTACGCTGTCGTTGCCGACGGCGTAGCCGGCGCCGTTGGTGTTGTGAATCCTGGCGTAAGCGAGCTTGCTGCTGGTGCGCTTTAAGGATGGGGGGCACAGATGACGGTCCGATGACAATGGGCGCTCGGACGCCGGCAGGCGCTGTACCGGAGATGGCGCCGCGGGGGAGGGCAGGACGCTGCGCGGCCGCCGATTACAGGCTGGCCTGCGCCCCCCAGATCTGCTTCATGCTAAAGCGTACTGACGCTTCGTCTTCGCTCAAGACCGCCGCGATGGCGCAATCGGTATCGCCGGTGTGGCGCGGCGTGGCCGGCTGCAGCAGCGCGCCGGCCGGATCGCGCAGGCTGTGCACGCCCAGCCCGCCGCTATTGCCGGCGTGGGCGGCACGCTGCGTCACCACGCCGATCTCGCCGTTTTGCAAGCGCACCAGGCAGCCGGGCGGATAGGTGCCCAGCTCGCGCACGAAGTGCTGGGCCAGCGCGGAATCGACCGGTATCAGCGGATCGTCGAGCATATTTTGCAGCGCCTTGTCCGGCAACACCGAGCAGCGGTAATTGCGCGCCGACACTTGCGCACAATAACGGTCGGCCATACTGAGCAGCTTGGCGTTCTGGGTTACTTCCGGGCTGGCCACGCCGGCCGGATAACCGGTGCCGGCGTCGTTTTCGTGGTGCAGCAGCACGCAGGAAATCCAGTCCTCGTCGTCGATGCCGGCGCTGTGCAGGATGTTGGCGCTGTCCTCGGGATGGCGCCGCACGAGGGCCATTTCTTCGCCCGACAGCGGCTCGCATTTGTTCTGGAATTTTTCGTGATGGCGCAGCATGCCGACGTTCATGGTCAGCGCGGCCGCAGTCACGGTCAGGATTTCCGCATCGGACTTGGCCATGCCGCGCGCGACGATCACCGCCACCACGGCCGTCTCGATACAGTGCCGCACCGCATAGGTGCCGGCGATCTGGCTCAGGAAGATGGTCGCCAGCGCGATGTCCGGGTTCAGGTCCACCGCCGCGATCAGCTCGCGCGCGATGGCGCGCAGCTCCGCTTCGGCGTTATGCTCGTTGCGCAGGTTTTGCAGCAGTTTTCCCAGCCGCCGGTTGGACTGGTTCAACTGATGCAGTACCGATGACGGTGCTTCAGTATCGGACATGATGGATCCCGTCTCTTAGACTCTGGCCAGACGCTCCAGGGCGAGGGCCAGGGTCTGATCTTTTTTGGCAAAGCAGAAGCGGACGATGCCCGACTCCTGGCTTTGCTGGTAAAACGCCGACACCGGTATGGCCGCGACCTTGATTTCGCTGGTCAGCCATTCGGCGAACTGCGCTTCCGTTTGCGAGGAAATCTTATCGTAGCGCACGCACTGGAAATAAGTGCCGTCGGCCGGCAGCAGCTCGAAGCGGCTGCCGCTCAAGCCGTCGCGGAACAGGTCGCGCTTGCGCTGGTAAAACGCCGACAGTTCCAGATACGGCGCCGGATCGGCCATGTAGCTGGCAATGCCATGCTGCATGGGCGTGTTGACTGTGAAGACATTGTACTGGTGGACCTTGCGGAACTCGGCCATCAGCGCGGCCGGCGCGGCCACATAGCCGACCTTCCAGCCGGTGACGTGATAGGTCTTGCCAAAGCTGGACACGACAAAGCTGCGCGCCGCCAGTTGCGGATGGCGCGACACCGATTCGTGGCGCGCGCCGTCGTAGACCATGTGTTCATACACCTCGTCCGACAGGATCAGCACATTGGTGCCGCGCACGATGTCGGCCAGCGCCTGCAGGTCGGCCGCGCGCAGCACGCTGCCGGTCGGATTGTGCGGGGTGTTAATCAGGATCATGCGGGTCTTGGCGCTGACGGCGGCCTGCACCTTGCTCCACGGCACGTGGTAGCCGTCCGCGATCACGTCCATGGACACCGGTACCGGCACGCCGCCGGCCAGCGTGATCGCCGGCACATAGCTGTCGTAGGCGGGCTCGATGACGATCACTTCGTCGCCCGGATGCACGCTGCACAGGATGGCGGTGAGGATGCCCTGGGTGGCGCCGGCGGTGACGGTGATTTCGCTGGCGCTGTCATAGCGGTAGCCATAGATGGTGGCGATCTTGGCGGCGATGGCCTCGCGCAGCACCGGCGCACCGCCCATCATCGGGTATTGGTTGAAGCCGGCGCGCATGGCGTCGCTCACCAGATCGATCAGCTTGGGCTCGCAGGCAAAGTCTGGAAAGCCCTGGCCCAGGTTGACCGCACCGAACTGGTTGGCCAGGTTCGACATGCGGGTGAACACGGTCGTGCCCACGGCTGGCAGGCGGCTGGTCAGGGCGGGCGTCATGGGGGGCTGGTGCGGACTGTTCATGGGGCTGCGAGTAAGGGCGACGGATTGCTTATTTTAGCGCAGCCGGGCATCTTATGTTGTTGCTGATCAGCCCTCCAGCGACCACTGCTCCGGCACGATGACGCGGAACATGCCGGCCTTGCTCAGTCGCTTGGCCAGCTTGAGCAGTGCCTTGTCCTTGGTGATCAGGATATCGGCCCGGGCGTCGCGCGCCAGTTCCAGGAACTTCTGGTCATCCTTGTCGGTGCACACCGGCAGGCGCGTGCCCGATTCCGGCGGCGCCACCACCTTGATCAGCGCGTCGAAGCGGGCCGCGCTCAGTGGGCGGGTGTCGTCGTCCAGCGGCAGGTGCTGGTAGTGCAGCACGATCAGGTATTCATCGCGGCAATCGGCGCGGGTGACCGCTTCGACTGCGCCGCTCTCGATGGCGGCCAGCAGGCCGGCCCAGCGCGGGTCCTTGAAGACAAACAGGTCGAGGCAGACATTGGTGTCGAGCACGATGCGCTTCGGGTGAACTTCGGATGGAACAGGTATCATGTCGGCAATTTTGTAAATGTGTGATTTGGAATCTTATGCTGATTGTGCTTTCGCCCGCCAAAAGTCTCGATATGGAGACGCCGTCCACCACCAAACTGCACAGCCAACCCGCTTTTCTTGACCATTCGGCCCAGCTGATAGCTCGCCTGCGCGAATTTTCGCCGGCCCAGATCGGCCAGCTGATGGACTTGTCCGATGCGCTGTCGAGCTTGAACGTGACCCGCTACGCCAGCTGGACCCCGGACACCAGTGAAGGCCGCCAGGCCGTGATGGCCTTCAACGGCGACGTCTATGGCGGCCTGGCAGCGCGCACCCTGACCGCCAAGCAGCTCGCTTATGCGCAATCGCGCATCCGCATCTTGTCCGGGCTGTACGGCATGCTGCGCCCGCTGGACCTGATCCATCCGCACCGGCTGGAAATGGGCACCCGCCTGTCCAACCCGCGCGGCAAGGATTTGTATGCCTTCTGGGGCGAGACCATCAGTGTAGCGCTGAACCAGGCGGCCGAAGAGCAGGGCGCCGAGGTCTTGGTCAACTTGGCATCGGAGGAATATTTCAAGTCGGTCAAGCCGAAGGCGCTGCAGCTGCCGGTGATCACGCCGCAGTTCGAGGATTGGAAAAACGGCCGCTACAAGATCATTTCCTTCTACGCCAAACGGGCGCGCGGACTGATGGCGCGCTATGCGGCGGTCAAAGGCATCACCCAGCCGGGAAAGCTCAAGCAATTCACGGTCGACGGCTATGCCTTCGACCCCAAGGATTCGAACGAGCGGACCTGGATCTTCCGCCGCAAAGTGGCGCAGTAAAAACCGAACAACCGGGGACGGGCCAGCTTGTTTGAACAAAACCTGGCTTGTCCCCGGTTGTTCCCGGTGCAGTCTTGTTTACTTTTTACTTGCTCGTGCCCCAGATCTTCCACCAGTGACGCTCGGCCTTGACGCCTTCGTCGAGGAATTTGCTGTTCGGGTAGTTCAGCTTGAATACGCGCATGGTGTCGTCACGCAGGTCGACCATGCCCAGCTTGTCGTAGCCGCGTATCTCGATGAACAGCGCTTCTTCCACCGACGGCGATTCGCGGAAATCGGTCACCACGCCGGTGGCACGGTTGATCGATGCCAGGTAGGCACCACGGCGGTAGTAGTAGCGCGCCACATGGGTTTCATACGAGGCCATGGCGTTGAGCAGATAGCGCATGCGGTCGATCGCGTCCGGTGCGTACTTGCTGTTAGGGAACTTGTCGACCAGTTGCTTGAAGGCGGTATAGGCTTCGCGCGTGGCTTTCGGGTCGCGCTCGGTCGGATCCTGCTCGTAGATGAAGTTCAGGAAGCTGATCTGGTCGTTGAAGTTGATCAGGCCGCGCAGGTAGTACATATAATCGACGTTGGCGTGGTTCGGGTGCAGCTTGATGAAGCGCTCCACGGCCGCCAGAGCCTGGGCCTGGTCCTGCGACTTGTAATAGGCGTAAGCGATTTCCATCTGCGCTTGTTGCGCGTAGGTGCCGAAGGGATAGCTCGATTCCAGCTTCTCAAACAACTGAATTGCACGCTCGTAGTGCTGACCTTCCAGTTCATCGGTCGCCTCCGAGTATAATTTCGTAGCGCTCCAGCCTTTGGTCTCGTCGACCTTGTCAGGCAATAAGCTGCAAGCGGATAAACCAAGCAGAACGACAGTTGCTGCAACTACCGATAATTTTTTTTGCATATTGTTTTGCAAGAAGCTGTTTAACCAAAGTTTTACAAGAAGGCTGATTATAGCCGATGGGAATGCTGTGATATTAACTCCAAAGCCGAATTTGGCTGATTCTTCCTCCGACCTCGAATTGGACGCCACCCTCGACAGCGACCTGGACGGCGATTTGCTCGCTGACGGCGATGACGACGGCCTGGCGCCTATCGAGCTGGAACTGACGCCCGAAGCTTGCGGCCAGCGCCTCGACAAGGTGATTTCCAAGCTGGTGCCGCAGTTTTCGCGCGGCCGCCTGCAAATGTGGATCGACCAAGGCTTCGTCACCGTCGACGGCAAAGTGGCCAAGAGCAACAAGGACACCGTCTACGGCGACGAGAAGATCGTCATTTTGCCGCAACCGGCGCCGGAAGACGAGGCTTTTAAGCCGGAAGCCATAGCGCTGAACATCGTCTACGAAGATGAACACTTGATCGTCATCAACAAGCCGGCCGGCCTGGTGGTGCACCCGGGCGCCGGCAACTGGTCCGGCACCTTGCTCAACGGTTTGCTGCACCACTGCCCGCAACTGTCGGGCGTGCCGCGCGCTGGCATTGTGCACCGCCTGGACAAGGACACCAGCGGCCTGATGGTGGTTGGCAAGACCCTGCCGGCGCAGACCGACCTGGTGCGCCAGCTGGCCGCCCGCACCGTCAAGCGCGAGTATTTTGCGCTGGTGTGGGGCACGCCGCGGGTGAGCGGCACCATCGATGCGTCCATGGGCCGCCATCCCAAGGACCGCATCAAGATGGCGATTTCGAGCAATTTCTCGGCCAAGCCGGCGATCACGCACTATGAAACGCTGGCCTCTGGCGACCTGGACCGCCGTCCGGTCAGCCTGGTGCAGTGCCGCCTGGAGACGGGGCGCACCCACCAGATCCGCGTGCACATGATGTCGATCGGTTTTTCGCTGGTCGGCGACACGATGTACGGCAAGCAACACTTGGCGTCGGTATTCCCGCGCCAGGCGCTGCAAGCGCGCCGCCTGGGCCTGGTCCATCCGGCCACCGGCGTCCAGTGCGAATGGCTGGTGCCGCTGGCCGCCGACTTCGCCGAGCTGATCGCCAAGGCCGGCATTGCCGAGCCGGAACAGGTTTGATGGCGTCCAGCCTGCACAGTTCCCCGTCCTGGCTGGTGCCCGATTGGCCCGGCCTGCCGCCCCATGTGGGCGCGTTGAGCACCACCCGGCTGGGCGGCGTCAGCCCGGCTCCCTATGATGACGGGCACGGCGGTGGCGGCTTTAACCTGGGCGTGCATGTAGGCGATGCGCCGGACCACGTCCGGCACAACCGCGCCCGGCTGAGCGCCGTCTTGCCGGCCGAACCGTTCTGGCTGTCGCAAGTGCATGGCACGGTGGTGGCCGATGCCGGAGCGGCCAGCCTGGCCCGCGCCGTCGCGCAGCCGGGCGCGGCGCCTCCCGAAGCGGATGCGGCCGTTGCCCGTTTGCGGGGCGCGGTCTGCACCATCCTGACCGCCGATTGCCTTCCGGTATTGTTTTGCGATCGCGCCGGCAGCGTGGTGGGGGCAGCGCACGCCGGCTGGCGCGGGCTGGCCGGCGGCGTGCTGGCACGCACGCTGGAGGCCATGCGCGCGGCCGGCGCGGGCGAGATCATGGCCTGGCTGGGGCCGGCCATCGGCCCCAGCCAGTTTGAGGTCGGCGCCGAGGTCTTGGCAGCGTTTGAACAGGGCGCGCACGATGCGACCGCCCTGCACGAAGTCACTGCCGCCTTCCGCGCCATCGATGGCCGTCCGGGCAAATACCTGGCCGACATCTATGCACTGGCACGCAGCGTGCTTCGCAGGGATGGCGTGGCCAGCATCGCCGGCGGCCAGTTGTGCACCGTCAGCGACGCCAGCCGCTTTTATTCCTACCGGCGCGACCAGGTGACGGGCCGGCAGGCTAGTTTGATCTGGATCAAATAAGGCGGCACGGCGGCAGCTTAGTGTGGCGGCGGCTGGGCATCGGCGCTGGCCTGTTGGGACTGCTCGGGCTGCTTGGCCTGTTGGGCCAGATGGGCCGCCGATTCGGCGGCACGGCGACGGGCAGTGCGCTTGCGCGATCGGCCAAGGTAGATGATGATGCCGAGCGGCAGTAGGCAATAGAACAGCAAGGTCGCGAGACCGGCAACCACCGTGGGCTCGGTCAGCGCCATCAGGCCCACCACATAAATCCACGCGACAGCGACAATGAGCATAAGTACCTTGTGAAGTTTTAACGACGAATCACACTATTTTAGGGAATCCAACATGAATTTGCCCGATCCTCAAGCTATTGCCAACGCCTGGATGTCGCAGATGAGCGATCCTGGACAGTGGCAGTCCTGGTTCAACCTGGTACCGGAGGCGGAAGCCCATCCGGTGACCGCGCTGCTGAAGGATGTCGGCGTGGCCATGGCGCCGGAAACCATCGAGCAACTCAAGAACGAGTACATGGCGAGCTTCGGCACGCTGTGGCAGGATTTCCTGAACGGCAAGGCGCCGGCCGTGGCAGACCGCCGCTTCTCGTCGTCGGCCTGGCAGGGCAACGCCATGTCCGCCTTCAATGCGGCATCATACCTGCTCAATGCCAAATTCCTCACCGCCATGGCGGAAGCGGTGGAAACCGCGCCCCAGCAAAAGCAGAAAATCCGCTTTGCCGTGCAGCAGATCGTCGACGCCATGTCGCCGGCCAATTTCCTGGCGACCAATCCGGAAGCGCAGCAAAAACTGATAGACACCAAGGGCGAAAGCTTGACCAAGGGCTTGGCGAACATGCTGGCCGACATGAACAAGGGCCATATTTCCCTGTCCGACGAGTCGGCCTTCGAAGTGGGCCGTAACCTGGCCACCACCGAGGGCCAGGTGGTGTATGAGCATCCGCTGTTCCAGCTGATCCAGTACCAGCCGCTGAGCGACAACGTCCACAGCCGTCCGCTACTGATGGTGCCGCCGTGCATCAACAAGTACTACATCCTCGATTTACAGCCGGAAAACTCGCTGGTGCGCTATGCGGTGGAGCAGGGCAATACCGTGTTCCTGATCTCGTGGCGCAATCCGGACCAGTCGCTGGCCAAGACCAGCTGGGACGATTATGTCGATGAAGGCGTGATCAAGGCCATCCACACGGTGCAGGACATCAGCGGCCAGCAGCAGCTGAACCTGCTGGGCTTTTGCGTTGGCGGTACCATCGTCTCGACCGCCCTGGCGGTGCTGGCGGCGCGCGGCGAAAAGCCGGCCGCCAGCCTGACGCTGCTGACCACCTTCCTCGATTTCAGCGACACCGGCGTGCTGAATGTGTTTGTCGACGAGACGCAGGTGGCCATGCGCGAACAAAGCTTGAAATCCGGCGGCCTGATGCCGGGGCGCGACCTGGCCAGCACTTTCTCCAGCCTGCGCCCGAACGACCTGGTGTGGAATTACGTGCAGTCGAACTACCTGAAGGGTAACGAGCCGCCGCCGTTTGACTTGCTGTACTGGAACTCGGACAGCACCAACCTGCCGGGACCGATGTTTTGCTGGTATCTGCGCAATACCTACCTGGAAAACAGCCTGAAAACCCCGGGCAAGCTGAGCGTGGCCGGCGCCCGGGTCGACCTGGGCAGCATTGATGTGCCAGCCTTCATCTACGGCTCGCGCGAGGACCATATCGTGCCGTGGAATTCGGCCTTCGCTTCGCTGGCCATCCTCAATCCAAACAAACCCAAGGCCAACCGTTTCATCCTGGGCGCCTCCGGCCACATTGCCGGCGTGATCAACCCTGCCGCCAAGAACAAGCGCAGCTACTGGACCAATGATGCGCTGGCCGGCAAGCAGGCGCAGCCGGAACAATGGTTCGAAGGCGCCACCGAGCATGCGGGCAGCTGGTGGCCGGAGTGGGCCGCTTTCCTGGCCACGCATGGCGGCAAGGAGATCAAGGCGCGCACCAAGCTGGGCAATGCAAACTACCCGCCGATCGAGGCGGCGCCAGGGCGCTACGTCAAAGTGCGGGCTGATTAAGGGGGGCGGGGCGGGTCCTTGGTCACGCCCAAGTCACAAACTTGTTGGTCTGTAAAAGTGGTTGCGTTGCAATAAAACCTAAAAGTTATATTGGATTATGCATACTGCGCTTTTTCCCCTCTATAATAGGCGCAGTAGGCAACTGGGAAAGCGGACCGAAGTTCGCTTTTTTTTCGAATTGTTAAAGTATGCGCTGCGGCGCAATAAGTGGACTTGTGATGAGTAGTGCGAAAAAAAATGCTGACCGCTTGATTAAAAAATATCCCAATCGCCGTCTGTACGATACCCAGACCAGCTCCTACATCACCTTGACGGACGTCAAGCAGCTGGTGCTCGATAATGAAGAATTCAATGTGGTCGATGCCAAGACCAACGAAGACCTGACCCGCAGCATCCTGCTGCAGATCATCCTGGAAGAAGAGGCCAGCGGCGCGCCGATGTTCTCCAGCGACGTGCTGGCGCAGATCATCCGTTTCTATGGCCACGCCATGCAGGGCATGATGGGCTCCTACCTGGAAAAGAATGTTCAGGCCTTCACCGACATCCAGCGCAAGTTCACCGGCAGCGCCGTCGGCGGCCTGGAAGGCAAGCCTTTTAGCCCGGAAATGTGGACCCAGTTCATGAACGTGCAAGGCCCGATGATGCAGGGCATGATGAATAACTACATCGACCAGAGCAAGAGCCTGTTCGTGCAGATGCAAGAGCAGATGCAGAGCCAGAGCAAGAACCTGTTCGGCACTTTCCCCTTCGTTCCGACGGTACCTCCTACCGAGAAAAAGTAATTTCGCTCCGTTGCGCGGCAACGGACTGGCTAAAAACGGCACATGACCCTGGTCATCGTGCCGTTTTTTGTAGTGAAGTTACGAATTGAGCAAAATCCCGTTGACATCGAAAAATCTTCGCTGTTAGTATCTGAACATCGTGTGGAAGCGCTTCCACTTCATTTCACTACCGGGAGTTCTTGTGGTTCTTGATGCATCCCTTACGCTGGAACAGACTTTTTCACCGCCCGCCGATTCCGTCCTGTGGCGCAAGGACTTCCTGATGGGCGTGGCGACGGCCGCCTACCAGATCGAGGGCGCCGTCAATGAAGATGGCCGCCTGCCGTCGATCTGGGACACCTTTGCGGCCACGCCGGGCAAGGTGCTGGCCGGCGACAGCGGCGCCGTGGCCTGCGACCACTACCACCGCTGGGCATCTGATGTCGACATGCTGGCCGCGCTGAACGTGGGCGCCTACCGCCTGTCGATCTCGTGGCCACGCGTAATGGACGCCGCCGGCCAGCCTAACCAGAAGGGCATCGCGTTCTACCGCAATCTGCTGCAGCGCCTGCGCAGCAAGGGACTGAAGACTTTCGTCACGCTGTACCACTGGGACTTGCCGCAGCACCTGGAAGACCAGGGCGGCTGGCTCAACCGCGACACCGCCTACCGCTTTGCCGCATACGCTGCCATGATCAGCAAGGAGCTGGCCGGCCTGGTCGATGCCTGGGCCACGCTGAACGAACCGTGGTGCTCGGCCATGCACGGCTACGGCAGCGGCCATCACGCGCCCGGCAAGCAAAGCGTGGCGATGGCCACGCAGGCCATGCACCATCTGCTGCTGGGCCACGGCCTGGCGCTGCCGCACTTGCGCGCCAACGATCCGGCGGCGCAAGTGGGCATCGTCGCCAACGTCGGCCGCGGCACCAGCAACGGCAGCAGCCCAGCCGACCAGCGCGCGGCCTGGCTGTTCGAGCTGCAGCACAATAACTGGGTGCTCGACCCGCTGCTGAAGAAGCAATATCCGGCCGCGCTGTGGGAGCTGTGGCCGGGTGCGGAACCGGCAATGCAGCCGGGTGACATGGACATCATCGGCGCAGCGCTGGATTTCCTCGGCATTAATTACTACTTCCGCAGCAACGTGGTCAGCGACGGCGGCCACGGCTATCTGGAAGTGGAGCTGGACGGCGTGGAGCGCACGCAGATGGGCTGGGAAGTGTACCCGGAAGGTCTGCGCCATCTGCTGCTCGGTTTCAAGAACAGCTACGCCAATCTGCCGCCGATTTACATCACCGAAAACGGCACCGCCTCGGACGATCAGGTCATCGATGGCGCGGTCAATGATGCCAGCCGCATCTCCTTCCTGAAGCGCCACCTGGCGGCGCTGGACCAGGCAGTCAAGGAGGGCGTCGACGTGCGCGGTTACTTCATCTGGTCGCTGATGGACAATTTCGAGTGGGCCTTTGGATATGAACGGCGCTTCGGTATCATCCATGTCGACTATGCCACGCAACAGCGCACCTTGAAGCGCAGCGCCCAACTGGTGACGCAGTTCCTCAAGGAGCGCGCCGACCGTTAGCGAGCGCGGTATGAACCAGCTGTAGCCATCCAAATAAAAAATGGGCGCGCGACGCCCACAGGAGACGAGATGATCAGGGCTATGAGAGAGGGCGGCGCAATCCGGTCTGCCGGCGCGCTGGCGCTGGCCTGCGCGGCGGCGACGGCGGGGCAGCCACAAGCATCAGCACCGGCACCGGCACCGCTGAAGGCCACCGTGATTCACTGGTGGACTTCGGGCGGCGAATCGGCCGCCATCAAGCAGTTTGCCGACGCCTACAACCAGGCCGGCGGACTGTGGGTGGATAATGCCATCGCCGGCGCCGACCAGTCGCGCGCCACCACCATCAATCGCATCATCGGCGGCAACGCGCCGACCGCGGCCCAGTTCAACACCTCCAAACAGTTCCGCGACTTTGTCGACGAGGGCCTGTTGAACAACGTCGACGACGTGGCCATCGCCAACCACTGGGATCAGGTGATGCCGGCTTCGATCCTGAAGGCGATCAAGTTCAACGGCCATTTCTACGCGGCGCCGGTGGACATCCACATGCCGGCGTGGTTCTTCTATTCCAAGGCGGCATATAAAAAGGCCGGCATCGAGCGCGAGCCGCAAAGCTTCGGCGAATTCATCGACCAATTGGGTAAGCTGAAGGCGGCCGGCATCGTGCCGCTGGCCTTCGGCGGCCAGGTATGGCAGGAGAAGATCACGTTCGACGCCATCTTCGCCATGGTCGGCGGCCCTGAGCTGTATTTGAAGGTCTACCGCGACCGCGACCGGGCGGCCGTGCAGTCGGAAGCGTTCCGGCAAGTGCTGCTTAGCTTCAAGAAGCTGAAATCGTTCATCGACCCCGGTTCGCCGGGCCGCAACTGGAACGATGCCACCGCCATGGTGGTCAGCGGCCGCGCCGGCGTGCAGATCATGGGGAATTGGGCCAAGGGCGAATTCGTCTCGGCCAGGCAGGTGGCGGGGCGCGACTTCGGCTGCTTCCCCGGCTTTGGCCCGAACGCGCCGTACATCGTGGCCGGCGACGCCTTCGTGTTCCCGAAAACCGACGACCCCGCCACCATCAAGGCGCAGCAGCTGCTGGCCTACGTGCTGACCACGCCGTCCGCCCAGGTCGCGTTCAGCCTGCGCAAAGGCTCGATCCCGATCCGCAGCGACATCGACGATAGCGCCTTCGACCTGTGCGCGCGGCAGGGCATCGCCATCATCAAGGACCAGGCGCGCCAACTGCCGAACTCCGAGATGCTGACCGCGCCGGACATCAACGGCGAACTGCAGGATGTGCTGACCAAATTCTGGAACAAGAACCAGTCGGTCGACGAGGCGCAGAAGGCCTTTGCACGGGTGATGAAGGGAGGGGCGCCGTGATCAAGCAAGCCGCCCCGCTGCGGCCTGGCCCCGGCACGCGGCGCACCAGCCTCGCCGCGTGGATCGCCTTGCTGCCGATGGTGCTGACGGTGCTACTGGCCTACCTGGGCACGATGCTGTGGTCGGCCCGCATGTCGGTCAGCGGTTCGCGCACCTTCCCGTCGTACGATTTTGTCGGCGCGGCGCAGTATCTGCGGCTGTTCGACAACGAGCGCTGGCTGCTGTCGCTGCAGAACGTGGTGTTGTACGGCGTGCTGTTCATCGCCGCCTGCCTGGTGATCGGCTTCCTGCTGGCGGTGTTCATCGACCAGAAGGTGATGGCCGAGGGCGTGCTGCGCACCATCTTCCTGTATCCGTATGCGATGTCCTTCGTGGCCACGGGCCTGATCTGGCAGTGGATGCTCAATCCGGAGCTGGGCATCCAGCAGGTGCTGCGCCAGTTCGGTTTTAGTCAGGCGCGCTTTGACTGGATCGTCGATCAGGACATGGTGATCTACACGCTGGTGATCGCCACCGTGTGGCAGGCGTCCGGGCTGGTGATGGCGCTGCTGTTGTCCGGCCTGCGCGGCATCGACGAACAATTGTGGAAGGCGACCCGCATCGACGGCATTCCGCGCTGGCGCGTGTATATCAACATCGTACTGCCGATGCTGGGGCCGTCGATTTCGACCGCCTTTGTGCTGCTGTTCGTGATGGTGGTGAAGGTGTACGACGCCGTGGTTGCGATGACGCAGGGCGGTCCGGGCACGGCCAGCGAAGTGCCGGCCAAGTTCATCATGGATTATCTGTTCGGCCGCGCCAACGTGGGGCTGGCATCGGCCGCGTCCATCGTGCTGCTGGCAACGGTGCTGGCGATAGTTGCGCCGCTGTACTTCGTCCGCGGCCGGGCCGCCCGCCTGGGGGAGGCATGATGAGAGACGCGATGCCCATCAAATCCACCGTCGCCGCAGCTACGCTTGTGGTCAGTCGCCGCGCCGGCCGGCGCCGCGCGCTCTGGACTCCGGCGCGGGCGGGTATCTATGGCTTCCTGATCATGGCGGCGCTGTTGTTCCTGCTGCCGCTGTACGTGATGATCGTGACTTCGCTGAAACCGATGGAGGAAATCCGCCTCGGCAACTTGTTTGCGCTGCCACTGCGCCCTTCGCTCGATGCCTGGGCGGTGGCCTGGCAATCGGCCTGCACCGGCCTGGAATGCTCGGGCATCCGCGGCGGCTTCTGGAACTCGGTGTGTATCGTGGTGCCCAGCACCGTGCTGTCGATCGCCATCGGCGCCGTCAACGGCTATGCGCTGTCGTTCTGGCGGCCGCGTGGCGCCGGCGTGCTGTTCGCGATCCTGATGATGGGCGCCTTCATTCCGGCGCAGGTGATGATCTATCCGCTGGTGCGGCTGCTGGCCATGCTGCACCTGTTCAGCAGCCTGCCGGGCATCGTGCTGATACACACCATCTTCGGCATGCCGGTCATGACGCTGCTGTTCCGTAACTACTACGCCGGGCTGCCGCTGGAGCTGTTCAAGGCGGCGCGTATCGACGGCGGGGGCTTCTGGCGCATCTTCCTGCAACTGATGCTGCCGATGTCCACGCCGGTGGTCGTGGTAGCGGCCATCATGCAAGTCACCGGGATCTGGAACGACTTCCTGCTTGGCCTGGTGTTCGCCGGTGCCGACCATCTGCCGATGACGGTCCAGCTCAACAACATCATCAACACCACGACCGGCGAGCGCCTGTACAACGTCAACATGGCCGCGACCATCCTGACGTCGCTGGTTCCGCTGGCGCTGTACTTCATTTCCGGCCGCTGGTTCGTACGCGGCATCGCCTCCGGCGCAGTCAAAGGATAAACGCAATGTCGAATGTAGCCATACGCAATCTGCAGATTCAACTGGGCGGCAATACCGTGATCAATGCGCTGAACCTGGAGGTCCGCTCCGGCGAATTCGTGGTGCTGCTGGGGCCTTCCGGCTGCGGCAAGTCCACTCTGCTGCATAGCATCGCGGGCCTGATCGACACCAGCGCCGGCCAGATCGAAATCGGCGGCAAGGACATGACGCTGGCCGATCCCAAGGACCGCGGCATCGCGCTGGTGTTCCAGTCCTATGCGCTGTATCCGACCATGGACGTGGAAAACAATATGTCCTTCGGCTTGCGCATCAACGGCACGCCGAAAGCGGAAATCCAGCGCCGCGTGTCGCGCGCGGCGGACATGCTGCAACTGGGGCCGCTGTTAAAGCGCAAGCCGGCCAACCTGTCGGGCGGGCAACGCCAGCGGGTGGCGATCGGCCGCGCGATTGTGCGCGAGGCACAGGTGATGCTGTTCGACGAACCCTTGTCCAACCTGGACGCCAAGCTGCGCACCGAATTGCGGCGCGAACTGAAGCAGCTGCACACCCAGCTGGGCGCCACCATGATTTACGTGACCCACGACCAGGTCGAGGCGATGACGCTGGCGCAGCGCATGGCGGTGATGCAGGGCGGCGTGGTGCAGCAGTTCGATACACCCGCGGTCATTTATGACACCCCTGAAAACCTTTTTGTGGCGACCTTTCTTGGCTCGCCCGGCATGAATCTGTTTCACGGATGGCTGGAGCTGACGGACGGGCGCACCGTGTTCCGTAATGCGCACATGGCGCTGGAGGTCAGCGGCTACGCATTCCGCCAGCGGCCGCTGGACAAGCAGGAGTGCGTGCTGGGCGTGCGCCCGGAAGATATCGACATCGGCAACAGCGATGGCGCGGCGCATCCGATGCGGGCGGGCGTGTCGCTGCTCGAAGCGATGGGTGCGCACCGCGTGCTGTGGCTGGACTTTTTCGGCACCCAGGTGGCCGGCATCGTGCAAGACCGGCAGGTGATCGCAACCGAGCGCCCGCTAGCGTTCGCCATACGCGCCAAGCGGATTTCCTTGTTTGACGGAGCCAGCGAACGACGGCTCTAGGCGGCGTAGGCCGCGCTTCACCCGGTTCGTAGCCGACCGCCCGCGCCAGACGGTTCCCCGCTGCGATACCTACAACTCCAGGCAGTAGAGCAGCTCCGCTGCGTACCAGCGGATGGGGCCGGTGCGCGCCTGCAAAATATAAAACGATAGGAATAATGAGATGAGACAGTTCAATTTGAAACGCACCACGATCGCCTTGAGCATAGCCCAGATCGCACTGCTGGCCAGCGGCGCGGCCATGGCCGACGATGCCGCGCCGGCAGCGGCACCGGCGCTCGCGCAGCCGGCGGCCGCCAGCGACATGGAGCGCATCATCGTCACGGCCACCCGCCGCGACACGCTGGTACAGGAAACCCCGCTGGCGATCACCGCCTATAACCAGGATACGCTGAACAACAACCAGGTGAAGGACCTGGCCAGCATGACCGCCATGGTGCCCAGCCTGGTGGTGGAGCCGCACAGCGACTCGGGCGGGGTACACGTCTACATGCGCGGCGTGGGCTCGGCCAATCACACCGAACTGGGCGACCCGGCGGTGGCGTTTTATGTCGATGGCATCTACGTCGCCCGCCCGCAAGGCGCCACGGCACTAATGTACGACCTCAATCACGTCGAGGTGGCGCGCGGTCCGCAGGGCACGCTGAACGGGCGTAACTCGACCGCCGGCGCGGTCAACCTGGTCTCCAACGCACCCAGCACTGCCAAGACCTTAGGCTCGGCCAGCATCGTCGTCGGCGACTACCATCACGTGCAGACGCAGGTGATGATGAACATCCCGTTCAGCGACGACATCGCCTTGCGCATCGCCGCCATCAAGGACCAGCATGACGGCTACGTCGACTTCCTGAAAGGCTCGAACGTGATGCCGGGCGCGCAGAAGTACGGCGCCGGCAATCAGGAAGGCGTGCGTGCTTCGCTGCTGTGGAAGTTCACGCCGGACCTGAAGGCGACCTTCATCGCCGACTATTACAGCGACACCGGCGCCGGCAATATCTACCTGTCGGCCGAACCGAAGCCGGGACAGCAACTGCGCGCGGCGCTGATCGATACCCCGGGCGTGCTGGATCAGTCCATCATCACCTACAAGGGCAAGGTGCAATGGCATCCGGTGGACGGCATCGAAACCCAGTACCTGGGCGCTTGGAGCCGCTTGAAGCGCACCAACGCCAGTGATGCCGATGCCGGTTTCTTCCCTGGCTTCAAGGCCGAGAACCGCACCGAGTGGAGCCAGTTCGACAGCCTCTCCAATGAGCTGCAGGTGCGCTCTGATATGGAATCGCCGCTGCAATGGGTGGGCGGCCTGTTCTTCTTCCGCGAGAAAAACAAGATCCGCTTCGACATCGACCGCAGCCAGATTTCCGAAGCCATGCTGGCGCAGGACATCGCCAACAACAGCGTGATCTTCGTCGGTCCGACGGTCGGCCAGTATGCGTCGGCCATGTCCTTCATCCAGGGCGATCGCGAGCTGCATTCCAAGGCGGCCTTTGCGCAAGCGAGCTACGACATCGACCCGCAATTCAAGCTCACTGCCGGCGCGCGCTATACCAAGGACCACAAGTTTGACATCGGCGGCCAGAACTGGGCCTGCCCGAACTGGCCGGACAACGCGCCGCGCGGCACCACCAATCTGACGGCTAGCCAGATCGCGCAGCTGGTGACGCCGGGCGAAGGCACCATCAACACCCACAACATCGGACCGGGCGGCGTGGTCAATCAGAGCACCTGTGGCAATACCTATGGCGACAACACAGCCGACCTGAAATACGGCCAGGCGACCTGGCTGGCTCGCGTCGAGTACAAGGTATCGCCGGACATCCTGACCTTCGCTTCGGTGACCACCGGCTTCCATTCGCCGGCCATCGGCGACGGTGGCGCCACCACCAAACCGGAAAAGCTGACCAGCTATGAACTCGGCTTCAAGTCGGACCTGCTAAACCGCATGCTGTCGCTGAACATCGACGCCTTCGTGATGAAGTACAAGGACAAGCTGGAATCGCAAGTGGTGAACAACACGCTGCAGAACTTCAACGCAGCCGGCGCCACGGTCAAGGGCGTGGAAGCCGAATGGGCCTTCCGTCCGACCAGCGTGGACCGCTTCACCGGCAACGCCTCCTGGCTGAAGGCGCGCTACGACGACTTCCTGTCGTGCGACGTCGACGCCGCGCGCGCCAATGGCCAGAGTTGCGGCAGCACTGCGCCGACCGTCAACGTCGGCGGCAGCACCATGAAGCACGCGCCAACTTTCGCCACCACGCTGACCTTGGAGCATGATTTCGACGGCAGCCGCGGACGCGTCACGCCGCATGTGTCGGCCCACTACGAGACCGAATCGTTCATCGGCTCGGGCGCCTTCAACACCGATGTGCCGGGCCATCCGGGCGTCAAGCAGCAGCAGGCTTACACCACGGTGGACCTGGGCCTGCGCTACGAGCCGCTGAACAAGGCATATACCGCCGAGCTGTTCGTCAACAACGCGACCGACAAGGCCGTGAAGTACGACGCGGTGGAAGTGTGCACCCAGGTTGGCGCGCCATGCCAGCCTACGCAGCAGATCTGGGCCGCGTACTACAACAACCCGCGCACCTTCGGCGGGCGGGTGTCGATGAAGTTCTAGGTAGTCAACGAGTGCCTAGGGGGGGCTTGCGGGAAGTCGGTCGAAAACGCGAGCTCCTGTTGAGCTTCCAGGGCAGCCAAGCGGTCGCTGAGCTGCTTGTGCATCACCGTGTAGGCATCTCCGCCGAGCGCCAGGCGTTTCGGCGCGGGATGCTGGTCCACGGTAGCGATCATTGCCGCCACCATCCGGGCCGGATCGCCTGGCGGCACGCTGCTACCTTCTTCGATCATGCGGCGCGCCATGCTGGCCGGCGACACATCATAGGCGTCCAGCTTCGGTGTCAGGCGCGAGCTGCGATAGCGGAAGTCGGTACGGGCGCCGCCCGGTTCCACCAGCGTGCAGCCGATGTTGAAGACGGCCACCTCCTGGCCTACCGACTCGATAAATCCTTCAATGCCCCATTTGCCGGCGTGGTACAGCGAGCCGCCGGGGAAGGTCGCCTGGCCGCCCATGGTCGACAGCTGGATGATGCGGCCGCCGCCCTGTTGGCGCAGGTGCGGCAGCACCGCGCGCACCAGTTGGATGGAGCCGATCAGGTTCGTGTTGAGTTGGTGGAGAAGCTGGTCGTCGGTGGCTTCCTCGGCTGCGCCAAACAGACCGTAGCCGGCATTGCTGACCACTGCGTCGATGCGGCCCAGTTCAGCGAAGGCTGCGCCGACCACGTCCCGGATGGCGGCGGTATCGGTGACATCCAGCTCGGCCAGCCAAAGCTGCTCACCGTAGCGTGCCTGCAGATCTGCCATGGGTGCGAAGTCGCGCACCGTGCCGGCCACGCGCTCGCCGCACTCCAGCAATTGTTCGGTCATCAAGCGACCAAAGCCACTGTTCACGCCAGTGATAAACCAGGTACGTTGCGTCATTTTGCATCCTTTCGAATTGAATCGGCTTGTCGATGGAGAGAAGTATAGGGATAGCCTTCAAGATTTTGAATGCTTTACAATCCTTGTTTTATGCGTGAAAATCTTTACATGGCACTCGATCCATTTTCCGACCTGTTGCGATACATGCAGGCCCAGACCGTTCTATCCGGCGGCCTGGTGGCAGGTGGCGCGTGGGCGATCGGCATTCCGCCGCCACAGCGCCTCAAGTTCTGGGGCCTGGTACGCGGCAGTTGCTGGCTGGCGCTGGAGGGTGAGCAAGAGCCGATTCGCTTACAGGCCGGCGAGGTGTTTTTGCTGGCTGCTCCACGCTCGCTAGTGATAGGCAGCGACCTGGCCGCGCCACATGTGGGCCTGGACGATCTGCTGCGAGAGCGCGTCGGCGCCGTCTCCTTCCTTGGCGATGGCGATGAGTTCTACATGATCGGCGGCAGCGTGGAGTTGGGGGCCGATTGCGGCCAGCTGCTGTTGGAGGGACTGCCGTCATTCATCCACGTCGGCGCCGAAGCCGAGCAGTCGTCCACGCTACATTGGCTGCTGCAGCAACTGCTGCGCGAACGGGAGCGCGGCTTGCCTGGTGCGGACATCGCGTCGGCCCAGCTGGCGCAGCTGATGTTCATTGAAGTTCTGCGCGCGCATTTCGGTAGCGGCATGCCGCTGGCGGCGGGATGGCTGCGGGCGGTCAGCGACCGGCGGCTGGCGCCAGCGCTGCAGCTGATTCACAGCCACCCGGGACGCGCCTGGCAACTGGAAGAACTGGCGCAGGCATCGGCCATGTCGCGCGCGGCTTTTGCGGCATATTTCAAGAACGTGGCAGGCATCGCGCCGGTGGCTTACCTGACCATGTGGCGCATGCGCTTGGCCGAGAAGGCCTTGCGGGAGCAGGGGGCATCGATCGGCGAACTGGCGCGTACCCTGGGCTATTCGTCGGAGAGTGCCTTCAGTAACGCCTTCAAACGCGTGATTGGCAGGGCGCCCAAGTTCGTGCGCAGTACCACAACTATGCCGCTCTAGCGACCGAGCCGCGCAACGTCACCGTCACCGGGAATTCGCGCTCGATAGGGTGCTGGGTGCCGTAGCATTGGTTGAGCAACCAGCGCACCGCATTCTGCGTCAGCTGCTGCGTCGGGATGTGCACCGAGGTCAGCCCTGGCGCGGAAAATTCGGCCGAATAGTCATCGTCATAGCCGACAATCGAAACATCGTCCGGCACCGCGATCCCGGCGCGGTGCAGGCAGGAGAGGGCGCCAATCGCCATTTCATCATTGGCGCAAAACAGGCCGGTGAATTTGCGGCCCTCATCGAGCAGCGACTGCGCTGCCGCAAAGCCGCCCTGGCGCGAGAAGTCCGACTCGATCAGCAGCACGTCGCCGCGCGCGATGCCATGCCGCGCCAGTTCCTGAAAAAATCCATCCAACCGTGTCTTGCTGTCCGAGGTTTCCGATGGACCGGCAATCACCGCCAGCGCGCGGTGGTTGGCCTCCAGCAGCGTTTGCGCCGCCAGCACGCCGCCGCGATGGTGGTCGGGGCAGAACGACGCTTCCGGCAACTGCGGGCTGCGACGGTTCAGGAAGGCGATCTTCGGATGCATCTTGTGCAGCATCAGCAGGTCTTCGTCATACAGGTCGTGGCCCAGCACCACGATGCCGTCGCAATCGCGGCCGATCAGGAATTTGACCGCTTCGATGGCTTCGTCGCGCGGCGTGCCGTCGCCGCAGCCGGTGGCCACTACCACGTGGCGGCGCATGGCGCGCAGCTCGATGTCGGTCTGCTTGAGGATGGTGCCGTAATAGGCGCCGAAAAACGACGGGGCGAAGATGCCTATCATGCCCAGCGACTTGGCCGACAGCGAGCGGCCGATGGACGAGGGGCGGAAGTTCAACTGCTCGATGGCGGCCTGCACGCGGGCCATCGCGTCCGCCGAAACCGGGCCGGCGCCGGATATCGCGCGGGACGCAGTCGACATGCCTACGCCGGCTAGCACTGCGACGTCTTTCAGCGTTGCCACGGTTGCTCCTGAATCGGGGTAAAGGGGAATGCTGCAGAATGTGGTACCATAGCAGATTGGTCTGAATTTTCCCAGCTTTCTTCCCAGGTTATTGGCACTTTATCATGCAAGAGATCTCCCGTATTCCCAAGTCCGCAAGCGCGCCCGGCACGCCCAATGGCGCCGCGCCGAAAGTCGGTTTCGTTTCGCTCGGCTGCCCGAAAGCGCTGGTCGACTCCGAACAAATCCTGACCCAGTTGCGCGCCGAAGGCTACGAGACGGCCAAATCCTATGACGGCGCCGATCTGGTGATCGTCAACACCTGCGGCTTCATCGACGCCGCCGTGCAGGAATCGCTGGACGCCATCGGTGAAGCGCTGGCTGAAAACGGCAAGGTTATCGTGACCGGCTGCCTGGGCGCGAAAAAAGACGCGGCCGGCGACGGCATCATCATGAAGGTACACCCTAAGGTGCTGGCCGTGACCGGCCCGCACGCGCTGGCCGAGGTGATGGACTCGGTCCACCTGCACCTGCCGAAGCCGCACGAGCCGTTCCTGGACTTGATCCCGGCGCAGGGCATCAAGCTCACCCCCAAGCACTACGCTTACCTGAAAATCTCCGAAGGCTGCAACCACCGCTGCAGCTTCTGCATCATCCCGTCGATGCGTGGCGACCTGGTATCGCGCCCGATCGCGGACCTGATGCTGGAAGCGGAAAACCTGTTCAAGTCCGGCGTCAAGGAACTGCTGGTGATTTCACAGGACACCTCGGCCTATGGCGTGGATGTCAAGTTCCGCACCGGCTTCTGGAACGGCCGACCGCTCAAGACCCATATGACCCAGCTGACCGAAGCGCTGGGCGAACTGGCCAAGTCCTACGGCGCATGGGTGCGCCTGCATTATGTGTATCCATATCCGCACGTCGATCAGGTGATCCCGATGATGAGTGGCGGCCATGTGCTGCCATACCTGGACATTCCGATGCAGCACGCCCATCCGGATGTGCTGAAGCGGATGAAACGTCCGGCCAGCGGCGAGAAAAACCTGGACCGTATCCAGGCCTGGCGCAAGATGAATCCGGACCTGACCATCCGCTCGACCTTCATCGCCGGCTTCCCGGGTGAGACCGAAGCGGAATTCGAATATCTGCTGGATTTCCTGAAGGAAGCGCAGATCGACCGCCTGGGCTGCTTCGCTTACTCCCCGGTGGAAGGCGCGAGCGCCAATGAGTTGGACCATCCGGTGCCGGAAGAAGTGCGCGAAGAGCGCCGTGGCCGCGTCATGCTGCTGCAAGAAGAAATCTCGCGCAAGCGCCTGAAAGCGAAGGTCGGCAAGACCGTGCGCGTGCTGATCGACGAAGTCACCCGCAACGGCGGCGTGGGCCGCTCCAGCGCCGACGCGCCGGAAATCGACGGCGTAGTGTATGTCAAGCCGCCATACGAGCCGCACAAGAAACTGGCCGTGGGCCAGTTCGTCGACGTGAAGATCACCACTTCCGACGCGCACGATCTGTGGGGCGAGGCGCAGTAAGCGAATCGCTTCTATAATGAGGGCGGACCAGCGGCAACGCGGTCCGCCCTTTTTTTATTCCCGTTTTTTGAGCGCCGCCATGACCACCAAAAAAAACCGCCAGACCGCATTGGTCCACACCGACTACAAGGCGCCGGAAGGTTTTGCCGCCTTCCCCAGCGCCATTCACCACGCCTCCACTGTGCTGTTCAAGAACGTGGCGGCCATGCGCTCGGGCGACTGGAAAGAGAAGAACGCCTATACCTACGGCTTGCACGGCACGCCGACCACCTTCACGCTGGAGGCGCGGCTGGCCGAGGTTGAAGACGGCAAGCACTGCCTGCTGGCGCCGTCCGGCCTGGCGGCGATCGCGATGGTCGATTTCGCGTTGCTCAAAACCGGCGACGACGTGCTATTGCCCGATAACGTCTATAACCCGAACCGCGAGCTGGGACGCTGGCTGTCGGCCGATTTCGGCATTACCGCGCGCTATTACGATCCGCTGATCGGCGCCGGCATCGCTGAGCTGATCGAGCCCAATACCAAGCTGATCTGGACCGAGGCGCCGGGATCGGTGTCGATGGAAGTGCCGGACCTGCCGGCCATCTGCAAGGCCGCGCATGATAAGGGCGTGCTGGTTGCGCTGGACAATACCTGGTCGGCTGGGCTGGCGCTGCGTGGTTTCGATCTCGGCGTGGACATCATCATGCAGGCGCTGACCAAATACCAGTCGGGCGGTTCGGATGTGCTGATGGGCGCCCTGATCACGCGCGACACGGCGTTGCACGAACGACTCAGCATGGCGCATATGCGGCTCGGCATGGGCGTGGGGGCGGACGATGCCTATTTGGTGCTGCGCGGCCTGCCGACCATGAAGCTGCGTTTCGACGCGCACGATGCGGCCGCGCGCAAGCTGGCGGCGTGGCTGAAGACGCGGCCGGAAATCAGCAGGGTGCTGCATCCGGCGTTTGCCGACTGCCCTGGCCATGAAACGTGGCAACGCGATTTCAGCGGCGCGGGCGGCCTGTTCTCGGTGCTGTTCGATCCGTCCTTTACCGAAGCGCAGACTGACCGTTTTGTCGATGCACTGACTTTGTTCGGCATCGGCTATAGCTGGGGCGGTGCGAACAGCCTGGTGATGCCCTACCGTATCAAACAGATGCGCAAGCAATGGCAGGATGACGGCATCCTGGTGCGCTTCAACGTCGGGCTGGAGGACGTCAACGACCTGATCGCCGATATCGAGCAGGCCTTGGCAGCGATGCAATAAGCGGCGGCGTTGTCGGGATCGCCGCGCATGGCGGCGCCTGCTGCCTATACTTATTCATCTTTTGCCATGTTTGTGCCGGGATGCGCGGAGACAAGCGTGGGCGCGGCTTTGCGCGGCTATGGCGTCGCCAGCGCCGTGCCTGAGCCTTCGGGCTACGCCTTGCTGCCGGCGGGAGCGGGCCTGCCCGGATACACAGCCGGTCGGCGCGCCGGCTGAGCTACCCTGGCTGTGGCGCTGCCGTCGCATCATGGTAATCGGACGGCATCTGGCGTAGAGTAGGCGCTTCCGATACTTTCAGCGCATACATCATGGGCAAGCAAATTTCGATACTGTTCGTCTGCATGGGGAACATCTGCCGCTCGCCGACAGCGGAGGGCGTGTTCCGCCATCGCGCAGCAGCGGCTGGACTGGCGGAGCGCTACATCATCGATTCAGCCGGCACGCACGGCTACCACGTTGGCGAGCCGCCCGACGGCCGTTCGATGGAGTTCGCCGCCAAGCGTGGCTACGATCTGTCGGCGCAACGCTCGCGCAAGGTGGTACCGCAGGACTTCGAGAAGTTCGACCAGATCCTGGCCATGGACCACGACAATCTGCGGCTGCTGGAAGCGGCCTGTCCAGCGCAGCACCGCCACAAACTGGGCCTGTTCATGGCCCACGCCCGCAACAGCGATTCCGATGTGGTTCCCGATCCTTATTACGGCGGCGGCCGCGGCTTCGATCTGGTGCTGGACTATATCGAAGACGCCTCCGATGGCCTGCTGCAGGCGCATCGCTCCAGGACATAAGCTCGGCGCTTACAGTGCCCGCACCGGAATGCAGATGTCGCAGGTGAATTCGCCCGTGGCAGGGTCCATGCCGGAGCAGGCGTCGAAGCGTTCGAAGCAGGGGCGGTCGTCGCATTGCAGGCCGCTGGACGGCAGCCATTCGCGCGTCAGCCACATCCAGGCGTCGGCGATCTGCGACGGCGCTGCCTTGAAGCGCGCCACGGCGTAGCGGCCTCCGGGCAGGGGCATGATGTCGGCTTGGGCGCCGGGCTGGAAATCGGCCCGGACTTCCACGCAGGCGTCGTAGCGGCATTTGTCGGGCGGCGTGATGCTCGGGTCGTCGTGGCCGATGCCGTAGCAGGTGGCGCTGCTCAAGCCGTGCGACTGCATCCACGGCAGCATCGTGCCGCGCCAGAAGGTGCCGATGGCCGGGCCGTATGGGCCGATCAGGCGCTGGTAGGCCACGCGCGCGGCGGGCAGGTCAAGGATGTGGACTTCCATGGCGATTCCTTTGAAATGAGTGGAATCGCCATCTTCGTTGAAGCCGCGCGGCATTGCCTGACCGGGATTGCCGATCGCCTGATCTGGATTGCTCTCGTTGCCGGCGGCGTGGCGGTTCTTGATCGCTGCGGCCTGGCTGGCCAGCCGGTGGGCGGTGTCGGCGCGCCAGGCGGTCGGCGTGCAGCCGAACTTCTGCTTGAAGGCACGGGCGAAGGCTTCGCCGGAACCGAAGCCGGTGGCGAGCGCCGTCTCCAGTATCGATTCGCTGGTGCTGGCCAGGCGAAAGGCGGCTTTTTCCAGGCGCCGGCGGCGCAGGTAGTCGCCCAGCGTTTCGCCCATCCAGGCGGCGAAGACGCGGTGGAAATGAAAGCGCGAGAAGTTGGCCACATCGGCCAGTTGCGCCAGCTCCAGCGGCTGGTCCAGGTGCTGGTCGATGTGATTGAGCACGCGGTTCATGCGCCGCGCATATTCGGCGCGCGAGGCCTGTGATTCGCTTGAGGTCATGATGTCGGCTATGGCATGGCGCTCAGCGTTGCGTCGCCAGCAATTGGGCGACGCGCGCCTGCAGCTGCGGCACGACTTCCTCGGCAAACCATGGATTGCGCTTGAACCAGGCGTTGTTGCGTGGACTGGGATGGGGCAGGGGCAGCGTGCGCGGCCAGTGCTTGCGCCAGTCTTGCACTACGTCGGTCAGCGTCGGGCCTTGGCCGGGCAGATGCCAGGCTTGCGCATATTGGCCGATGACCAGCACCAGTTCCACGTTCTGCAGATGCGCCAGCAGCGCTGCGCGCCAGGCCGGCGCGCATTCGGGCCGTGGCGGCAGGTCGCCGGACTTGCCGGTGCCGGGGAAGCAGAAACCCATGGGGACGATGGCGACCCGGCTCTCGTCGTAGAAGACTTCGCGCGACATGCCCAGCCAGATGCGCAGCCGGTCGCCGCTGGCGTCATTGAAGGGCAGGCCGGTGTCATGCACTTTGCGCCCCGGTGCCTGTCCGACGATGAGGATACGCGCCCGCGCGTCGGCCTGTACCACGGGACGTGGCCCCAGCGGCAAATGTTCCGCGCACAGCGTGCAGGCGCGGATTTCGCTCAGTAGCTTGGGCAGGGATTTCATGTCAGCTTGCGCCGCAATCCGAAAACGGGCAGGGCGCCTTGCATGAAATCGAGGTCGGTGGAGCGCTGGAAGCCGAGCTTTTCGTACATGCTCCACGCGGTCTGCATCGCTTGCGTGGTATGCAATATCATCTGCGCGTGGCCGGCATCGCGTGCCAGTTGGAGGCAAGCTAGCGTCAGCGCCTTGCCGACGCCCTGTCCGCGCGCTGGCGGTGCGACGCCCAGCAGGCGGATGCCGGACGCGTCCGTGATCGTGGTCGCGATGCCGCCGGAACCGTATTGCGCCAGGTCGGCAAAGTAGATCACGCCGCCGAGCAGCGCACCACCTGCGTCGGTCGCGACCAGTACGCGGGCGCCGGGCTTTTCGGTAAAGCTGCCGATGTTGGCCAGCATCTGGTAGTAGGCCGGCTGCTCGGGCGGAGTGGGAAAGCCTTCAAGGCTGGAATATACGCCGACCATCAACTGGCCTAGCGCTGCGTGCTCGTGACCTTCAATGTCGCGGATGATTTGTGCGGCCATCTTCTTCCTATTCCTCTATTCCTATTCCTATTCAGGCTGGATTGCGCTGTTCCAGCTGTACTTTCAGGCGATTGAGATCCAGATTGTTGGCCCGTCGCATGGCGCGGGCCATGAATGGCGCGAACAGGCGCGAAAAGCCGGCTGGTTCGCCGCGATTGTGCAAGGTCATCCGCGTAGCGCCAGTTGCAGTGGCTTCCCAAGCGTAGCTGGTCTCCATGGGGAAGGGGCCTTCAGCGGTGCGCATGACGAGCCGCTCATCTGGCAGCAATTCGGTGACCTCGTAAGTGTAGGCGAGACGCTTGCCGAGAAAATGGGCGACAAAGGCGAGGCGCGATCCTTGCTGCAGGGGCGGTGCCGACTGCCATTCGACCGACTTGATATTGACATACCAGCGTGGCGCATGGTCCGGATTGGCAGCATAGGATGCGACTTCGTGAAGTGGCCGTTCGATCACGATCGAGGTAAGGACATCGACTGCCATTGGCTTGCCTGATCATTGTGTAAAAGCGTCAGTGTATCGTAGCAGCCCAGCGCCCGCCAGCAGCAGGCCACGGCAGCCTCCGGGACCGGTACGGCCAGCATTCACGGCAGGACGGCAGGGGAAGCGGGCTGGGTCACGGCTGGCCCGCCGTCCGGATGCGCTTGAATTTATTGGCCAGGCGGCGGTTCCCACAGCTCGACCTTGTTACCTTCAGGGTCGATCACCCAGCCGAATTTACCGTATTCCGACTCATCGGTCTTGTCCTGCACATTGCAGCCTTCGGCGCGCAAGGCTGCCAGCAGCCCATGCAGGTCGGCGACGCGGTAGTTGATCATGAACGGTGCGGTGCTGGGCGCGAAATGGTCGCTGTCGATGGCGGAGACGCTCCAGGCCGTGGTGCCGCCGACAGGTTTGCCATCATCGTCGACCCAGTCAAACGCCGCGCCACCCCATGCCTGCACGTCGATGCCGAGATGGGTTTTATACCAGGCGCACAATCCCTTCGTGTCCTTGGCCTTGAAGAAAATCCCGCCTATGCCTGTCACACGTTTCATATGATTCTCCAAAAAAGTTAGCCGACAGGCAGTCGCGGCGTCCAATATCCCGGCTGCTGGCGGTCTGGTGAAATGGCGAAAATGATGATTTCAGCTGCTGCACTACGATAAACGACATTCGTATTACTGCATCTCGCGCAGCAATGCATCGCGAGCTTCTGAGCGTATTCGGATGGGCTTGGCATTGAAGGTGCGACGTGTGCCGCTTCAGTGATCACATCGTCGGCCTCATGCAGCGCGCCCTCACCACGCTCGTGGGACGCGACGCGGTGCCCGACTTGCCGCTTCCAGGCGTCACCGAGCTGGTTCGGCATAGCCTCTTGCTGCGACTCAGGCAGAAGGTCGCGCAAACGCATTCGCTGTTGCGGAGCAAGGGCGCGCCCGGCTGCGGCAAGTTCGGCGACACGGTCAAGCATAGGCGGCTCCATTGCTGTCAAATAGTCTACACCCAATCTTGTACACCGACTAAGCTGTAGCCGGGCGATCAGAGCGCGGCTGGCTCGTTGCGGTTCAGGCGCATGACGCCGGAGATCAGGCGGTAGGCTTTCCACAGCCATGCCCCGACCCAGACCACCCACGCCAGTGGAATGCCGATGATGGTGATGAACAGCGCGAAGCCGGCGCACATCCACACCAGATACCACCAGAACGAGCGTATCATCCAGGTGTGATGGCCATGCACGAAGCTGCCCTCGGTGCTGGGCCGCTGCACGTAGTTGAGTATCAGCGGAATGAAGGAGAACGCGCCCAGCGAAAATACAAAGCTGATGGCATGGATCAGATACAGCCACCACGCCAGGTTCTTGGCCGACGCCAGTTGATTATCCAGTACCAGTTGCTGCGACATGGCTACTCCTCAGGCTGACAATGAAATGCTACGATCTTCCTATTGTAGCAACATTGGCAAAGAAGTAGCGTGCGTTCAGTTCAGTAGCGGCAGGATGCCATCCAGGCCGACGAAGTTGAGGGCGACGTCGGCTTGTTCACGCACCACCGGCTTGGCGCGGAAGGCGACCGACATGCCGGCGACGCTCATCATTTTCAGGTCGTTGGCGCCATCGCCCATGACGATCGCTTCTTCGGTCGCGATGCCCATTTCGGCGCAGACGCGCTGCACGGTGCGCATTTTCTCATCCGCGTCGACGATGCCGTCCACGACCTTGCCGGTCAGCCGGCCGTTGACGATTTCCAGTTCGTTGGCATGCGCGTAGTCCAGGCCCAGGCGCTGTTTCAGACGTTCGGTGAAGAAGGTGAAGCCACCTGATACCAGCAGCGTCTTCAGGCCCGACGCTTGCACCGCGCCCAGCATCCGCTCCGCACCCAGCGACAGACGCAGGCGCTCGTCGTACACGCGCTCCAGCGCCGACGCATCCAGGCCTTCGAGCAGCGCCACGCGGCGCGTCAGGCTTTCCGAGAAATCCAGCTCGCCGTGCATGGCCGCTTCGGTGATCTCCGATACCTGCGACTTCAGGCCCTGCATGTCCGCGATCTCGTCTATGCATTCGATGGTGATCAGCGTCGAATCCATATCCATCGCCACCAGCTTGAACTCGTTCATCTTGTGCACGCCCATCATGTAGGTGGCGTCCAGCTGGGCGGCCTGCGCCGCCACTTCGATGGTGTGGCGCAGCCCCGCGGAAAAGCTGATGTCTTCGCAGCGCAGCGCCTTGTCGTTGATCCAGGTGATGCGCGCCGGCCCGGTTAGCGCGGCGATGCGCTCGAGCCGGGCCTTGCAATCATCGCGGCCTTGCAGGACCAGGTTCATCGTGTGGTTCTTTGCTGTTCTCATGAGATGCTTTAAATAGTCAACTGGCGGATGGCGGTCTTAATCTGGGTCACGCGCGCAGCCAGGTCCGGCATGCTGGCGGTGATTTTCAACTTGTCCTGGCCATTGAGCTTGATCTGGCGGTTCTTCTGGATCAGCTCAATGATGCGCATCGGGTCGATCGGCGGCTTGGGCATGAACTGCAGCGTGGCCGCTTCGCCATGCGCGTCGATCTTGACGATGCCGACGGTCTTGGCGGCGATGCGCAGGCGGTGGGTTTCCACCAGGGCCTTGACGGGGTCCGGCAGCTTGCCGAAGCGGTCGATCAGTTCTTCCTGCATGTCGTCGATCTTGTCCTGCGAGCCGCAGTTGGCCATGCGCTTGTAGATCGACAGGCGTTCGTGCACGTCGCCGCAGAAGTCGGCCGGCAGCAGCGCCGGCACGTGCAGGTTGATTTCGGTGGTGGTGGCCAGCGGCGCGGCCAGGTCCGGCTCCTTGCCGGCCTTGAGCGAGCGCACCGCTTCGTTGAGCATGTCGGAATACAGCTGGAAGCCGATCTCGGTCATCTCGCCGGACTGGCTGTCGCCCAGCACTTCGCCGGCGCCGCGGATTTCCAGGTCATGCATGGCCAGGTAGAAGCCGCTGCCCAGTTCTTCCATCTGCTGGATCGCGTCCAGGCGGCGCTGCGCCTGCTTGGTCAGCGACTGCACGTCGTGCACCAGCAGATAGGCATACGCCTGGTGGTGCGAACGGCCGACGCGGCCGCGCAACTGGTGCAGCTGCGCCAGGCCGAACTTGTCGGCGCGGTGCATGATGATGGTGTTGGCGGTCGGCACGTCGATGCCGGTTTCGATAATCGTGGTGCACAGCAGGATGTTGAAGCGTTGCGCCACAAAGTCGCGCATCACTTTTTCCAGGTCGCGTTCGTGCATCTGGCCGTGGGCTACGGCGATGCGCGCTTCCGGCAGCAGCTCGGTCAGCATCGCCATGCGGTTCTGGATGGTCTCGACCTCGTTGTGCAGGAAGTAGACCTGGCCGCCGCGTTTCAGTTCGCGCAAACAGGCTTCGCGGATGATGGACTCGCCTTCGCTGCGGACGAAGGTCTTGATCGCCAGGCGCTTTTGCGGCGCGGTGGCGATCACCGAGAAGTCGCGCAGGCCTTCCAGCGCCATGCCCAGCGTGCGCGGAATCGGCGTGGCGGTCAAGGTCAGCACGTCGACTTCGGCGCGCAGCGATTTCAGCGTTTCCTTCTGGCGCACGCCAAAGCGGTGTTCCTCGTCGATGATGACCAGGCCGAGACGGGTGAACTTGACGTCTTCCGAGAGCAGCTTGTGGGTGCCGATGACGATGTCGAGCGTGCCGTCGGCCATGCCCTTGATCGCCTGGGTGATCTCTTTGCCGCTGCGAAAGCGCGACATTTCGGCGATGCGTACCGGCCAGTCGGCAAAGCGGTCGGCGAAGGTTTGCGCGTGCTGTTCGGCCAGCAGCGTGGTGGGCGCCAGGATCGCCACCTGCTTGCCGCCCATGACGGCGATGAAGGCAGCGCGCAGCGCGACTTCGGTCTTGCCGAAGCCGACATCGCCGCACACCAGCCGGTCCATCGGCTTGCCGGACATCATGTCCTTGATGACGTTGTTGATGGCTTCCTGCTGGTCCGGCGTTTCGTCGAAGCCGAAGCTGTCGGCGAAGCGCTCGTAGTCGTGCGCTGAATATTCGAAGGCGTGACCCTGGCGCAGCGCGCGGCGGGCGTACAGGTTGAGCAGCTCGGCGGCGGTGTCGCGTACCTGCTCAGCCGCTTTGCGCTTGGCTTTTTCCCATGCGCCGGAGCCCAGCGCGTGCAGCGGCGCGTCGTCCGGCGAGGCACCGGAGTAGCGCGAGATCACATGCAGCTGCGAGACCGGCACATACAGCTTGGTGTCCTTGGCGTATTCCAGGTGCAGGAATTCGGTTTCGCCTTCGCCCAGGTCCATGCTGGTCAAGCCCATGTAGCGGCCGATGCCATGGTTGATATGGACCACCGGATCGCCTATCTTCAGCTCCGACAGGTCGCGCACCATCGATTCGACCTGGGTGACCGCTTCCTGCTTTTTCTTGCCGACGCGGCGCCCGGACCCGGCATACAACTCGGTCTCGGTGATGAAGATCAGGTTTTCTTCCGGCGAGGCCAGTTCAAAGCCGGCGTGCAGCGGCGCCACGCCCAGGGCCAGCCTGGCATCGGAGGTGGCGAAGCCTTCGTAGCCTTCCACGGGCGTCAGCGGCAGGTTGTATTCGTTGAAGTATTGCTGCAGCGTTTCGCGGCGGCCGTTCGATTCGGCGCAGATCATCACGCGGCGCCCCGATTGCAGCAGATACGAACGCAGGTTGGTCAGCGGATCATCCGTGTGGCGATTGACGGCGATGTTGGGTATCGGCGCGGACAGTTCCGACGGCGCACCGTCGGCATCCTTGGCGATCACCATGCGGCCGTACGGCTTGGCCAGCGTGAAGAATTGCTCGTCGCTGAGGAACAGCGCTTCCGGCGCCAGGATGGGGCGGTCCCGGTCGGCCTTCAGGAAGCGGTAGCGCGAGGCGGTGTCGGTCCAGAAGCGCTTGATCGCACCGTCGATGTCGCCCAGCAAAGCCAGCACAGCGCCGTCGGGCAGGTAGTCGAACAGCGTGGCCGTCTCTTCGAAGAACAGCGGCAGGTAGTATTCGATACCGGCGGAGGCGATGCCGCTGCTGATGTCCTTGTACACCACGGAGCGCGAGGGATCGCCTTCGAACTGTTCGCGCCAGCGGCTGCGGAAGATGGTGCGCGCCGCCTCGTCCATCGGGAATTCGCGGCCCGGCAGCAATCGCACTTCGTTGACCGGATACAGCGAACGCTGGGTGTCGGCGTCGAAGGTACGGATGGTTTCGATGGTGTCGCCAAACAGGTCGAGCCGGTAGGGCAGCGCAGATCCCATCGGGAACAGGTCGATCAAGCCGCCGCGCACCGAGTATTCGCCGGGCGACATCACCTGGGTGACATGGGTGTAGCCGGCCAGCGTCAGTTGCGACTTCAGGCGCGCTTCGTCCAGCGACTCGTTTTTCTTGAAGAAGAAGGTGTAGGCCGCCAGGAAGGACGGCGGCGCCATGCGCACCAGCGCGGTGGTGGCCGGTACCAGCATCACGTCGCACTGGCCGCTGCTGATCTCGTGCAGCGTGGCCAGGCGCTCGGATACCAGGTCCTGGTGCGGCGAGAAGGCGTCGTAGGGCAGCGTTTCCCAGTCCGGCAGCAGGTGGCAGCGCAAGTGACCGGCAAACCACGGGATTTCATCGAGCAGGCGCTGGCCATCGCTGGCGCTGGCGACGATCACGGCCAGCATGCGGCCTTGCGATTTGAGTTCGAGCGCGGTCAGCGCCAGGGCGTAGGCATCCGACGACCCGTACAGGGCAGGCAGCGCGAATCGGTTACCGGGCTTGGGGACGGACTTTTTTAAGGCGAAAGACATGCAGGCGACGATGACATGAAACGGTTAAGCGACCGCCCAGAGTGGCAATGCCGCTGCCGGTATTATAGTCGAACGTTCCTAAGGACGCAGGTTGGCTATCCCGAACGGTACGTGGACCATCGGTATGGTGCCGCCGGCCGATTTCAGGTGGCTCAGCTGGTCGTCGAAGAAGATGTGCGGCCGGAAGATTTGCAACACCCGCGCCTTTTCCATCCCGCCCAGGAAAAAGGTCTCGTTGGCCGATACGCCCCAGCTTTTCAGCGTGGTTACCACCCGCTCGTGCGAGGGGGCGCTGCGGGCGGTAATGATGGCGATGCGCAGTATCTTCTTATAGGAAGGATCCCGGCGCTGGGCGCGCTCTTCCAGGCGCTGCATCAGCGCCAGCTTCTGGAACAGGTCGGCCAGCGGACCGGGTTGGTGCGGCACGGCCACCTGTTCGCGTTCGTAGGCGTGGAATTCGTCGACGTCGTTATTGCGCTTGAAGACGGTCTCGGATTCATCGTCGGCGATCACGCCGTCAAAGTCGAAGGCCACGCGCAGCTCGGCGTCGTCCTCGTCATCGTCCGGGCGCGAGGGCAGTACCAGGCCGGCCGGGTGGCCGGCGGCCAGCGCATTGCGCACGTCTTCCTCGTTGGCGCTGAGAAACAGGGCGGTGTTGAAGGCGGGTAGATAGCTGTACGGCGATTGCCCCGTCATGAAGCAGGCGCGCGAGATGTCCAGGTCATAGTGGGCGATGGAATTCATCACGCGCAGCCCCGTTTCGGGAGAGTTCCGCGAAAACAGCACCACTTCCACCGGCGCCTGCTTGGCATAGTGCTTGTTAATGTTGAGGAAGCGGCGGATGAAGGGGAAGGCTACGCCTTTGCCCAGGATGGCATCGATGTGCCGTTCCTGGTATTTGCGGTATTCTTCGGCGCCGTGCTCCAGATAGACTTGATGCGATTCGGTCAGATCGAACAGTGCGCTGGAGGCGATGCCGATCACGAGTTTGTTTTCGATGGGGTAGGGCATGGCTTGGGCTTTTGATCCGGTCTTTATTTAGGTGCTAGCTTGATGACGCCGCTGACCTGGAAGCGCACTTCGGTCGCGTCCTTGCCCGGCGTGGTTTCGATGTGCAATTCGCTGATGCCTTCGCGTAGCGCGCCTTGCACCAGATGGGTGACGGTGTTGGCGATCATGGTCTGCGTGACATCGGGCAGCGCCGGCATCGCCGCAGAGCTTGCCGCTGCGGGCGGCACCGTGGCTTGCAGTGCGCCGTCGCCGAAGAACTGCGCCACCATCCAGCCGTATTCGCGCCGCGTGGTCACGCAATAGACCGGCGTGGCGTTGGGGAAGATGCGTTCGACCGCGCCGCTCGCTTTCAGCTGGTCCGGGTCCACCGCCAAGATGAACAAGCCATTGCGGCCTTCTTCGATCGGCATCCACTGGTTCTGCACCACGAATTCGTAGTTGAAGCTGTCCAGCAGGCCGGGCGGACGGCGGCGGTCGACCTGGAAGGTGAAGTAGGGGACGCCGAAGAAGTCGGCCAGCGCGCGGCCCACCAGGCCGATCTTGATGCCCATTTCGTCCAGCAGCACATCCTCGATGTCGATACTGCGCGCCAATGCGCTGCGCTGCGCTGCCTCCAGCTGGGTGCGCGAGAGCACGGTCTCGGAAATCATCGCGGCAAAGCGCGAACGGTCGCGCCGCGGCGCGTTGGCGCGCTGGGTGAAGGCGATGGCGATGCTGTCGCACAGCAGTTGCACGCCTTCGACCACCAGGCCGTTGAACGGGCCGCCGGCCTGGTTGTTGATCAGCTGGAGCACGCCCAGCGGCTCGCCATTATCGGCCAGTATGGGCGCCACCAGCATCTGCTGCGTGCGATAACCGGTACGCCGGTCCACGCCCTGCTGGAAGCACAGCGCGGGATCGATGCGCTTGAGCTCCGCCTCGTCGTAGACGTCGGCCAGATTCAGCAGCCGGCGCGACAGCGCCGCATAGCCGGCGATGCTCTGCGCCGAAATCGGCAGCTTCAATTGCTTGAACGAGGCCAGCCCGGTCTTGACCTTGGAGACCATGCTGACCTTGTCTTCGGTGACCGCGTAGATGGTCAGGCGGTCGCCGTTGAACAGCTGGCACAGGTCCGGCGACAGGTCGAGCATGATCTCGTCCACGTCCTGCGTGGCATGGATCTTGTTGGCCAGTGCCTGCAGCTGTTTGAAGAAATGCAGGCGCTGCTCGGCGTCGCTCAGGTGCGCGCTCATGGTCAGTCTTGCCGACGCGCGCCGGGCGGAGTGGTGGCGCCGGTGACGACGGTGGCGTCATCGTCGTCACCGGATTCCGGCAACGGCGGCGAGGGGAAGGGCAGGCCGGTGCCGGAGATGGTGGTGGCATCCGGGTCGGCCGGTTCGGCGGCATCGCCTTCGCCGCGCGGCACGAAGGCATTGAGCTCGCGCGCAGCCGGCGGCATGGTGTCGTCGATGGCGATGGTCTCGCCGGCCAGCGCGCGCCTCAGATCGTCGCGAAAGCTGCGTGCGCTCTGATAGCGGTCGTCCGGACGCTTGGCCAGCGCGCGCAGCACTATGCGGTCGAACATCGGCGAGAGCAGCGGATTCAAGGTGCTGGGCAGCGCCGGCTGCGCGTACATGATCTTTTGCTGCATGTCGAACAGGCCGGTGCCGCGGAATGGCTTTTCGTTGGTCAGGAACTGGTACAGGATGATGCCGACCGCGAAAATGTCGGAGCGCGGCCCGACCGGCTGACCGGCGATCTGCTCCGGCGACATATAGCTGGGCGTGCCGACCATGGTGCCGGCTTCGGTGTGGTTGGCGTTCACATCCTGCATGCGGGCCACGCCGAAGTCGGTCAGCTTGACCAACAGCTGCGCGTTCAGCATCACATTGGCCGGCTTGATGTCGCGGTGGACGATGCCGTGCTGGTGGGCGTAGCCTACCGCGTCCAGCAGCTCACAGGTCATGCGCACCGAATCTTCCAGCGTGAATTCCAGCTGGAAGGCCTGGCTCTCGTCGAAATAACTGCTCAATTCTTCGCCGGCGATCAGCTCCATGACCAGGTAGGCCACGTCGTTCTCTTCGCCGAAGTCGTACACGGTGACGATGTTCGGATGGTTCAGGCGCGCCACCGCCTGCGCCTCGTGGATGAAGCGCGACGAATATTCGGCCCGCAGCGCGGGATCGTCGATGCGGCTGGTCAGTATCACCTTGATGGCGACCCGGCGGTTCAGCTTGGGATCGATGCCTTCATACACCAGGCCCATCGCGCCCCGTCCCAGCACGCGCAACAGTTGGTAGCGGCCCAGTTGCTGTAAATCGGTCATGTGCGTTATGTATGTTAACTATCTTGGCGAAAAACTAAGTGTAAAGCAGAATCGGCCCGGCGTATCATGTGGCAAGAAAACATATCTTAGTGAAGCTTTTTGACCGCCTATGACAGAGAACTACCTTATCACGGCACCGTTGGGCGCGGGTAGCACGGGAAGCGTTTTCCTTGCACAAACTCGTGATTCGGGGCAACTGTGCGCCCTCAAGCTGGCCCATCCCGGCGCGGCGGGCGCGGATGCGCTGGCGATCGGCTTGCATCATTGCAACATTGTTGCCTTGCATGCTGCAGGCAGCGAGTATGTTGCCATGGAGTATGTCGAAGGGCCGAGCTTGCGCAGCGTGCTGGACGCGGGCCAGCCGCCGCTGGCGCAGGCGCTGCGCTGGATGGGGCAGTTGTTATCGGCGCTGGCCTACCTTCATGCGCGCGGGCTGGTGCACCGCGACGTCAAGCCGGCCAATTTGCTGCTGGGGACGGACGACACCCTGAAGCTGGCCGACTTCGGCATCGCGCGCCGTGCCGGCGAGCAACTGGTCCAAGACAGCAGCGGCACGCCCAATTACATGGCGCCGGAGCAGATGCGCGGCAAACCGCCGGACCAGCGCAGCGATCTCTATGCGGCAGGTGTGGTCCTGTACGAGCTGCTGACCGGTAGCCGCCCTTATCGTGGCAGCGCGGTGCAGGTGATGCAGCAGGCGCTGAAGGGCAGGCATATGCCGCCGTCGGCCCTGCGCCCGGCGCTGGGGCGGCACTACGATACACTGCTGCAACTGGCGCTGGCACCCAATCCGCAGCAACGCTATGCCTGCGCCGGCGATTTCTATAGCGATCTGCAAGCTGCCAGCCTAGGGTAGCTGCGCGTTTTGTGCGTTGACTTTTCGCAAAAATCAAGTGGCAAAAAACAATTA
>FSZM01000143.1_pt1 | contig 42707 bp, 43 predicted proteins | sample 1638831 | NCBI WGS metagenome assembly FSZM01 (sample SAMEA3914813, study PRJEB12502) | metagenome | biome: forest; material: soil | place: Canada | collected 2011-07-07 | depth 0.3 m
CCACGCTCAACCACGCTCAGCCACGCGCATTTTGAAGCCGGCTCTGGGCCAGAGGTGCGCCGCGCATGGCGCCGTTTCAGTAAGATGGCTCAAACCGTGTTACGGAAGGAGGGCCATCATGCCCAAAGGTGCAAGTCCCAAACGGGAGCGCGAGTATCAGGAACTCCAGCACAAGTTCAAGCAAGAGGGCCGCTATCCGGGCCGCGAGGAGGAAGTCGCGGCCCGCATCGTCAACAAGCAGCGGGCCGAAACTGGCGAGGCCGAAACCGGCGCGGCCGTAAGCAAGCATGGCTACAGCCGCCATCCGACCCGCCGCGGCCGGACTACACGCCGCAGTAAGACGTCTTGACGGTGGTGAAGAACTCGGCCGCGTACGTGCCTTGCTCGCGCGAGCCGTAGCTAGAGCCCTTGGTGCCGCCGAACGGCACGTGGTAATCCACGCCGGCGGTCGGCACGTTCAGCATCACCATGCCAGCTTGCGCGTGGCGCTTGAAGTGCGTCGCATGCTTGAGCGAGGTGGTGCAAATGCCGCTAGAGAGGCCGTACACGGTGTCGTTAGCCAGCGCCAGCGCATGCTCGTAGCTGTCGGCGGGAATCACGCTGGCCACCGGGCCGAAGATTTCCTCGCGACTGATACGCATGTCGTTGCTGGCATCGGTAAACAAGGCCGGGCGCAGGAAGAAGCCTGGCGTGGCGCACTCGATGCGTTCGCCACCGAAGGCCAGCGTCGCGCCTTCGTGCTTGCCGATGGCGATGTATTCCATATCCTGTTCCAGCTGGCTGGCATCGACCACCGGGCCGATGTCGACGCCAGCAGCCAGCGCGTCGCCGACGGTCAGCGCGGCCAGCTGGTCTTTGACCGCCGCCACGAAGGCCGGATAGATGCCTTTTTCCACTATCAGCCGGCTGGACGCAGTGCAGCGCTGGCCGGTCGAGAAGAACGAGCCTTGCACGGCGCAATTGACGGCGGTGGCCAGGTCAGCATCGTTCAGGATCACCAGCGGGTTCTTGCCACCCATCTCAATCTGCACTTTGGCCATGCGGCCGATGGCCGCTTGCGCAACCTTGGCGCCGGTAGCGGCCGAGCCGGTGAAGCTGATCGCGTTGACGCGGCGGTCGTTGAGGAAGGCCTGGCCCACTACGCTGCCGCGGCCCATCACCAGATTGAACACGCCCGGTGGCAAACCGGCGCGGCTGATGATTTCGGCCAGTGCCCAGGCGCTGCCCGGCACCAGTTCGGCCGGCTTGATCAGCACGCAATTGCCGTAGGCGAGGGCGGGCGCGATTTTCCAGGCCGGGATCGCGATCGGGAAATTCCATGGCGCGATGATGCCGACCACGCCGACCGGCTCGCGGGTGATTTCCACGTCCAGGTTGGGGCGCACGGACGGCAGCTTGTCGCCGCGCAGGCGCAGGCATTCCTGGGCGAAGAACTTGAAGATGGCGCCGGCGCGGGCCACTTCGCCTATGCCTTCCGGCCGGGTCTTGCCTTCCTCGCGGGACAGCAGGGTGCCCAGCTCTTCCTTGCGGGCCAGGATCTCGCTGCCGATCTTGTCCAGCGCATCGGCGCGCATTTGGACGTTGGACAATGCCCAGCCGGGAGCGGCCGCAGCGGCGGCGGCAATCGCCAGTTCAGCCTGCTGTGCGTCGGCCTGTGCGTAGTGGCCGATGATATCGTCGGTGTTGGACGGATTGATGTTTGCCGCCGACGTTGCGCCATCCACCCAGGCGCCGTTGATAAAGTTCTGTTTCAAGGTCTCCGCTCCGCTGATCAAGTAGGGTCCCGGCATTATAGCCGTGATTGCCGAATAGTTATGGCTCAGCACTTGGGCGACAGGGCCAGGCTGGCGCTGAGCAGGGCGGTCAGTATCAGCAGCACGCCCATGATGCGGGCAGTGGTGGCGGCCGCGCGCGGGTGGGCGTGGAACCAGAGGCTGGCGCCGCTCGCGGCCCAGGCCAGGGCGCCGTACACCGCCGCCTGCGTAGCGGTGGTGATCGCACCCAGCACGCCGGACTGCAGCCACAGCGGCCCCAGGCCAGGCTTGAGGAATTGTGGGAAGATCGCCAGCATAAAAACATAGGCCTTGGGATTGAGGAGATTGGTCACCATGGCGCGGCGGAAGATCACCGTGTCAGCCAGGTCTTCGGTGCCGGGCGCGGGACGGAACACGCTGTCGCTGCGCAGCAGGCTGTAACCCATCCAGGCAATATAGACGGCACCGCCCAGCAGCATCACCTGGAACAGCGCCGGCCACCACTTCAGCACCACGGCCACGCCCAGCGCGCCCATGCACAGATGGCACAAGCCGCCGGCGATGATGCCGCCGACCGCCGCCAGCCCGGCGCGGCGTCCGCCCAGCATGGAACTGCCTATGACAAAGGCCATGTCCAGTCCGGGTAGGGCAACCACGCCCAACACAACGACAAAATACAAAGATAAAAGAGCGGAATGCGACATGGCGGTGTCTCCTGTTGATGGAGTAGCAGCTTAAAAGCCAAATAGGACGGATTGCGCCCTGATTTGATGCTATATTTTTGCCATGTACCATCCAACCACCCGCGTGCTGGCAGTGCTGGAACTGCTGCAAACCCATGGCCGTCTCAGTGGCGCCGACATGGCGCGCCGGCTCGAGGTCGATGGCCGCACCTTGCGCCGCTACATCGTCATGCTGGAGCAGATCGGCATCCCCATCCTGAGCGAGCGCGGCCGCCACGGCGGCTATGCGCTGATGCCCGGTTTCAAACTGCCGCCGATGATGTTTACCGACGATGAGGCGCTGGCCTTGTCGCTGGGCCTGCTGGCGGCGCGCAGCCTGGGCTGGGCTGAAGCGGCGCCGGCAGTCGCCAGCGCCCAGGCCAAGCTGCAACGCATCATGCCGGACGGCCTGAAACAACGGATAGGCGCGATCGATGAGACTGTCCATTTGGCCTTGCATGAGCGTTTTGCGCGTGCCGCGCCGCCGCCGGACAACGCAGCCTTGCTGACGCTGAGTGCGGCCGCCAAGCAGCGCCGGCGCGTCCACTTGTCTTACCGCAGCGGCAAGCAAGATAGCAAGCAAGACACCGAGCGCGATTTCGATACCTACGGCCTGGCCTATTATTCCGGCCACTGGTATGCGGTGGGCCACTGTCATCTGCGGCGTGACTTGCGCACCTTCCGGCTCGATCGCATGGGGCCGGTGCGCCAGCTCGAGCACGGCTACACCCGGCCCGAACATTTCGATGCGCTGGCGCATTTGCGCGATGCGGTGGCTGCCATACCGCGCAAATTCTCCGCCACCGTGTTGCTGAAGGCCGATCTGGAATCCGCACGCCGTCACCTGATGGACACCATCGGCCTGTTCGAGCAGACCGAAGACGGCGTGCTGCTGCATAACCAGTCCGACGACCTGAACTGGTTCGCGCGGCAGTTGGCCAGCCTGCCGTTCGTGCTGGAAGTGATCGCGCCGCCGGAACTGCGCAGCGAACTGGCCAATGTTGCTGCACGCTTGCTGCAAATCGCCGCAGCCCGATAGCATGCCGGCATGCCGCCACCGTCCATCGGTGACAGTTTGATGCCGCGTTACCCAACGTTGTAACGCGCGCCACTTCGGTTCGGCCGCCGGGATGGATGAGGCCGGATCTGCAGCCCATGTCCGGCGCATGAAATTGTCCGCTGCAGGAGTATGTTGGGCGAGCAGAGTGATAGGATGGGGTATTCAATATTTTTTGTGCTCAACATGAGTCTCGTCACCGGAAACAACTCGATCGATGCACTGGTGTACAGCAGTTGGGCCAGTAATGCAGGCACTCCGGTTCATCTAACTTACAGTTTCATGAATTCGCTGCCCTTCGATGCCAGCGCCGACGATGCCCATGGCTTCCGGCCGATGACGGCCGCGCAGCAGGATGGTGCGCGCCAGGCGCTGGGACTTTGGGCCAGCGTGGCAAACATCGTGTTCAGCGAAGTAAGCTCCAATGGCCAGATCCAGCTAGGCACCAACAACCAGGGCAGCTTGAGCAGCGGCTACGCCTACTTGCCGGACGGCCACAATCCGGCTTATCTGTACACCAACAACCTGGACGGCTTCAACGCCGACTTTAGCCCCGGCAGCTACGGCCCGACGGTACTGATGCACGAAATCGGCCACACGCTGGGGCTCAAGCATCCCGGCAACTACGACTCTGCCGGCAGCAGCATAGGCGGTCCCTTCCTGCCCGCCGCGACCGACAATGGCGACTACTCGCTGATGTCGTATAACCCCAATAGCGGCTTCAACGAGCAGGGCCAGTACGACGCCACGCCCATGCTGTACGACATACAGGCGATGCAATATCTATATGGCGCCAACCTGAGCTACCACAGCGGCAACGACACCTACCGCTTTGTCTCGTCGTCGGCGCCGCAATGCATCTGGGATGCCGGCGGCACCGATACCATGGACTTTTCTGCTTGCGACGGGCCGGTGGTCATCAATCTGAACGCCGGCACGTTCAGCTCGACCTCGCCCGGTTATGGGAACATTTCGATAGCCTATAACGTAACGATCGAGCAAGCGCTGGCCGGCAACGGCGGCTCCACCATTTACTGCAATGATGCGGGCGACAAGATTGCCGGCGGTGCGGGCAACGACGTCATTACCGAGGGCGCCGGCTCCGACATCATCAACGGCGGCGGCGGCAGCGATACGGTGATCTTCGGCGGCAAGGCCTCGCATTATGTGCTGAGCCACACCAGCGCCGGCGTGACCGTCAGTGGCGATGGCACCGATACCCTGACCGGCATCGCATTTCTGCAGTTCGCCGATGCCACGATCACGGTCGACAAGCTGCCGCTGCTGCTTAAACCGCTTGCCGATCAGGCCGCCCACGCGACAGCGAGCTTTAGCCTGGGCCTCGACGACACGGTATTTTCCGCCACCGGCGGCAGCGCCATCGTGCTCACGCTCAGCCAAGCGGACGGCGATGCCTTGCCGGCCTGGCTGCAGTTCGACCAGCAAACCGGCATCCTCAGCGGTACACCGGGCCAGGGCGATGTCGGGGCCTTGAGCTTGCGTATCAGTGCCTCCAACGGCTTGGGCGTCTCGGTGATCGACGACTTCAAACTGGCGGTCAGCAGTTCCGTGCTGCAGGGCGGGCCGGGCAATGACGCGCTGTACGCGGGCGATGGCGACGAGAGCATCAATGGCGGCGCCGGTATCGATACGCTGCATTACAGCGGCTCGCTCAGCGACTATACGGTGGTGGCGTCCGGCAGCAATTTCAAGGTCACCGATCTGGTGGGCAAGGGTGGCGTCGATACGCTAACTAGCGTGGAGCGCATCGAGTTTGCCAACGGCGGCGGGCTGGCGCTCGATACCGGCGCTTCGGCCGGCGAACTGTACCGGCTGTTTGAGGCCATGTTCAACCGTCAACCGGACCAGCCCGGCATGGGCTATTGGCTGACGCAGATGGACCGCGGCGCCACCGTCGGCGCGATTGCCGCTGGCTTCATCGACAGCGCCGAATTCAAGAGTCTGTATGGCGACAATGCCAGCAATGGGGTGTACATCGGCGCGCTGTACAACAATGTGTTGCACCGGGCGTCAGACCAGGCCGGCTTCGACTACTGGAACACGGCCCTGAGCCACGGCGCCACGCGCGAGCAAGTGCTGGTGCAGTTTTCGGATTCGAATGAGAACGTCGCCGCGTTCAACGGCCTGCACCTGGTCGGCATCAATTACACGCCTTGGGTGGGCTGAATCAGCACGGCTCGGCGTCCACGTCGGGCAGGCTGATGCGGTTGCGGCCCATGTGCTTGGCGCGGTACAGCGCCGAGTCGGCAGTGGCCACCAGCTGGCTGGGATCGTTTTCCGGGGCGGCCAGTGCGGTGGCCGCGCCTATGCTCACCGTGACCACATGCTCGCGGCTGCCCAGGTTGGGTACATGCAGTTGCTCGACCCGGCAGCGGATGCGCTCGGCCACGATGGCCGCGCCTTTCAGCGACTGGTTGGGCAGGATCACCGCAAATTCCTCGCCGCCGTAGCGCGCCACCAGATCGTTGGCGCGCATTTCGCTGGCCACGGCGCTGGCGATGCGCTGCAAACACTCGTCGCCGCCCAGGTGGCCGTAGGCATCGTTGTATTGCTTGAAGTTGTCGACGTCGACCATCAGCAGCGACAGCGGTTGCTGGTGGCGTAGTGCGCGTTGCCATTCGGCGTGCAGCGTGTCGTCGAAGCAGCGGCGATTGGCCAGGCCGGTCAGGCCGTCGCGGGTGGCCAGGTGTTCCAGCGCCACTTGGGCCTTTTTTTCATCGGTGACGTCACGCAGCGTCTCAACCACGGCCAGGATGTTGCCCTGCGCATCGCAGATCGGACTGGCATCGGCTGCCAGGTAACGGCGCCGGCCCACGCGCGGCATGTCGCACCAGTTTTCCGCGCACAGATTGTCGGCGCCATCATGGCGCCGGCTGTGCTGGTGGTATAGCGCATGCAGCTCGCCGGTGCGGCCTTGCACCACCAGGTCGGCCAGGGTAGGGCGCTGCTCGCCATAAAAGCTGCGCCAGTGGTCGGAGGTGCCCAGCACTTCGTAGGCGGGCACTCCGGTCAGGCGTTCGCAGGCGCGATTCCAGATGATGACTTTACAATTGGTGTCGATGGCAAAGGTTGGTATCACCAGCAATTCCATCAGTTTCAAGGCAAAGCCATGCGGCTGGTCGGCTTGGGGGAACTCCATGAGGTGCTGGATTTTCTGGGTATGCTGCATGGGCACTCCTATGCGGTGAGTGGAAACGACATCGACAGCGCCGTACCCTGGCCGGGCCGGCTGGCGATGTGGAACTGGCCGCCGGCAGCCGTCACGCGCTGCTCGATGCCGTCCAGGCCGCCGCGGCGGCGGACCGCCGGTCCGCGCTTGGGCAGGCCGATGCCGTTGTCGCGCACCGTCAGGCTGAGGGCCTGGTCTTGCCGGAGTAGGCAGACATCAACCTGCGTCGCTTGTGCGTGGCGGGCAATATTGCTTAGCGATTCTTGCAGTATCCGGTAGAGCATGGCCTGAAACTGGCCGTCCTGCGCGGCGTTGAAGGCGGCCGGATCGGCGTCCAGCCGGCAGCGGATGCCGCTTTGGCGGGTGAACTGGGCCAGCTGGTTTTCCACTGCCCCCCGCAGGCCGCGTTCGAGTTCCTCCGGCAGCAGATTGCGGATCACGGTGCGCAGCGAGCGTATCGCGCAGCGCAAATGGCTGTCGATCTGTGCCAGTGGCGGCTTCAGGCGCGGATGGGCGCTGGCCAGCGAGCACACTTCCATGCTCAGCGCCAGCAGGTGCTGGCCCAGGTCGTCGTGCAGGTCGCGGCCTATGCGGCGCCGTTCGAGCTCCTTGGCGCGCTCCTGCCGGGCCAGTGCCTGCGCCAGCTGCAAACGGCTATCCATCAGCGCTTGCTGGGCCTGCTGCTGGCCGCGGCGCATCTGCTCTTGCGTCTCGCGCAGCTGCGCCAGTTCGCGGCGCTGGCGATGGCAGCGCCACAGCAAGCCGGGGACTATGCCGCCCAGCGTGGCGGCGCCAACGGAAATCAGGTCTATGCTCATGGCGATGCTTCCCCTGGTGATGTTTCAATAAGGAGCGGAGAAAACCACTGAAGAAACATAGCGTGTATGCAATAGATCCGGTTTGTTATATCTCAAATTGCCATGCAAATGCCTGAATAATCGCTGCAGGGCTTATAATGTAGGGTTGCCATCCAGCTTTTGCGCCCGCGCTGCCGCGGGCCGCCACCAGGAACTACCGTGACTTACAGCATCAAAGAGATTTTTTACACCCTGCAGGGCGAAGGCGCCCATGCCGGGCGGCCCGCCGTTTTCTGCCGTTTTTCCGGCTGCAATCTGTGGACTGGCCGTGAGAGCGACCGTGCCACGGCCGTTTGCCAGTTCTGCGATACCGATTTCGTCGGCACCGACGGCGAGGGCGGCGGCAAGTTCGCCACGCCGCAAGCGCTGGCCGAGACCATCAATGCGCTGTGGCCGACCAGCTACACGGCCAGCAAGTACGTGGTGTTTACCGGCGGCGAGCCGCTGCTGCAACTGGATCAGCCTTTGATCGCCGCCATGCACGCTGCCGGCTTTGAAATCGCCATCGAAACCAACGGCACCTTGCCGGTGCCGCCGGGCGTGGACTGGATCTGCGTCAGCCCGAAGATGGGTTCCACGCTGGTGGTCCAGCAAGGCAATGAAATCAAGGTCGTGATCCCGCAAACGGGGCAGGACCTGGCGGCTTATGAAGGGCTGCAATTCGCTCACTTCTTCGTGCAGCCGATGGACGGCCCGCTGGCCGAATTCAACACCACCCTGGCGATCGAAACCTGCAAGCGCAATCCGAAATGGAAACTGAGCCTGCAAACCCATAAACTGTTGCAAATACCTTGAAGAAAAATATGCTGACCATTACCCGCAAGCTGGAATTCGACGCCGGCCACCGCATCCCTGACCACAAGAGCCAGTGCCGCAACCTGCACGGCCATCGCTACACGCTGGAAATCACGCTGACCGGCCAAGTCATCTCGGCCGAAGGCAATTCCGACAATGGCATGATCATGGACTTTTCCGACGTCAAGGCGCTGGCGAAGGAACACCTGGTCGACGTCTGGGACCACGCCTTCCTGGTGTACGAGAAAGATGGTGCCGTCAAGGAGTTCCTCGCATCGCTGCCCAACCACAAGACGGTGGTGATCGACCGTATTCCCACCGTGGAAAATCTGGCGCAAGTGGCGTTCGACATCCTGAAGGCGGCCTATAAGGACCGCTACGGCACCGGCCTGCACCTGCACAAGCTGGTGCTGCACGAAACCCCGAACTGCTGGGCAGAGATCACCGATGCCTGAGCAGGCGCAACATGAGCTCGCGCAGCTGGAGCTTGCGCATCTGGAGCTTGATTTCATGCGCCAGGCGCTGGAACAGGCGCAGCACGCGTGGGCGCTGGGCGAGGTGCCGGTAGGCGCGGTCGTGGTTAAAGACGGGGTGGTGATCGCGCGCGGCTACAACCAGCCGATAGGTAAGCATGATCCGACCGCGCACGCGGAAATCGTCGCCTTGCGCGCCGCCGCCGAGGCGCTGGGCAATTATCGCTTGCCTGGCTGCGAGCTGTACGTGACGCTGGAGCCTTGCGTGATGTGCTCCGGTGCGATGATGCACGCCCGGCTGGCGAAGGTGGTCTACGGCGCCGCCGATCCCAAGACCGGCGCCTGCGGTTCGGTGCTCAACCTGTTCGAGCAGGAGCGGCTCAATCATCACACCGAGGTCGCCGGCGGCGTGCTGGCCGACGATTGCGCTGCCATGCTGAAGAGCTTTTTCGCCGCCCGCCGTGCGGCCGCTGCCGAAGCGCGCCGTCTCGCCGCCGAAGGCTAGCCGCACTGCTGCGCCGGGTGTTGCGCAAGCGTGCAAAAATGGTATGCTCAAGCCATCTACTCAGGAGAGCCGATGGCACGCCAGAATACCGCTTCAAGGTCGATCAGCCGCAACCGCAAGCCTACTGTTGAAACAGAGTCGCACTCCGAAGTTGCCGCTGACGCTGCGCCCGGCCTGATACGGCTGGCGCTGGAGATGCGCGCGCCCTGGGAACTGGGCGCCGCGCTGCTGTCCTATCCCTTCATGCGTGCCGCGCCCCACGGCGACGGCCATCCGGTACTGGTGTTCCCTGGCCTGGCTGCAGGCGACTTCACGACGCTGGCGATACGCCACTTCCTGTCCGGCCGCGGGTTTTCGGTGCATGCGTGGGAGCAGGGGCTCAATTTCGGCCCCCGCCCCGGCGTGCTGGAAGCGTGCATGGAAAAAGTGCGCCAACTGCGCGCCAGCACCGGCTGCAAGGTCAGCTTGGTGGGCTGGAGCCTGGGCGGCGTTTACGCGCGCGAGATCGCCAAGATGCTGCCGGACGAGGTGCGGGTGGTGGTGACGCTAGGCTCGCCGTTTACTGGCAGCCCCAAGGCCACCAATGCCTGGCGCGTCTACCAGCTGGTGTCGGGCGAGAAGGAAATCGACGCCCAACGTTTTGCTGCACTGCGGCTGCGTCCTGCCGTGCCGACCACCTCGATCTTCAGCCGCACCGATGGCGTGGTCGCGTGGCAGTGCAGCATGGAAGAGGAAACGGCCAGCTCCGAGAATATCGAAGTGCACGCCAGCCACGTCGGCATGGGCGCCAATCCTACCGCGCTGTATGCGATCGCCGACCGCCTGGCTCAGCCGGAAGGGCAATGGCGCCGCTTCGATCATGTCGAGCATACTGGCATCAAGAAGCTGTTGTATCTGGATCCGCAGCGCACGCCGCTGATGCAGTCGCTATTCGGGCTGTATTAGCTCATGTAAGACCGGGAGCCCATCATGGCCATCGCACTCGCAAACGGCATCAGCATCGCCTACGAAACCGGCGGCAATCCGCAGGACCCGCCGGTGCTGCTGATCATGGGACTGGGCATGCAGCTGACCGCCTGGCCGCAGGACCTGGTCGATGGCCTGGTGGAGCTGGGCTATTACGTGATCCGTTTCGATAACCGCGATGCCGGCCTGTCGAGCAAATTCAAGCACCTGAAGAAGCCCAGCATGATGTTGGCCTATCTGAAGTCGCTGCTGCACTGGCCGCAGAAGCCGGCGTACACCTTGCACGACATGGCAGACGATACCCGCGGCCTGCTCGACGCCTTGGGCGTGGCGCGCGCACACGTGGTCGGCTTGTCGATGGGCGGCATGATAGGGCAGATTTTCGCGGCGCGCTTCGCTGGCCGGACCTTGAGCCTGACCTCCATCATGTCCAGCAGCGGACGGCGCGGCCTGCCGGGACCGACGCCGGCGGCGCGCAATATGCTGATGCATGGTCCGGCCGATCCGCGCGACCGGCGCCAGGTGGTAGAGCATGCGGTGGCCACCTTCCGCACCATCGGCAGCCCGGCCTTCCCGACGCCGGAGAAAGTCTTGCGCGCCAACGTGGAGCACGCGCTGGCACGCAGCTCCAACCCGGCCGGCGTGGCGCGGCAGATGATCGCCATCATCGCATCGGGCGACCGCACGCCACTGCTCAAGAAGATCGCCTGTCCGGCCATGGTGATACACGGCGCGGCCGATCCACTGGTGCCGCTGGCCTGCGGCGAGGACACGGCGCGCGCCATTCCGGGCGCGGTGCTGCATGTCATCGAGGGCATGGGCCACGACCTGCCGCCGCAGTTGATCGAACGGCTGCTTGCCTTGATCGATACGCAGCTGCGCGGTAATATGGTGAATGACATTACGCCGCCGGCCGCGCCTCGCGCCGACAGCGGTACTCACCATTCATCGGGACATTCTTGACTACATCCTCGACTACTTCCTCTATCGGTATCGCGATTGCCGCGCCGGGCGGCTATGCACTGGACCAGGCGGCGCTGGACAAAGGCGTCGAACGCCTGCGCCAGCAAGGCTTCCGGGTGCATAACTACTACGATCCAGAACAGAAATTCCAGCGCTTTGGCGGCACCGATGCCGGCCGGCTGGCGCAATTGAACGCTGCCGCCGCCGATCCAGAAGTGCAGGTGGTGATCGCGCTGCGCGGTTCCTACGGCATCAGCCGCTTGCTGCCGCAGATCGATTTTCAGGCCATGGCCGACAGCGGCAAGCTGTTCGTCGGCTACAGCGATTTCACCGCCTTCCATATGGCGCTGATGCGCCAGACGGGCCGCATCAGCTTTGCCGGTCCGATGATGTGCGACGATTTTATCCGCGAGCAGCCGGTGGAATATACGCTGGAGCAGATGTGGAGCTGCCTGCGTGGCCCGTCGCACCAGGTGCGCGGCACGGCGGCTGGCAATCCGCGTGTCGACGTGCGCGGCAAGCTGTGGGGCGGCAACCTGGCGATGCTGACGCATATGGTCGGCACGCCGTATTTCGCAGCGCTGGAAAAGGGCATCCTGTTCATCGAGGACGTCAACGAACATCCCTACCGCATCGAGCGCATGATGTTGCAACTGCTCTATGCAGGTGCGCTGGATGGGCAGCAGGCGGTGGTGCTGGGCGATTTTTCAGTCTACCAATTGAACCCGGCCGACAACGGCTACGACTTTGCGACGATGCTGGCCTATCTGCGTTCGGTGCTGCCGATGCCGGTGCTGACCGGACTGCCGTTTGGCCATATCCGCGAGCGCTGCACGCTGCCCTTCGGCGCCATGGCGCACCTGGTGTCGGACGCTGACGGCTTTGACCTGGCCATCAGCGATTATCCGACACTGCGGCCGTAACTTACTCGTCGCGGCGCACGCGCGGAGCTTGCTTGCTGCCTTCGACTTCCATGAACATGGTGCCGATGGAGTTGCGGATGATTTTCACTTTCGGATTTTCGCGCTCCCACAGCGTCGCTTCGCTGTCGTCGGCCACGCGCCACAGCTGGCCGTTGGCCAGGCGGAAGCGGGTCTTCGCGCCCCAGCCGTCAAATTTGCCGACGATGCTGCTCTCGATTTCATTGGGCTCGTCGGCCGGGCGGCGCTTGTCTGCGGACAGGCCGAAGTCCTTGGCTGGATTGGCGGCCGCTGCGGCCGGAGCGACGGAGGCAAGCGCGGTGGCGGGTGTGCGCGCGGCGTGCGGCGCAGCAGGTGCCGCAGCAGGTGTCGCTTGTGCGGTAACGCCCGACAGCGGCAGCGCGTCATAGCAAGCCACGCGCGCCGGCACGTCGGCGATGGCGCGGCAGCGCAATATGGCAGCATCATCGGCCAGCGCGGCGCCGGAGGCGGAAACGGTCAACAGCAGGAGCAGAGCTTTCATCGATATTCTTTCGCGGTGGTGATCAGGCGTAATCCGCAGCGATTATATCGGTTTGACATCTTCCCCGCACAGCGTGTCGCGCAGTTGTTCGAGCTACTTGCCCGCTTCGATATTGTGCTGGCCGATGGCGTCGATTTCAGCGATGTTAGCGCAGATAGCGTGGATTTCGGTCTCCATGCGCTGCGCGGCTTGCCGTGCAAGGTGGCGCTGGTGGATGGTTTGCATCGTGTGCTCCAGTGCCAGCGCCGCGCCGATACTGATCAGTATCATCAAGTACTCATCGGCGAACACCCGCAAGGAGGCGCATTTCGGCTTCGCTACTTCTATGTGTGTGGCACAGCTATTTTGGTTATATTGGCAACGTTGAGGCTGTAATCGCCCTTGGCCTATGTCGCAAGAGCTCCCCTAACAGAGGCTTCAATGGTAAAATGTTCGGTTAATTCGATCTGTTCGGATCGATCGCCAAATTCACCGCTCTAAGGGTTTTACAAGTGCTATCCACCGCCAATATCACCATGCAATTCGGCGCCAAGCCGCTGTTCGAAAATATTTCCGTCAAATTCGGCGATGGCAACCGCTATGGCTTGATCGGCGCCAACGGCTGCGGCAAGTCCACCTTCATGAAAATCCTCGGCGGCGATCTGGAGCCGTCGGCCGGTAACGTGATGCTGGACGTCAACGAGCGCCTGGGTAAGCTGCGCCAGGACCAGTTTGCGTTTGAAGACATGCGCGTGCTGGACGTGGTCATGATGGGGCACACCGAGATGTGGGCCGCGATGCAGGAGCGCGATGCAATCTATGCCAATCCGGAAGCCACCGACGACGACTACATGCGCGCGGCCGACCTGGAAGGCAAAGTGTCCGAATACGACGGTTACACCGCCGAATCGCGCGCCGGCGAACTGCTGCTGGGCGCCGGCGTGGCCATCGACCTGCACCAGGGGCCGATGAGCAATGTCTCGCCAGGCTGGAAGCTGCGGGTGCTGCTGGCGCAGGCGCTGTTCTCCAATCCTGACATCCTGCTGCTGGACGAACCGACCAACAACCTCGATATCAACACCATCCGCTGGCTGGAAGATGTGCTCAACGAGCGCAACTCCACCATGATCATCATTTCCCACGATCGCCACTTCCTGAACCAAGTCTGCACCCACGTGGCCGACATGGACTATGGCACGCTGAAGATCTACCCGGGTAACTACGACGAATACATGTTCGCCTCGACCCAGGCCCGCAACCAGCAGCTGGCCAACAACGCCAAGGCGAAAGAGAAAGTCGCTGAACTGCAGGACTTCGTGCGCCGCTTCGCCGCAAACAAGTCCAAGGCGCGCCAGGCGACGTCGCGCGCCAAGCAGATCGAGAAAATCAAGGTTGACGACATCAAGCCATCGTCGCGCGCCTATCCCTTCGTGCGTTTCGAAGGCGAGAAGAAGCTGCACCGCCTGGCCGTGGAAGTGGACAGCATCGCCAAGAAGTACGACCGCCAGCTGTTCAACAACTTCTCCATCATGGTGGAAGCGGGCGAGCGCATCGCCATCATCGGCGCCAACGGCGCCGGCAAGACCACCATGCTGCGCTGTATCGCTGGCGACATCGCCAGCCTGCATCCGGACCACGGCCAGGTCAAATGGGCGGAAAACGCCAACGTCGGCTACATGCCGCAGGATCCTACCGAGGACTTCGCGTCCGACACCATCCTGACCGACTGGATGGGCAAGTGGACCAAGGAAGGCGATGACGACCAGGCCGTGCGTTCGATCCTGGGCCGTTTGCTGTTCGGCGGCGATGAAGTCAAGAAGTCCGTCAAGGTGCTCTCTGGTGGTGAAAAGGGCCGCATGATGTACGGTAAGCTGATGCTGGGCCGCCACAACGTGCTGCTGCTCGATGAGCCGACCAACCACATGGACATGGAATCGATCGAATCGCTGAACATCGCGCTGGAAAAATACGCCGGCACCCTGATCTTCGTGTCGCACGACCGTGAATTCGTGTCGTCGCTGGCCAACCGCATCATCGAGATCAAGGAAAACGAAGTGGTCGATTTCCGCGGCAACTACGAAGACTACCTGACCAGCCAGGGCATCAACTGATCTGCACCCTCGTGCCGGCCACGCCCGGCACGAATTTCCCTAATGTGCGATAGTGTAGCTTCACGTTTTATGTCATCGAACACCATGCAAACCATACAGATCAAACCCGTCGAGTACGAGCATCCACAAGACGGCGCCAGCTGCACCGCCCACGCCTGGGCGCGCACGCCAGCCACGCCCACCGCCGAAGAACGCATCGCGCTGAAACAGCGCATCAAGCGCCTGCTCAAGGAAAAGCAGGCGGTGCTGGTGTCGCACTACTACGTCGACGCCGACCTGCAAGACCTGGCCGAGGAAACCGGCGGCTGCGTTTCCGATTCGCTGGAAATGGCGCGCTTTGGCCGCGACCATGCGGCCAAGACCCTGATCGTCGCCGGCGTGCGCTTCATGGGGGAAACCGCCAAGATCCTCAGTCCGGAAAAACGCATCATGATGCCGGACCTGGACGCGACCTGTTCGCTGGACCTGGGCTGCCCGGCCGATGAATTCGCCGCCTTTTGCGACGCGCATCCGGACCGCACCGTGGTCGTTTACGCCAACACCAGCGCCGCCGTCAAGGCGCGCGCTGACTGGATGGTGACTTCGTCGATCGGCCTCGATATCGTGGCGCACCTGCACGCCCAGGGCAAGAAGATCCTGTGGGCGCCGGACAAACACCTGGGTTCCTACATCCAGAAGCAGACCGGCGCGGACATGTTGCTGTGGCAGGGCTCCTGTCTGGTGCACGACGAATTCAAAGGCATCGAACTGGAGCTGCTGAAGGCCGAGTACCCGAACGCCAAGGTGCTGGTGCACCCTGAATCGCCGGCCAACGTGGTGGCGCTGGCCGACGTGGTTGGCTCGACCACGCAGATCATCAACGCCGCCGTCGAATCGGATGCCGACACCTTCATCGTCGCGACCGACAACGGCATCCTGCACAAGATGCGCGCCGCCGCGCCAGGCAAGCGCTTCATCGAAGCGCCGACCGCCGGCAACAGCGCCACCTGCAAGAGCTGCGCGCATTGCCCATGGATGGCGATGAACGGCCTGCAAAATCTGGCCGATGTGCTGGAAAACATGGACAGCAGCAGCGCCAACGACATACACGTCGATCCTGTTATCGGCGTAGAGGCCGTCACCTCGATCAAGCGCATGCTCGATTTCGCCGCGGCGAAAAAAGCCAAGGTGCAGGCCAGCGCCGACCTGGCGAAGGAAGGCAAACTGTTCGCGGGGATCGGTCCGGCATGAGTACTCTGATTAATCCACACGCTCCATTTGACGATGCACTGAAGGCGGCCTTCGAGGCCAATATGCTGGCCGCGCTGCTGGAAGACGTCGGCACGGGCGACCTGACCGGCTTGCTGGTACCGGAAGGCGGCCGCGCCACTGCGCGCGTGATCGTGCGCGAAGACGCGATACTGTGCGGCGCGCCCTGGTTCGAAGGCATCATGAACTGCATGGGGGCCGGCATCGAAGTCGATTGGCAGTATGCCGAAGGCGACATGATGAAGGCCGATAGCCTGGTCTGCACCATTCAGGGGCCGGCGCGCGCGCTGCTGACCGCGGAACGCTGTGCGCTGAACTTCCTGCAACTGTTGTCCGGTGTGGCCACGGTCACCCGCCGTTATGCCGACGTGGTGCAGGGCACGCGCGCCTCGGTGCTCGACACCCGCAAGACCATGCCGGGCCTGCGGCTGGCGCAGAAGTATGCGGTGCGTGTAGGCGGCGGCAAGAACCAGCGTCTGGCGCTGTATGACGGCATCCTGATCAAGGAAAACCACATCGCCGCTGCGGGCGGCATCACCAAGGCGCTGGTGGTTGCCAAGGCGCTCAACAAGGATGTGTCGATCCAGGTGGAAGTGGAAACCATGGAGGAGCTGGACGAGGCACTGGTGGCCGGTGCCGAGTCCATCTTACTGGATAACTTCAGCAACGACATGATGCGCCAGGCGGTGAAGATCAATGCCGGCCGTGCGCTGCTGGAAGCCTCGGGCGGCGTCAACTTCGACACCGTGCGCGCCATCGCCGAAACCGGCGTTGACCGCATCTCGATCGGCAGCCTGACCAAGGACGTGCGAGCGACCGACTTCTCGATGCGCATTGTCGGTTAAATAGTCTTGCGCATGCGCGCCAGCGGTACCTGTACGTTGCCCGGCAAGCTGATTTCGAAAGGTTCCGTGATCTCGAAGCCGGAATCGAGGTACAGCGGCACGCCAGGCATGGTGGCCGCCAGTTCCAGCGTACGGAATCCTGCCGCCGCCGCCTTTTCGCTGCAGTGATTCATCAGCATGCGGCCCAGTCCCTGGCGCGGCGTATCGGGCGACACGAAGAAGGCGCGGATGCGCGCCGGCTGCGTGGCCGGGTCGAGCAGGGGATCGGCTGCGTCCTTCATCTTGTCGGCGCCGAACAAGGTTGCGCGCTTACTCCAGCCACCGCAGGCAAGCAGCTTGCCGTTCTGCTCAATCAAAAAATAAGTCTGGTCCGTCACCAGCTGAGTGTCGACGCCGAACACGTGCTGCGTCACGGCTTGCGCCTGCTCCTCGGTGTAAAAACCTGCACTCAGTTCGATGCCGGAACGGGCGATCAAGGCTTCCATCGCGGGGATGTCGGCTTCCTGCGCCGTGCGCAGCTGGGTCATGTTCGCCATTGTGAACCACGCGTTGGCAATGCGGCCATTGCTGACCTGATACATCGCCACCATCTCCATCCTGCCCGGGCCCGGCTCGCCCCGGCTGGTGACGATCTCGTGATCGATCACCATGTCGCCTGCGACGATGCGGTTGACCAGCTGCGCCTGTGGCCTGGATGCCGCAAAGCGCCCCTTGAAGCGTTCCAGTATCTGCGCCGCGCCCGACACCATCAGCGTCGAAGGATGCTGGAACAGCTGAGCATCCTCGGCATAGGTGGCCACCAGCGCCTGCGCATCGTTGGCATTGTAGGCTTCGAACTGCGCCTTGACTACTTCTTCCGGGGAGGGCGTGGTCGTCATGTTCACAACTCAGGGTGATTTGCGGCGGTTGGGCGTCAAGATGCTGGGCAGTGCCTTGGGCAGAGTGCCAGGGTAGTCGCGGCTGAAATGCAGGCCGCGGCTTTCGCGCCGCTGCAACGCGCTGTTGACGATCAGCGAGGCCACGTCGACCAGGTTGCGCAGCTCCAGCAGGTCGTGGGTAATATGGAAGTTCTGGTAGTACTCGTCGATCTCTTCCTTGAGCAGCGCGATGCGGTGCTGTGCGCGTTCCAGGCGCTTGGTGGTACGCACGATACCGACGTAATTCCACATGAAACGGCGCAGCTCGTCCCAGTTGTGCGAGATGACCACTTCTTCGTCGGCGTCGGTGACGCGGCTTTCGTCCCAGTCCGGCAGATACGGCACTTCGCCTTTTTCCTTGGACGCGATATCGGTGGCGCAGGCGCGTCCGATCACCAGGCATTCCAGCAGCGAGTTACTGGCCAGGCGGTTGGCGCCGTGCAGCCCGGTGCAGGCGGTTTCGCCTACCGCGTACAGGCCGGGCAAGTCGGTGCGGCCATACAGGTCGGTGACCACGCCGCCGCAGGTGTAGTGCGCGGCCGGCACGATAGGAATTGCTTGCTTGGTGATGTCGATGCCCAGCTCCAGGCAGCGCGCGTAGATGGTCGGGAAGTGCTCGATCAGGAATTGGGCTGGCTTGTGGCTGATGTCCAGGTGGACATAATCGAGGCCGCGTTTCTTGATCTCGAAGTCGATGGCGCGTGCCACCACGTCGCGCGGCGCCAGTTCGGCGCGTTCGTCGTGGGCCAGCATGAAGCGCGTGCCGGCCGCTGCACCGGCTTCGGGCGGCAGCTTGAGCAGGCCGCCTTCGCCGCGGATCGCTTCGGTAATCAGGAAGGACTTGGCGTACGGGTGGTACAAGCAGGTCGGGTGGAACTGGATGAACTCCATGTTCGACACGCGGCAGCCGGCGCGCCAGGCCATGGCGATACCGTCGCCGCTGGCCGTATCCGGATTGGTGGTGTACAGGTAGACCTTGCCGGCGCCGCCGGTGGCCATGACCGTGTGTTCGGCAGCGAAGGTCAGTACCTGGCCGGTTTTCTCGTCCTGCACATACAGGCCATGGCACTTGGGCTGGGCGTTGCCTTTTTTGACAGGGTGCAGCTTGTCGGAGGTGATCAGGTCGATCGCACAGTGGTGCTCGAACAGCGTGATGTTTGGGTGGGCGCGGACTTTTTCTTCCAGCGTGACCTGTACCGCGTGCCCGGTGGCGTCGGCAGCGTGGATGATGCGGCGCTGGCTATGGCCGCCTTCGCGGGTCAGGTGGAAGCCCAGTTCAGCGGTGTCGTCGCGGGTAAACGGCACGCCCTGGTCGATCAGCCATTCGATCGCTTCGCGGCCGTGCTCGACGATGAAGCGGGTGGCGCTTTCGTCGCACAAGCCGCCGCCGGCGATCAGGGTGTCGTCGATATGCTGCTCATGGCTGTCGCCCGAGTCGAGCACCGCGGCAATACCGCCTTGTGCCCAGTTGCTGGCGCCATCTTGCAGGGCGCGCTTGGAAATGATCGCGACAGTACGCGTTTCGGCCAGATGCAGGGCGACCGACAGGCCGGCCAATCCGCTGCCGACAATTGCAACATCAAATTTCATGGTGAAGTGACTTGTTCGGTAAAGAACCATGACTATAGACCATTTGTAATGAAAGCGTCACCAAGCTCCCTTTTTCGGCCCTGTTGATCGGGGACCGCAGAGCGATTGCGGCGCCTCAACACGCCCGTCGGCGCAGTTCGCCATGATGGCAGTTCCATCGCCCGCGCGGTGGCAGGGAGCGCATTGTGATCAGGATTTCCCACCACTATGGGTCGAAAATGGCGCTTATGCTGCCGATACTGCCGGCAACGGCCGTTGCCAGTTCCCCGGTGTGGCTAACCGTTAGCCTGGGATAGCAGCGTATCTTGCCGGCGTTTGCGCCGGTGTTCGGCGTGCTCAATCTCTTGATAGCGCTGATGGCGGGCATGCAGTTCGGCAGGGGCGGCGGACTGCGGCTCTTTTGGGGCGCCGCCAGCGATACCCTGATCGACACGGTGCCGATGGTCTTGTTCCGCAAAAGCAGCCGCTGATGATAAGCACAGGAGCGCAACATGGCCAGGCATAAGCTGTTGGTGGTGGAGGACGACGCGGGACTGCAAAAGCAGCTGTACTGGAGCCTCGATGAATATGAGGTGGTGATGGCGGACGACCAGGCGTCGGCGATGGCGCAGATCCGCCGTCATCAGCCGGCAGTGGTGACCATGGACCTGGGCTTGCCGCCCGACCCGGACGGCGCCAGCGTCGGCCTGGCGCTGCTGCAGCAAGTCCTGGCGGCGACCCCGGACACCAAAGTGATCGTCCTGTCCGGTAACCGCGAGCGTGCCAATGCGCTGAAGGCGATCTCGATGGGTGCCTACGATTTTCATCAGAAGCCGGTGGACGCGCACTTGCTGGCACTGGTGATCGCCCGTGCCTTTTACCTGCACGCCATGCAGCAGGAAAACCGGCGCATGCTGCAGATCCAGGCCGACTCCCCGCTGGCCGGTATCATCACGCGCGACCCGGGCATGCTGAAGGTTTGCCACAGCATCGAGCGGGTCGCGCCGTCGTCGGCCACGGTGTTGCTGCTGGGCGATTCAGGCAGCGGCAAGGAATTGCTGGTGCGTGGCCTGCACATGCTGAGCCCCCGGCGCGATAAGCGCTTCGTCGCCATCAATTGCGCGGCGATCCCCGAGCAGCTGCTGGAAAGCGAATTATTCGGCCACGAAAAAGGCTCTTTCACCGGCGCGCAGCGCCAGACTCCCGGCAAGATCGAGCTGGCGCAGGGCGGCACTTTCTTCCTTGACGAGATCGGCGACATGGCACCGGCCCTGCAGGCCAAGCTGCTGCGCTTTGTGCAGGAGCGCGTCATTGAGCGGGTCGGCGGACGCAATGAGATTGCCGTCGACGTGCGCATCGTCTGCGCCACTCACCGCAATTTGAAAACGCTGGCCGATGCCGGCGGATTCCGCGAAGATCTGTTCTACCGCCTGAGCGAGATCGTGCTGATGATACCGCCGCTGTCCGAGCGCATCGGCGACGCGCCCTTGCTGGCGCATCATTTCAGGAACAGGTTCTGCGCCGCTGAAAAGCGTTCCTCGCTGCGCTTTGCCCCCGATGCGCTGCGCGCCATCGAGGCACACGCCTGGCCCGGCAATGTGCGCGAGATGGAGAACTGTGTCCGGCGGGCGGTCATCATGGCCGACGGGCCGCAGATCACTGCCATGGACTTGGGACTGCCAGACAGCTGCGATGTGGAGCAATCGTTCAATCTGCGCAAGGTGCGCGACGCGGCCGAGTACCGGGTGATGATACGTGCTCTGGCACGCGCCGACGGCAGCATCGTCAAGGCGGCCGAACTGCTGGGCGTCAGTCGCCCGACATTGTATGACCTGATGAAACACCACGGTTTGAATTGACGTCGTCACCACCCTATCCGACGGTGCTTTTCCCTCATGTGGTAAAAAAGTTTAAGAATTGGGGAACTCTTTGAGCAGTACGCTGGTCTGACGAGCATGAGTCCAGTTGGCCCGACACCTTGGGGCGGCTGGCCGACCCATCTCAGAGGGAGCCACCGTGCAAGCAGACGATACAATTATTTCCTTTGAAGCGAGCTCCGGCTTGCGCGACCTGATGGTGGGCGAAGGCCGCCCGCAGCCGCTGCTCGATCACCCCATCGACCAACAGATATTCCACATCCGCATGGCCAACTCGCAGGGCCGGCGTGAGGCCGCCAGCCTGTTGTTAAAAAAGATGTACGGCTGGCGCGGCTATGCCGTTGACCCTGCCGCCCATCACGCGCTGAACAAGATCACGCTGTTCGCCGAAACCGGCGGACAGACCGTGGGCACCATGTCGCTGTGCCTGGACAACGAGGAAATCGGCTTGCCCGCCGACGAGAATTTCCGCGACCAGCTGGACCCGCTGCGCCGGCAGCAACGCCGGCTATGCGAGCCATCGCGGCTGGCCATCGACCGAGGCGTGTCCAAGCGGGTGTTTGCCGCGCTGATACATATTTCCTACATCTATGCTCACAACATCCACGGCTATACCGATTACGTGATCGAGGTCAATCCGCGCCACGTGATGTTTTATAAGCGCATGCTGGGCTTTCAGGACTTCGGCGGGGAACGTCTGTGTACCCGGGTCGGTGCGTCGGCCGTGCTGCTGCGGCTGGAGCTGGAGTATATGGGGCAGCAGATCCGTCAATTCGGGGGCCTGATGGAGCAGCACAGCAGCGAGCGCTCCTTCTACCCATATTTTTTTCCCCCCAGGGATGAATCCGGCATTACCAGCCGCCTGATTCAGGGGAAAAACTGAGTTACAGCTGTTCCAGCAGGGCCTGGACTTTGTCGCCGCAGCGCTTTCTCCGGCGAGGGCAAGTCAGCGATGTCGATGTAGCTCGTGCCCAGCAGCAGGCGTGCGGGGCCGTTGTTCGGCGTCGATGGCAACACATTCTTCAGCTCGATGATGGCGCTGCGCGTATCACCCTTGGTCTGGTATTGGCGGGAACGCGCGGTTGATCGGTTGCAAACGGGCGTGCCTTGCCCGCTATGCGGGCAAGGCACGCCCGATCTCAATGTGCCATCTCAGGCCACGCGGTCCCAGGGCGGAGTGCCGTTGAATTGCTCGACCAGGAAGTCGATCATCACGCGCACCTTGGCGCTGAGGTGGCGCCGGCTGGGGTAGACCGCCAGCACATCGATGTCAGGCAAGTGATGATCCGGCAGCACTCTTACCAGCCGGCCTGCGCGCAGGTCGGTGCCGATCAGGAAGGAGGGCTGCCAGATTATGCCTAGGCCGCCCAGCGCTGCGGCGCGGGCCGTGTCGCCATTGTTGGTGTGCATGATGCAGTTGACCTTGACCGACAGCGGCTTGCCAGCGGCATCGAGCAACTGCCATTCATCGGCGGTGGCGGCGTAGCTGTAGCCTACGCAGCGGTGTTGTTGCAGTTCTGCGGGCGTACCCGGCATGCCATAGCGCTGGATGTATTCCGGCGACGCGCACAGGAAATTCTGCGACGAAGCTAGCTTGCGCGCCACGTTGCTGGTCGAACCGGAACGGGAGATGCGGATCGCCATGTCATAGCCTTCCTCGACGATATCGACCACGCGGTCGATCAGCGCCACATCCAACTCGACGTCGGGATATTGCTGCATGAACTTGGCCCACAGCGGCGCCAGATGCAGCACGCCGAAGCTGAGCGGCGCGTTGATGCGCAGCACGCCGTGCGGCTGCATGGTGGCGGACGAGACGATCGCCTCCGCCTCCGCGACATCGTCCAGGATGGACTTGGCCCGCTCAAACAGGGCTTCGCCGCTGGAAGTGAGCGACATCTTGCGCGAACTACGGTTCAGCAAGCGGGTCTGCAGATGGGCTTCCAGGTCGCTGATATAGCGGGTGACGTTGGCCGGCGAGGTATCGAGCGCCTCGGCAGCGCGGGCGAAGCCATCTTTGCGGACGACTTCCACGAACACTTCAAGCGCGCGCAAACGATCCATGGCTATTTCCCCTTCCGTTCACAATTAGTGAATTGAGTATAGCGCAGGGTGCGCATGCGGGCGCAAAAAAAGCCGCGCTCCGGCTAGGGAGGGCGGCTGGTCCGGACTGGCCGCTGTTTAGTGCAACACCTAGCTTAGTGCAACACGTAGCTGCTGGCGGTCACTTCCCGGCTCAAGCGGCTGGCGCTGAGTTCGTTGACCGATGTCGTGCCATTGAGCGCGCTCGCTTCGCGGTACATGGTAACCAGTCCGTTAGCGGCCTGGGCATCACCGGCGCGGGCGGCGCGTTCAAACAGGCGCATCGCTTCGTTGCGCTTGGCAGGATTGGACAGGTAGCGCAGCGCCAGTTCGCGCTGGGCTACCGGCGAGCCTTGTTCAGCCCATTCCTGCAGGCGGCGCTCGGCGGCGTTGTCGCCATGCGGCCCCAGTTGCATGGCGGCAGCTTCAATCACGGTCGAAGGAGGGACCGCATCTTCCTGGGCCTGGCAAGCGATCAACGCACCAATCAGCACCAGCACCGACGCTAGCAACAAGCCCGACTTGTTGAATAAATCCATGTATCAATACCTTTGGTTAAAGCAAAGCGCCACTTTCAGTAGGGCAAGAGGCGCCAATATATCAGCTAACGCAACATTACTGTCAGTGCAATTGCAACCGAATGCAACAAACTGAACCGGAATGCCTGCACTGCGGTGCACAATTATAATTACCTTGAGGCAAATTAGCAAATAACCAAGAAATATTTCGCAAACAAGGCCAAATAAACCATTATTTTGCGCTGTTTTGCCGTCACCTTCTGTGAGCATCATCACGATATTCAACTTGGTGGCGATAGTAGCACGAAGATCTTGCGCCACATGAAACGAACACTGGCCGCGCTGTAAAAAGTGTAACCATTCGTTAAGCCACTCTTGTGCTCCGCTAAGCCGCAGCGCAGCAATCTATTTTATTCATAAAAACAAAACTAATGAAGATAAATATGTGATTAAATAAATTAATTGTGAATAATATGCTGAGGTCAAGGCAGCACATCGTGCTGCCGTTCCACTCAAGCAAAAAGAGCTTTTCTTGCATCGCTTTGCCAACAAAACCGTACGCGTCACTGGCGGCAACAGCGGCCCCGATTGCCTTCGCGAAAACCCTGTCAGCCGGGCTGATTGCCCGTGGCATGCGCGTGAATGTAGTCAGCCCGGGTCCGATCGGCACCCCGCTGCATGGCAAGCTGGGCATGTCGGCTGAACAATAGCCGGAAGTGGCAGGCGCAATCGAATCGCATATCCCGCTACAGCGTTTCGGTACGCCGCAAGAGGTGGTTAGCGCCGTGGTTGATCTGTCGAGCCCGGAAGCGGCCTTCATCGTGGCTACCTAGCTGATCGTCGATGGCGGCATGAGCCAGTCGTGCCGGCCTGGGCCTGGCGTCAGCGCGCTGCGTGACGCGCCAGCCAGCTAGCGGCCTGCTCCAGTACCTGCTGATATTCAAGCTGGAAGTTGGCCAGCAGCGGGGCGATGTCGTCGATGCGCCCCTCGCTGATGGCCGTTTCCAGCTTGAGCGAGGCGCTGACCATGCGCTTGGCGCCCAGCGTGCCGATCGAACCGCGCAAGCTGTGAAACACCCGTCCCGCCTCGTGCAGGCGTTGTTCCTGCAGGGCCGCCGTGGCCCGCCACACCGGTTCCATGCCTGGCGCGCAGGCATCGCGCACTATCTTGCTGACCACCGCCAGCGCCTTGTCGTCATTCCCCATATACTTGAGCAAGGTGTCGACCGTAAAGATCGTTTCGCTGGCGTCAGCTGGGATGGTCTCGGACATGCATGACTCCATGGCGGGGGACATGGCTGACATCATACCCCGGCCAGCGCCAAGCGGCGGCGCAATTGACATTCACCTATCGGACTAAGGCTGATCCTTGCCGAATTGCTGGGCCAGCGTTTGCAGTGGCCCGCGCGGCGTAGCGACGCTGGCCAGGCTTGCCGGCGGCGCCATGTGCACCGGCTTGCCGGCCGCGCCCGCCGAGGACAGTACATTGCTGGTGGCTTCAGGCGCGGCGTCCCAGACGGGATCGTCCAGCCCCTCGAATACCCGCTTGAGCTGTTGACCCCAGGTGCTGCGTATCATCTGGAAGTATTGATTGCGCTCGTCGATGGTGGCGAATCTGGTAACGGCCAGGCTGTCGTTTTCATACACCAGCAGGTCCAGCGGCAGGCCCACCGAGATATTCGAGCGCAAGGTGGAATCCATGGAAATGAGCGCGCACTTGGCGGCCTCGTCCAGCGAAGTGGCCGGCGTTACCACGCGGTCTATGATGGGCTTGCCGTATTTGGCCTCGCCGATCTGGAAATAAGTGTTTTCGTTGTGCGATTCGATGAAATTGCCGGCCGAGTAGATCTGGAACAGGCGGCAGCGCTCGCCCTTGATCTGCCCGCCAAAGATGATGCTGACATTGAATTCGATGCCGAATTCGGTCAGCGCCTTGGCATCGCGCTGATGTACGGTGCGCACCGCCTCGCCCAGGATACGGGTCGCTTCGTGCATGGTGGGCGCATTCCAGATACTGTGGCCGTCGGCGTCCACTTGCTCGGCAACGAGCTGGCGTATCGATTGCGAGATCGACAGATTACCAGCCGTCATCATTACCATCATGCGTTCGCCGGGATGCTCGAAGACGCTCATCTTGCGGAAGGTGCCAACCTGATCCACGCCCGCATTGGTGCGTGAGTCCGACATGAACACCAGTCCGGCGTCGAGGCGCATGCCTACACAGTAAGTCATCGTTGCACTTGGTAATTGAAAGACTTGATTCTACTGCGGTACGATCTGCACGTCCACGCTCAGCGACTCGGTGCCCCCGCCGCGCCGCACACCGCGCACCGGCGCGGCGGAATCGTAGTCGCGGCCCACTGCCAGGCGGCAATAGGCATCGGTCATCAGCCGCGCATGGGTGACGTCGATACTGACCCAGCCGGTGTAATCCTTGTCCTCGATCCAGGCGTCGACCCAGGCATGGCTGGCGGCGTGGCCGCTGGTTTCCGGGTCGATATAGCCGGACACATAGCGGGCCGGAATGCCGTGCGCGTGGCAGCAGGCCAGGAAGATGTGGGCGTGGTCCTGGCACACGCCCTGGCCCAGTTCCAGCGCCGCACCGGCCGAACTGCCCACATCGGTTGCACCGCTTTGATACCCGACCGCACCAAAGATGTGCTCGGCCAGCGCCATCAGGTGGGCGGTGCGGGCGTGGTATTCGGGCAGGCAGGCGCCGGCCAGCTCCAGGATGCCGGGCGTGGCCTGGGTCAGCCGGGTCGGCACGGTGAAGATCAGCGGCGACAGGCTGTCGCCATTGGGCATGCGGCCCTTGTGTGGGCAGCTGGTCTCGACCAGGCCAGTGGCAACGATGCTCAGCCGCTGGTGCGCCGTGTCCATGGTCAGCATATGCGACAGGTTGCGGTAGGCGTCGGTGTAGGCATGCACATGGCCGGGCATGCTGATGTTCCATTGCAGCACGTGCTGCTGGGCTTCGATGCGCGGCGTCAAGTGCAGTTGCTGGATGGTGTAGGCCAGTGGCGCGGTGTAGCTGTAGCGCGTTTCGTGGCGGATCGACAGTTGCATCATGGGCTCCCGGGTCAGGCCGCCAGCGGCACCAGGAAGTCGCGGCTGACGCGATTGCCCAGTGCATACACGTTTTGCAAGAAGGTGGTCAGCGTATCGTGCAGGCCGGCCTTCAGGATGTCGTCGATCTTGCCGAACTTGAGCTCGGCGTGCAGGCGGCCGGCGCAGCGCTCGGTTTCAGCCGAGACGTCGTTGCGCACCGCTTGCAAGTTGCTCAGCACCTCGTCCATGCAAGCGAGCAGGGAGCGCGGCATGTCGCCGCGCAGCATCAGCAGCTCGGCGATACGCGCCGGGGTGATGACGTCGCGATAGACCTTGCGGTAGATTTCAAAGCCCGACACGCAGCGCAATAGCGCAGCCCAGTAATAATAGTCGCGCTGCGACATCTCGTCGCCCCGCGCAGCTTCCTTGGCGCCGTGGTACTTCACGTCCAGGATGCGCGCTGTATTGTCTGCCCGTTCCAGGAAGGTGCCCAGGCGGATGAAATGCACCGCCTCGTCGCGCAGCATGGTGCCCAAGGTGACGCCGCGCGAGACATGGGAGCGGAACTTGACCCATTCGAAGAACTTGCTGGGATCGTCTTCCAGCAGGCCGCTGGCGAGGCGCTTTTGCATGTCCAGCCAGGTCTGGTTCTGGATTTCCCACACCTCCGTGGTCAGCGTGCCGCGCACGGCGCGGGCGTTTTCGCGGGCCTCGGTCAGGCAGGCGGCGATCGAGGAGGGATTGGCCGGATCGCGCACCATGAAGTCGATCACTTCGCCGGCGTTGACGCTGCCGTATTTGCGGTCGTAGGCAGATTGCAGTTCGGAAATCCCGAGCATGGCGCGCCAGCCCTTGGCCGCGTCCTCGTCCGATTGCGGCAGCATGGCGGTCTGCACATTCACGTCCAGCATGCGGGCAGTGTTTTCGGCGCGCTCGGTATAGCGGGCCATCCAGAACAGGTGGTCGGCGGTGCGGCTGAGCATGATCGTCTCCTTATTGTTCCAAGATCCAGGTGTCTTTGGTGCCGCCCCCTTGCGAGGAATTGACCACCAGCGAGCCTTCCTGCAAGGCCACGCGAGTCAGTCCACCGGGCACCATGGAAACGGTTTTGCCGGACAGGACGAAGGGGCGCAGGTCGATGTGGCGCGGCGCGATGCCGTTCTCGACGTAGGTAGGGCAGGACGACAGCGCCAGCGTGGGCTGGGCGATGTAGCCGTCCGGCTTGGCGATCAGGCGCTGGCGGAACTCGTCGATCTGCCGCTGGCTCGACGCTGGACCGACCAGCATGCCGTAGCCGCCCGCGCCGTGAACTTCCTTGACCACCAGTTCCGGCAGATGCGCCAGCGTGTAGGCCAGGTCTTCCTTTTTCCGGCACTGATAGGTCGGCACGTTGTTCAGGATCGGCTCTTCAGTCAGGTAGAACTTGATCATGTCCGGCACGTAGGGATAGATGGACTTGTCGTCGGCCACGCCGGTGCCGATGGCGTTGGCCAGCGTGACGTGGCCGGAGCGGTAGACCGACAGCAAGCCTGGTACGCCCAGCGAGGAATCCGGACGGAAGCCCAGCGGATCAAGGAAATCGTCGTCCAGCCGGCGGTAGATCACGTCCACCCGCTTGGGGCCGCAGGTGGTGCGCATGTAGACAGCGTTGTCGTTGACGAACAAATCCTTGCCCTCGACCAGTTCCACGCCCATTTGCTGGGCCAGGAAGGCGTGCTCGAAATAGGCGGAGTTGTACATGCCCGGCGTCATCACCACCACCGTGGGATCGTTGACGCCCATAGGCGCCACCGAGCGCAGGTTGTCCAACAGCAGGTCGGGATAGTGGTCGACCGGGGCGATGCGGTTGCGGGCGAACAGTTCGGGAAACAGCCGCATCATCATCTTGCGGTCTTCCAGCATGTAGGAGACGCCGGACGGCACCCGCAGATTGTCCTCCAGCACATAAAACTCGCCCTGTCCGGCGCGCACGATGTCGACCCCGGCAATGTGCGCATAGATGTCGGAGGCGACGTTAATGCCCTGCATCTCCGGGCGGTACTGCGCATTCTTATAGATCTGCTCGGGCGGAATGATGCCGGCCTTGATGATGTTCTGGCCGTGGTAGATATCGTGGACAAACATGTTCAGCGCCTTGACCCGCTGCACCAGCCCGGCCTGCAACTGGCGCCATTCGGCAGCGGGAATGATGCGCGGGATGGTGTCGAACGGGATCAGGCGCTCGGTGCCCGCATCGTCGCCATACACGGCGAAGGTGATGCCGACGCGGCGGAAAGTCAGATCGGCCTCGGCGCGCTTGCGCTCCATGGCGTCGGCCGGCTGGCGCTGCAGCCAGCCGCAGAATTCGCGGTAATGCTCGCGGATCCCGGCGCTCGCCTCCAGTGTCAGGCCGTCGCTGGTCATTTCGTTATAGAACTTGGGCATAGCGTGTATTCCTCTGTTGTCCACATTTCTGCTATATCAAGATATATCAAGAAACGTGCCAGAAAATTGCCCGGATTTGGTGCAGCTCACGGCATCAACTTGCGTGCGCGCGCACCTGGCTGCGGATGCGATCGATGTCGCCGTCCGCCTTCATTTTGCGCAACACTTCGGCCAGCCGCAGCGCAAGGCTGGCGTGGCGCTTGTTCAAATAGGCGTAGATGGGAGTGCGCTCCAGCACGCCCGCCTTGTAGATGCCGAGCGGCCCCAGCACACCGCTGGCCAGTATCGGTTCGACGAATTCTTCGTTATCGACATACACATCGGTGCGGCCGACGGCCAGCTTGCGCAGCCCTTGCTCGCCAGTGCCGACCCGCGACAGCTGCTCCGGCGCGACCAGCGACGCCAATTTATCCCCGATGACCGCATAGCCGGCCCGGTATTCCACCCGATAGCCGGTGCCGCGCAAGCTATCCCAGCCATTGAGCCGAATCTGCGGATTGTGTACATAGGCGCAGGTGGTGGCCACCAGCGTCGCCTCCGGCACCCGCAGCATCGCTTGCTGCGTGGCCTCGTAGCCATAGGAGCGGGCCAGTTCGCCGTCGACATTGCCGGCGATCGCCTCCATGCGGGCGCGGGCCGGGGGGAAGACGCGGATTTCCAGTTCGACGCTGAGCCGGCGGAAGGCTTCCTGGTAGATGGTGGCGAGCAGCAGGCCGACACCGCTGTCCTGATGTTCGAACATGGTGGCCATCACCAGGCGCCTGGCGTCCTGCGCCGCGTGGGCCGGCCGCGACAGCAGCAGGCAAGCTGCCAGCGGCAACAGCTGGCGGCGCTTCATGGGTAGGATTCCTGTCTAGGCATTGCCCGCTCCCGGCCTGGATAAACACTGGCAGCCAGTATAGCTTTGCGCGGGCCAGCCGGCGCTTATTTGGGGGCGTCGTTCGCCAGTTCGATTTGCCAGTAACCGTTCTTGACTTCAGTCTTGCGGCTGGCCAAGGCACTGGGCAGGGTGACATTGAGCGCCGCCAGGCGGGCCGGGTCGACCAGCACCGTCGGCGTTTCCTGGCGCAGTATGGGCAGCACGTCGGGCTTGATGTGGCGCTTGAGGATCTTGGCGGCCTGGTTGCCGGCCAGCTTGCCGACCTGGCCGAAATCGGCGCCCACGTACAGTGCCGCACCGGGCACGCGCACCATGGCCAGCGTCACCACCGGCAACTGGTGTTCGGCGGCGAAGTCGCTCAGGTCGATGGCCGCCTCATAGCGGTGCAGGCCGTAGTAGGTATCGAGCGGCACGGCAAACATGTCCACGCCGGCGCCATTGGCATACAGCTCTTTGAGCGACGGCGCGATATGCTCAGTCTTGGCCACCAGCCTGGAGCTCACCGCCATGCCCAGCGGCACGGCGTTGGCGGTCGCGGCGGCAACGTTGGCGACGCCGTTCTCATCGTCCGTGTGTATCATGCCGATCTTGTGCACGGCGGGAAACACCGTATGCACCAGCTTGAGCGTATCGCTCATGTCGGTATACAGAGTGGAGCCGGTCGCGCCTTCGCCGCCGTCGACTAGCGACACGCAGCCGGCATCTTGCGGATTGGCCACGGCGGTAAATACCACCGGGATATGGGCATCGGTCAACATGCCGCGCGCATATTTGGTGGCCGGTGTGCCTATGGTCAGCACCAGGTCCGGATGGGCGTTGACGATACGGGCCGCTTCCTGACGGATGCGCATCAGCACGCCCAGCCGGCTCCAGAAACCGCCTTTTTCCACATCGAAGTCGATCTTGACCCGGTTGATGCTGAGGTTTTTGCCGTCCACCAGGTCCTGGCTTTTCAGTGCGCTGATGAAGCCGTTCAGCGCTTCCTGGTAGGGCTCGATGTCGGTCACCTGCAGCACCTCGACACGGAAGGTACGGCTATCGTCCATGGTATCGGCGGGCAGGGGTTCGAAGGCCAGGCAGGGGAAGGGGCAGGCGCACAGCGCCAGGGTCAGGAGGGAAGCGGCGAACTTGTTATGCATAGGCGGAGGATGTCGCGATCAAAGAAACCCCACGATTACAGCAGAAAAACATGCTACTCAGGCAACAATCACTAGCCTTGGCGAGCCAATCGGCACGCCAGCAGGGCCAGTGTGCCGCGCCCGCCACACCGGAGGCGGCACTTCAGGCCGACGGCCTAGTATTTGCCCAGGCGGCTGTCGTCGTCGCTGCGGTCGTCTTCGTAGCGGGTCTCGCTGCGGCTGGGCCCGCTGTAGCTGGCGCTGCCGGCCGTGCCGCTTTGCATGGTGCCGCTACCGGCGCCCATCACGCTGCCGCTGGCGGTGCGCTGGCCAGGCAAGTTCTGCTGGGTGCCATAGAAGCTATGGATCTGGCTGCTGAACTCGGCGCTGGCCATGTCGGGCCAGCTATCCTTGTCAAAGCCTGGGGCATTTTTCAGATGCTCCTTGCTGACGTCGAGGATGAAGCGCTTGTTGGCGGTGTCGAGCTGCATGCTTTGCCACGGCACGGCAAACAGCTTGTCGCCGATGCCGAACACGCCGCCGAAGGACAGCACCGCATAGGCCACCTGGCCGCTGCGTATGTCCAGCATGATTTCCTTGATGTCGCCCAGGTCGTCCTCCTGGCGGTTGTATACGTCTTCGCCGATCAGGGTGTCGGCGCCCATCAGGCGCGGGCCGGGACCGGATGCGTCGCTCCGGTCGCGGTAAATGCCGTAGGTGTCACGGTCCAGGTAGCTCATGTCAGTCTCCGTTAGTTATGGGAAGAACCGCTCGCCGGATGGCGAGCGGCGTGCTTCATCATGCTTGTGCTTCTACGGAGCAGATATAGGCGCGCGGGTGGTGTCGCTGTAGGACTGGGATGAGTTACGCACGAACATAGTCAGCGCGCCGTGCTGAGGTCCTTCATCAGGCGGTAGGTGAATTCGACTTCCTGGCCGAAGACCTTGACGCTGATGCGCTCATCGCGGCCATGCGCACGGCTGTCGTCCAGGTCATCGAACATGGCATCGACACCGTAGGTGGCGATGCCGGCGCCGCGGGTCCAGATGCTGTCGCTGGCGCCAGGCGACATGTTGGGAATGACCGCCACCGCTGGCCACATGGCACCGCTGACGCGCCGGACCGCGGCCAGCATGGCCGGCGTTGGCGGCGACTCGGGTGCCGGCATGCCCATATTGCCCTGGGTGATCTTCACGGCCGGGTCGTTGATGGCCTTGCGCAGGCGGGTTTCCACCTCATCCTGGGTTTCACCTGGAATGGCGCGGCACTGGATGGTGGCGCGGGCGCGCTGCGGCAGCGCGTTTTCGGCGTGGCCGCCTTCGATACCGGTAGCGGTGCAGGTGGTGCGCAGCACGATATTGGTTTCCACCTCGGCCGACAGGCGTTGCTGCGCACCCGCCGATGGATGGGCGCCGCCCACGTCCAGCATGTCGGTCTTGCTGCGCCCCGACTCCAGCGGCCCGCGGCCGGTGAAGTACAAACGGGTGGTGTCGGTCATGTGCACCGGAAAGTCATAGGCCGCCACTTTTTCCAATCCACGCGCCAGGCGGTAGATCGGGTTGGCCTTGGTCGGGCGCGAGCTGTGGCCGCCCTTGTCGGTGACTTCCAGGCCGAAGGTCATGTAGCGCTTTTCGCTGGTCTGCACCGCCAGGTATAGCGCGCGGCCTTTTTTCAGGGCCGCTTCGCCGGCGTCCGGGTTGATCGCCAGCGAGGCGTCGACCAGCGGCCGGTGTTCGCGCAACAGCCACTGCATGCCGTTGACGCCGTTGCCGGCTTCCTCGTTGGCAGTCAGCGCCAGGATGATGTCGCGGTCCGGCACATAAGCTTCCTGCTTCAGGCGGATGAGCGACGCCATCATGGCCGCGTCCTGGCCCAGCATGTCGATGGTGCCGCGGCCGTACAGCCAGCCGTCTTTCTCGGTCAGCTGGAAGGGATCGAAGTTCCAGTCTTCGCGCTTGGCTTCCACCACATCCAGGTGGCCAAGGTATAGCAGCGGCCGGTCCTTGCCCTTGCCGCGCAAGCGCACCACCACGTTGCCTTCGGCTGGGTGATCGGCCGGCGCCAGCACCGTCACATCCTCGGCCGCAAAACCGGCGTCCAGCAGGCGCTTGGCCATCGCCTGCGCCGCGATGGTAGAGCCGGTGCTGTGCACCGACGCCAGTCCGACCAACTGCTGCAGCAGCTCGCGTGCCAGGGCCGCGTTGGCCGGCGGCGCGCTGGGCGCCTCGGCGGCCTGCACGCCATGGACGAAGAGGCCGGTGGCAAGCACCGCGGCAAGCGCTGTGCGGAGGGTGGATGGACGGGGGCTGGCTGCTGGCTGTCGCATGAATATCCTTATCAAAAAATTGGAACAAGGGTAGGGCGTGGTGCATTATACGAAGCCTGCGGCAGCGCAGGAACAAAAATCGGCGCACCAGCTTGGCAACGGCGATCAAGCAGCCGATACGGCAGCGGGAGCTGAGCACGCCGCAGCTTTTCCCGGCCATCCACGAAGAAGGCACGCCGGCCCGCGCCGCCGCGCGCCTAGCCATCGCCACCGCCAGCTTGCGGCTGCGGGAACTTGAAGGCCATCGGCGTGGCGCGGTGCGTGCGCAAGGCCGGCGGCGCCGAAACGTTCAAGTTGCGCGAACGCTGCTTGAAAATTGAGATTGCACGCCGTGCCCGCATCTGTCTATGCTGTCGTCATGGCATAACAACACAGGAGATAGAAATGAGTGGCCCACTGAGCGGCATCCGCGTTATCGAAATCGGCACCCTGATCGCGGCGCCGTTTGCGGCGCGCATGATGGCCGAATTCGGCGCGGAAGTGATCAAGATCGAGGCGCCTGGCGAAGGCGATCCGCTACGCAAATGGCGCAAGCTGCATGAAGGCACCTCCTTGTGGTGGTATCTGCAGTCGCGCAACAAGAAATCCATTGCCGTCAACCTGAAGTCCGAGCGCGGCATCGACATCGTGCGGCAACTGGCCGCCAGCGCCGATGTGCTGATCGAGAACATGAAGCCGGGCGCGCTGGAAAAGCTGGGCCTGGGCTGGGACGTGCTGCACGCGCTCAATCCCAAGCTGACCATGGTGCGCATTTCCGGCTACGGCCAGAGCGGCCCGTACAAGGACCGTCCCGGCTTCGGCGCCATCGGCGAGGCGATGGGCGGCATCCGCTACACCACCGGCGAGCCCGATGGCGCGCCAGCGCGGGTTGGCGTCAGCCTGGGCGATTCGCTGGCATCGCTGCATGCGGTAATGGGCGCGCTGATGTCGGTGTTGCGCGTGAAGACCGGGCAGGGCGACGGCCAGATGGTCGACGTATCGCTGGTGGAAAGCGTGTTCAATCTGATGGAAAGCCTGGTGCCGGAATACGACTTGCTGGGCCATGTGCGCCAGCGCAGCGGCGGCGCCTTGCCAGGCATCGCGCCATCGAATACCTATCCCACCCGCGATGGCGGCCATGTGGTCATTGCCGGTAACAGCGATCCGATTTTCAAGCGACTGATGCAGGCCATAGGGCGCGTCGACCTGGCCGAGGATACGGCGCTGGCGCGCAACGACGGCCGCGTGGCGCAGGTTGCGCTGATCGACGCCGCCATAGGCGGCTGGACGTCGGCCCTGGCGATGAGTGACGTGCTGGCCGCGCTGGAGCGCGCTGGCGTGCCGGCCGGGCGTATCTACTCGGTGGCCGACATCGTTGCCGACCCGCATTACCAGGCGCGCGACATGCTACTGCCGGCCGTGCTGCCGGGTGGTGTCACGGTCAAGATGCCGGGCATAGTGCCCAAGCTGTCGGACACGCCGGGTGAGGTGCGCTGGCAAGGCCCGACGCTTGGCGAGCACACGGATGCGGTGCTGGCGCAATTGGGCGTCAGCGCCGCCGGCATCCGCCGCCTGCGGGAAGAAGGGGTGGTGCAATGAGCGAGAAACTGAGCGAGAAACTGAGCGCGTAGCTGCGCCGGAAGGAAACGCCGGCGCAGCGCTGAGTTAGCAGTTCCGATCCAGCAGCTAGATCAGAACTGCTCCCATTCGCTGTTGCCGCCGGCAGAGGCCACCTGCTTGGCCTGCTGGGCGCGCGGAGCGGCCGCGCGGGCTGCTGGGCGAACAGCAGGGCGAACAACGGCAGGGGAGCGCAGCGTGGTGACCGTGGCCGCATGGCGTGCCGCGCTGGCCGGATCGATCTTGAAGGCGCTGACCACGTGCGCCTGATGCGCAGCCTGGTCCTGCATCGCTTGCGAAGCGGCGGCCGTCTGTTCGACCAGTGCGGCATTTTGCTGCGTCACCTGGTCCATGTCGGTGATGGCCTGGTGCACCTGGGCGATGCCCGCGTTCTGCTCGGCGGTGGCAGCGCTGATCTCGGCAACGATATCGGTCACCTGGCGTATGCTGGTCACCACTTCGTGCATGGTAGCGCCGGCCTGTTCGACCAGCTTGGTGCCGGAACCAACTTTCTCCACCGAGTCGTCGATCAGCACCTTGATTTCCTTGGCTGCTGCCGCGGAACGCTGCGCCAGGTTGCGCACCTCGGTTGCCACCACCGCGAAACCGCGGCCCTGTTCGCCGGCGCGCGCCGCTTCCACTGCCGCATTCAGCGCGAGGATGTTGGTCTGGAAGGCGATGCCGTCGATGACGGAAATGATGTCGACGATCTTGCGCGACGAATCGTTGATCGACCCCATGGTCACCACCACTTGCTCCACCACGCTGCCGCCTTCGACCGCGATCTGCGATGCGGAGCGGGCCAGCTGGTTGGCCTGGCGGGCGTTGTCGGCATTCTGGCTGACGGTCGACGTCAACTGCTCCATGCTGGACGCGGTTTCTTCCAGCGCGGCGGCTTGCTGCGAAGTGCGCAGCGACAGGTCTGCAGTACCGGCAGCGATCTGCTGCGAGGCCGAGCTGACCGAGTCGGTGGAGGCACGCACCGCGCTGACCACTTGTTCGATATCGGTCAGCAGCTTATTGAAGGCAACGGCCGTGTGGCCGATTTCATCCATGCGCTCGACCGGCACTTGCTTGGTCAGGTCCAGCGACCGGCTGACATCTTCCAGCGTGCCCTGAATGGTGGCCAGGCTGCCGCTGATGACGCGGTAGAGATGCAGCGCCAGCATGCCGGTTACTGCCAGCGCGACGACGATCACGGCAATCATCAGCTGGCGCGCGGTGTTGTAGGCGAGTACGCTGGCGTCCCGCACTTCTTCTATCAGCTTGTTGTTGTAGGCGATATGGTCATCCAGGCCTTTCTGGACCGCGGCTGCCGACACCGCCAGCGGCGTGCCGGCCACCAGCGTGGCGCGCACCGCATCCATGTCGCCGGCGTGTGCGCCGTCGACGAAGGGCTTCAGTGCGACACGGTAGGCGGCCATGTTGGCCTTGTCGGCGCCCAGCATGTTGCGATCGGTCTCGTCGTAGACATGTTCTTTTTCGTAGGTGGCGATGACTTCATCGAATTTGGCGTGGGCATCGTTGTAAGCCTTGTCCAGCGCCGACTTGTCGGCCAGGTTGGAGAAGACGGACAGGCGATAGCCGGCCAGGCGGCTGGCCGACAGCGCACCCTTGGCGGCATTCAAGCCGGCGATGCTGGGGATCAGCCGGGATTGCACCACATCGAAACGCTGCTGTGCGCGGGAAAGCTGCAACAAGCCGTCAGCGCCGACAAAAATCAGGGCCAACAGGGCCACGGACAAGGTAATGAGCAAGCGCTTGGTAATGGTCATGGGAAGTTCGTCTAGTTGATGAAGTATTAAATCAAGAAACACAGTTGCTTATTATCATGCAAATTAGACAGTTCCGATGTGACTTTTTAGCGCATTTTTTAGAGTTAACGGCCAATAACCAACTATAAGGTACATTTAGCTCATTTTGGTGACAATTGGTGAGAATGTTGCCTTGATTTCCTCCAGCTTCTCGTCGATGGAATAGGGCAGCGTCTTGGCCAGCAGATCGAGCAGGATAAAGGCGTTGATGGCGCCGTCTTCTTCCACGGCGGGGCGCAGCCGCTTGGCCATGGCAGCATTGACGCGTTGCAGTCCCAGATAGCTGGCTTTCAAACCATCCAACGACCAGTCCGGTTCGCCGCCTTGTTGCGCCAGCAGATACTGGCCCAGCAGGTAGGTCGAAGCCGCGCGGTAGATGGTTTCGTCCTCAGAAGCGAAGGGCAGATGGTAATGCGCCATGGGGCGCAGAAAGCCGACGCGCGGGCAATCGCTGCTGGCCGACAGCAGGCCCATCAGTGCGCCTATGCCGCGCTGCACCGTCGTGACCTTGCTGACGCTGCGTTCGGACGTCTCCACGCATACCTCGACCCGCTCATACGAGCGCAGCTTGCCTACCATGGCAATCAGCGGCACGAAGCGCACCGCCATCGGGCATTGCGGCGTGCTGGCGGGCTGCAGTGGGCAATTTGGGCATTGCTCGAATGCCAGCGCGGTCCATGCCGGCGCTGAGGCAGGGCTTGCGTCCGCTGAAGCAGACACGTCGCAGGACGCGCTCTGGCCATCGGCGAAACGAAAGTGATAGAGCACGTTCTGCATGAGCACTCCTGCGGCACTGGAAGCTCAGTGTAGCGCGTAATTGCTCCGCCTGGCTTACATTGCCGACCTGGCACAGATGAGCCGAGGCGTAGTGGCCACAGCTTTCATGACGTAATCACAGCGTTCGGGAACCGATGGATAGTGCCCCGCTAGCTTTTGAGCATGGGCGTGTCGCCTTGGGGAGATTGACGCCTTATTCATACTCGTTGCTGGAGCTCCTTAGCGTCAGTTGCGGCCAGCGCAACCGCCGCCGAGCCGACTTGGTTGCCAGGAAAGGGCGGGCTGCGCTATCGTTGGCTGCCAGCGCCGGACGGGGAAGGTCCGGCAGATCCCTCACCAGGTGCTGGCGTTTGATGGCTTCACTTTTCTTGCTGGAATTCATCATGCTGTCCAACGCGCTCAAGAAAATGTACAGGGAGCTTGGCGCCCGCTCTCAGGCAGTGCGCGCCCATCGGCCGCAAGTCAAGCGCGTCAATTGCCTTGCATACGATTTTTTGGCGGCTTCGGATACGCTCATGCAGACGGACCGAGAGCGCCACTGAGGAGGGGGGCATTTCATTGCCTGGGCGCGTTGCAGCAGGACCGGGATGGATTTGGAGGTCGGCGTGCCGGCGCCGATGGCGACGCTCGCTAGCGGCACCAGCGGATTGGTCTCAGGGTAGTAGGCGCCGACGCAGCCGCGCGGGATGTCGTATTCGACCAGCAGGAAGCCGTCGGCGCGGCGCTCCACGCCGTCATCCCAGACGCTGATGATGTCAACCTGGTCGCCGGCCTTGAAGCGCAGCATGTCCAGGTCTTCCTTGTTGATCAGTTGCGCGGCAAGGCGCGCAGGGTGTACAGAAATGCCCACCAGGAAGGGGTACAGTGGGCTGGGGCATTCGCCAGTTGTACCCCTGCGCTATACTGCCTCGCATGAACCTCTATGAGACACTTGCCGCGGATATCGAAGGCCAGGTGGCGCGTGGCGTGTTGCTCGATGGCGAGAAGCTGCCGTCGGTGCGTCAGGCCAGCTTGCACCGCAAGCTGAGCATCAGCACGGTGCTGCGCGCTTACTCCATGTTGGAGAGCAAGGGCGTGATCGAAAGCCGACCGCAGTCGGGCTACTTCGTGCGGCGCAAGCCGGGCAGTGCGCCACGCACGCTGGCGGGCGCACCGGCGCTGGAGCTGTCGTCGGAAGTGGACGTGAGCCGGCTGGTGCTGTCGACGCTGCGCACCATACGCACGCAGGGTGCCGTGCCGCTGGGTTCTCCGTATCCGGATCCGGCGCCGTTTCCGTGGCCGCGCATCAGCCAGTACGCCAACGCTATCGCCCGCCGCGCCCAGGAGTGGAGCGTGCTGGACGATCTGCCGCCAGGAAATGCGCAACTGATACGCCAGATCGCGCGGCGCCATATGGAGAATGGCTTGGCGGTCGACCCGTCCGAGATCATCGTCACCGTCGGCGCCACTGAGGCGATCAACCTGTGCCTGCAAGCCGTGGCGCGGCCCGGCGACACGGTGGCGGTGGAGTCGCCGACCTTCTACGCCATGCTGCACGCGATCGAGCGCATGGGCATGCGGGCGCTGGAAGTACCGACCGATCCGCATGAAGGGATCAGTATCGCAGCGCTGCGCGCCATCCTGGCCCAGCAGCGCGTGGCGGCCTGCATGGTGATGCCGAACTTTCAGAATCCGCTGGGCTTCCAGATGCCGGACGCGCGCAAGCGCGAACTGGTGGAACTGTTGTCCGAGTACGATATTGCGGTGATCGAGAACGATGTCTATAGCGAGCTGTATTACGGCGACAGCCATCCGACCTCGCTCAAGAGCTACGACACCAAGGGCCTGGTGCTGCATTGTTCGTCGTTCTCCAAGAGCCTGACGGCCAACTACCGCATCGGCTGGGCACTGCCGGGCCGCTATACGGCGCAGGTGGAAAAGCTCAAGTTCCTCAACACGCTGACCACGCCAACGCTGCCGCAGATGGCCATCGCCGACTATTTGCAGCACGACGGCTACGACCGTCACCTGCGCAAGGTGCGCAAGGGTTACCAGCAGCGCGCGCGCATGATGGCCGCCGCCGTGCTGCGCTTCTTCCCGGCCGGTACGTGCGTGTCCGAACCGCAGGGCGGCTATGTGCTATGGGTCGAGCTGCCCCAGGCAGTCGATGCGATGAAGCTGTATGCACTGGCGCTCGAGCGCAAGATCACCGTCGGACCGGGGCATATGTTTTCAGCACGCGGCAGCTATCCGAACTTCATCCGCCTGAACTACAGCTATCCATGGTCAAAGGAGATCGAGGATGCGCTGCGCATGCTGGGCCGCCTGATAGGGCAGCTGATATGAACCAAGAGGCGCTGCTTGCCCTGAGCGAACTGCTGCTCAAGCTCGCCGAGCTGGAAGCGCAAGGTCCGTGCTCGCTGGCGCGGCTGGCCAGGCAGTCGGCCCGTCCCATGAGCGTGCTGCTGCGCGAACTGACCGCGCTGGAAGAAATGGGGCTGGTAGAGCGTGACCAGGAAGCCGGCATGGTGGGTCTGAGCGCCGAGGGCCGTAGCTTTTGCGCAGCGTTGAACTCTAGCCAGTTGGCGCCTATAGCTGCAGCCGATACTGGGTCGGCGTGACAGACTCCCAGCGCTTGAAGGCGCGCCGGAAATTGGACAGGTCGGTGTAGCCCAGCGCATAGGCGATCTCCTGGAACGACAGATTGCCGGCCTTCAGATGCTCGACTGCCAGCATGTGGCGCACCTCGTCCAGCACTTCGCTATAGGAAGTGCCTTCTTCGATCAGCCGGCGGTGCAGGGTGCGTGGCGTCAGATTGAACAGGCGCGCGGCCACGTTCAGCGAGGGGAAGCTGGCTTGGCTTTCCAGCAGCACGCGCCGCAGCTTCATGCGCCAGCTTTGCTGCTGGTCGATTTTTTCCAGTTCCTTCTGGCAGATCAGCAAGGTTTCGCGCAGCGTGGCCGGATTGGCCATGGCCAGCGGCGCGTCGATGGTATTGCGCGGGAAGGAAACGCCGCTCCAGGGCTGTGCATAGCGCACTTCGCAGCGGAACAGCTGCGCCGCCAGCTGCGCATACTCGGGCGCCGCAAACGGGAACGATACATAGCTGATCTGCGAGGCGCCGGCGGTGATGTAGTCGAACAGGTTCTTGAACGTCAGGATGATCGCTTCCAGTACCGGGCGCCGCACCTCGCCGAGCGGGATCGTTTCGTCAAACATGAAACGGACTTCCTCGCCCACAGCCTCATGGCGGGTGGACACCAGGCGGGTGCGGATCTGTATGTAGTCCTCCAGCAGATGTATGGCCTGACCCAGGGTGCCGCTGTTCATGGCCGCGTAGCCCAGGATGCCGTGGCTGTTGACCAGCAGCCGTTCGCCCACCAGCAGGCCGAACGCCGGCTCGCGCGTCGCCTCCATCGCATCGAGTACCAGTTGCTGAAAGTCTGCGGCGGATAGCCTGTACGCGCTGTCGTCCACGGCAATTTCATTCCATTTATGCCGCATGAACGATGCCGGCATGGCCGCGCCCATGCGGCTCACCTGACCGGCAATCTGGCGGATGTACTGGACTGGAAGCGCGAATTCTGGAGAGGACATGGGGGTCTTAAATGGCCGATATCCTGACATTGTCAAAAAATGACCCATGAATGTCAACTAGCAACCTCGCAACAGCGCCCCGCCCGACCTACGATCTAGCCTTCTTGAATGTTCTGGCTGTAGGAAGACTATGTTTGCTCTGTTCGCTAATAAACCACCGCTTCAGGCGCGCATCAATGGCACGCCGATTACCGTCCATCCCAAGGAAACCCTGTTGCTGGCGGCGCTGCGGCAGGGCATCGACTTTCCCAACAGTTGCCGTGTGGGCGGCTGCGCCAGCTGCAAGTGCCGGCTGGTGGAAGGGCGTGTCAAGGAATTGACCAAGTCCGCCTACATTCTGTCGGACCAGGATCTCGATCGCGGCTACATCCTTGCGTGCCAATCGGTGCCGCAGACCGACATCGCCATCGAAGTGGACTTGTCGGAGCGCCTGGAACGGCGCCAGGTCAGCGGCCGGGTCATAGCCCAGGACCAGCTGACGCACGACATTATGCAGCTGCGCATCCAGCTCGATGAGACGCTGGAGTACAAGGCAGGTCAGTACGCCAATATCGGCCTGGCGCCGTTGAGCGAGCTGTCGCGCAGCTATTCGTTCGCAGCGCCGGTGCAGCCGGATTGTCAGGTGCGCTTTTTCGTCAGGAAGGTGGCCGGCGGCGCGCTGTCGACGTTGATTAACGAAACCAAAGTGCTTGGCTTGCCAGTCACCGTCGATGGCCCGTATGGCGACTTCTGGCTGCGTCCGGCCGAGGCGCCGCTGATGCTGGTCGCAGGCGGTAGCGGGCTGGCGCCGCTACTGGCCTTGCTGCAAGACGCTGCCGCCAAGGGCTGCCAGCGCCCGGTCACCTTGCTGTTCGGCGCCCGGCTGCAGCGCGACCTGTATGCGTTGGACGAAATCGAGGCGCTGGCCCATCGCTGGCGCGGCAGCTTCACCTTCATACCGGTGCTGTCGGCAGTGCACGGGGACGAGGCCTGGACCGGAGAACGCGGCATCGTCAGCGACAAAATCGCCAGCTTGCTGCTACCCGGCGCTCACGCCTATCTCTGCGGCCCGCCGCCAATGGTGGACGCCTGCTGCGCAACGCTGCAGCTATGCGGCCTCACCCCGGAGCATATTTACGCCGATCGCTTTACTAGCAATGGAAGGAGTGTCTAGATGAACGTACTGCATTACCTGAAGTTTTTCCTGTTTCACCTGATCGGATTCATCGCGCTGACGGCAATCCTCGCCGGTGGCTATTACATCACGGCGGGCCTGCTGCTGGTGTTGTCCATTTTCA
>FSZM01000165.1_pt1 | contig 42701 bp, 44 predicted proteins | sample 1638831 | NCBI WGS metagenome assembly FSZM01 (sample SAMEA3914813, study PRJEB12502) | metagenome | biome: forest; material: soil | place: Canada | collected 2011-07-07 | depth 0.3 m
AGCAGACTGCGCACTAGAATCAAAGGCAAGGACGGCTTTGCCGTCCGCGCTCTTGACCCCGCCTTGAAAGACGAGGTTTGCCGCGCAACCGATCAATAAACACATCATAAATACCGGCAAGCACGGCAAGATGATTGCCCATGCAAATGGGCCAACATTGCGATGCGTCCCACAATTGAATTTCAGTGTGATTATTATAAAAATTGGGGAAGCTGATCAAATAAGACTGATGGCCGTTGCACCAGCCTGTGCCGCGTTCATGGCTAGCGCTGACGCCCCCACCCACGTGGCGCAAGGCGGTCGCATGCTAAATGGAGCTGATTGGAGCTGATTGGAGCTGATTGGAGCCGATAGGAAGCGATTAGAGCTGATTTCAGCTACGCCGCCCCCGGCCGGGGTTCCGGCGTGCTGGTTTGGCTGCCGCTGCCATGATCGCCGATGCCACCTTCCTGGACCAGGGCCATCCATGGAACAGCGAGACGCTGTTCTGGGGCGCCCCCCAGCCATCGACCAGTTCCATCCTGATCGTGCTGTCGCAGCGGTATTCGCGCCCCCCATTCTGCAGGCCGACAACAACAACGACGACGACAAGATCCGTCATCGCGGCGCCGACCACCTGTGGCGTGGCCTGGTCACGGTCTCGCCGCCGCCGGACAGCTTGGGCGTGGACCCGGTCACCTCCCATCTGGGCCGTCCGATCATGGCCGACGGCTTCATGATCACCGGCGTCAACGGCGATGGTCTGTATGCCGTGGCGGAACTCCCCGCCATGTACGCAGCGCCGCCGGCACCTGGAGCCTATGCAATGCTGGGCGTTGACCTGGCTGGGCCTGATCGCACGCCGCCGTAACAAGCGCGCGGTATCAGCCAGCGGCGCCGCCAGCGGCGGCTGCAGCCGCGCTACCCAGCGGGGCTTTTTCTTTTATGTACGCGGCAAGCTGAACTGGCTGCTGAGGAAGTTGGCGATGCGGCTTTGCGTCGCTTCCAGGTAGGGAATGTTGAGGTGGTCCGAATCCGGCACGGTCTCGTCCGCGTGCAAGGTGCCCAGGCTCTGCACCAGCATGTCGGTGTGCGAATGGGGCACGATATCGTCGCTGGCGGCGCGCAGCACATAGGTCGGCGCCTTCAGCGCGGCGGCGTATTTGACCGACTCGAATTTGTGCCGCAACACATACTCGACCGGCAGCGCGCGAAAGCGCCGCTTGGCGATCGCCAGGATGGAATCGTAAGGCGTAATCAGCACGATGGCATGGGCATTGCGCTGCAGCGCCACCTGCACCGCCACGCCGGAGCCGAGGCTGCGTCCCACCACCGCGATGCGCTGGGGATCGACGTGATGGCGTTCGGCCAGCCAGTCGAACAACAGCCGGCCATCCTCGACCATGTGTGCTTCGGCCGGATCGCCGTGCGAATCGCCATAGCCGCGGTAGTTCACCGCCAGCACCGCCATGCCGGGAAACAGCTTGCCGGCATCGCGCGCCACCCAGGACACTTCTTCCGAGCGGCCGCCGAAATACACCACGCCGGGATGCGGGCCGGGTGTGTTCGGCTTCATCAGCCAACCCGACAGCCGCGTGCCATCCTTGGAGCGCAGCACGATGGGACGGGTGCGATGGCCACTGCTGACCGGCCGCTCGACCTCGCGCTTGCTGACGGGATTAAATAGCAGCCGCTTCTGGTTGGCGGCCAGCGTCGCGGTCAGCGCCATCCACAACATGCTGGCCAGGCCAGCCACACCGGCGATTTTTTTTGTGTGGTTCATGCTACTACTTTACTCCGGGTTGGCGGCATTGACTGTACGGCAGCGTACAATATGCCAAGCAGCGTGGCGCGCCATCCACATTTCAAACGGCGCCAGTATTGGCGGGCGGCGCTTCAATTGAGCGCCGCCGGAATGGTCGCCGTGCTAAGTTAGTTTTTTTGGAAATTTTTCGCAACGAGGTGCATCATGCGCGAACCTGTTTACTCCTCCCGGCCCGACCTGCGCAAGGCGGAAATCGTCGAACAAGGCATCGCCCTGATCGAAACGCACGGCCGCGACGTCGCCTCCACCTTTTTGGAAAGCGCGCGGATACCGTTCAGCGTGATCGTGCGCGTGCTGTCCGAACCCGCCTGGCGCCGCCGCGTGGTCGCGCATCACTGACTCCCGCATCTGGCCTGCAGGCTGCGGGCCCCGCCTATAAACCCGCTATAATCGCGGGTTTTCCGCAACTTTTACCGTTACCATGATTGTCCATGCAATGCCGCCAGATGCGCGGCCTGCCGTCGTATTGCTCCACAGTTCCATGAGTTCCCGCAGCCAGTGGGCCGAGCTGAGCGCCCAGCTGGAAACGCAATTCCGCTGCATCGCCGTCGACCTGCTGGGCTACGGCAAATCGCCGTTCCCGTCCGATGTCGAGGGCGCCTACACGCTGGCGCACGAAGTGGACGCGGTCAACGCCGCCATCGCCAGCCGGCTGGCGCCAGGCGAGTCCTTCCACCTGGTCGGCCACTCCTACGGCGGCGCCACCGCGCTGCGCATGGCGCAACAGATGCGCGAGCGGATACTGTCGCTGACCGTGTTCGAGCCGGTGGCCTTCCACCTGCTGCCGTCCAGCGATCCGGCCCGCCAGGAAATCGTCGCGGTGGTGGCGCGCATCACCGGCGCCGACAACGACCGCGACGCCACCCGCATCTTCCTCGACTACTGGAACCGTGCCGGCGCCTTCGACGCCATGCCGGCCGCGCTGCAAGACAAGTTCACCGCGCAGATCGCCAAGGTCAAGCTGGACTTCGAGGCGCTGCTGGGCGCACCGGCGCCGCTGTCGGCGATGGCAGAGCTGACCATGCCGGCGCTGGTGTTGTCCGGCCTGAGCAGCCCGCTGTCCACGCGCCGCCTGGCCGAGCAACTGGCCGGCGTACTGCCGAACGCGTCCGCGGTGCAGACCAAGGGCGGCCACATGGGCCCGATCACCCATGGCGCCGTGGTCAATCCGCTGATCGCCGCCTTCCTGATCGGCGCCGAAGTCATCGACGCCTGATGCCTGGCGGTTGACAGGATGGGCGCAGCTGTGACACTGTCTGCGTTCATCTTCGTCAGGAAACCTCTATGCGCGCTGCCCTGCTGCTGTCCTGCCTTGCCCTGAGCCTGCCGGCGCTCGCCGCAGACTACAACTTGCCGGCGCGGCCGGACACCGTGGCCTGGGGCTATTATTCCGGCCAGTCCAAGCCGGTGCTGAGCGTGCATAGCGGCGACACGGTGCGCATGCAATCGCTGTCCACCTGCGGCCCGCCGGAACGCATGATAGCCAACGGCGTCAGGCCGGAGCAGATCCCGCCATACACGGCCGCCATCTATAACGAGGTCAAGGACAAGGGCCCGGGCGGTCACATCCTCACCGGCCCGGTCGCCATTGCCGAAGCCGAGCCGGGCGACGTGCTGGAAGTGCAGATCCTCAAGGTCGACCTGGACGCCGATTTCGCCTGCAACGGCTTCTCGCTCGGCAAGGGCTTCCTGCCGATGGAATATCCCTACAGCCGCAGCAAGATCATCCCCCTGGACCGCCAGCAAATGCTGGCCCATTTCGCGCCCGGCATCGAGATTGCGCTGCATCCCTTCTTCGGCAGCATGGGCCTGGCGCCGGCCGGCGGCAAAATCGACAGCGCCCCGCCGTTCGCGCACGCCGGCAACATGGACAACAAGGAGCTGGTCGCCGGCAGCACGCTGTACATTCCAGTGGCGGCCAAGGGCGGCTTGTTCCAGGCCGGCGACGGCCACGCCGCGCAAGGCAATGGCGAGGTCGATATCACCGCGCTGGAAACCTATCTGAGCGGCACCTTCCGCTTCATCGTCCACAAGGACCGCCATCTGCTGTGGCCACGCGCGGAAACGCCGACGCACTACATTTCCATGGGCTTTAGCCCCGACCTGAAAACCGCTACCGAACACGCGTTGCGCGACATGCTGGAATTTCTGATGACGGAGCAGCACCTCAGCCGCGACGAGGCCTACATGCTCTCCAGCGTGGCGGTCGACCTGGCCATCACCCAGCTGGTCGATGGCAATGTCGGCGTGCACGCGATGCTGCCGAAGAACATCTTCACCACGCCGCGCTGAGCCACTTGGGCTGCGGCGCAACTTGCCTGCCGTCGTTGCGGGCGGTCTCGGCAGAGGGACCGCAGGCAAGGGCGCCATCGTTGCGCACCAACGGCGTATCATCCTGCATCAGGCATAGCATGCCGGCGCCGGCGGCCAACACCGCCGGGCACAGCAACAGGCAAGCCTACCGTAGCGTGGCAGCAAGGGCAAGCGGCTATCCCTGGTCCTGCATGGCCACCTGCGCAGCAAGTCTACGCGCGCCAGCTCATACCGGTTTATCGACACTGAAAAGCTGGGGTGGCGGGGCGAAATCGCTGCGCTCCAGGCACGCGCCCTCGGCCCACGAGGTGCGCAATTTCTGCTGCACGTTCAGCAGATAGTCGCGCTGATCGCGCAAGGTCAGCAACATGGTCTCGATCTCGGCCAGCCGCGTATCCAGGCTGCGCATCAAGTCGTCATGAAACTCGCTGCCCTGCTTGGCCAGCACGGCGCGGATCGCATCCAGCGAAAAGCCCAGGTTCTGCGCGATCTGTATCATCTGCAAGCGCTCCAGCGCACCCTCGGCATACCGCCGATAGCCGTTGGCGCCCCGCTCAGCCTTGGGCAGCAAGCCGGCTTGCTCGTAGTAGCGGATCGCCGAGGCGGCAAGACCCGAACGCTGCGCCAGTTCGCCTATCTTCATTTTGCTTGACCTTCAAGTTGACTTTAAGCTTAGCATACCTCATTTCCACTTTCCGGAGCGATGAGCGCCATGCCTGCCGATCTGTTTTCGCCACTGACGCTGCCCAACGGCAGCACCCTCCCCAACCGTTTGGCCAAGGCCGCGATGGAAGAAAACATGGCCGATGCCGGCCAGCTTCCCGGCCCGGCCCTGCAGCGCCTGTACCAGCGGTGGGCCGATGGCGGCGCCGCCCTGCTCATCACCGGCAACGTGATGATCGACCACCGCGCACTGACCGGCCCGGGCGGCGTAGTGCTGGAAGCGGGCACGCCGCTGGCGCCGTTCCAGCAATGGGCCAAGGTCGCGCGCAGCGGCGGCGCGCAAGTGTGGATGCAGATTAACCATCCAGGCCGCCAGGTGCTGGCCGACATGGGCGGCAACGCCTGGGCGCCGTCGGCGGTGGCGATGGAGATGGGCAAGCACAGCAAGCTGTTTGCCCAGCCTGTGGCGATGGGCGAGGCGCAGATCGCAGATGTGATCGCCCGCTTTGCCGCGACCGCGCACGCCGCCGAACAGGCTGGATTTAGCGGTGTGCAGATCCATGCCGCGCACGGCTACCTGATCTCGCAGTTCCTCTCGCCGCTGACCAACCAGCGCACCGATCGCTGGGGCGGCAGCCTGGAGAACCGGGCACGCTTGCTGCTGGAGGTGGTAGGGGCCGTGCGCGCGCGGGTATCGCCCGGCTTCTGCGTGGCGGTGAAACTGAACTCGGCCGATTTTCAGCGCGGCGGCTTTTCCGAGGAGGATGCCCGGCAAGTGGTGCTGCGCCTGAACGAACTGGCGGTCGACCTGATCGAACTGTCCGGCGGCAGCTACGAAAGCCCGGCCATGCAAGGCCGCACCGCCGATGGCCGCACGCTGGCGCGCGAAGCATACTTCCTGGAGTTTGCCCGCGCACTGGCAGCGGTGGCCCGCATGCCGGTCATGACCACCGGCGGCATCAGCCGCAAGGCAGTCGCGCAGCAAGTGCTCGACAGTGGCGTTGCCGTGGCCGGCATCGCCACCGCGCTGGCCGTCGTGCCGGACCTGCCGCAGCAGTGGCGCAGCGGCCGCGAACCGGCAACCCTGCTGGCGCAACCGGCATGGAAGGACAAAGTGATGGTCGCGCTGGCGCAGATGGCGCTGGTCAAGCGCCATCTGCGCGCCCTGGGCGCCGGTAGCGCAACGCACCGCAATTACTCCCCCCTGTTCACGCTGATCGCCGACCAGTTCCGCAAACGCAGCCTGACCAAGCGCTACCGCCGCTGGTACGCCCAGCAAAAGAACTTTGCCTGATCCTCACGCCGTCGGCGGCCCCTTGAGCTCGATAGTATTGCCTTCGGGGTCGCTGAGGTAGATGGATGGGCCTTCACCTTCCGCGCCGTAACGCGATTCGACCTTACCGGCGGCGACACCGGCGGCGCTGAGCTGACTACGGATCTGCTCCTCGTCGAAGGGCTCGACGCGCAAGCAGAAGTGATCCAGGTTGCGCCCTTGCGCTTGCGGCGCCGCGCCGCCCATCTTGCCCAGCTTGCCGTCCACCGGCACCAGATCGACCAGCGAGCGTCCCGCGCGCAATTGCAGCAGCCCGATCTCGTCCTGGCGCCGCTCCACCGTGCAGCCCAGCACGTCGCAGTAAAACCCCACCATCTTGTCCAGGTCGACCACGCGCAGCACGATGTGGTCGATTTCGCGTAGCTGAATTTTTCCCAGTTTGATTCCCATTGCGAACTCGTCAGCGTTGAAGTTCCGTCCATAGTAACCCAATCGCAGCTGCTACAAAACATCTACAAAAGTGACATAGAGCAGATACGCAGGCCTCCTACACTGGCGGCCATGGTGATAGCAATGCCACCGCGCCCCCAACCTTGAACCCAGGAGCAGCACATGAAAAGTACCCACGCAGCCATCGCGGCAGCCTTCGCCTTCAGCGCCTTCGCCAGCGGCGCCCACGCCGCCGACGCCGCCCCCAAAAAACAGATGGAGAAATGCTACGGCGTGTCGCTGGCCGGCCAGAACGACTGCGCCGCCGGCCCAGGCACCTCGTGCGCCGCCACCGCCAAAGCGGACTACCAGGGCGACGCCTGGACCCTGGTCGAGAAGGGCAGCTGCACCGCGATCAAGACCCCCAAAGGCCACGGTTCGCTGGCCCCCGTCACCAAATAAGCGAGACCATCTCATGACCAACAAGCTTGCCCTGTTCGCCGCCGCCGCGCTGGCAGTAACCGCCGCCAGCAGCACCCAAGCCTTTGAGCGTCCAGTCCCGGCCGGCGCCAAGAACATCCTGATCGTCCACGACGCCTTCGTCGACGGTTCCGGCTGGCGCACCGTGCACGACATCCTGTTCCTCAAGGGTTACACCGTGACCGTGGTGCCCACCACCTCGCAGTCGCTGCATGACGACGACGAAGCGCTCGACAAGCAGATCATGTTCGCCGACGGCCCTGTCGTACTGGTAGGCCACGGCTACGGCGGGGCCGTCATCACCACCGGCGGCAATTCGAAGAAGGTGAAAGCGCTGGTGTACGTGGCCGGCTACGCGCCGGAAGTGTCGGAAAGCGTGAACCAGCTGAGCAACGTCACCCCGCCCGCGGCCAGCAACCTGCGCAACACCTTCGACGGCTTGGTCTACTTCGACCGCGCCAACTTCCCGCGCGACTATGCCGCCGACGTGGTCATTAACCGCAGCAGCTTCATGGCCGATACGCTGAACCACGCCACCATCGCCGCGCTGGGCGGCCAGTCGCGCAGCGTCGCATGGCGCGCCATTCCCAGCTACGGCATCGTCGCCACCGAGGACCGCGTCGTCAACCCGGAATTGCAGCGCTTCATGTATCAGCGCGCCGGCGCCAGAGTCACCGAATTGAAGGCCAGCCACGCGCTCTACATTTCCCAGCCTGAAGCGGTCGCGAAAGTGATCGAAGCTGCCGCCCTGAGCGCCCAATAATTTTTCACCGGCGCGCACAGCTGCGCGCCCTAAACCCAGCAGTAACCACCAAGGAGCATCCCATGAGCAACGTCACTTCCCGCATCACCATCGCCAGCGCCGCCGCGCTGATCGCCCTGTCCTCGCTGGCCGCCATGACCACCTCGGTCCACGCTGCCGAGAAAGAGCAAGTCGGCCGCTGCTACGGCGTCAACAGCTGCAAGGGCACCAGCCTGTGCGCCACCGCGCACAACGACTGCAAAGGCCTGAACGAGTGCAAGGGCCAGGGCGTGCTGGTCAAGACCCCGACCGAATGCCAAGCCCTGGGCGGCACCCTGACCGAACCGAAATAAGCCTGCAGCAGCCCGCTCTTGCACCGGAGCGGGCGTTGCTTCCTCACTGATGAGGCATCCCATGTCCGCACTCCCCGCACCACTCCCGTTTTCCGGCTACGGCCTCGGCCTGCGCCGCGAACATTATCAGGATTTTCTGGAAACCGAGGTCCCGGTTGATTTCGTTGAAGTCATCTCGGAAAACTATATGGTCGAAGGCGGCCAGCCGCGCCACCTGCTGCGCCAGATCCGCGCCCGCCATCCGGTAGTGATGCATGGCGTATCGATGTCGATCGGTTCGGCGGACGGCCTCCGGCAAGACTACCTGTTGCGCCTGAAAGCGCTGGCCTATGAAATCGAACCGCTGTACATTTCCGATCACCTGAGCTGGTCGCGCATCGCCGGCTTCAATTCGCACGACCTGCTGCCGCTGCCCTACACCGCCGAAGCGCTGGACATCGTCTGCAACAACATCGACATGGCGCAGAACGTACTGGGCCGCGCCATGCTGTTTGAAAATCCGTCCAGCTACCTGGCCTTAGCCGATGCCCACATGAGCGAATGGGAATTCCTCGCCGCCATGACCCGCCGCACCGGTTGCGGCCTGTTGCTGGACGTAAACAATGTGTACGTCAGCGCCAGCAACCACGGTTTCGATGCGCACGCCTTCCTGCGCGGCATCCCCGCCGATCGCGTGCGCCAGATTCACCTTGCCGGCCATACCCAGGGCAAGGATTTACTGATTGATACCCATGACAGCCCCGTAAATGACGCTGTCTGGGATCTGTATGCCCACGCGATGGCGCGCTTCGGCCCGGTCGCCACCATGATCGAGCGCGACGACAACATCGGCCCGCTGGACGAATTGCTGGCCGAGCTTGACATTGCGCGCGCACTGGCACTGCGGGAGGCCGCATGAATCTCGCCCAATTGCAACGCCGCTTCCAGAACTGGCTGGTCAGCGCCTCCGACGACGCAGCAAGCGAGCTTGCCGGCCACCAGCGCGCCGGGCTGCACGTCTACCAGAACAACTACCGCGCCCAGCTGGTCGGCAGCCTGCAGCAAAGCTATCGGCAAGTGCGCGCCTGGATGGGCGACGACGCCTTCCACTACGCGGCCGTGTCGCACATCGAGCGCCATCCACCGCATGCGTGGACACTCGACGCTTATGGCGATGAGTTCGAGCTGACCTTGCGCGAGCTGTTCCCGCACAACCCGGACATCCACGAACTGGCCTGGATCGAACTGGCGCTGTCGAGCGCCTTCGTGGCGCGCGATGCCCAACCCGTCACGGCTGCCGCGCTGGCCACCGCCGACTGGGATACGGCCCGGCTGCGCTTCACACCCTCGCTGCTGAGCACACTGGTCACCACCAATGCCGAAGAAATCTGGTGGGCCATGAGCGGCGGCAAACAGCGGCCGGAAGGACAGATGCTGGCGCAGCCTAGCGCATTGCTGGTGTGGCGCCGCGGCTTCGTCTCCTGCCTGCGCGCCATCGACACGCTGGAACTGGCCGCGCTGCGCCTGGCGCAAGAGAACGGCAGTTTCGTCGCCGTGTGCGAGCTGCTGGTGGAACGCCTCGGCGAAACAGCCGGCCTGGCCAAGGCCGGCGCGCTGCTGGCCGACTGGATGGGCAGCGAACTGATTACCGGCATCGACTAGGAGCACTGCTGTGTTGACGAAAAATCCTACTCGCCGCAATTTTCTGCTGAGCGCGCCCGTCAGCATTGCCGGCTTCAGCACTGCGCTGCCAGCGCCGCCTGCCTGGCATCGGCCACAACGTGCCGCCCGAAGCGCCGCAAGCCTTCGCAGACGCGGGGGCGCAACTGGCTGGCACGGCATAGGCGCACCTGACCTCATCCACCCTGAAAGAATCCGACCATGAATAACGCAACCGCATCGCTGAAGGCAGCGCTGCAACGATTGCTGCCGCCGTCGCTGCTGCTACTGCTGGCCCGCCTGGCCATCGCCTCGATCTTCTTCCTGTCCGGCCGCACCAAGATGCAGGGCCTGATGACGTTGAAGCCGGCCACCTACGACCTGTTCCGCTACGAATACGCCCTGCCCGTGCTGCCGCCGGAACTGGCCGCGCAACTGGCCACGTTTTCTGAACATGTGTTTCCGCTACTGCTGGTGTTGGGCTTACTGACACGTACGTCGGCGGTCGTCTTGCTCGGCATGACGGCCGTGATTGAAATCTTCGTCTACCCCGACGCCTGGCCGACACACCTGAGCTGGGCCGCCCTGCTGCTGCCGCTGATCGCCCATGGCGGCGGCGCCGTTGCGCTCGACCGCTTGCTGCAACGCAATCAAAAAAGCGGCGCATAATATTCAGCACTCTTGCACCATCAATCAAGGAGATCACAATGACCGCACAACTGTACACCGGCTCTTGCCACTGCGGCGCCGTCCGCTTCGAAGTCCACACCCCTATCGAGCCGGCGGGCCGCTGCAACTGCAGCATGTGCCGCCGCCGTGGCGCGCTGATGTCGCCCTTTGTGCCGGCCGATCAATTGCGTATAGTGTCTGGGATGGATGCGCTGACGCTGTACCAGTTCAACACCCGCGTCGCCAAGCACTACTTCTGCAAGCACTGCGGCATCTACCCGTTCCACCAGACCCGCAAGGATCCGAATGCCTGGCGCGTCAACCTGGGCTGTCTGGACGGCGTGGATCCCTATGCGCTGCAAGCGAGCGTGGCCGATGGCGCCAGCCTGTCCGTCGTTACCTTGGTGCAAGCATGAGCATGTAGCCTGTGATAGATGTGGCGGCGCCTAGCGCCGAAGGGGAGTCCAGGATGAGCAAGGAATCCAAACTGGGCGGCGGTGAAGCCGCCGATGCGCCGGCTGCGGACGCCAGCCACAGCGACGACGACCAGAGTGTGCTGGATCATCCACGCTACCAGCAGATGTTTCCGGTCCTCACGGAGGCCGAACTCGAGCGTGTGTGCCGCTTCGGCAGCCGCGCTCATTATCCCCAAGGCCAATTGCTGTACCGCGCCGGCAGCCCCTGCCCCGGCATGTTTGTGCTGCTGTCCGGGCACGTGCGCATCGTCGGCCGCGACGGCCTGGGGCATGAGCGGACCATCCATACCTATACCCACCGCGGCGACTTCACCTCGGACATCACCCAGCTCTCCAGCAAGCCTGCCGTGGTCGACGCGCATGTGATCGAGGATGTCGAGGCCGTGCTGCTGCGGCCGGACGAACTCAGCGCGATGATGATCAACGAAGCCGAGCTGGGCGAAAAAATCACGCGCGCCTTGATACTGCGGCGCGTGCTGGTGATTGAGCGCGGACAGGGTGTGGTGCTGGTCGGTGCGCCCGGCAACGGACGGCTGCTGGCCTTGCAAAATTTCTTGCGCCGTAATGCGTTTCCCAACATGACGCTCGATGCGGCGCACGATCCCGAAGCCATCGCGCTGCTGGCACGCCTGGCGCCGCAGCCCGACGACTTTCCCTTGGTCGTCTGTCCCGATGGCACGGTGCTGCACAATCCCGACGAAGGACAGCTCGCCTCCTGCCTGGGACTGATACCCGAGTTCGATCCCACCCGCGTCTACGACGTGGCTATCGTCGGCGCCGGCCCGGCGGGACTGGCCACCGCCGTCTACGCCGCATCCGAAGGGCTGTCGGTCGCCGTGCTCGACTGCCGAGCACCCGGCGGGCAGGCCGGCACCAGCGCCCGCATCGAAAACTACCTGGGCTTCCCGACTGGCATCACCGGCCAGGCGCTGGCCGGCCGCGCCTTCGTCCAGGCGCAGAAGTTCGGCGCGCATATCGGCATTCCATGCGAAGTCCAAGCGCTGTACTGCGACAAGCGGTCGCCGGTGCTGGCACTGAGCGGCGCGCGCCGCATCACCGCACGCGCCGTCGTCATCGCCAGCGGCGCCGAGTACCGGCGCCCCGACATCGACGACCTGGCGCGCTTCGAACGCTGTGGCGTGTACTACTGGGCCACGCCGCTCGAGGCCAAGCTCTGCCGCAAGGAACCGGTGCTGCTGCTCGGTGGCGGCAACTCGGCCGGACAGGCGGCGGTGTTTTTGGCATCGCACGCCGAGCACGTGCACCTATTCATCCGCGGCGCCAGCCTGGAGCACAGCATGTCGCACTACCTGATCGAGCGTATCAACTCGCTGCCGAATGTGACGCTGCACACCCGCATCGAACTGCGCGCGCTGGAGGGCGATGCGCGGCTGGAGCGCGTCCACTATCGCGGCGCGGGAGGCATAGAGGGCAGCATGACGGCGCACCACCTGTTCGTCTTCATCGGCGCCGAACCCAACACCAGCTGGCTCAGGCAATGCGATGTCACGCTCGATAGTAAAGGCTTCGTCCTGACTGGCACCGAGGTCCCCGACGCGGCCCGGCAAACGCTGTCGTTACAAACGAGTGTAGAAGGCGTCTTCGCCATCGGCGACGTCCGCTCCGGCTCCACCAAGCGCGTCGCCTCGGCAGTCGGCGAAGGCGCCGCCGTGGTGGCGCAGATTCACCGCTTCCTGGCCGAGCTAAGGCAAGCATAAGGGCCAATTCAGACAGTAGGTACCGCAGCCATTGAGGAGGAAATCGTGCCGACAAAATATATCGACAGCTACGAAATCGAGTATTCAGCAGAGCCACTGGAGGGCAGTAAGGAATGGGGGGCATACGTCGCGGTGTACGCACCGTCCAGCAATCCCCTGCACCGCAATAATATCTTGCGCAAACACCGTGTGGCGGCGGAACAGCACCTCGCTGATGAAGCCTGCGCGCACGCCGCGGCGGAGGCGGCAATACCGGACATTGTCGCGTCGCTACGCAAAACATAGCAGGCGAGCACGGGCGTCAGGCTGCACCGTACTGATGCCGCCCCATGCAGTGCTTCCTACCATTGGCCACGCTTTGCAGGCTTGCCTGGTTTGCCTGTGCAAGTTTTAGCGTCCTTGCCGGAGAAACTGATGTTCTCTCCACCGCTGGCGTCCACGCCGCCTGGCGCGCGATGGCAGCCTTCCTTGGCCCCTTGGGGCGGTTTGTTGTCAAAGCCCGCCTCGGCGCTAGGCTGCTTGCCATGGTTGCCGTTCGTGGCTCCCTGGCCAACCTCGACGTGCGCACGACCTGCCGGCTGAAATGCGCTGACGCCTGTGGTGCCGGTGGGCGGTGGCAGGTCCTTGCTGGCCGATTGCCGGGCTAGAGCTTGAGCCCCCGTGCCATAAGCGACGGCCAAGCAAAGTGCCGTCGCGCCGATGGCCACGCAGGTGTCGAAGCGTGTGGGAAACATGATGCTTCCTTCGTTTGGGGGGCATGCCTGGCATAGTTTCACGGGCTATCGATAGCCTATGTAGGAGTCACGCTGCAATTCAAGTCGGAATCCGCGCAACCTGCAAGCGTCCATCATTATTCGGACGCGTTGCTATAATGCGCCGTTCAAGACCGCGGCACGCAAAGGGAATGTCGTATGCAATTTGGAAAAAACGTCCTACGTTTCACCGCCATCGCGCTCACCCAACTGGTGTTCATCATCGACGTGGCGGGCGCGCCCATCGAGCGTAGTGCTGCCACCAGCGGACAGCCCTGGCTCATCAAGGGGACGCGTGTCTATGTCGGCCCCGACCAGCCGCCGCTGGACAACGCATGGGTGCTGCTGCGCGACGGGCTTATCGAGGCCGTGGGTGCCGGCTCGGTGGCGCCACCGGCCGGTGTGCCCATGGCTTCGGCGTGCAGCGGCGGGATAATCGCCGCCGGATTCCAGAACAGCCATGTCCACTTCCTGGAAAACCGATTTGCCAACGCCGCCACGCGCCCCGCCACTGAACTGGCGGATGCCTTGGCGGGCATGCTCACGCGCTACGGATACACGACGGTGGTCGACACCGGCTCGGCACTCGCCAATACGGTCGCCCTGCGGCAGCGCATAGTCGATGGCGCCATCGACGGACCGCAGATTCTCAGCACCGGCATGCCACTCTTTCCGGGTGATGGGATTCCGATCTATCTCAAGCATCTGCCGGCCGAACTCATCCGGCAGATGCCCGAGCCGGCAACTGTCGAGGAAGCAACGGCGATCGTGCGTTGGAATGTCGCGCACGGCGCCAAGGGCACCAAACTGTTTGCCGCCTCGCCCATGGGCGATGGCAAGGTGCAGCGCATGAATGCGCCGATTGCGCGCGCCGTTGCTGACGAAACGCACAGGCTCGGCGGCCTCGTCATGGCCCATCCAACCGATCCGGACGGGGTGCGCGCTGCCGTAAGTGCGGGCGTCGACATTGTGGTCCACACCACGATCGATCCGCCCAACTCCATCTGGAGCGACCAGCTCATTGCCGACATGGTCGCACACAGGGTTTCCGTGATTCCGACGCTCAAACTTTGGCATTACGAACTGAACAAGGAAAATGTGCCGCGTGACGTGCAGCAACGCATCGTAGGCGACGCCCAAACGCAACTCAAGCGCTTTGTCAGTAGCGGCGGCCAGGTGCTCTTCGGCACGGACGTCGGCTACATGAGCGATGCCGATCCACGCGAAGAATACGTGCTCATGGCAGGGGCGGGAATGACAGCCATGCAAATCCTGGCGTCGCTGACGACGGCACCGGCGGCGCGCTGGCACGCGGACACGCTGCGTGGGCGTGTCGCGCCGGGGATGGCGGCCGATCTCGTCGTGCTCGACGGCGACCCAGCCGCGGACGTGAAATATTTCGCCGACGTCAAGTGCACGGTACGCGCCGGTCGCATCATCTTTGCGCGCGACCTCCACTGAGTCTGCGCAGCGAGATGGGATGGCCCGGATGATGCTCGACTATGGCGTGGGCGCCAATGTAGCAACTATCGTAGCAACCATCGCCGATTTCCGCTGCACTCGACCACGAGCCCCTGGCACCCAATACGATAGGCGAGCTGCCTGATTTAGGATAGTCTGCTTGGTAACAAAGGGCGAGCCACTTGTCCAGCACCGCGCTATACGCGAGCACACGGCAGCAAAAAAACGCCAACCCTGCAGGTTGGCGTCGTTGTTTCAGCGGCTCGCTGCGCTTGCGTCCACTCCGCTCAGTCTTGCGCCTGCGCCACCGTCTTGCCCTGCGCGCTAACGAATTCCTCCATTACCGCCTTGCGCAGCAGCTTAGGCGGCACCAGGCCTTGGGCCAGCACGAAGTCGTTGAAGGCTTGGCGGTCGAACTTGGTGCGCAATGCCACTTCGGCAGCCTCGCGGGTTTCCATCAGGCGCTGGTAGCCGTAGAAGTAGGACGTGGCTTGACCTGGCGCGCGGAAGGTATAGCGTTGCATTTCCTGGGTCGCCATGCCCTCCGACAGGCCGACTTCGTCCATCAAGAAGGACTTCACGCCTTCCGGCGAGATTTCGCCCAGGTTCACCATGGGATCGAGGAAGGCGCGCGCGGCCCGCTGCATGCGCGCCTGCAATGCAAACAATTGGCCGTCCAGCGGTTCATATGGCTGCATTTCCGCTTCCGCGTACAGCGCCCAGCCTTCCACGTTCACGCTATTGAAGGCGAACACGCCGCGCGCGGTCGACACGCCGGTTTCGATCATCTTGGCAAACTGCAGCTCATGGCCGGGCCGCGCTTCGTGCGCCGTCAGGGTCCAGGTGGCAGCCTGGTGGGTGAAGTCATCGAACACCTTGACTTTGCCGCTGGCATCCGGCGGCATGCCGGTGGTCAGCACGAATTCGCCATATTCGCCGGTGTTGCCGATCAGGCGCGGCGGGTTCATGTGCGGTGCCGGCTGGGCGGCGTTTTCCGCCGGCGTGGCCAGGCGTATCACGGCCTTGCGCTCAGGCAGGGTCACGATCTTTTGCTCACGCGCGGCAGTTTCGATCTGGCCCAGGCGCTCCTGGTAGAGCGGCATCACCGTATCCAGCGGGATCTGCTGCTTCTTCAGTTCGCGCATCACGGCACGGTAGTCGGCGTTCGGCAGATTGCGTTCACGGGCGATCAGGCCGGCCGTGATATTCATCTGGTTGCGGATTTCCGAGAAGGACGTCAAGGCCTTGGCGATCAGCTCCTGCGGGCTGATGTCAACGCCGAACTGGTGCAGATTGTCAGCATATATGGCTGGCGGCAGGCGATGATCAAGCCGGGCCAGCGGCAGCAATTGCTTGCGCACGTAGTCGTTATAAGCGCCCAACTGCTTTTCCAGCGCGGCATACGCCGGTTGCCAGCCTTCCAGGCCACTCTTCTCCAGCTCGTCCTTGATGCCCTTGATCAGCGTCGGACCATCTTCGAGCGATTGTTCCAGTTCGCCTTTATAGGGACCCAGCAGCTTAGAATTGGCCTTCAGGCGCTCCTGCGTGCGCTCCTGCGCCAGTTCCGTGATCGGACGGTAGCCCTTGACCAGGCCCGCGTACTTTTGCAGACGTACTACCAAGGTCTTCTGGCGCTCTTTCGGGATGCGCGGATCGAGCATCTGGTGCACCACGCCGAACAGCAACTGGTTCAAATCCTGGTAAGGCAGCATCAGCTTGCGCTGCAGCGCATTCGTCTGCAACTGGTCGTTGGCGGCGCCGATCAGGATTTCCAGGTCTTGCCTGATCTTCGGATCGGTTTCCGCTGTCAGCCGCTTTTGCAGTTCGGCCACCACGACGCGGGTATCCTTGACGCTGGCGTCGTACACGTCGTGCGACATATCGGTGATCAATTCGTCATAGCCATCCACGCCCAGGCTGCTGGCACTTTCCGGCGAATACTTGGCCATCAGGTTCAGCAACAGCTTGGCGTTGTCATTACTCTTTGCAACCCAGCCCGGTTCGGTGGTGGCGGCGGCGGTAACGCCAGATACGGCAGCCAGCGCCAGCGTGACTGCGCCCAGCAGGGCCCGGGGTTTCCAGTGTGGTTTCGACATGGGATTCCTTTTTTGAGTGGCAGGCCACTTTTGGCGGCCTTGGGGTAATGGGGTAAGGCTGACGCAGTATAGGGAGGTATCGATTCCTGCGCGTCGATTGTGCGACAGAGCGTAAAAATCCGGGTCTGAACTGACGTTTTCTATCCATTCGACTGCCTGTAGCCCGGGCATCGAAGTATCGCCGGCTGGCGCGCGCGGACGGTCAGCGCCTACCATCCGAGATAATTTTTGAGAAAATAGTGCTCTACGGAATTTTTCGATGCGCACGGCGCCTCCGGCGCAATGCTCGACGACGGGCTTGGCGAGAGCGTCGATCGCATCGATGGGCTGCCCTCGCAACGCGCCATGACGCCGGCAGCTGCCCTCGAGGGCGAGGCGCCACCCGATCGGCCATCCTCTCGAGTGCGGCCGGCTCAAGTGGCGCTGCGGCGCCTCCAGGCGCAACGCGCGATGATGCCTGCGACAACGAGGACGGCCGGCGCCAGCAGACAGATGGCCAAGGTGCTGGCGATCGCGATCGGCGCCAGCGCGTACGATAGCGTATAACCCAGGCCGCCCAGCACCAGCACCCGGCCGCCGAGGCGACGAAGGGTTTGCTCGCGTCCCGGATCGCAAGACAGGCGCGCCAGCGGCACCAACTTCTTGGGGATCGCGTTCGCGGAGACTAGCACCACCGAGCCCATCAGCATGCCCATCAGTCGCACGACCGTCTCGGCGCTGACAAGATGATGCTGCCGGAGCTCATTGAGCACCACGGCCGTCAACAGGTAGATCGCAGCGATCAACAATGAGCGGCGAATCGGATGGTTCATGATCATGATTTCTCCTTTGTCCGTCTGCGGGCGCTTGTGGCCGGCGTCTCGGGCGTGACCTGTAACCCGAACGCCTGTGCGAAACCCATGAGCGCCTCCTCGAGCACCGACATCTTCAGTCGGTACACGATTGTGCGCCCGCTCTTTTCTGCTTCGATCAGGTCTGCGGCCACCAACACGGCGAAGTGCGCCGACATGGTCGGCTTCGACACGTCGAAGGCATCGGCCAGGGCGCCCGCGCCCATCGGCCCGGCCCGCAGCATCTGCAGGACTTGGCGGCGAGTGGGATCGGCGAGGGCTTTGAAGATCGAGGTCACGATTGATCATTAGCTAAACATCGAACAATGTCAAGCACTTTCCGCCTGGGGTGCAACGCGCCGTCCAGGAATCACTCGCGGTGGAAGTCAACTGGAGGCCAGTTGACGGTTTGTAGAGTGGAAGGGCGAAATCGAAAAACAGCCATGACTAACCGTCTGCAATGGGACGCTGTCAGCCCATCGCCTGAAGCGAAGTGGTCGGCCAAGCTCCGGCCGCCCGGGGCAATTTCTCACCGTTCAGGCCCGCCTGAACGGCTATGCTGCTGGTCGCGCAGCACCTCCTGAGCCTTCACTTGCCCCTGCTCAAACCACGACAGATAGGCTGGCGCCGCCGGCGCAACCGGCCCTTGGTCTTCCGTCACCAAGACCAACGGAAGCCGCCCATCGACGCGGCAGACGGCGTTCGCCCCGCTGTAACGCCCTAGCCCTTGCACCAGCCCTTGCGCAACTTGGCCTCGCACCGGCTCTGTCAGCGGCTGCCCGGACAATTTCCCCCACGCATTGCTCACGGCCGGTCGCCACCACCGTCGCCGGGGCAAAGCGCCATCCCCTCAGACAAACAAAAACGCCCCTGACTCAGGCGGATACCGGCAAGGCCAGCAAGTACGACACTGAGATTACGAGCGGGGCGGACGGCATCGCTGCCGACGCCGACAATAATTCATGTGCGCAACCAAGTCCGGTGGTCCGCAACAGCAGGTATTTCGAGGCCCCTTCAGTATAGGGCTATGCCACGGCAAGGAGCCGCAATCACGGGGCGCTGTATCAGCCGCGCGCCAGAGCCAGCGTGGGGCCGCGCGTGTGGGACCGGGCCGGCGCTGGCCCACGCAGCGGCGCGCTGCTGAGATTGAACACGTTGACTACCTGTGCCAGCTGCCTGGCCTGATCCTGCATCGACTCGGACGCAGCGGCCGCTTCTTCTACCAGCGAGGCGTTCTGCTGGCTGATCTGATCCATTTGCGCGATGGCCAGGTTGATTTGGTCGATGCCGGTGCTTTGCTCGGCGCTTGCCAAGCTGATCTCGCCCATGATGGTGGTGACCCGCTGCACGCTGTCGACGATCTCCTGCATTGTCGCGCCAGCCTCGTTGACCAGGCTGCTGCCGGCACTTACCCGCTCGACCGAGTGATCGATCAGCATTTTGATGTCCTTGGCCGCGGCCGCCGAGCGCTGCGCTAGGTTGCGCACTTCGCTGGCCACCACGGCAAAGCCCCGCCCCTGTTCGCCAGCGCGCGCCGCTTCCACGGCGGCGTTCAGTGCCAGGATGTTGGTCTGAAAGGCGATGCCGTCGATGACCGCGATGATATCGACAATTTTCCTGGCCGAGGTGGTGATCTCGTTCATTGTGCCGACCACCTGACCGATCACGCGATGGCCTTTGACCGCGTTGGACGAGGCGGCTGCGGCCAGCGCGTTGGCCTGACGGGCGTTGTCGGCGTTTTGCTTGACAGTGGAGGCCATCTGTTCCATCGACGAGGCGGTCTCTTCCAGCGAGCTGGCCTGTTCCTCGGTGCGGTTTGAAAGGTCCTGATTGCCAGCGGCGATCTGCCGCGACGCAGTGGCGATCATGTCAGTGGCGCTGCGCACTTCGATTACCGTGCCTCGCAGGTTATCGTTCATCTGGCGCAAGTCGCCAATCAGTTGGCCGAATTCGCAGCGCGTGCGCGCCTCAATGGTACTACTCAGGTCGCCCGAGGCTACCGTCTGCGCCAGCGTCACCGCCTGCGCCAGAGGCTCGGTGATGCTACGCGCCAGCAGCCAGGCCAGCAGCGCGCCGGCGGCGATCCCCGCCGCGCTGAGCGACAGCAAAACCATGGTCGCTTCATGCTGCACCGCGTCGATGTGCGCATTAGCGTTGGTAAACAGCTCGCCCTGGTAGGCCACCGAGTGCTCGATGGCCTCGGTATAAGCGCGTATGGCCGGCAGCATCTTGCCGTCGATCAGGCGCTTCAACGCGTCGGCGTCAGTGGCGGGATCGGCCTTCAGTTTGAACACGTTGTCACGGATTGCGAAGTAAGCGCTGCGCGCCTCGGCCACACGGGCCAGCTGCGCCTTGCCTTCGGTGCTCTGGATCAGTTCGGTCAATTTATCTTGCACCACATTGATATGGTTGCTGACGTTGGCCATTTCCTCGCGTAGCTGGCGGTCAATATCCGCATCCGTGATCTTGGCGCGCGCAATCGTACGCACCGCATTGGTGGAGGTGCCGCGCAGCCATTCTTCAGCCATAGCCTGCTTGCGGGCGGCCAGGGCCATTTCTTCCCGAGCCTGATCCACCCGCTTCAGCTCCCATAGCCCAATGCCGGTAACGCCGGCCATCAGCACTAATACCACCGCAAATCCGGCGCTCAGTTTCAGCGCTATCTTCCAATCTTTGATATTCATCGTCTTGTTGCCTCTTTATTATGGGACAAAAGCTTCTATTGCATATTGCAATATGATAACTACTGCAAGGTACACATAATCTTAACTATTGGTACCTGCAAAAGCTGAGCCATAGTAAAGTAATCGACCCACCGGTCAAGACAATTTTTCAGCGAGTTTAAGCAGTGTCCGTTTCCATCGTTGCAGCTGGTCGGCGCTGCCCCGTGATTCCACTTCCAGGCAGCTGGAGCGGCGCCATCCTCCAGTGGCCCCCCCCCCCAGCAGGGTTGCTGCTCTTACGCCGCCTCCAGCGCGACCACTTCGGCACCTCGCCGACGGCAGCAGTTTGTTTGGCGTACCGAAATGAACCGGAGCCGAGACTTGGGACTCCGGAAGCAAAAACGCCAACCGGCATGGGCGGGCTTTAGGCGAGGTATGTTCTCGGTGGCTGGGGCGGAATCGAACCACCGACACCAAGATTTTCAAAACAGGGCTCTGCTGTTAGCGCCAGTGCGAAATTTGGGTGAAACAAGGCCCTGGTGCTCACGCCGCACAGGGCGACGGTCGGCGTCTGCTGCCCAAGACCAAGGAGAATGAAAATCTGACTGTCAGCGTGTCCTACCGTACCGATCGCGTGGCAATTTCAGCGCATTTTGGAACCTCATTCACGTCATCCTGAGGCCAAAGTGGCGGTCGTCACAGAGGGAACCTCAGCTAAAAGAAGGAAATATCATTATGTCGCAACGAGCAGAGTACATCACCAAAATGGAAACTCAACTGAATAAGTTGAATGAGAAAATGAGCAGCCTGGAATCCGGAGCCCAGGAAGCGAAGGAAGAAGCGCGGCAAACGTACAAGGAGGAGATGGGCAAGTTGCGGGCGAAATCCAAAGAAGCGCTTGGCAAACTTGAGGAACTTAAAGCTTCCACCGAAGATTCATGGGGAACGATGGTCGGCGATATGGAGAAAATGCATGACGCATTTACCCATTCCTTCTTTTCACTCTTTCAGGTTCCGACGAGCGGGGGCGGCGAAAAATCTGCAAAGGCTGGTCACGCCGACGCCCCCAAGAAGGCCTAAGATTGTCGTGAAAAATCGTGGCTTAAATAGCCTGCAAGTTGGCGATCGCATAGCACTTTGAAACAAAAGCGCCAAGCTGCTTGGCGTTTTGTGTTGGCACTTTGCTCAATCGTGAGCGTCTGATCTTCCTTGGATAACTTCAAAAACTCTTGCTTGGCTCAATCCTTGTCTTGCGCAATCCGTAGCATGACATTGGCAATACATGCTGCGTCTGGAAAGCTTGGCCGTATTGCAGATCGAGCAGCCCATGTAACGCTGATGACACGGGCCCCATTAGGCGAGACGTAAGCGCCTGATGACATGAGCACAAGGGTGGCACCAGCTCAAATGTTGGTGCCGCCCTTTTTTGCTACCGCGAAGCCCTTGCAGCAACAGGCGAACCAACAGAAAAACAGCACAGGCATAAGCGGGAAACGCTGGCAGTCGGCTAAGTCGCACCTCATGCAGCGAAGCCAGGAACCGGCATTCGAAATGAAGACGCCCCTGACTCAGGCGGGTACTGACGAGGCCGGCAAGTACGACACTGAGATTCCGAGCGCGCGGACGGCATCGCTGCCGACGCTGACCATGATACCCCCGCGCGCAAACAGGTCAGGCGCAGGCAGACCCTGGCTTAGCCACAGGATGCACATTCAGCCCAGCTGGCAGAGCCTCCAGCTGTATCTTTCCTGCACAGCGAGCCATCGCCAATGCGCTTTTGACATCAGCCGCTGATAGACTGGCAGGTCGGACTTTTCCCAAGGAGATGGAAATGAGGCGCTCACTGATTGCTGGCCTTACCTTGTTCTTCCTGCTTGACGCCGCGCGCGCCGAACTGCCTGCCCCGCTTACCGATCAGGCTATCCGCGCTGCTGCGGTGGCTTCCTTTCCAGACTATTTGCACTTGCTGACGCTACCCAACGTCTCGGCGGGCAAGGGCGAAGGGTTACCTGCCAATGCGGATTGGCTGCAGAAGGCGTTCGAACAGCGCGGCTTCACTGTGCGCCAGGTACCGAACAACGGAAAGCCGCTGGTGCTGGCCAACCGCCCGGCAACGCCGGGCAAGAAAACCATCCTGTTCTATGCCCATTTCGACGGCCAACCCGTAGTTCCGGCCCAGTGGGCACAGGCCGATCCTTTCCAACCCATCCTCAAACGCAGGGGCGCCGACGGCAAGTGGGCCCCGGTGGACATGGCCATGCTCATGCACCCTAACTTCGATCCGGATCTGCGCGTGTTTGCGCGCGCCGCTGCGGACGACAAGGGCCCGATCATGATGTTCCTCGCCTCGCTCGACCTGATGCAGCGTGAACACCTCGACCCGGCCGTTAACATCAAGCTGTTACTCGATAGCGAGGAAGAGATCAACTCGCCCGGCATTGCCGACGCGGTTGCCCAGCAGGGCGAGCTGCTGCGCGCCGACGCACTGGTGATCCTGGACGCCGCGGCGCACCCGAGCGGACGCCCCACCGCCATCTTCGGCAACCGCGGTATGCAGATGCTCACGCTAACCGTCTATGGCCCCAGTGCCCCTCTGCACAGCGGTCATTACGGCAACTACGTGCCGAATCCAGCCCTGCGCCTGGCCCAGCTGCTGGCGGCAATGAAGGACGAACAAGGCCGCGTCACAATTCCCGGCTACTACGAACGCACTAGGATCAGCGCCGACGAGAAGGCCCAGCTGGCCGACAGCGGCTATGACGAGGTGGCGCTGCGCAAGCGTGTCGGCGTGGCCAGCAACGACAGCGTAGCCGGCTCTTACATGGAGTCGCTCCAGTACCCTAGCCTGAATGTACGCGGCCTGGCTGCGGCCGACGTCGGCGCTAAGGCGGCCAGCATCATTCCCAAGGAAGCGGTGGCCGAGTTGGACCTGCGCACCACCGCCGAGGCCGACGGTCCCTACCTGACCGGACTGCTGCGCAACTTCATCAGCGACAAAGGCTACCACTTGGTCGACCATGCACCGACAGACGAAGAACGCCAGCGCTATCCCAAGTTGGCAAGCCTGACGGCAGGCCCGCCGGCGCAGGCCGCACGGCAGCCTATGGATGCGCCCGTGCGGCGCTGGGTCGAAAGCGCGCTTGCGTCCGCCTTCCAGGGCCAAGGCGGCGGTTTACAGCCCATCCTGCTGCGATCGATGGGCGCGACCGTGCCGACCTGGGAAATCAGCGCGCCGCTCCAGCTCCCCTTTGTGCTGGTCCCTGTGGTGAACCCGGACAATAACCAACACGCCTACGACGAGAATCTACGCATGGGCAATTATCTGACCGGTATGCGCACTATGCTGGGCATGCTGACGACACCTATGCGCTGATCGACGCGCAAGGTTTTCCGAGATCTTGGCTCCCGGACTGATACCTTATGCACGCCCCCCCGGCGCCTCCGCCGGCTTAGCTGATCTGGTACGGTGCGCGATCTCGTACGCGCCCCGGCTTTCGATCTTACGCAGCGCGGCAATCATGTGCTGGTGCTTGACCGAGCCGATGGGCATAGAGCCGATCTGCGGGAAGATGTCGATTTCCGGCCGCCGTATCGTGTCCCGTGCGGTAGCGGCGCTCCACGTCGGCAGCTTGTTGCTGTGCCACTCGCGGGCCAGCTTTTCAAAGGTATCGCCGTTGGCCTCGTTCAGCTCGCGCTGACGCTCCTTCTTCTCTTGGCTGGGGTCCGTCCCTTGATCGAGCAGCTTGCGTGCCGCCATGCGCTTGTCGCGAGCCTCCGCGAGCGTAACTTCGGGATACTTGCCGAAGGCCAGCGTTCGGCGGGCCTCGCCATACCGGTAATCCATGCGCCAATACTTCGCGCCATCAGTATTGACAAAGATAAAGGCTACTGCCATCCGAGAGCTTGTAAGGCTTGTCCTTGGGCTTGGCTGTGCGGGGCTGGATGTCAGTGAGGGAAACTGCGAGTTTAGGCATGATGACCTCCTCCATACTGTTCGATGTTATGACATATGGATTTGACCTTTTTTAGACCATGAAGTTTTGCGACTGCTCAGTCCTGCCCCAAAAAATATCCCAACGGCTACCGAATGTTACGCGATGTTGGCAGACGCTAGCGGACACAAAAAAGCCGCAGTCTCTATGAGAACTGCGGCTTTCTGAAACTTCTTTGTACCTTCTGGTACTAATCCTGGCGGAGAGAGGGGGATTCGAACCCCCGATAGGCTATGAACCTATACACGCTTTCCAGGCGTGCGACTTCAACCACTCATCCACCTCTCCTGCTTCACCCCTTTCGGGAGCCGCAAATTATAGCAAAGATTTCTGAGAGTACAAAGTATATTTCCCCGCCGGCCTTACGACGCCTCTTTCAACTGCTCCAGAATTGCCGGATTTTCCAGCGTCGAGACATCCTGCGTAATCGTCTCGCCCTTCGCCAGCACGCGCAGCAAACGACGCATGATCTTGCCCGAGCGCGTCTTCGGCAGATTGTCCCCGAAGCGGATCTCCTTCGGCTTGGCAATCGGCCCGATCTCCTTCGCCACCCAGTTGCGCAGCTCCAGCGCCAGCTTCTTGGCCTCTTCGCCAGTCGGACGCGCTTGCTTTAGCACCACAAACGCGCAAATCGATTCCCCCGTCGTCTCATCCGGCTTGCCGACCACGGCAGCCTCGGCCACCAGCGGATTGGCCACCAGCGCCGATTCGATCTCCATCGTGCCCATGCGGTGACCCGATACGTTCAGCACATCGTCGATACGTCCGGTAATGGTGAAGTAGCCGGTCTCCTTGTTGCGAATCGCGCCATCGCCAGCCAGGTAGTACGTGCCGCCCAACTCTTCCGGGAAGTAGCCCGCCTTGAAGCGCTCCGGATTGTTCCAGATGGTGCGTATCATCGCCGGCCACGGACGCTTGACCACCAAAATCCCGCCCTGCCCGTTCGCCACATCGTGCCCCGCCTCGTCGACGATCGCCGCCATGATGCCCGGCAGCGGCAGCGTGCACGAACCCGGCACCATCGGCGTTGCGCCCGGCAGCGGGGTGATCATGTGGCCGCCGGTTTCGGTCTGCCAGAAGGTGTCCACGATAGGGCACTGCTCGCGGCCTACCTGCGTGTAATACCACATCCACGCTTCCGGATTGATCGGCTCGCCCACCGTGCCCAGCAAACGCAGCGACGACAGGTCGTAGTTTTTCGGATGAACCTTGGGATCGACATCGGACGCCTTGATCAGCGAACGGATCGCAGTCGGCGCGGTATAGAAGATGCTGACCTTATGCTTGGCGATGGTCTCCCAGAACCGGCCCGCGTTCGGGAAGGTCGGGATGCCTTCAAATACCACCTGCGTCGCACCCACCGCGGTCGGACCATAAGCGATGTAGCTGTGGCCAGTGACCCAGCCGATATCGGCCGTGCACCAGTAGGTATCGCTAGGCTTGATGTCGAAGCTCCACTTCATCGTCAGCGCGGCCCACAGCAGGTAGCCGCCGCTGGAATGCTGCACGCCTTTCGGCGTTCCAGTCGAACCCGAGGTATAGAGAATGAACAGCGGATGTTCGGCATCGACCCACTCTGGCTCGCACTCGGCCGGCTGGCCCTCCAGCAGTTCGTGCAGCCACCGATCGCGCCCGGCGTTAAAGGCGATATTGCCGCCGGTGCGCTGGTAGACGATGACGTCCTTGATCGTTTCGCAGCCGCCCAGCGCCAGCGCTTCGTCGACGATGGCTTTCAGCGGCAGGTGCTTGCCGCCGCGCAGCTGCTCGTCGCCGGTGATCACCGCCACCGCGCCGGCGTCGATGATGCGCTCCTGCAGCGACTTGGCGGAGAAACCGCCAAACACCACCGAGTGCGTCGCACCAATGCGCGCACACGCCTGCATTGCAGCCACGCCTTCCACCGACATCGACATGTAGATGATGACGCGGTCGCCCTTTTTAATCCCACGCGATTTCAGGCCGTTGGCGAACTTGCAGACCTTCTCGTGCAGTTCCTTGTAGCTGACCCTGGTGACTGCGCCGTCATCGGCTTCGAAGATGATCGCGGTCTTGTCGGCATTGCCGTTCTGCAGATTGCGGTCCAAGCAGTTGTACGACACATTGAGCTTGCCGTCGGCGAACCATTTGTAGAACGGTGCGTTCGATTCATCCAGCGTTTGCGTGAACGGTTGCTGCCAGTCCAGGTGCTCGCGCGCCAGTCGCGCCCAGTATCCTTCATAGTCTTGCTGCGCTTCCGCGCACAGCGCGCGGTAGGCGTCCATGCCGGAAACCGTGGCTTGCGCCGCGAATGCCGCCGGCGGCGCGAACACGCGCGACTCTTGTGGGCCTTGTTGATCCGCGCCTTGGTTGGGGGTTGATGTGCTGCTCATGCTGGGTCTCCAATGTCGTTAATCGTTTGGCATTAACTTAATCTTTGTCGCTTACTGCGTCCTTACAGGGCTCCTTGTACCATTCTACCAACCTTTATACTTGCACATCCCCCTCCAGCCATGCGGCCGCTGCGGCCGGCATACAGCCCGTGTAAAATGTCGGCAGTCTCACCGAACACAACCACGCGAGAACACCATGACCATCATAAAGCAAGACGATCTGATCGAATCCGTCGCAGCCGCGCTGCAATACATCAGCTACTACCACCCAGCCGACTACATCGAACACCTGGCCCGCGCCTACGAGGCCGAGCAAAGCCCGGCCGCCAAGGATGCGATCGCGCAGATCCTGACCAACTCGCGCATGTGCGCCGAGGGCAAGCGTCCGATCTGCCAGGATACCGGCATCGTCAACGTGTTCCTGAAGATCGGCATGGGCGTGCGCTTTGAGGGCTTCACCGGCACCGTCACCGACGCCGTCAACGAAGGCGTGCGCCGCGCGTACAACTACGATGACAACAAGCTGCGCGCGTCCATCGTGGCCGACCCGCAGTTCGATCGCAAAAACACCAAGGACAACACGCCGGCCGTGGTCCACATGGAGCTGGTCGAAGGTAACACGGTCGACGTCAAGGTCGCTGCCAAAGGCGGCGGCTCGGAAAACAAGTCCAAGTTCGTCATGCTCAATCCTTCCGATTCGCTGGTGGACTGGGTCATGAAGACCGTGCCGACCATGGGCGCCGGCTGGTGCCCGCCAGGCATGCTGGGTATCGGCATTGGCGGCACCGCCGAGAAGGCGATGCTGATGGCGAAAGAAGTCCTGATGGACGACATCGACATGTACGAGCTGAAAAAGCGCGGCCCGCAAAACAAGCTGGAAGAACTGCGCATTGAGTTGTGCGACAAGGTCAATGCGCTGGGCATAGGCGCCCAGGGCCTGGGCGGCCTGACCACGGTGCTGGACGTGAAGATCATGATGCATCCGACCCACGCGGCCTCCAAGCCGGTGGCGATGATACCGAACTGCGCCGCGACCCGTCACGGCCACTTCGTGCTGGACGGCTCCGGTCCTGCCTATATGACGCCGCCACCGCTGTCGACCTGGCCGGAAGTGCATTGGACCCCGGACACCGAGAAGTCCAAGCGCGTCGACCTCGATACGCTGACCAAGGAAGAAGTGGCGTCGTGGAAGCCGGGCCAGACCCTGCTCCTGAACGGCAAGATGCTGACCGGCCGCGATGCCGCGCACAAGCGCATCCAGGACATGCTGGCCAAGGGCGAGCCGCTGCCGGTGGACTTCAAGAACCGCGTGATCTACTACGTCGGCCCGGTCGATCCGGTGCGCGATGAAGCGGTCGGCCCTGCCGGCCCGACCACCGCGACCCGCATGGACAAGTTCACCGACATGATGCTGGAGCAGACCGGCCTGATCGCGATGATCGGCAAGGCAGAGCGCGGTCCTGCTGCGATCGAGTCGATCCAGAAGCACAAGTCGGCTTACCTGATGGCCGTTGGCGGCGCAGCTTACCTGGTGTCGAAGGCGATCAAGTCGGCCAAGGTGCTGGGCTTTGCGGACATGGGCATGGAGGCGATCTATGAGTTCGACGTGGTCGATATGCCAGTCACCGTGGCAGTCGATGCCGCCGGTACTTCGGTCCACAACACCGGCCCGAAAGAGTGGCAAGCCAAGATCGAGAAATTGAGCAGCGTTGGCCAGATCCCGGTCGTCACCGCTTAAGCAGCGCCCCTCGCCGCCCCGCTACAGCAATGTGCGGGGCGGCGTTCCTTGATGGATACCACTTTGATTCCTACCCCGCCTTTTGCAGTGCCTTCCGACGCGCCCATCGGCGTGTTCGATTCCGGTGTCGGCGGCCTGTCGATACTGCACCATATCCGCGACCAGCTGCCGCATGAGCATCTGATCTACTTCGCCGATTCCGGCCATGCGCCCTATGGCGACAAGAGCGAACAATACGTAGTCGAGCGCTCGCTGCGAATTGCCGCCTACCTGCTCGAGCGCGGTGCCAAGGCGCTGGTAGTGGCCTGCAATACCGCGACGGTGGCGGCGATCAAGGCGGTGCGCGCGCGCTACCCCAAGCTGCCCATCGTCGGCGTCGAGCCGGGCCTGAAGCCAGCAGCGGCGGCCACGCGCAGCGGCAAGGTCGGCGTGCTGGCCACGGCACGGACACTGGCCGGCGACAAATTCCTGCAACTGCGCGACCAGATCGGCCATGCCACGCAGGCCGAGTTCTTGCTGCAGCCCTGCGTCGGCCTGGTCGACCAGATCGAGCTGGGCGAGCTGCACACGCCCGCCATCGCCGCGATGCTCGAGCGCTACGTGGCGCCGCTGCTGGAACAAGGCGCCGACACGCTGGTCCTGGGCTGCACCCACTACCCCTTCGTGCGCGACGGCATACAGCGCGTACTGCAGGCCCATGGCGCGCACGACGTCTCGCTGATCGATACCGGCGAGGCCGTCAGCCGCCAGCTGGCGCGCCTGCTGGAGGCGGCGGGCCTGCTGCGCGTGCCAGGCGCCGTAGCGGCAGCGGCAGCACTGCAAGGCTATACCACCGCCAACCCGCCGGCACTGGCTGCCGCCTTCAGCCACCTGCTAGCGTTGTCGCCGGCGGTGGAATTAGTTGACGTCTAGGCAAGCAAGAAATTTTAAAGAAACCGCGCATTTAGATTTGCACGTTTCAAAACTGGCTTGTATAATTCGGCACCTGTCTCGCAAACAGCAAGACAGGCGAAGCAAAAATCAGTGGTGGCTGTAGCTCAGTTGGTAGAGTCCAGGATTGTGATTCCTGTTGTCGTGGGTTCGAGCCCCATCAGCCACCCCACATTTCTTATAAGAATCAATGCCTTATAAGACGCTTCAAGATACAAAGTTTGGAATTTTCCAACGAATTTCGGAATTTTCCAACGAACGAAAAATCTAGCCGCTGATGCGGCTTTTTTTTCGTCCAGATTTCTCTCCTAATAGTTGCGCTCTGCGTGCATCCGAGCCGACTTTAAGCTCGCCGCTGTAGAGCCAACCAAGAGACGCAAACGCCATGTGCAAGCTTGCAAGCCGGGATGCTGACTCTGGACCGGCCCTTCGACGTTTGCCCTAACTTCCTGTGGATGGAACAATCAGGCGGCTCCCTCTAGGCCCGGTCGGATTGACACCGTAGAGTGATGACGGTCTTCGAGTGCTGAGCGAAGACCCCGACGGACACGCCATCAACAACCGCATCGAGGTGATGAAACGGATGCCGTATGCTTACCGCGACCCTGCATTCTTTTCCCTGAAGATCAAAGCCGCGTTTCCCGGCAATCCGTGCAGAACCTAAAAAACCGGCCAAGGCCGGTTTTGTCGTTTTATGCCCGGCGCCCCGCTGGCCGTCAGCCCAGCCGCTGCTTATATCGCAGCGCTGCGGGTGCCAACCACTTCCACTGTCACGCGCCGGTTCTTGGCGCGCCCGGCGCTGCTGCGGTTGTCGGCCAGCGGCTGCGTCTGGCCCTTGCCTTCGATGTAGACGCGCGATGCGTCGTAACCTTGCGCCACCAGGTAAGCCTTGACGGCGCCGGCGCGGCGCAGCGACAGCTTCTGGTTGTATTCCGCACTGCCGACTGAATCGGTATGGCCGACGGTGATCATCACCTCCGTGTCCATGCCGTTCAACTGCACCAGCAAACCGTCCAGCGCCGCCTTGCCTTCGGGCTTGACGTCCGAGCGGTCGAAGTCGAACAGCGCCTCGGCCGCGAACGTCATCTTCTCTGACACCGGCGCCGGCGCAACCGCTACCGGTGCTGGCTGCGCCACCACCACGGGCGGCGCAGCATCCGGTACCGCTGCCGGTGGCGGCACGTAAGCGGTACGCGCCACGGCCGCAGGACGGCCCATCTTGTAGACCAGGCTGAGCGAATACAGGTCGGCGTCGCCACGGTTGCCGACCGCATCGCTGAGACGATAGCGTTCCAGCTCGCCGCGCAGCGCCAGGGCCTCACTGAATTTGTACTCCAGGCCGAGGCCGGCCTTGGCATTGAGCTTGCGCTCGCGCGGATCGGGATCGGTCACCGCGAACAGGCGGTCACCGCTGAAATGCGTGCTGGTCTTGGTGTAGCTGGCGCCGGCGCGGCCCAGCAGCGACAGCCGCTCGGAGAGCGGCAGTTGCGCCACCAGGTCGAGGTTCACGCCGCGAAAGCCGGCCTCGCCGTTCAAGCTGCCGTTGCCGCTGGTGGCGGAGCGGAAGCTGAATTTACCCAGATCGAAGTAACCGCCTTCCAGCGCCAGGTAGCGGTTCAGCTGGCGGCCCACGAACAGCTTGTAGCCGGTGTCGCGTTCGTCGGTGCTGAAGGCGGTGACGGTGGCGCCGTTGGCGGCCAAGCTGCGCTCCAGGCGATTCTGGTCGATGCTGGCGCGCGATTGGCCGACGCCGGCGCCGATATACCAGGCGCTGTTGGCCCACTCCGGGTTGATGAAGGGCTCGTCAGCCGGCGCGGCGTGCGCCGCCAGCATGGCGCCGGCCAGGGTGGCCAGCAGGGCCAGTTGTTTGCGGGGGATGTTCATGTCGATGTCCTGTTCAGTGAGCGTTATTTGGTGATCTGGTTGTTGCGCAGCGTCACGGCGGCAGCGGTCAGTACGCGGCCATTTAGCAGCGTGGTGTTGTCGCCCACGGTGATGGCGGCGCTCTGGCCCAGCACATTGCCCTTGAAGACGCTGTTGGCGCCCAGCGTGGTCGGACCGACCGGCAGCCAGTTGACATCGGCCGCGGTGGCGCCGTTGTTGAGGGCAACGATGGAGTTGGCAGTCGAGTTCAGCGTCAGTGCGGTGCGGAAGATGTAGACGCCGGGGCCGCTCAGGGTCAGCGTGCCGGTGATGCTGATGGCGCCGCTGTAGCAATAGACGCCCGGGCCGAAGGTCTGGCCACCGAGGTCGATGCCGCCGGCGAAGCTGACGTCGCAGCTGCGGCCATTGGCATCGGTGATCGCCGTTTGCAGGTCGGCCAGCGCGCCGCTCAGGATGGCACCGGATTTGTAGTTGGTATAGCCGGCCGCTTGGGTGGGATCGACCGTTTGCGATGGCGAGCCGACATCGCCGCTGACCAGCGTGGTGCCGCCCGAATTATTGGTGAGCGAAGTGCCAGCCAGGACCGCGAAGCTGGCGGCGCTGCCCAAGTTGACGGACGCGATGACTGGCGGGATGGCGACTGCGGTGACGCTCAGCAATGCGCTGCCGCTTTTGCCGCCGAAGCTGGCGCTGATGGTAGTGGTGCCGACAGCGACGCCGGTAGCCATGCCGCTGTTGACGACGGTGCCGTTGGCAGGGGAGCTGGAACTCCAGCTGGGGCTGATGACGGCGTTCGACAGGTCCGAGTAGGTGGCGGTGGCGATGAACTGCTGCTGCGCGCCGACCGCGACGCTGGCGTTCGCTGGCGTTACGGCGATGCTCGACAGCGTGACGGCGGGCACCGTGACGGTGGTATTGGCGCTCATGCCGCCGTAGCTGGCGGTAACGATGCTGCTGCCGGCCGCGACGCCGCTGACCAGGCCGCCGCTGGCGACGCTGGCCATGGCCGGCGTGGCCGACGCAAACGCCGAGGTGGCGGTGACGTCGGCCGTGCTGGCGTCAGAGTAGGTAGCGCGCACGGCCAGCTGGCGGGTGGCGCCGACCGGCACTAGCGGATTTTGAGGCAGCACCGCGATCGCGGTCAGGGCGACGCCGCCCACGGTCAAGTTGGCGCTGGCGGTCTTGCCGCCGAACGCGGCGGTGATGGTGGCGCTGCCGGGTGCGACGCCGGTGGCCAGGCCGGTGGCGGCGCCGACGCTGGCGCTGGCCGGCGTGGCGGAGGTCCAGGCGGAAGTGGTGCTGACGTCGCGTGCGGTCCCGTCACTGTAGGTCGCGGTGGCGATCAGCTGCTCGGTGGCGCCGCTGGCCAGCGTGGCGCTGGCGGGCGTGACCGCCAGCGCCGACAGGGTGGCAGCCGGCAGGCCGAGGATAGGATCGCGCCCCTGGTCACCGCCGCCGCAGGCGGTCAGCAGCGCCGCGGCACTGAGGCCGAGCGTGCAACAGAGTGGAGTCAGGTATTTCTGGAAGATGTTCATAATTTCCCTTTGTGCTCAAGCAGCCGATAGCGGCGTTCCGCCGATGAGGTCACCGAGGGACAGAGGTGCACTATTTCACATGAGAAATTCCGGGTCCGTGCGCTGGCGCGCTTAGGGAACGCTTAGGGCAGCTTGTGGACGCTTTGGTACAAATTTTTTTTTGGGGGGGGCTTGACGTGGAGGCCGAGCAAGCATTTCCCGCGTCCATACTGCTGGCTTTCTGACGTGATTGTCAGTTCAATGATGGTTGCGGTATGTTCGGCAAAGCCGCCCAGCAGCCGCCCACCACGATGGCGGCCACACTGACGCATTTCAGGAGCAAGTCCGCGATGCCTCGCTACCTTTCCAAGCTCGCCTGGTTCTCGGTGCAGCGCGACAGGTCCAGTTTGGCGGTCAACGCCTTCTCGTCGTGCTCCATGGGCAGCGCCAGGCAGGCCGCCCACGCGCTGCCCGACTCGCCAATGAAGCTCTCGGCGTGACTCAGTGTTGGTTCCAGTGCGGCCGACTCCGGATGAAGCGCACCCCGCTCGATGGGGAAGCGGCTGCGGCTGAGGATGTTCTTGCTATTGCCGACAATGACGACCGACGCCATCTGGCTCGACTACACCTCATTCAGCGCGGCATAGACGCCATTCATGCCGAACAGACTGGCACCACCGATGGAAACGATGAAGATGCCCAGGAACGCCATGGTGGCCATCAGGCGGGGGCCGATAGTCATGCGACCAGGCATGGGTTGCTCATCTTCTTAATGGCGCAAAACGTTCCTGCGAGCAACAATCTATGCTAATCGCTACTTCCCGACAAATAATTTATGACTAAATCGAATAAGTCAATGGCGTTCCAGCGCCCTAGTGGGGGCGCTGCCGCTGACACTATTTTTTGACAGCCAATTGCCCAATAGAACTAGTTTGAGGCTACAATGACAAGGTCGCGCGCCATGCACCTGCGACCCAAATAACTGCACGGCGGGCCCCATCCCATGCCCGTCTGATCCCGTGATACAACCCATTAAACAGGAGCGCCGCGTCTTTGCCGCCGCCGGCCCGAGCTAAATTATGTCTGAAGAGAAACCGCTTTCCGAAGTCAGCACCTACGGTAAGGATACCCCCGTAGGCCGCCCTGACACCGATGGCCGCGCCGGCGTATTTGTGCCGTCCGAGGCCTTTGACCTGGGTAACACCACCACCATCCGCAAGGGTGCCGGCATCGTCGGCTATGGCAATCCGGACGGTTCGCTGACAGTCTACTTTGAAGCCAACCGTTTTGACGAAGCCAATCTGCACAAGTGGGAAAACAAGGCGCGCAAGGCCTACGACCGCATGGTGACGGGCGCACCGACCGTGTCCAAGACCAAGATCGACGCCAAGATGCTGGAACAGATCGGCTTCATCGACGGCATGGGCATCCTGCTCAAGCAGCCGGAACGCCTGACGCAATGGCTGGCGCTGTCCAATGCACTGGACACCGCCCCGGCCGAGCCGGTGGTCCTGTGGGGCAAAAAGTAAGGTAAACGCTATCTTGGCGTAAAGACACAGACGAGCGTTTGTCCTACAAATGCTCGGACGATAGGCCGATGCCTGCCAAGCTCCCCCTGCTCTATTCTGGACACATACCACCGTCCATTCACGAACAGGAGGCTGCCATGGCCCGCTACCTACACTTTGCTTGCGGCGCTTTGCTGCTCAGCCTGGCATGCGCGTCGACTTATGTGCTGTGTTCGGAAAACACGCTGGCCGAAGCTGCTGCGCTGTATCTGATACGCTAAAGCGCGACACCACATAAAAATCCCGCTGGCCAGCAAGGCGCAGCGGGATTTTTTTAGGCCTGCAGGGCTTAGTGGTGACGGTAGCCGCGGCCCCAGCCACCGCGGTGACAGCACCAGCCGCCAAACGCAAAGTCCAGACCGATCGAGACCGGCGGGTAGTAGTAAGCCGGCGCTGGTGCGTAGTAAACTGGCGCAGCGTAAACCGGCGCAGCATAGACTGGTGCGGCATAGACCGGCTCGCTGTATGCGACTGGCGGCGCCATCTCGGTGTATTGCGCGCTGCCACCAGCGCGGTCGGACGGCCCCGTCGACACCGTATGCCACTGGTATGGGTCGCTCACCACGGGACGGCTGGCGTAGTACGGCTGCTGTACGGCACAGCCGCCCAGTGCCGCCAGGGCGGCCACTGCCCCTATCATTTTTTTCATCGCAAAATCCTCCTATATCCACTATAAGCAAGTTTGGCGGCGGACGACACAGATTTACAGCTTGTTACACCCAAAAACATGGCTGAAAAAAAGGAACCGGGTTTGCACGCGGTTCCTTTGAGGCGTGGCTCACAAGGAGCCGGCAGGCAAGAGCATCAGTCCAGCTTCCAGGCGTAATCCACCTTGGTCCAGGTCTCGGCTGGCGCACCGTCCTTGGTACCTGGCTTGAATTTGCAAGCGCTGAGCGCCTTGATGGCGGCCTTGTCCAGATTCTTGAAGCCGCTCGACTTGTCGACCTTGGAATCAGCCACCGATCCATCGGCCTTGACCAGGAAGGACATCGAGACGGTGCCCTGCTCTTCGTTCATCAAGGACGCTTTCGGGTATTCAGCCTTGCAAGTCTTGGCATCAAAACTGGCCGGAACTTCGGCAGCAAAGGCTGCGGGTGCGCTCGACACGAGCACTGCTGCGACAACACTTAACCAACGCTTATTGATAGACATCTGATTTCCCCAAGTGTTTGAACCTAGCTACGAACTATCCGGCTGTTATGAAAGCAGAAATTACAGCTTCCACTCGTATTCGACTTTGGTCCAGGTTTGGGCCACGGCACCATCCTTGGTACCCGGCTTGAATTTGCATGCGCTCAGCGCTTTCAGCGCGGCCTTATCGAGGTTCTTGAAACCGCTCGACTTTTCGATTTTCGAGTCCACCACGCTGCCATCAGTGGCGACCAGGAAGGCCATGAAGACGTTGCCCTGCTCTTCGTTCATCAGCGAGGCTTTAGGATAATCGGCGCGGCAGTTCTTGGCGTCGAATGCGGCTGGAACTTCACCAGCGAAGGCGGTTACGGAAGCGGCGGTCAGGACGGCTGCGGCGATGATTTGGCTCGAAAACTTGTTCATTTTACAATTCCCACGACTATATTATTAAAAACGATTAAAGATGGTGTTGCTAAACAGGTGATGCGAAAAACTGATGCATGGCGCCGCGCAGTGCGGCGCCGGTAGCGTTAATTAAAACTCTTCCCACTCATCGTTGCCGGCGGTGGCGGCGGCGCTCACCACTTTCTTCGGCTTGGCCGGAGCGACCGGTGCGGCCGCCAGCTTCTTGACCGGCGCACGCGGCGCGGCAACCGGCTTGGCAGCGGCTGGCTTGACGGCTGGCTTGACGGCTGGCTTGACGGCCGGCGTGTAAGCGGCAGGCGCTGCGCGCTCTTCGCCTTCCACCAGCTTGAAGATGCTGACCACGCGCGCCAGCTCGGCGGCCTGGTCTTGCAGGCTTTGTGCGGCGGCCGCAGCTTCTTCCACCAGCGCGGCATTCTGCTGGGTCATGCTGTCCATCTCGATGATCGAGTGGTTGACTTGCTCGATGCCGGCGCTCTGTTCCTGGCTGGCGTTGGCGATCTCGCTCATGATGTCGGTCACCCGGCGCACCGAGGCCACCACTTCATCCATGGTCACACCGGCCTGGCCGACCAGCTTGGTGCCGGCACCGACTTTTTCCACCGAGTCATCGATCAGCAGCTTGATTTCTTTCGCAGCGCCAGCGGAACGCTGGGCCAGGTTGCGCACTTCCGATGCCACCACGGCAAAGCCACGGCCTTGTTCGCCGGCACGGGCCGCTTCCACCGCCGCGTTCAGCGCCAGGATGTTGGTCTGGAAGGCAATGCCATCGATCACGCCGATGATGTCCACAATCTTCTTGGCCGAAGCGTCGATCGAGCTCATGGTGTGGACCACTTCCGACACCACTTTACCGCCCTTGATGGCCACGTCCGAAGCGGCCGAGGCCAGCTGGTTGGCTTCACGGGCGTTGTCGGCGTTCTGCTTCACGGTCGAGGTCAGCTCTTCCATGGCCGAGGCGGTCTTCTCCAGCGAACTGGCTTGCATTTCGGTACGCGACGACAGGTCGATATTGCCGGCGGCGATTTCACGCGAGGCAGTGCCGATGGTTTCGGTACCGGTGCGGACCTGGCCCACGATGTCGACCAGGCTGTTGCGCATTTCTTTCATCTCGGACAGCAGACTGCCCTTGTCGTTGCTGTCGGTGTCGATCGAGACCGACAGGTCGCCGTTGGCGATGCTGCCGGCGATCGAGGCGGTGTAATCCGGTTCGCCGCCCAGCTGCTTGAGCAGGCCGCGGGTGATGATGTACGCTGCCACCACCGAGATCGCCACGGCCAGCAAGCCCATCCCGATCATGAATTTACGTGCGCTGGAAAAACCGGTGGCCGCATCGGTCTGCACCTGTGCGTTGAGCTTGTCTTCCAGGGTTGCCAGCTGATCCAGGGCCGCCATCCACTTCTTCTGGACTGGACGGATTTCCTTAATCATGATCTTGGTGGCTTCTTCAGCCTTGTTGTCCATCCACAGGGCGGAGGCGCGGCCTATGGCCGGCATCGCGGCAGCTTCGTGTTCCTTGATCTGGGCCAGCAAGGCTTTTTCTTCCGGCGTCGATTCCTGGGAGAACTGGGCGCTCAGTTTCTTTTGCGCTTCGTCGTACTTGGCGGTTTGTTCCTTGATGCGGTTCATTTCCGGTTCCATGTCACCGGCATCGGTCATCAGCGTCAGGATGCGCAGCGAGGTGACGCGGTCGCTGACGTTGGCGCGCATATCGATCACCAGGCGGGTCACGACGTTATTCACGCCGACCACGTGATCCAGGCGGTCTTGAATCTCAGCCATACGGGAGATACCCACCGCGGTCACGGCGACCAGGAATAACAGGACCAGAGCGAATCCCAGACCCAGGCGCGTTCCGACTTTCATTTTTGCTAAATTCATTTCGTCTCTTCGTAAGTGACACTACTGATAAAGAATTTACCTGGGGTGCCTCGTCTTGTACACGATGCGTCCACCTGGCCCTTGTTGCTATCAAGTTGACAGTAGCAAACAATGACTGCGAATGCAAAATTTGCGGCTCCACCAGCAGCTTGCATGTAGTTTTTGAACCGCAATATACAAACGAAAAACGGTGGATATGTGTGTATATCGGTGGATTATAGATGCAAATTTTGCCTCAAAGCAAGCAAAAACTGCCTTCTTTTTACGCAAACGAACTTTCTGCGTGGAAATTCCAACACAGCCAAGTTTTGCCTTGAAAAACCGCTAAATTGCCGCGAATTGTGGTAATCGCCTTGCCGCCTCAAGCAACAATCGCGCATCGCCGAGGGCGAGTTTTTTGGAGTCAGACAGAATCTGACGGAAGGAACGGGCGCCAGGCAAGCCCTGCATCAGGCCCAGCATGTGACGGGTAATGGAATTTAGCTTCAAGCCCTTGGCGCCGTGTTGCGCCAGCTGGGCCTCGATATAGGGCAGCATCGCCGCCAGCACTTGCTCACGGGTCTTGGCTGCGGTATCGGCGCCATAGTAGCGCTGATCGAAATTGGCCATCATGAAGGGATTGTGATACGCCTCGCGGCCCAGCATCACGCCGTCGACGTGCTGCAGGTGCAAGTCGATCTCGGCTTCGGTCTTGATGCCGCCGTTGATGATGATTTCAAAGTCGGGAAAATCTTTCTTCAACTGATAAGCGAACTCGTACTTCAGCGGCGGCACTTCACGGTTTTCCTTGGGCGAGAGGCCCTTCAGGATGGCGTTGCGGGCATGCACGATGAACGTCGTGCAGCCGGCCTCGGCCACCGTGCCGACGAAGTCGCGCACGAAGTCGTAGCTTGCAGTCTGGTCGATGCCGATGCGGTGCTTGACGGTGACGTCGATGCTGACCGCATCGCGCATGGCCTTGACACAGTCGGCCACCAATTGCGGCTCGGCCATCAGGCAGGCGCCGAAAGCGCCCTTCTGCACCCGCTCCGACGGGCAGCCGCAGTTCAGGTTGATTTCGTCGTAGCCATACTCCTCGCCGCGCTTGGCCGCGATGGCCAGGTCAGCCGGATCACTGCCGCCCAGCTGCAGGGCGACCGGATGTTCTTCCTCATTGAAACGCAGATGGCGCTCAACGTCGCCATACACCAGCGCCCCGGTGGTGACCATTTCCGTGTACAGCCAGGTGTGCTGGGTGATCTGGCGATGGAACACGCGGCAGTGGCGGTCGGTCCAGTCCATCATGGGCGCAACCGACAGGCGGCGGCCGGTCGCCTTGGCTGGCGTGGCGGCGGTGGCTGAGGTCGGCGTGGCGAGGATGGTCATGACGGCAACTATTCTGGAATCGAATGGGGGCCGTCATTATACAGTGGAACGGGGCGCCGCTGCCGGATTAGGTGGATTAGATCGAGCGTGAGAATTGGATAGAATTTCAGTGAATTTTGGCAACTATAATGACTGGAGGAAAGTTTATTTTCACAACTCACGATGCTCACAAATAGGAATAAGAATGCCCGCCGACCTCTCATGCCCGTCCTGTAAAAGCGACGCAACACAAAAACTCTCGCTCGTATTCGAAAACGGCATCTCTGACGTCAATACGACGTCGCGCTCGGTCGGCGTCGGTATTGGCCGAGGAGGACTCGCTATTGGTGGAGGCAAGACCAAGACGCAGGGAACTTCACAGACTGCCGCTTCGCAAAAAGCAGCACCGCCTGCGAAGAAACCTTACTTGAAGCCCCTTCTTTACATATTTATCGCGATGATCATCGCAAACATATTCTTGCAAGGCCCAGTGCTTGGACCAATCGTCTTGCTTGCATGGCTCGGCGGATCGGTAGCCTACATCCTCACGACGCGGAAGTACAATTCTGAGGTATGGCCAGGCATGTTTGCTCACTGGGAGCGAAGCTTCGTTTGCACGCGGTGCAGCCACACCTTCCAAGCCTGACCCAAGCGGGCGCCGCATCAAACATGCGGTGCCGCTAAGTCAGTATCTGCAATTGTGTTGCCGTAAGCCTTGGTGGCCCGCAGGCGTTCGATGGTCCGACGATTGATCGCTATCATTTCGTCTCGACTAAATTGGTAAAATCGCTTGCTCATAAAACCTGGCGTAGATCCGCACTTCATCATATAACGTTGAAGAAGTGCTGATTTGATCCGGGCCAGACCTGCCACATTCACTCACAGAGTCAAACCTCGCTGGGACTGTCGGCGGGGCTGGCCTTGCCGGGTTGGTCTAGCTTGATCGCCTTGCCGCTCTTGCGCGGCGCGGCCAGCTGCGCGGTGGCGCTGCCAAAGCAAGCTTCGATGCGGGCCAGGCGCTGCGCCGCGTCGCCGGTCAGCACACCGGCCGAGTTGGCCACCTGGCGTATCATGTCCAGCGCATGGCTGCGCTCGTGCGCGTCCTCCGGCAACAGCTTGGGCAAGTCTTCCAAGGCGCCCCGCTCGTCCACTTGCAGCATCAGGTATTGCTCGCGCAGGATTTCCTTGAAGTGCGACAAGCTCATCTCCGCGCCTGCCGAGGTGCGCAGCCGCAGTTGGCGCAGCGTGGCGAAGGCCCGTTCGTCGGCGGCGCTCATTTCCGGGCTGCGGTAAATGTATAGCAGCGCGCGCACGATGGCTTCGGTGATGCCGCCTTCGGCCGTCTTCATCGCCGCCGCGGCGCGGTGCGCGAACATGGCCGCTTCGCGCGCGATGTCGCGGCCGATGCGGCGCGGCCGGCCGCCATCGGTACGCAAGCCGACCAGCGCTTGCAGCACCGGCGAGCCGTACACGCCCATGAACAAATTCTCGGTGGCGCGGTCGCGCGCGTCGCGGTAGTTGTCCAGCACGTCGACCAGGTGTTTCGACATCGTCTCCTGCAGTTGCAGGAAGGGATTGTCGGCGGCCACCGGACGGCGCTGCTCGCGCACGTTCGCGGCCAGCTTGCCTATCCCTTGCAAGAACGGGTTCTTGCTGGAGAACATGCGGTAGCGCAGGCGCAATGGGTGCGACTCACGCAAGGCATGGGCGCTTTGCGGCGTCACCATGCGCTTGAGCACCGGGCTGGCAAAGGTGCGGTACAGGCCCTGGTTAATTTCCGACAGCCGCGCCACGGTGGCGAAGCGCCGTTCGTCTTCGACATCGTTGCTGCCCATGGCGCGCAGCATGTCCAGGCTGCGCCGCTCGAAGCGCAGCACGTAGTCGCCCGCCGCCATGTCGCCGGCCGCCATCTCAGCCTGGATCATCGCTTCATCCTTGGGCAGGAATACCGCTTCATACAGGCCGGGCGGCATGATGTCTATCATGTCCATCGCTTCGGTGAACTCGCCGTGCTCTTTGTTGGCCACCGAGGCCGATACGAAGATGCCCAGGTGACCTATGCTCTGGTGCGTCGAATAGATGATGGTCTGGCCGCCGGCCACCTGTGCCGCATCGTCCTCGTACAGGTCCAGCACCCAGCCCAGCGCCTGCTGCGGCGGGGTGATGTCGTCACCCCATGAGCAGAACACCACGATCGGCGACTTCACATTGCGCAGGTCGATGCGGCGGCCTTCACTGTCGAGCAAGGCGGCGTCGCTCAGGCGGTTGCCGACGAACAGCGAGTCGGCGATGTACTGCATCTCGCCAGCGTTCAGCAGCACCGGGTTGCCCCACCACTTTTCAAAATCGAGGAAGCGCTGCGCCTCGGTATCGATGTGGGTATAGACGTTGTAGTTCTTCGACCAGAAGGTATTCGACGGGTTCATCTTCTCGAAGTTGGCCACCAGGTGCGCGCCGTCGAAGATGCCATTGCCCAAGTCGCCTTCCAGCGAGGTCAGCCAGGTGCCGCCGAGGATGCCGCCCAGGTAGCGCAACGGCGCGCGTCCCCGTACGCCGGCCCAGTACGACAGCGGCGCTCCGGCCAGCACCAGCGGCCCCGGCAATTCGGGATGCAGCGCGCTGGTCATCATGATTTGCCAGCCGGCCTGGCAGTTGCCAATCAGCGCAGGCTTGCCATCGGCCTGCGGATGCAGTTCGGCCACGCGGGCAATGAAACGCGCTTCGGCGCGGCATACATCTTCGATGGTCTGCTGCGGTTCCGGCAGCGGCAGGAAGCCAACGAAATAGCACGGGTGGCCGGCTTTCAGCACCACGCCAATCTCGCTGTCTTGCTTCATGCCGCCGATGCCGGGACCATGGCCGGCGCGCGGATCGAACACAATGAAGGGCCGCTTGCTCGCTTCCGGCTCGATGCCGTCGGGCGGCTTGATGCGCAGCAGGATGTAATTGACGGGGCGCGCCATTTCGCGGCCGTCCATCACCATCTCGAAATCGAAGTGCAGCACATGCGGCGCGATCTGCGCGGCGCGCGCATTGCGCTCGTCGCCGCGCTGGCGCAGCACATCGAGGAACAGCACCGAGCGCTGGCAGGCGTCAACCCAATAGTCAGTGGCCTGCTGGGCCAGGTTGAAGGGGAAGTAATTGAAGGGAGATGCTGGGCGGCTATCATTCACGATGAATCCTCCATGTCTGCGCCTTCCAAGCTAGCGCAAATCCGTTAGCGAAGCAAGAATAAAAAAACCCGCTCAGTGAGCGGGTTTTCCGTACAGCGAGTATTACGCTTCGCGGGAAGCTTTTTTACGCTCGTGCTCTTTCAGGAAGCGCTTGCGCAGACGGATCGATTTCGGGGTGATTTCCACCAGTTCGTCGTCGTCGATGAATTCCACGGCGTATTCCAGCGACATCTGAATAGGCGGCACCAGGCGTACGGCTTCGTCGGTACCCGAGGAACGCACGTTGGTCAGCTGCTTGCCCTTGATCGGGTTGACCACCAGGTCATTGTCGCGCGAGTGGATACCGATGATCATGCCTTCGTACACCGGGTCGTTGTGGACCACGAACATGCGG